>Ga0160460_100022_pt1 | contig 343535 bp, 294 predicted proteins | sample HID1973M_E6MG_FD_108238 | JGI IMG/M metagenome (GOLD analysis project Ga0160460, IMG submission 108238) | Enriched mosquito-associated microbial communities from UW Madison campus, WI, USA - HID1973M_E6 MG | ecosystem: Host-associated > Arthropoda: Insects > Digestive system > Unclassified ... | reverse complement strand
TCCCGGCGGGGGTGGGGGCGAGCAGCACATGGATGTGCTGCGCTCGGTTCGGTGAGTACAGGACGTACGACGAAACGACGCCCCCACCCCCGGCGGGTCGGCGCCCACACCGTAAGTCAGGGCAAAGCCAACCGCATACCGAGGCGCGCCCTCAAAAAGCCCCAACACAGCCCGCGAAAGCGGGCGCCCCGCTTTTCAAGCCAGCGCCCAGCAGAACCCCCAGCAACCCGCAGGCGAAAAAAGCAGCGCGCCTACCCGCGCAACGCCGCCACCCGCTGTGCCAGCTTCTTGGCCGAGATCCCCGCACGCGCCCCCAGCTCCTGGGCGAACAGCGAAACCCGCAGCTCCTCCAGGTCCCAGCGCAGGGCCTGCCACTCCGGTCGATCGCGTCGTCCCAGCGCCGCGGCCTCCTCCAGCGCGTCGAGAAACGGCTTGAGTTCGAGCATCCGCACCTGGTCGCGCGAAGGATCGCGCTTGGCCCGCTCGGCGCGCAGCTTCGCTGCCTTGAGGTACCGCGGGAACTGCGCCAGCGCGTCGGCCGGCGTTTCGCGCAGGAAGCCCGGATGGACCAGCGCCGCCAGCTGCGCCTTCAGGTCGTCGAGGTTGCCGCGCGCCCAGCCCATCAGCGGGGCCTCCAGCTCCGGCTTCAACTCGGCCACGCCGGCCAGGATCTGCTCGGCCAGCTGCAGGCGCTGCATCGCCTCGCCGAACAGCCGCTTGCCGGCCGCGTCGCGTCGCTGCGCGAACGCCGCTGCATCACGGATCTCGCCCAGCCCTGCATCGAGCAGCGCGTTCATCGCCGCGTCCACCAGGTCGCCACGCAGGCGCTCCTGCGATTCGATGGCCGCGTACAGCAGGCCGGTCTTCGGCGACACCGGCAGCTGCTTGCGCGCCTGCTTGGCCTTGTCGGCCAGCGCGATCTCAAGCAGCCGGCGCACGCCGCGCGGATGCAATGCATCAGCCTCGGCGCGATCGGCGAAGATCCGCAGCGCCGCGCTGTCGCCCTGGTCGACCAGCGCCGGGTATGCCGGCACGCCTGCCTCGCCCGGCACCTGGCGCGGGATCGGATCGTGCGGGAATTCACGCAGGCCCTCGGCAGCCAGCGCGCGACCGGCGCGTGCGGCGAAGGCATGGCCGGCGCGTTCGCCGAACCGGGCGCGCAACGCATCCAGGTCGCGCGACTCGGCCAGCATCTTGCCCTGCTCGTCGCGCAGGCGCAGGTTCATGCGCAGGTGCGGTTCCAGCGAGGCGATGTCGAAATCCAGCGCCGATACCGTCGCACCGGTCGCCTTGCCGAGGAAGCGCGCCAGTTCGCCGCCGATGTCGTCGGCCGACGGTTGCGGGTACGCCTCGAAGAACGCGCGGGCGAAATCCGGTGCCGGCACGTAGTTGCGACGCTGCGCCTTGGGCAGGCTGCGGATCAGCGCAGCGGCCTTGTCAGCCACGAAACCCGGCGCCAGCCACGACAGCCGCGCCGGGTCCAGCGCATTGAGCAGGTGCACCGGCACTTCCAGCGTCACGCCATCGTCGGCCGCGCCGGGCTCGAACCTGTAGTGCATCGCCAGCCGCGCATCGCCGAGCGGGAAATACTTCGGGTAGCGGTCTTCCTCGCTGCCCTCGCCGGGCAGCAGGTCGACCAGCGTCCAGTGCAGCGCGCGGCGCTTGTCCGCGGCCAGGCCCTTCCACCAGCTGTCCAGGCCGGCAGCCGAATGCAGGTCGGCCGGAATCCGGTCCAGGTACCAGCGCGCCTGCCAGCCCTCGTCGGCGACGATGCCGGCGCGGCGCAGCTTGGCTTCTTCCTCGCGCGCCTGTTCGACCACGCGCAGGTTGTCGGCGACGAAACTCGCCTTGGTATTGATCTCGCCGGTCACCAGGCCCTGGCGCACGAACAGGTCATGCGCCTCGCCCGGGTTGATGCGGCCGTAGTGCACCGGCTTCTTCGGTGCCAGCACCAGGCCGAACAGGCTGATCTGCTCGGAGGCCAGCACCTGGCCCTGGGCACGCGACCAGTGCGGGTCGAAATGCTTGCGCAGCAGCAGGTGCGGCAGCTCGGCGATCACCCAGTCCGGCTCGATCGCGGCATTGGTCATGCCCCAGATCTTCTGCGTATCCAGCAGCGTGGCCGATAGCATCCACGGCGGTGGCCGCTTGGCCAGGGTCGAGCCGGGGAACGGCAGGAAGCGGCGCTGGCGCGGGGCCTGGAAATCGCCCTTCTCCGTGCGATGGCCGACCTGCGTGGGCAGGCCGGCGACCAGCGCGCGGTGCAGGGTCTGGTAGGCGGCGGCGCGAACGCGCTCGCTGAAACCAGCCGTATCCGGGCCGGCTTCGCGCCTGGGCTTCTCCGCGGCAACCGGTGCAGGCTCGGCCTTGCCTTCGCGCGCCAGGCGCGCTGCACGGTGCAGCTGGCCACGCGTGGCCTTGGCCGCGGCGGCATCGTCACGCGCGACCGATGGCGCGGTGCTGCCAGCCAGCAGCGGCGCCAACGAGGCGTCGGCGGACTCTTCCTTCCATCCCAGTTCCTCGCACAGCAGGCGTAGCTGGCGATGCAGTTCGCGCCACTCGCGCATGCGCAGGAAGCCGAGGAATTGCCGCCCGCACCAGTCGCGCAGCTTGGACTGGGTGAGGTCTTCATGGGCCTGGCGATAGGCCTCCCACAGGCGCAGCACGCCGACGAACTCGGAACGGCCGTCGGCGAACTGCGCGTGCGCGTTGTCGGCGGCCGCGCGCGCTTCCGGCGGCCGCTCGCGCGGATCCTGGATACCCAGGAACGAGGCGATCACCAGCATCGGCCGCAGGCAGCCAGCGGCCTGCGCGGCGACCAGCATGCGCGCCAGTTTCACGTCGACCGGCAGGCGGGCCATCTGCCGGCCCACCGCGGTGAGGCGGCGCTCGGCGTCGATCGCGCCCAGCTCGGCCAGCTGCTGCCAGCCGTCGGCGATCGCGCGTTCGTCGGGGGCTTCGAGGAACGGGAAGTCCTCTATGCGCCCGAGCCCGAGCTGCAGCATGCGCAGGATCACGCCGGCCAGGCTGGAGCGGCGGATCTCCGGATCGGTGAATTCGGCGCGCGCCTGGAAATCCGCCTCGCCGTACAGGCGCACGCAGATGCCTTCGGCCACGCGCCCGCAGCGGCCCTTGCGCTGGTTGGCGCTGGCCTGGGAAATCGGCTCGATGTGCAGGCGGTCGAGTTTCTGCCGCGGACTGTAGCGTTTCACCCGCGCGAAGCCCGGATCCACCACGTAGCGGATCCGCGGTACCGTCAGCGAGGTTTCGGCGACGTTGGTCGCCAGCACGATGCGACGCTTGCCGCCGGGATTGAACACCCGGTCCTGGTCCTGGTTGGACAACCGCGCATACAGCGGCAGCACTTCGGTCTCGCGATATTTACGCCGTTCCAGCGACTGGTGGGCGTCGCGGATCTCGCGCTCGCCGGGCAGGAACACCAGCACGTCGCCGCGCGGATCGGTGCGGGTGATCTCGTCGACCGCCGCCACGATCGCCTCGTTGACCGAACGCTCGCCGTCACGGCCGGCTTCGTCCCCATCGCCGTCGCCGCCGCCCTCGCCCTCCAGCGGCCGGTAGCGCACCTCCACCGGATAGGTGCGGCCTTCGACGCTGATCACCGGGGCATTGTCGAAATGCCGCGAGAAGCGTTCGGTGTCGATCGTCGCCGAGGTGACGATCAGCTTCAGGTCCGGGCGCTTGCGCAGCAGCTGCTTGAGGTAGCCCAGCAGGAAATCGATGTTGAGGCTGCGCTCGTGCGCCTCGTCGACGATGATCGTGTCGTAGCCGGACAACCAGCGGTCGCTGGCGATCTCGGCCAGCAGGATGCCGTCGGTCATGAACTTGATCCGGGTGTCTTCGCCGACCCGGTCGTTGAAGCGCACCTGGTAGCCGACCAGGCTGCCCAGCGGCGAATGCAGCTCCTCGGCCACGCGGCCGGCCACCGCGCGTGCGGCGATCCGTCGCGGCTGGGTGCAGCCGATCATGCCGGCAGCGCCGCGACCGGCGGCCAGGCACAGCTTGGGCAGCTGGGTGGTCTTGCCCGAGCCGGTCTCGCCGGCGATCACCACCACCGGGTGCTGCCGGATCAGTTCGACGATCTGCCCGGCCTCGCGGGCGATCGGCAGCTGCTCGTCCAGCGTGATCGCCGGCAGGCTCTGTTCGCGGCGCAGGCGCACGGCCGCCGACGCCGCCAGCGCCTGCTCGAACGCCTGCTCCGCCTCGCGGTTGCCCGGCTTGCCCTGCCAGCGCGACCACAGGCCGAGCAGGCGGCCCCGGTCGCGGCTCATGGCCGTGTCCACCGCCGCGCGGCGAGCGCGCAGCCGGTCACTCGATTGTTTTTCGATAGCACTCATCAATGAGGAAGATGTGAAGTTTCGACTACCGCGGATGCTCTAGCCTGTCTATTGTGACGCCATACCCGTCCCCAAGGAGGAAACCCCATGGCCAAGAACGCCACCAAGAGCAAGAACGCCACCAAATCGGGCAAGACCGACAAGCCCGCCAAGACCCTCGCCGCGGCCGCGCCGTCGGCGCCCAACGTTGATATCGGGATCAAGGACGGTGATCGCAAGAAGATCGCCGAGGGCCTGTCCGGCTACCTGGCCGATGCCTACACGCTGTACCTGAAGACCCACAACTTCCACTGGAACGTGACCGGGCCGATGTTCAACTCGCTCCACACCATGTTCGAAACCCAGTACACGGAGCAGTGGACCGCGCTGGACGACGTCGCCGAGCGCATCCGCGCCCTGGGCTACAACGCCCCCGGCTCCTACCGCGAGTTCGTCAACCTGACCTCGATCCCCGAGGAACCGGGCCTGACCGACAGCGCCGACTGGCGCGAGATGGTACGCCAGCTGGTCACCGGCAACGAAGCAGTGTGCCGCACCGCGCGCAAGGTACTGTCGGTGGCCGATGACGCCGGCGACGATCCGAGCGTGGACCTGCTGACCCAGCGCCTGCAGACCCACGAAAAGTACGCCTGGATGCTGCGCTCGCTGCTGCAGTGATCGCCCCCCGGTAACCCGCCAGCGCCCGGCTCCGGCCGGGCGCTGCCATTTGCAGCGGCGCTCAGCAGGCGGAGAACACCGTCACCCGGTGCTGCCTGACCGGGCCGTCCGGGCGCAGCCAGTCCTGCACCGCCAAGGCCTCCACACAGGGGCCGAAGCCGCAGATGCGCAAGGGCCGCCGTGCTGCCTGGTCGCGCAGCCGGGCCAGCAGGGCCACCAGCAGCGCCCCGCGCAACGGCGTGTACAGATGGAACACCGTGCCCGCCGACAGGTCGGCCGCGCAGGCGTCCTCGCAGATGAAGCGGACGCGCCCGGCCAAGCCCAGTCCGGCTGCAGCCTCGCGCGCGCCCTGGACCAGGGTCGGCTCGATTTCGATCCCCAGCGCCCGCGCCGGCGAGCACAGCGCCGCCAGCAACGGCACCTGCCCCAGCCCGGCGCCGATATCGACCACTACATCGCCAGCTCCCGGCGCCGTGCGTGCGAGCAGGTCGAGCACATGACGCGCCGGCGTGGGCTGGTAGGCGACCATCTCCGCGGCCAGCATGACCTGCGGCGTCGCCGGCGCCGGCAGGCGCAGCAGGCCGGCGAGCAGGTCGTCCAGGGCATCGAAACCCTGCGCCTCGGCCGGTTCCGGGCCGGCCATCCGCCGGTAATCGGCCAGCCATCGGTCCAGGCCGGCACGGCGGCCCTGCCGCAGATCCGCCCGCAGTTCCTCGTAGAAGGCATCCAGCTCGGCCTGCAGCGCCTCCCGGCGCTGCCGCAGGGCCCGGGCGGCGACGGAGTTGTCGGCTTCGTCCAGGTCGCGATCGACCTGGTCGAGCCACTCCAGCAGCCGCCACGGGTCGTTGCCGGGGCTACCTGCCCCGGGGCGTCCTGCCTGTGCCAGCAGCGTTTCGAGCCGATCCATCGGCGCGATTGTAGGCCGCCGCCTCGATTCCCGACGACCTGCCGGGCCGGGCCGGCTTGACCGCCAAGGTATCCTAGGCAGATGTCTTCCCCCGCCCATGCCGTCCTGCGTCGCGTCTTCGGTTTCGACGATTTCCGCGGCCCCCAGCAGGCCATCGTCGAACACGTCGCCGCCGGCAACGACGCCCTGGTGCTGATGCCCACCGGCGGCGGCAAGTCGTTGTGCTACCAGGTCCCGGCGCTGCTGCGTGACGGCACCGCGGTGGTGGTCTCGCCGCTGATCGCGCTGATGCAGGACCAGGTCGAGGCGCTGCGCCAGCTCGGCGTGCGCGCCGAGTTCCTGAACTCGACCCTGGACGCGGAAACCGCGCAGCGGGTCGAGCGCGAACTGCTCGCCGGCGAGCTCGACCTGCTCTACGTCGCCCCCGAGCGCCTGCTGACCGGCCGCTTCCTGTCGCTGCTGGAACGCAGCCGGATCGGCCTGTTCGCGATCGACGAGGCGCACTGCGTCTCGCAGTGGGGCCATGACTTCCGCCCGGAATACCGCCAGCTGACCGTGCTGCACGAGCGCTGGCCGGAAGTCCCGCGGATCGCGCTGACCGCCACCGCCGACCCGCCGACCCAGCGCGAGATCGCCGAGCGCCTGGACCTGGCGCAGGCGCGGCATTTCGTCAGTTCCTTCGACCGCCCCAACATCCGCTACACGGTGGTGCAGAAGGACAATGCGCGTCGCCAGCTGCAGGATTTCATCGGCCGCCACCGCGGCCAGGCCGGCATCGTCTATGCGATGTCGCGGCGCAAGGTCGAGGAGACCGCCGAACAGCTGCGCGCGCAGGGCTTCGACGCCCTGCCCTACCACGCCGGCCTGCCGGCCGAGGTGCGTGCGGCCAACCAGCGTCGCTTCCTGCGCGAGGACGGCGTGGTGATGTGCGCCACGATCGCCTTCGGCATGGGCATCGACAAGCCAGACGTGCGCTTCGTCGCCCATGTCGACCTGCCCAAGTCGATGGAGGGCTACTACCAGGAAACCGGCCGCGCCGGCCGTGATGGCGAGGCCTCCGAGGCCTGGCTGTGCTACGGCCTGGGCGACGTGGTGCTGCTCAAGCAGATGATCGAGCAGGGCGAGGCCTCGGAGGAGCGCAAGCGCCTGGAGCGTGCCAAGCTCGACCACCTGCTCGGTTACTGCGAGTCCATGCAGTGCCGCCGCCAGGTGCTGCTGGCCGGCTTCGGCGAAACCTATCCGCAGCCGTGCGGCAACTGCGACAACTGCCTGACCCCGGCGGCGAGCTGGGATGCGACCGTCCCGGCGCAGAAGGCACTCAGCTGCGTCTACCGCAGTGGCCAGCGCTTCGGCGTCGGCCACCTGATCGACATCCTGCGCGGCGGCGACGGCGAGAAGGTCCGTCAGTTCGGCCACGAACAGCTCAGTACCTACGGCATCGGCCGCGACCTGGATGCGCGCACCTGGCGCAGCGTGTTCCGCCAGCTGGTCGCCGCCCACCTGCTGGAGGTGGACAGCGAGGGCCATGGCGGCCTGCGCCTGACCGACGCCAGCCGGCAGGTACTCAAGGGCAACCGCACGGTGATGATGCGCCGCGAGCAGGCGCCAACCCGCGAACGCAGCGAGCGCGCCGGCCAGCGCACCGGCCTGTCGGTGCCCACGCAGGACCTGGGCCTGTTCAACGCATTGCGCGGCCTGCGCGCCGAACTGGCGAAGGAACAGAACGTTCCGGCGTTCGTGATCTTCCACGACAGCACCCTGCGCAACATCGCCGAACAGCGCCCGGAGAGCATGGACTCGCTGGCTCGCGTCGGTGGTATCGGCGGCAGCAAGCTGGCCCGCTATGGCGAGCGCCTGCTGGAGGTGGTTCGCGAACAGGGTTGAACTTACCGTCCCTGTCCCGTGTCAGACCTGGCAAGAAAATCCCCGGGGGCGACAGCAGGCATTCAAGCTGCCGCTGCCAGTATCCTCACCAGACCCCCGCCGGTCGTTCCAGCCGAGTCACTCCGATGAAGCGCACCCTTCTACTTGCCGCCGTCCTGCTCGCCTCCGGCACCGCCTTGGCGCAGAGCGACGACGCCACCGACAGCCAGGCGGCCCGGTCACTCGACCTGAGCGTGCCGAAGACGCCCATCGAGTACCGCAGCGCCGACCCCGCCTACGGCAATGATCCGCCGGGCACCTTCTACGGCGACAAGTCCGGTCCGCTGCCGCAGGCCCGCGAGGGCCGCGCGCCGGACGGGCGCATCGCCGACGTCATCGACGACAAGGTGCAGGTGCATGGCGCCGTGGCCGCCGGCGTGGGGTATTCCAGCCAGGGGGGCAACAGCAACTGGCAGGCCGCCACGATCAACCTGACCAAGCAGTACAACACCGACGAAGGCCGCACGGGCGCCGTCGGATTGAACATCTCGGTGGGCCGCAGCGAGGGTCCCGGCTACTACGGCTACGGGCCCGGCTATTACGGTCCCGGCTATGGCTATGGCCCGGGCTACTACCGCGCCGCGCCCGCGCCGGCGCAGGCGCCCGGACCGGGCTGGGGCCCGCCGCCCTCGGGCTGGTAAGCACCAGCCCGCACCGCCGAGCGGGCTCAACCGCCGCGCGGATCAGGCCTGATGCCGAGCAGCTGCTTCAGTCCATGGGTGAACCCGCGCGGCGCCACGCTGACGTGGTCCTCGCCATCGAGCACCTCCAGCGACAGCCGCAGCGACGGATAGTGCCGCCCACGCAGGGCCGCCCCCATCCGCTGCGCATCGACCACCATGTCCGCGTCCTTGCCGAACTTCCGCTGCTCGTACTCGCCCACGTACAGGTAGACCGTCGCGGCCAGGTCACCGTGCGCCACGGCGTAAGCCTGCTCGTACCGCATCATCACGTTGTGGTCGTACCAGAACGATGGGCTGCCCAGCAGGTAGCCGGAGAACATGCCCGGCTCGGTCAGCAGGATCTGCGCACCCAGCAGCCCCCCGTAGGAATGGCCCAGCAGCAGCCGGCGCGATTCATCGGTGCGGTAATGACCGGCCACGTACGGGATCACCTGGTCGCGCAGGTAGGCGGCGTACGCACCCCCCTGGCCATGCACGGCATCAGCCGGCGCGCTGTCCGGGCCGTTGGCCGTGGGCGTGTAATCTCGGCGACGGCTGGCCATGCCCTCGTCGCCGAGCGCATATGACAACCCGACCAGGATGAATTCCTCGACCTGCGGCCCCTCGACGTTCAAGCGTCGTGCGATCTGCCGGACCACCGGGAACGCGTAATCGGCGTCGGTGACATAGAGCACCGGATAGCGCCGCTGCGGCTCCTTCGCATAGGAAGGCGGCAGCGCGACGAAGACCTGGTAGTCGCGACCACTGGCTGGATCGGGCACGTTCCAGACCTCGCTGCCGACCACCTCGTAAGGCAGGCCACCACCGCGCTGGCCACCGGTCGCGCTCGCCATCGCCGGCGATACCGCCGCAGCCTGCTCCGCCACCGGTGGCGTCGGCGTCTTGCCGCAGCCCACCACGCAGGTCACCACGCATCCCATCCACAGCAGTTTCCGCAACGTCCGTCTCCTTCGGCTTTTTCCGGCGCGACGTCCGTCGCGCGCTGCGCCCCTTCGCACCGTGCGACAAGGGAGTAATGCCGCATCATAGGGGACTTCATCGACGACGATTCCCCCATGCTGCTCTCCGCCGCCCTCGCCGGCCTGCTCGCCGGCGCCGGACTGATCATCGCCATCGGATCGCAGAATGCCTTCGTGCTGCGGCAGGGCCTGCGTCGCGAGCATGTCGCACTCGTGGTCGCCACCTGCATCTTCGGCGATGTCAGCCTGATCCTGGCCGGCGTCGCCGGCATGGGTGGCATCGTGCGGCGCTGGCCCCTGTTGCTGGACGTACTGCGCTACGGCGGCGCGACCTTCCTTGCCTGCTACGGCGTGCTCGCCGCGCGACGTGCCTGGCACGGCAGCGGCGGACTGGCCAGCAACGGCGAGGCCGCCGCCAGCTGGAAGGGCGTGCTGGCGACCTGCCTGGCCTTTACCTTCTTGAACCCGCACGTCTACCTGGACACGATGATCCTGCTGGGCAGCCTGTCCACGCGCTATCCCGGCAATGCCCGCTGGGCGTTCGCCGCCGGCGCCTGCGTGGCCAGCGTGGCGTGGTTCACCACGCTGGGCTTCGGTGCGCGCCTGCTGGGCCCGCTGTTCCAGCGCCCGATGGCCTGGCGCATGCTCGACACACTGGTCGCTGCCTTCATGTTCTCGCTTGCCGGCACCTTGCTGCTGCATCCCCTTCATTGACCGGGAATCCCCATGTTCACAGGCCTGAGCGCGTTTCCACTGACCCCGATGCAGGACGACCAGCTCGACGAGGCTGCATTCACCCGCCTGATCGAACGCCTCGCCGCCGCAGGCGTTGATTCGATCGGCGCACTCGGCTCGACTGGCAGCTACGCCTATCTCGATCGTGGCGAACGCGCGCGCGCGGCCCGCGTCGCGGTTGAACATGCGGGCGGCACCCCGGTCATGGTGGGAATCGGCGCGCTGCGCACGCGCGAGGTGCTCGCGCATGCGGAGGATGCCCAGCATGCCGGTGCCAGTGCCGTCCTGCTGGCACCGGTCGGCTACCACCCGCTGAATGCCGGCGAGGTGTTCGCACTGTACGAGACGGTATCGCGCCATCTTTCCGTACCGATGTGCGTCTATGACAACCCCGGCACCACGCGCTTCCACTTCACCGATGAGCTGCACGCCGCCATCGCCGCGCTGCCCAACGTCGCCTCGATCAAACTACCCGGCACCACCTTCGACGCACCCGACGCGGCGGCGCGGATAGCCTGGCTGCGCGCGCGCATCCCCGCCAGGGTCAGCCTGGGCGTCAGCGGCGACCGGGTCGCCGTGGCGGGCTTCAAGGCCGGCTGCGATGCCTGGTATTCGGTCATCGGCGGCCTGTTCCCCGAGCTGGCGCTGGCCATCACCCACGCCGCACGGACCGGCGACTGGGCGAAAGCGGAAAGCGAATCCGATCGCCTCGCCCCGCTGTGGGCGCTGTTCAACCAGCACGGCGGTGGCGTGCGCGTAATGGCCACCGCGGCCGAGGTGATGGGGCTGGTGCAGGCGCCATGCCTGCCGGCACCGTTGCGGTCGATCGACGGACAGGCGCGCGAAGCCATCGCCGCGGCGTTGCGGGGACTGGACCTGACGTGAGCGCCAGGTAAGCGCGCATGTGGCTCGCCTTGACCCCGGCGCGCGCGCCTTGCCATCCTCGGCCACCGCATAGAAGGTCCCGGCTATCAGGATGTCCGCACGCCCGCTCCATTTCCACGGCCACGATTTCGCTGCCTTCCTGTTCGACATGGACGGCACCCTGCTCGACTCCTCGGCCGTGGTCGAGCGCGTCTGGCGCGAATGGGCGCAACGCCACGGCATCGATGCCGGCGCGTTGGCCGCCGTGATGCATGGCGTACGTGCCGAGGACCTGGTGCGGCGGTTCGCCACGGACGGAATGGATATCGCCAGCGAGGTCGATGCGCTGTTCCGCGCCGAGATGGACGACCTCGCGGGCGTGCTGCCGATCGCCGGCATCAATGATTTCATCGCGCGCCTCGATCCGAAGCGCTGGGCGATCGTCACCTCGGCGCCGCGCGAACTGGCATTGCGCCGCATCGAGGCGGTCGGGCTGCCGGTTCCCGCGCACCTGGTCGCCGCCGAGGACGTCACGCGCGGCAAGCCGGATCCGGAGGGCTTCCTGAAGGCCGCCGACGCGCTGGGCGTGGTGATCGGCGATTGCCTGGTCTTCGAGGACTCGGCAGCCGGGCTGCAGGCAGGCCGCAATGCCGGCGCGCGCATCGTCGCCATCGGCGGCCATGTGCAGGCAGCCGATGCACTGGCCTCACTGGTCGACTATGCGGGCCTCTGAAGCCAGTCTTCAGGCCTGCAGCCGCCCACGCCAACCCGCCGGCTTGCACGCCACCAGCACCACGAACTCCGCGGGAATCCGGTAACCAGGCCCTGCCCGCCACGAGGCGATCGCCTCGGTGTAACGCGCGCTCACCCTTGCCCGCGTCGTCGCGTCGAAGCGCGACCAGGCCAGCGCCACCGGACCGCCGACGAAAGCCGCATCGCAGGCCTGCCCGGCATCTTCGTAGTGCAACGGCGCGTTGATCCTGGCCTCGTGGATGTCGACGAAACCGGCCGCCCGGCACAGCGCCGCCAGCATGCCCGGCTGGCCGAGCTGGAAGAAGAGTGGACAGACATCGCTGCTGACTTCCGCATCGACGATCGGAAACACCGCCGACCAGCCGCAGCGCGAGCGCTCGCCCCACACCGCCAGCGCGATGCGACCGCCCGGCCGCAGCACCCGATGCATCTCGTGCAGCGCGAAGTCCCATTCGGGCATGTACATCAGGCCCAGCGCGCAGCAGAGCAGGTCGAAGCCGGCGGCTTCGCAGGCCAGGCACTCGCCCTCCATGCGCGAGAAGCGCGTGTTCGCCAGGCCAAGCGCATCGGCCTGGCGCGATGCCAATTCGACCATGCGCCCGGAGATGTCCACTCCGGTCACCCGCCCTGACGCGCCCACCCGCTCGGCGGCGGCCAACGCGATCAAGCCGGTACCGCAGGCCACGTCCAGCACCCGTTCGCCGGGTTCGGGCGCGGCCCATTGCAGGAGCCGCTGGTGGGCCGGCGACAGCTGGCTCTGCCACAGGCCTTCATAGGCATCGGCCGCCAGGTCCCAGCCGTGGCGCTGGATGCGACGCTGCAGGCGCGCTTCCAGGCTCATGCCCGGGTGACCACGACTTCAAGGTATTCGCCCGGAACCAGCAGTGCGGCCGGACGCCCGGGCTCGGCGGGGCTGATGTTCAGGCGTTCCTGCAGTTCGGCCAGGTCGTGCGCCAGCGCCAGGCCCTGTTCCGCCGGCAGCGCCTCGAACGCCTTCTGCACCGGCCCGTACCAGGCGCGGAACACCTCGATCAGATGCGCGGGCGAGCGGTAGCGGAAATTGAACGTGCGCGGCGTCACCACGGTACGAGCGGCCTGCTCGCCGAACAGCTCGTCCAGGTGCGCCCGCGTGCCCCACAACGATGGTGGCTGCAGCCCGGGCGGCGGTGGCAGATGCTTGCCCAGCACCTTGAACACCTGGCCGATGAAGCCCTCCGGCGTCCAGTTCGCCAGCGCGATGCGTCCACCCGGCCGGCAGACGCGCAGCATTTCGCGCGCGGCGCGGGCATGGTCCGGGGTGAACATCACCCCGAAGGTCGACAGCACCGCATCGAAGCTGGCATCGCCGAACGGCAGCGCTTCGGCATCGGCAACCTGGAAGGCGATGTCCAGCTGCTCGGCGCCGGCGCGCTGGCGGCCCCGTTCCAACAGCGCCGGCACGTAGTCGGTGGAGGTTACCGCGCACCCTCGGCGGGCGGCCGCCAGGCTGGCGTTGCCGTTGCCGGCGGCGACATCGAGCACGCGTTCGTCCCAGCGCAGGTCGGCCGCTTCGGCCAGGCGCTCGCCGACGATCTGCAGCGTGGTGCCGACCACCGCGTAGTTGCCGCTGGACCAGGCGGCCTGCTGGCGTTGCTTCACCGCGGCCAGGTCGGGGCTGGCGGGGACGGGTTGGGTCATGGCGTTCATGGCGTTCGATTCCGGAAGGGCGTCAGGAGCCTCCAGACTGCGACCGCCCTGGCGCGGCGTCCTGCCAGCGCGTCCGCCCGGACTGCCCCCGCGTCCGGGTCCGCGGGCCGGCGTGCCGTACCGCCGGGATTCCTTGCCGGGCGTCCGGGACGATGGCCGCATCGCCCGCCGCGCCGCGTTGGCTGGTCAGAATCAGCGAGTATTCCGCGGCAGGAGCCAGCAACCAGATGAACAGCCCCCACCAGATCGCCGAGGCGATGGATCGCGCCGTCACCGTGCTGGCCCGGCGCCCGGACCTTGGCCTGCACGACGATGCCGCCGCTCGCGCCTGCTGGCGGGGCGGCACCCGGATCACCTCGCACCACGCCAACGGCGCGACGATGGACACCGACATGCCGATCGAACTGGGCGGCAGCGGCGACCAGGTCTCGCCGGGCTGGCTGTTCCGCGCCGGCATTGCCGCCTGTGCGGCCACGGTCATCGCGATGCTCGCCGCCAGTGAAGGCATCGCCCTGGCGCGACTGGAAGTGACCCTGGGCAGTCGCTCGGACACCCGCGGCTGCCTGGGCATGCGCGATGCCGCGGGCGCCACGATACCCGCCGGTCCTGCCGCCATGACCCTGCAGGTCCGCGTACAGGCCACCGGCGCGGATGAGGCGCGCCTGCGGCGGCTGGTCGAGGACGGCCTGCGACGCTCGCCGATGATGGATGCGATGCAGCGGCATCCGCCGATGACCCTCGAGATCCACGCCGATGGGCGGTCGGCCGGCTGAAATGGACGCGTTGTCGGAAATCCTGCGCGTAGTGCAGATGTCCGGCGCGTTCTTCGTCAACGCGCGCTTCAGCGCGCCGTGGTGCTACCAGTCGCCCAAGGCCGCACTGGCAGCGCCCTGGCTGGCACCGACCGCCGAGCAGATCGTGATCTTCCATCTGATCACCGAAGGCGAGTGCCTGGTGGAGCTGGAAGGGACCGATCCGCTCGTCGCGCGCACCGGCGATGTCGTGCTGTTCCCCAGCGGCTGCGCGCACCGCATGGCCTCGGCGGCCGGCCTGTCACCACCACGTGGACCGGCCGACCTGAAGAAGCTGCTGTCCGCGCGTCCGCGCCGGCTCGCCTACGGCGGCGGCGGCGCACCGACCCGTATCGTCTGCGGCTACCTGGCCTGCGACACGCGCCTGGCCCGCCTGCTGCTCAATGGCCTGCCGCCGGTCGTGCGGGTGAGCCTGCGCGATTCCGGCGCCGGCCAGTGGCTGGAATCATCCGTGGCCTATGCCCTGATGGAAGCCAGGACGCCTCGCCCCGGCGGCGCCGGCCTGCTCGCCAAGCTCGCCGAGCTGCTCTTCATCGAGGTGCTGCGCCAGTACGTGCATGAAACCGACAACCAGGCCGGCTGGCTCGCCGGCCTGCGCGACCGCGTGGTCGGCGGCGCACTCAACGCGCTGCACCAGCGCCCCTGCCACGACTGGACCCTGGCCGAACTCGCCCGTGCCGCCGGCACCTCGCGCTCGGTGCTGGCCGAGCGCTTCCAGCAACTGGTCGGCGTCTCGCCGATGCAGTACCTCACCCAGTGGCGCATGGTGATGGCCGCCAACCTCCTGCGCAGCAGCAATACGCCGCTATCGCGCGTGGCCGAGGAGGTGGGATACCAGAACGATACGTCGTTCAGCCGCGCGTTCCGCCGCGAGTACGGGCTGCCGCCTGCGGCGTGGCGACGCAACGCGGGGCATGCGGTGGCGATGGCCTGATGCACCGTGGAACAGTCGCGCCGGGACTGGCACCGGATACGCTCCGGCGGAATCTCGTGAAAAGCACCGTGCCCATCACGCCATCCGCCTCTGCTGCGTGGACGTTCAACCCTGCCCAAGGCCGAACCACCAGCTCACATGCGCCTGCAGGAACTTTCCACCTCGGCGGCCTTGTACAGGCTGCCTATCGGCTTGCTACGCGAAGAATTCGCATCCAGATAGAGCAGGCGCGAGCGGAACACCGACTTCTTCTTCAACTCCGCCTCGAGGCTCGCCTGTCCCTGCTGCCGGGTGAAGCCCGGGTCCGAAGAGGAAAGAAACTCGACCCGGTCCACCCTGGAAGTGACGATGTCCGCGTCCAGCTGCCAGGTACCGGAGCTCTGGTCCTGGGTGGTTATCGCGGTCTTGCCACGCGGCTGGATGATGGAAGTGGTCACATCCGAATAGGTGTGATCTGCGTTCCTGGTGATCCGTGAATTGACCGTCAGGTCAAAGTCGGGACCCTGCATGACCGTCGGCCCGCACTCCCAGGTACCAACGAGGGACACCCCCGCATCGCGCGGGGCCTGCGCATGGGCACCGGCAGTGAAGAACGCCATTGCCGCAACAGCCAGCCATTTCGAGCACATTGGAAATCCCTCGACGGTCCAACGCAGAGCTTACGCAAACCCGACGGTCACAGGGAGCCGCCCACAGTGCCCATGCAGTCCTCAAGTGCGCGGATGACCTCCAGATGCAGTTCCCGTGCGGGCCCATCCGGCCCATTGGCGGTCCACTGGAACAACTCATCGAGCTGCTCGAAGTCCCGGTAGGCGCTGTCGGGCAGGTCTGTCGCCCGGATGATGCGCATCGCGATCAGGATGGCGTCGATCGCCGCGCGTTCGCCTGCCTGGAGCACCCGCAGGACATCCGCCAGCAGGCGGCGGCCGGCGGCCGGCTGATCAGCACCGACCGAAGCGGACTGGAGCGCATCCAGCACCGCAGTCCGGTCACCTGCCATGGCTAGTTCGATGATTGCGATGGGTGGTGTGTCCTGCAACGCAATGAGGTCGAACGCCCATGCCCTGGCATCGTCGATGGATACGACGTCGAGCACGATCCCGATCCAGTAATAGGCACAGGCAGTGGCCTGGCCGAAGCCTGACGGATACGTGCCCGCTGCCATGCCCTTCCCTCTCTCTGGTCCGAATACAGGCTATGCGATGCCGGCCGCGACGTGCGCAGGTTGGCGGTCTCGATGCCGACGCAACGGCAGCACACAGCGACCCGGACGCGGACCAGCTAGATGGACATGGCTACGGACAGAAATCCCGAGCCAAACCAGCACAGAACGCCCAGGACTACGCAAGGCAAAGCAACAGGCGGTGTGCGGCCAACAGGTCCCTCTCGGCGGAAGCCTGTGCCATCACCAGATCCAGCCAACGTTGCGCTTGTTGATGTGAATGCGGCATGTCCTGTTTGTCCGTCGAACAGCAGATGCGGTGTCCGCCATGGGTCGGAAGCGGACGCCAGCACTACCCCTGACGGTGGATCCAGCCGGGCGTCTGCTAACGGCCAAGAGCGACCAGTCATGCCTGCGCCGGTTCGGCACACTTGCCGCTCGCAACCTGCGAAGAAGTGGCGTGTTCGATTGGATTAGGCTCCCAACCCATGATCTCGACTTCATAGCCTCGCAGCACTTGATCCGTCGCGACAAGCTCATTCGGAATCTCGGCCTGACGCGCTGCGAAGCGAACCAACGCGTTTGTCGACAGATCAACGCCTGACTCTCCGTGAGTGCTGTCGAAGACTGCGAAGCGCTGGGCCCACACCCCAGTTTTCTTTTTGAGGAGACGCGACTGATCTGTTGTCAGATGAAAAACATAGGGCGTCCGCGTGTTGTCCCCACGGCATTTATGGATGTAGTCCAAGCGCGCGACCTGATCAGGAGTCAGGTCGATGACCGTGCTCTCCCCAGGAAATCTTCCTTCACGGAGCACCCAGCCATCGGCTACAGCCGATCCCGCGACAAACAAAAGGAGGAGCATCCCGATAATCCCTGCCGACCGACGCATCGTATGGTGCATCCTCTGAATGGACTGATCTTCGCCGCGCCTATCAAATCAACATTCCGATCCAAAACAGACCAGAGCTGTCGCCCCGTCTGACGTCCGCTTTGGGTCGAAAGCGGACACTAGTACCATTTCGGCCGCACACCATCGAGGCGCACCCTTCAATGTCCGCTAGTCACAACGTAGGATTCGGCAATCCCAATGCCGGGAATTTTCCCAGCGACATGACGAACAGTTCGCCGCAAAATCTACGCAAGCCATTGAACGAAATGGTGGGCCGTGAAGGATTCGAACCTTCGACCAAAAGATTAAAAGTCTTCTGCTCTACCGACTGAGCTAACGGCCCTTGCTTGCGCGCCCGGCATTGCACCGGGCGTGCATTCTAACCCAGCGCGGGGCCGGGGCGAAATCGATCCGTTCAGGCGTAGTGGGTCGGATCCGGGACGCCGGCATCGGCGAATCCGGCCGCGCGCAGGCGGCAGGCGTCGCACTGGCCGCAGGCGCGGCCCTGCGCGTCGGCCTGGTAACAGGACACGGTCAGGCCGAAATCCACGCCCAGCCGCACCCCTTCACGCACGATGTCGGCCTTGCTGAGGAACTGCAGCGGCGCATGCACGCGCAGGCCCGCCCCTTCGACGCCGGACTTGGTCGCCAGGTTGGCCAGGGCCTGGAAGGCGGCGATGAATTCGGGCCTGCAATCCGGGTAGCCAGAGTAGTCCACCGCGTTGACGCCACAGAAGATGTCGTTGGCGCCCAGCACCTCGGCCCAGCCCAGGGCCAGCGAGAGCATGATCGTGTTGCGTGCCGGCACGTAGGTCGAGGGGATGCCCTCGCCGCCGGCTTCGGGCACGTCGATGGCATCGTCGGTCAGGGCCGAGCCGCCGATGCTGCGCAGGTCGACGTCGACCACCTTGTGGGCGACCACGCCCAGTGCCTCGGCAACCCGGCGGGCGGCGTCCAGCTCGGAGGTGTGGCGTTGGCCGTAGCGCACGCTCAGCGCATGCACGGCAAAGCCCTGCTCCCGGGCAATGGCGATGACGGCGGCGGAATCCATGCCACCGGAAAGGAGGACGACGGCCTTTTTCATGGGATCGACGATTCGGCTGTGGGGGACTGTGAGGCTACGACAGATCGCGCTCAGCGGCCGGGTTCATCGTTCCAGAGCAGCTTGTGCAGCTGCATCTGGAAGCGCACCGGCAGGCGGTCGGCGACGATCCAGTCGGCCAGCTCGCGCGGGCTGACCTCGCTCTTGCTCGGCGAGAACCAGACCGTGCAGATCCGCTCCAGGCCGCGCTCGCGGACCAGTTCGCGCGCCCACTCGTAGTCGGCGCGGCTGCACAGGACGAACTTGATCTGGTCCCGCGCGGTGAGCAACGACAGGTTCTCCCAGCGGTTGCGGTGCTCTTCGGCCGAACCGGGCGTCTTGATGTCGACCACCCGCGAGACGCGCGGGTCGACCTCGGCCACGTCCAGGGCGCCCGAGGTCTCCAGCGAGACGTCCAGGCCGGCGTCGCAGAGCTTGCGCAGCAGGACCAGGCAGCGCTTCTGCGCCAGCGGCTCACCGCCGGTCACGCAGACGTGGCGCACGCCATGGGACAACACCGTGGAGACGATATCGTCGATATCGCGCCATTCACCGCCATGGAACGCATAGGCGGTATCGCAGTACTGGCAGCGCAGCGGGCAGCCGGTCAGGCGCACGAACACGGTCGGCCAGCCGGCGGTGTCGGCTTCGCCCTGGAGGGACAGGAAAATCTCGGTGATCTTCAGTCGCGGCAAGGGCGACTGGACGATCTCGCTGGGAATGGCGGCGGCGGCAGCGTTCATGGCGGGGAATTATGCGCCCGCCTGGCTGAGGGGAACGCCTACGGGATCAGCGGATGGCCTGGCCGATCTGGATCGAATGCAGCCGGTCCTGCGCCACGCGGGCGGCATCGGAGCCGGGATACTGGCTGATGACCTGCTGCAGGGTCTGCTCGGCGGCGTGGCTGTCGCCCTCGCCGTACTGCGACAGACCCAGCTTCAACAGGCCGCCAGCGGCCTTGTCATGGGTCGGATAGCGCGCCAGCAGGTCGCGGAACTGCGCCTCGGCGAGCTGGAAATTGCGGGTGGCGTAATAGCTCTCACCGAGCCAGTACAGCGCATTGGGCGTGTAGACGCCGTTCGGATACAGCTCCAGGAAGCTCTGGAAAAGCTGTGCCGAGTCGTCGTACTTGCCGTTCTTCAGAGCGTCGAAGGCGACGTTGTAGGCGGTGCGCTCGTCACCGCTGGCAGCCAGTGCACCGGCATCGCCATGCACCGACGGGGCGCGTTCGGCGGCGGCGGTCGCCGGCTTGGCGGCAGGCTTTGCAGCCGGGGCCGGGGCAGTGCCGGTAGCTGGCGGCAGCGGCGGCATGGCGCCCCCGTTCCCTTCCAGCCGGTTCAGGCGGCCGTCCAGGTCCAGGTACTGGTCCTTGCTCGACTGCTTCAACTGTTCGTTGTCGTGCTGCAGCTGCTCGACCGTCGCCTCCAGGTTCTGCACGCTACGGCGCAGCTCCTGCAGCTGGTTGAGCAGGTCGGTATTGCCCTGGCTGTTGTTGGCCTGCTGCTCGAGCACGGCCACGCGATCGGCGAGGCTGGCCCGTTGCGCATGCACCGGCGCGGCGACCACGAGGGTCGCCGCGACGGCCAGGGTAGCAATTACCCGGGGAAGCATTTGCTTACTTCGCGGTGTAGACGATTTCGACGCGACGGTTCTGCGACCAGCAAGCCTCGTTGGACTCGGTGCAGACCGGACGCTCTTCGCCGTAGGACACGACGGTCAGCTGGCTGGCCGAACCACCGTTGGCCTGCAGGGCCGACGAAACGGCGTTGCCGCGGCGCTCGCCCAGGGCCTGGTTGTAGGCGCGCGAGCCGCGCTCGTCGGTGTGGCCTTCCAGGGTGATGCGCGAGGACGGACGGTCACGCAGGTACTTGGCGTGGCAAGCCATGATGGCCTGGAACTCCGAGCGCACATCATCCTTGTCGAAATCGAAGTAGACGACGCGCTGACGCAGGCAGGCGTCGGTATCCAGGTCATTCGGGCCATACAGGCCGGAGGTCGCCGGCTGCTGCGGAACGGTGGAACCGGTGTCGGCCGGCGGCGGCGCGGTTTCCTTGACCTTCTTGGAACAACCAGCCAGGGCGGCGACGGACAGCAGCGAAACAAGCAGAACGCGGGTGGACTTGTTCATGGGCGATTACCTTTGTGGCTCCTAAGCCAATGAGGGGTGTTTAATGCAAGCGAAATATTAACATTAACGCGCGGTCCGGAAGGGGCCCCAGGAGGGCTCCCTTACGTCACCGTCGGCAAGTACCAGCCGCTGGCGGACCCGGGCGTCGGCCGAGACGGCATACAGCACGCCGCGGCCCCCCTCACGGGCGGCGTACAGCACCATGCTGCCGTTGGGCGCGAAACTCGGGGATTCGTCCAGCGAACCCGGGGACAGGGTGGTCCAGCTCGGCGACCCCAGGCTGCGGTCCATCATCGCAATCTTGTAGGTATTGCCGCTACCCTGGGCGACGGCGATCTTCTTGCCGTCGAAGGACACCGAGGCCTTGGCATTGTAGTTGCCCTGGAAGGTCACCCGGCTGGCGCTGCCGCCGCTGGCCGCCACCTGGTAGATCTGCGGGCGGCCACCGCGGTCGGAAGTGAAATAGATGGTGTTGCCGTCCGCGCTCCAGGTCGGCTCGGTATCGATGCCGAAGTGGTTGGTCAGCTGGGTCAGCTGCTTGCTGCCCAGGTCCATCACGTAGATTTCGGGGTTGCCGCTGCGCGACAGGGCCATGGCCAGCTTGCGGCCGTCCGGCGAGAACGACGGGGCGCTGTTGATGCCGCGGAAGCTGGCGACCAGCTCGCGACCGCCGGTGGCGATGTCCTGCACGTAGATCGAGGAATTGCCACGCTCGAAGCTCACGTAGGCCAGCTTCTTGCCGTCCGGGCTCCAGTCCGGCGACAGCAGCGGCTCGGCCGAGCGGACGATGGTCTGCGGGTTGTAGCCATCCGAGTCGGCGACCATCAGCGCAAAGCGCATGTTGCCGCCGGTGCCGCTGGCGGTGACATAGGCGATGCGGGTCCAGAACGCGCCACGCACGCCGGTGATCTTCTCGTAGATCGCATCGGCCATCTGGTGGGCGACGTCGCGCATGGCATTGCTGCGCGCGGTCATCGCCAGGCCCAGCAGGCGCTCACCCTTGCCGACGTCGTACAGCTCGTACTCGACCCGGTAGGCGCCCTCGCCCGCGTCCATGACCCGGCCGACCACGATGTAGGCCTGCTTCAGCGCGCGCCAGGTGGGGAACTGGATTTCACTACCGCGGGTCGGCTTCTCGACGATCTGATCGGCCGGCAGGGTGCGGAACTGGCCGGAACGGTCCAGGTCGGCGCCGACCACGGCCGAGACGTCGGTGGCCGGCACGGACCCCGAGCCCTGGTAGGGCATCGGCACCACTGCAACCGGCGTGGCGGAGGCGTTGCCGCCCGCGATCTCGATTTCCAGCCCCCGCTGCTGTGCCAGCGCGGCAAAGGGAAGCAGGAAAGCGGCAACAAGGATCAACCAGCGCAGATTCTTCATGGATCGCTCGGCGTGAGGGAAAAAGTGGACAAGGGATAGCAAGCGCCAGGTGAACATTTTCGCAATCGTGAACAAAGAAAGCGTGAAATGCCACTATTCGCGTGCATCACCCGGTCGAAACGTGGGTTTTTCTCATTCAATGTGATCGGACTGGCCGCTGCGGATGCAACGGCCGGCCGCCGGGCTCAGCGGTCCTGCGCGGTGAAGTTGAAGGTCAGGTTGCGCTGGAACACCGATTCAAAGCCCCGGTAAGGCAGCGGCTGGGCGCGCAGCACGGCCGCTTCGATCGAACGCTTGCCGGCGTCGTCGTAGGGGCAGTTCGGCGCGACCGTGGCCTCGACCACCTGCCCGCCGGGCAGCTGGCGGATGTTGATCGTGCAGCGCACGCCCAGCGGCACCGAGTCCGGGCGGACCCACTGCGCCAGCACGGCCTGCTGGATCGCCGCGGCGTACTTGGCGGTCAGGTCGGTGCTGGTGCCGTTCTGGCCGGCGGTGGTCTGCGCGGCGCTGGGCGTGCTGGTGGCCGCCGCGGACTGGCGGGCGTTGGCGAGCTGGCGCAGCTTCTGCTCGGCCAGGCTGGCCTCGCGCTCGGCCTGCTCGCGCTTCTTGCGGATGTCGGCCAGCTTCTGCTCGCGATCGGCCTGCTGCTGGGCTTCGGCGGCCTTTTTCTTGTCCGCCTCTTCCTGCTGCTGCTTGGCCAGGCGCAGTTTCTGCTCGGCCTCTTCCTGGCGCTTGCGCTCGGTGAGGTCGATCTGCTCCTGTCGATGCTTGGCCTCCTGCTCCTGCTTGGCCTTCTCCTCGGCGATCGCCATCGCGCTGACGCGCTCCTGGTCGACCTTGTCCGGTTCGGCCACGCGCTCCTGCGCCTGGGACTGCTGCGGCGTTGGGGCGGTCTGCGGGCGCGGCTCGGGAATCGGCTGCGGGGGCGGTACGGTATCTTCCGGCGCCGGTTCGGGCAGCGCGGGCTCGGGCTCGGGTTTCACCGGCTCGGGCGTCTGCCGCAGTGCCTGGCGGGCAACACGCGCATCCGCCGCGCTCACGTCCAGGCTGGCCTCCAGGCTCGGATCGCCGGCGGCCGGCTCGGTCTGGCGGTCCGGCGAGAAGTTCCAGGCGATGAAAAACACCAGCACGACCAGGACATGGACCACCACGGCCAAAACGACCGGGCGACCCCAACCCTCGTCGCGGGGTGGCAGCGGCGGCAGCGCGTCAGCGTGCATTGCCGCCCGAATCGGTCAGCAGGCCGACCTTCTCGACCCGGGCGCGCTTGAGCGCATCCATCGCATCGATCACGCGCTGGTACGGGACGGTGCTGTCGGCGGCCACGACCACGCGCACGTCCTTGTCCTGGCTGACGATCGCCGCCAGCTGGTTGCGCAGGGTCTCGGCATCCATCGCCTGCGGCTTGCCATCGGGCAGCTGCAGGGCGAGCTGGCCGTCGCCATGGACGGTCACCACGATCGGGTCCTTCCGGCTCTCCAGCGCCTTGGCGTGGGAGGTCGGCAGGTCGACGTCGATGCTCAGGGTCAACAGCGGCGCGGTGACCATGAAGATGATCAGCAGCACGAGCATCACGTCGATGTACGGCACGACGTTGATCTCGGACTTGAGCTTGCGGCGTTTGCGGCGGGACATGCGGGGCGTCTCCTCGGGCTCCTGCGCGGCGGCGGGCGCTTATTCGTCCGCGCCGGCCTGGCGCTGCAGGATCGAGCTGAACTCGTCGGCGAAGGTTTCGTAGCGCACCGACAGGCGCTCCACGCGGGTGGTGAAGCGGTTGTAGGCCCACACCGCCGGGATCGCCACGAACAGGCCGATGGCAGTGGCGAACAGCGCCTCGGAGATGCCCGGGGCGACCGAGGCGATGCCGGCCTGCTCGCCGCTGGAGATCATGTCGTGCATGGTCACCATGATGCCGAACACGGTACCGACCAGGCCGACGTACGGCGCGGTCGAGCCGATGTTGGCCAGCAGCTCCAGGCTGCGCTCGAGCTGGTCGACCTCGCGGGTCATGGTGGTGCGCATGGCGCGCTGGGCGCCTTCGAGCTGGCCGCGCGGGTCCATGCGGCGACGTTCGCGCAGGCGGCTGAACTCGCGGTAGCCGGCTTCGAAGATCGCCTCCAGCCCGTTGACCGAGCGGTTGCGGTCGGTCGCCGAGGCGTACAGCTTGCCGAGGTCGGCGCCGGACCAGAAGCGGTTCTCGAACTCGTCGGCTTCGCGGTTGGCGTTCTTGTAGATGCGCGCCTTGCGGAAGATGATCACCCAGCTGATGAACGAGCCCAGCAGCAGGAGCAGCACGATCAGCTTGACCGGGATGCTCGCGCGGATGACCAGTTCAAGATAGTTGATGCTGCCGCCATGGGCCGCGGTCTGCACGGCGGCCTGGGTGACGTCCTGCGGCAGCGCCTCGACGACGGCATCCTGCAGGGCCAGTAGCAAAGCGATCATCCGTTGTTCCTCAAAGTGCGGATTCTGTGGTTTCCAGGGCTTTCAAGCGGTCGTACAGCGCATCGGCGATCCCGCGGGGCCGGAACGTCGCCGCATCCAGCGCCGCCACCTTGACCTCGGCGGTGATCAGCAGCACGCCCTCGCGGGTGATGCGCTGCTCGAACACCAGGCTGGCCCGGCGGCACTGGCGAAGGATGACCCCCACTTCCAGCGCGTCGTCCAACCGCGCCGGCTTGAGGAAGTCCACCCGCATCGCCCTTACCGCGAATACCAGCCCATGATCCTGCCGGGTCTGCTCCTGGCCATGGCCCAGGGCGCGCATCCATTCGGTGCGGGCCCTTTCCATGAAGGCCACGTAGCGGGCGTGGTAAACCACGCCACCGGCGTCGGTATCTTCCCAGTAAACGCGTGTCGGCCAACTGAACTGCAGTCCAACGTCGTTCAAAACAGGTCTCCGGTGTCGCCCGGCGCGTCGGCGGCATCGCGGCGCGGCTGCAGGCCGAGGTGGCGGTAGGCCTTGTGGGTGGCCATGCGGCCACGCGCGGTCCGGACCAGGAAGCCTTGCTGGATCAGGTAGGGCTCGATCACGTCCTCGAGGGTCCCACGCTCTTCCGACAGCGAGGCGGCGAGCGATTCCACGCCCACCGGGCCGCCGTCGAAGTGGTCGATCAGGGTATGCAGCAGGCGGCGGTCGAGCTCATCGAAGCCCTCCGGGTCGACCTTGAGCATCTTCATCGCGGCATCGGCCACCGCCACGTCGATGCGGCCGCCGGCGCGCACCTGGGCGTAGTCGCGCACGCGACGCAGCAGGCGGTTGGCGATGCGCGGGGTGCCGCGGGCGCGCCGGGCGATCTCGGCGGCGCCGTCGGGCGTGCAGTCGATGCCCAGGATCGCCGCCGAGCGGACCACGATCCGGGTCAGCTCCTCGGGGCTGTAGAACTGCAGGCGCTGGACGATACCGAAGCGGTCGCGCAGCGGCGCGGTCAGCAGCCCGGCGCGGGTGGTGGCACCGATCAGGGTGAACGGCGGCAGGTCGATCTTGATCGAGCGCGCGGCCGGGCCGTCGCCGATCATGATGTCGATCTGGAAATCCTCCATCGCCGGGTACAGCACTTCCTCGACCACGGGCGAAAGACGATGGATCTCGTCGATGAACAGCACGTCGTGCGGCTGCAGGTTGGTCAGCAGCGCGGCCAGGTCGCCGGCCTTCTCGATCACCGGCCCGGAGGTGACCCGCAGGTTGACCCCCAGCTCGTTGGCGATGACGTGGCTGAGCGTGGTCTTGCCCAGGCCGGGCGGCCCGAAGATCAGCACATGGTCCATCGCCTCGCCGCGCGCCCTGGCCGCCTCGATGTAGATGCCCAGCTGCTCGCGCACCGGCTGCTGGCCGAGGTAGTCGGCCAGGCGCTTGGGGCGGATGCTGGCATCGGTCGCGTCGTCCTCGCGGGTGGCGCTGCTGTCGATGAGGCGGTCCATTGAAATGCGTGGGGAGTCAGCGGCGGGGAATCGGTGGACATATTAGCGGGTCAGGCCCGATCCCGGGCCGTCCGCCGGCACCGGGCACCCGCGTCCGTCGCGCGGGAGAGCCCGTCGGGACGGTCAGATCTCGACCTGCGCGCCCAGCTCGACCAGCCGGTTGCCCGGGATGCGGAAGAACCCGGTGGCCGGCGCGGCATTGCGGTGCATGAGCGCGAACAGCTTGTCGCGCCAGACCGGCATGCCGCGGTTGGCGGTGGCCACGATGGTCTCGCGGCTGGCGAAGAAGGTCGTGTCCATCGGGTCGAAATAGATGCCGCCGCGGTCGCACGAGCGCATCAGCGCCAGCGGCACGTCCGGGGTCTCCATGAAACCGAAGCGGACGTAGACGCGATAGAACTCGTCGCCAATCGACTCGATCTTCAGGCGCTTGTCCTTGGGCGCGTACGGGATGTTCAGCGTCTCCACGTTGAGGAAGACGTTGCGCTCGTGCAGCACCTTGTTGTGCTTGAGGTTGTGCATCAGCGCGTGCGGCACGACCATCGGGTCGGCGGTCAGGAACACCGCCGTGCCGGGGACGCGCGCCGGCGGCGCCAGCATCAGGCCGGGCAGGAAGGTGTCGATGCGGATGCCGTCCTTGCGGATTTCCTCGCGCAGCAGCGCGCGGCCGCGGCGCCAGGTCCGCATCAGGGTGAACACCACGATGCCCAGCGCCAGCGGGAACCAGGCGCCCTGCAGCAGCTTGGCGCCGTTGGCGACCACGAAGGCCAGCTCGATGATGAAGAACACCGCGCACAGCGGCAGCACCCAGCGCCGGTGGGTCGGCCACAGCGCGCGCGCCACCAGGGCCAGCAGCAGGGTGTCGATCAGCATGGTCATCGACACCGAGATGCCATAGGCCACGGCCAGGTTGCTGGAGCTGCGGAACACCAGCACCAGCGCGATGACCAGGATCGCCAGCAGCCAGTTGATGCCCGGCACGTAGATCTGGCCGATGGTGTCGCTGGAGGTGTGCTTGACCAGCATGCGCGGGATGTAGCCCAGCTGCATGGCCTGGCGGGCGACCGAGTAGGCGCCGGTGATGACCGCCTGCGAGGCGATCACCGCGGCCATGGTGGCCAGCACGATCATCGGGTACAGCGCCCAGCCGGGCACTGCCTCGAAGAACGGGTTCTTCAGCGATTCGGGGCGGTCCAGCACCAGCGCGCCCTGGCCCAGGTAGTTCAGCAGCAGGCACGGCAGCACGAAGAAGTACCAGGCATGGCGGATCGGCGGGGCGCCGAAGTGGCCCATGTCGGCGTACAGCGCCTCGCCACCGGTGACCGCCAGCACCACCGCACCGAGGATGAATACCCCGTGCCAGCCGTGCTCCAGGAAGAAGCGCACGCCCCACCACGGATTGAACGCCTTGAGCACTTCCGGGGCGTCGAAGATGTTCCAGGCCCCGATCGCGGCCAGCGACAGGAACCACACCACCATGATCGGCCCGAACACCCGGCCGACCTTCTCGGTGCCGAAGCGCTGGGCCAGGAATACGCAGCACAGCACGGCCACGGTGATCGGCACGATGAACGGATGCAGCGAGGGCGCGGCGATCTCCAGGCCCTCGACCGCGCCCATCACGGTGATCGCCGGGGTGATCACGCCGTCGCCGAAGAACAGCGAGGCGCCGAAGATGCCGAGGATGCCGACCACGTAGGCCGAGCGCGAGCCCTGCTTGAGGGTGCGCTGGGCCAACGCCATCAGCGCCATGACGCCGCCCTCGCCTTCGTTGTCGGCGCGCATGATGATGGTCACGTACTTCAGCGTCACCACGATCATCAGCGCCCAGAACGCCAGCGAGAGCACGCCCAGCACGGTGTCGTGGTTGCCCTCCAGCCCGTAGTGCGGCGAAAACGCCTCTTTCAGCGTGTACAGCGGGCTGGTGCCGATGTCGCCGAAGACGACGCCGATGGCGCCGATCACCAGCGCCATGCCGGCCGACGGCGCGTGTGCGCCGTGGGAGCCGCCATGGGAACCGGAGGCGGGGGAGGTCGAAGGCTGGGACATGTCGGACCGAGGGTATCGCCAGTTGGCGTGAAGAAGTTGGAGTGAAAGGCCGTCGCCGCGCTCAGCGCAGCGCGGCCTGCAGGGCCTTGCGGATCACCGTGGCGACGTCGTCGCCCGGGTTGCCGGCCTCCTTGGCCATGCGCGCGGCCTCGGCCGGCTTGTAGCCCAGCTGCTGCAGGGCCACGGTCGCCTCGGACACCGCGTCGGCGCCAAGCGCGCCGGTGACCGGGGCACCGCCACCGCCGAAGTCGGCGGCGCGATCCTTCAGTTCCACCACCATGCGCTCGGCAGTCTTCTTGCCGATGCCGGGGATGCGGGTCAGCGCGGTGACGTCGCCGGTCTGGATCAGCCGGGCGAACTCGTCCACGCTGACGCCGGAAAGCACCGCCAGGGCGATCTTGGCGCCGATGCCGGTAACCCGCTGCAGGTCGCGGAACAGCCGCCGCTCGCCCTCGCGCAGGAAGCCGTACAGCGAGACGCTGTCTTCCTTCTGCGCGTAGTGGGTGAACAGGATGACATCGCGCCCCACGTCGGGAAGGTCGTAGAAGGTGCTCATCGGCGCCTCCAGCTCGTAGCCGACGCCACCGACGTCAATCACCAGCCACGGCGGTTGCTTGTGGGCGAGGATTCCGCGGAGTCTGCCGATCATGGGGCCGCCTGCTGCAAAAGGAAAACAACGAAGTCCGCCGCGCCGGCGCGGTCGGGACGATTCACTTGCGGCTCCATGCCACGCGGGTACCCACGCCCAGGCGCTGCGCGGTCGAGCGCACGTGCGCATGGGTGATCGCAACCGCCAGCGCGTCGGCGGCGTCGGCCTGCAGCTTGCCCTTGAGGTTCAACATCACGCCGACCATGTGCTGCACCTGGACCTTGTCGGCCCCGCCCTTGCCGACCACCGCCAGCTTGATCTCGGTGGCGGCGTACTCGTGCACCGGCAGGTCGCGCAGCACCACCGCGCCGATCGCCGCGCCGCGTGCCTGGCCGAGCTTGAGCGCCGAATCCGGGTTGCGCGACATGAACACCTGCTCGATCGCCACTTCGTCCGGCCGGTACTGCTCGATCAGCTCGCCCAACCCCAGCAGCAGGCGCTTGAGCCGCAACGCGAAGTCGCCCGCCCCCAGCAGTACCAGCGGCTGGTGGTGGACGTGCTGCGCGCGGCCGGCCGCATCGACATCGATGATGCCGATGCCGGTGCGCTGCGAGCCCGGGTCGATGCCGAGGATGCGGGTCATGGCGCCAGCGCCGTCAGGCGCCCAGCGACGCCTGGTCCACGTTGGAATACACGTCCTGGACGTCGTCGAGGTCCTCGAGCATGTCCAGCAGCTTGCGCACCTGCACGGCGGTATCGCCGTCCACGGCGATGTCGTTCTCGGCGCGGAAGGTGATCTCGGCATGGTCGGCCGCCAGTCCGGCCGCGGTGATGGCGTCCTTGACCGCGGTGAAGGCATCCGGCGCGGTCAGCACGTCGATCGCGCCGTCCTCCGGATACACCACCACGTCGTCGGCACCGGCCTCGATGGCCGCCTCGGTGACGCGCTCCTCATCGGCGCCGGCGCCGAAGCTCAACACGCCCAGGCGCTTGAACATGAAGGCGACCGAGCCTTCCGTGCCCATGTTGCCGCCGCACTTGCTGAAGGCATGGCGCACGTCGGCCACGGTGCGCACGCGGTTGTCGGTCAGGCAGTCGACGATGACCGCCACGCCACCCGGGGCGTAGCCCTCGTAGCGGATCTCCTCGTACTCGACGCCTTCCAGCTCGCCGGTGGCCTTCTTGATCGCGCGCTCGATCACGTCCTTGGACATGTTGGCGGTCAGGCCCTTGTCCATGGCCACGCGCAGGCGCGGGTTGTTGCCGGGGTCGCCGCCGCCAGCACGGGCGGCCACGCCGATCTCCCTGATGATCTTGGTGAAAACCTTGCCGCGCTTGGCGTCGGACGCGTTCTTGCGGGCTTCGATGGAAGGGCCTCTTCCCATGGGACACCGGTGCGATCTTTAGACAGGCGCGGATTTTAACCGATCCCCTGCCCCTGCCGCCCTTCGTGCTGGAACCGGCCCTCGCGCAGGAAACGGCCGACCTGGCCGGCGACATCGGCCGACAGCACCAGGCCGCTGTGGCCGCAGGCCACCTCGCAATGATCGGACAGCCCGGGCCAGCGGGTCTCGGCCAGGGCCACGGTGCCGTCGGAGGTTCCGTCCAGGTGGGTGATCCAGCGGCCGAAGCCGTGGGCGACGTTGCCGGCCACCATGCCCACCGCCGGGCGCCCGTCCCAGACCGGGACGCCGCGCCGGAGCAGGTCCGCGGAGCGGCCCAGGGCCACCCCGGCGCCCAGCCCGACCAGTCCGCCGGCGGTGGCACTGCCCAGCAACGGCGAGCCGAGGCAGACCACCCGCTCGACCGCGCTATCAGGCCAGTGGCGCAGGGTTTCCAGCGCCAGCAGGCCGCCGAGGCTATGCCCGACCAGCCCCTGCGCGCCGGTGGCCGCGATCCGTTCGGCCAGCCGCGGCATCGCCGCCTCGGCACCGCCGAACAGGCTGGCGTAACCGAACAGCTCGACCTCGAAGCCGGCGCGGTGCAGCCGCCACGCCAGCGGCGCCAGCCAGTGGCGCGAATTCCACAGGCCGTGCACCAGCAGCAGTCTCATGGCGACAGGCGCGGCGCCGCGACTCAGCCGCAGTCCAGCGCGGTGATGATGTTGTCCTTGTCCAGGTGCACGTTGATGCGATCGGGCTTGAAGTCGCGCGTGACCGCCTGGTCCGGCGCGATCGGGCGGATCAGGCCGGCCCCGCTCTGCTTCCAGACCTGGCCCATCACCTGCTGGTTGCCTTCCTTGCCCACCGCCCAGGCCACCTTGTCGGCATGGCAGGCGCCGCTGCCGCCGATCTGCGGCCCCGGGCTTTCCGGCTGCAACGACTTCGCCGGCGCGCAGGCAGCCAGGCCCAGCATCAGCAACAGCGGGATCCCTACGGTCTTCATCATGCGTCTCCATCTCCGGTGCGGTCGGGCCGAGTCTAGCAGCGGCCCACGCAGGCCACCGTGCATGCCCGCCGTTTGGCAGGGGCGCGGCGGAACGACAGCGAGCATCATCCAGGGTCCACCGCCACACTGGATTGCCCATGCCTTCCCCGCCGATCTTCCTGGCCAGCCTGCTCGCCGGCCTGCTGGCCACCGCCGCGGCACCGGAGGCCCCCGACACACCGGCCGCCGCGCCCCAGGCCCTCGACGACGGCCCCTACCTGCGCCCGGCCGGCGACGGCGTGGACGCCGAATGGGTCTGCGCCGGCGCGGTGCAGCGCCTGCACGTGCGCGCGCGGCGCGGGGTGGCGACGGTGCCGGCCCGCTGCGGCTACCCGCATCCGCTGGAGGTGCCGCTGGCCGCGCCCACGACCGAACCGGCGCAGCGGCCGGCGCCGGCGCGGATCGCCGCGTTGTCGGACATCCACGGCCAGTACGACCTGCTGCGCCGCCTGCTGCAGGCCAACGGGATCACCGATGCGCGCGACCGCTGGCATTTCGGCAACGGCCTGCTGGTGGTCGGCGGCGACGTGTTCGACCGCGGCCCGCGGGTCACCGAAGCCTTCTGGCTGCTGCAGCAGCTGCAGCTGCAGGCGCGCCGTGCTGGCGGCGACGTGCTGTTCCTGCTCGGCAACCACGAAACGATGACGCTGTACGACGACCTGCGCTACCTCAACCCGAAGTACGCCGAAGTCGCTTCCCGGCTCGGCCGCTCCTATCCGGCGCTGTATGCCGCCGACAGCGTGCTCGGGCGCTGGCTGCGCCAGGCGCCGGCGATCGCGCGGGTCGGCGACACGCTGTTCGTGCATGGCGGGATGTCGCCGGAATTCCTCGCCACCGGGATCGAGCGCGACGAGGCCAATGCACGCTACCGCGCCTCGCTCGGCACGCCGAAGGCACAGGTCAAGGCCGATCCGCGGCTGGCGCCGCTGTACGACGGCAAGACCAGCCCGATCTGGTACCGCGGGTACTTCGACGGCCGCGCCTCGGCCACCGACGTCGACGCCCTGCTGCGCCAGCTCGGCGTGCGCCGGATCGTGGTGGGCCATACCTCGATGGCGCATGTCGGCAGCTATTTCGACGGCAAGGTGATCGCGATCGACAGCAGCATCAAGCGCGGCGAATCGGGCGAACTGCTGTGGCTGGAAGGCGAGCAGGCCAGCCGCGGCCTGCTCGACGGCAGCCGCGCCCCGCTGCTGCCCGGCGAAGGAGAGGCCGACGACTAGGCCGGCAGCGTCGGATCGGCGAGCACCTCGATCAGGAACTCGGCCACCGCGCGCACCGCCGGTGCCTGCCGCAGGTCGCGATGGACCACCAGCCACAGGTCGCGCTCCAGGCGGGGCCCGGGGACGTCCAGCCGCACCATCGCCGGGTCGGCCAGGTTCTCGGGAAAGTCGGCAAGCAGCGCGATGCCGGCGCCGGCGCGCACCGCGGCGCGCTGCACGTCCGCGCTGTTGCTGCGCAGGACCAGCGGCCGGCCTGCGGCGAATTCGAACAGGCGTCGCTGCTGCGGACTGTCATCCAGGCTCTCGTCATAGCCGACGAACTCGTAGCGATCCTTCGGCGTGGCCGCCAGGTAGGCCGGCGCGGCGTACCACGAAAAACCCAGCCGCCGCAGCCGCCGCACCACCAGTTCCGGATCTTCCGGCCGGCCCAGGCGCAGCGCCAGGTCGGTCTCGGTGCGCAGCGAGGCCATGCGGGTCTCAGCGATCAGCAGCAGGTGGATCGCCGGATGGCGCCGGCGCAGTTGGCCCAGGTGCGGCGCCAACTGGGTGGCCGCGGTGGCCGGCGGCACGCTGATCGAAACCCGGCCACCGATCGCATGCTGGCCGGCCACGGCGGCCCGCGCGACCGCCTCGGCGCCCTCGCGCATCTGCCGGCCCAGCGCGGCGATGCGCCCACCATCGGCGGTCAGCGCGTAGGCGCGGGCGCGGCGATCGACCAGTTTCAGGCCCAGCGCGGCCTCAAGCGCTGCGATCCGCCGCGCCACGGTGGCGTGCTCGACCTGCAGCAGGCGCGCCGCCGCGGCCAGCGAGCCGGCGTCGGCGAAGGCGGTGAAGTGGCGCAGGTCTTCCCAGTCGAGCATGGGAAATTTTTCCCGTCAGGGGCGGTGTCATGGGGAATATTAAACAATCGCCCGACGGCGCAGCCTAGCGGCTTCTTCCACGGAGCCCGGCCATGCGCGCCTCCCCGCTCACCCATGCCAGCCTGGTGCTGACCGCCTTCTTCTGGGGCAGCGCCTTCAACGTCGGCGCCCACGTCATCGCCGGCATGTCGCCCATCAGCGCCGGCATCGAGCGCTTCCTGATCGCCAGCGTGGCGCTGCTCGCCCTGCTGGCCTGCACCGGGCGGCTGGACTGGCGCCTGGCGCGCCGGCACCTGCCGGCACTGGTCGCGGTCGGGGTGCTCGGCGTGGCCGGCTTCAACCTGGCGATGTTCTTCGGCCTGCGTTCGACCACGCCGTTCAACGCCGCACTGCTGATGGCGACCACGCCGCTGTGGACGCTGCTGCTGTCGGCGCTGATCGAGCGCGAGCCGATCGACCGCTGGCGCGCCGCGGGCCTGCTCAGCGGCCTGGCCGGCGTGGCGCTGGTAGTCAGCGGCGGGCATCCGGCGCGACTGGCCGAGCTGCACCTTGCGCGCGGCGACGCGATCGTGATCGGTGGCGCGCTGTCATGGGCGCTGGCGACGGTGATCTCGCGCCGCTACCTGCATGCGCTGGAAGCGCAGCAGACCACGACCTGGTCGATCGTGCTCGGCACGCTGGTGCTGCTGGTACTGGGTGCCTGGAACGAGCATCCGCTGCAGGCGATGGCGCAGGCGCCGGCCAGCGTGCACTGGGGCATCGCCTACCTGGCGCTGTGCAGCTCGGTGCTCGGCTACCTGTTCTGGTTCGCTGCCGCCAAGCGCCTGGGCGCGGCGCGCACGGCAAGCTTCTTCAACCTGGTCCCGGTGTTCACGCTGCTGGTGTCGATGGCTGGCGGGCAGGTGCCGCAGGCCGCGCAGCTGGTCGGCGTGGCGGCGGTGATCGGCGGCGTGGTGCTCGCCTCGCGCGGCGGTGCCGCCAGGCCGGTGGTCGTGCATGCGGCCCCGGCGCGACCGGGCCAGCGTTGCGGGGCCTAGCGTTGCGGAGCCCAGGGCCGGCATATCCCCCAGCGGCGCGCGGGGCGCTCAGGCGGACGGCGCACGCCTGAGGATGTACTCGAGGTCGCGCACCTTGCCGACCGGGAACTCGTACTGGCCCACGCGCTCGAAGCCGTAGCGCGCATAGAAGCGCTGGGCGCCGAAATTCTCCGACCACACGCCGATCCACAGCGTCCGCGGGCCGAGGCGTTCCAGCCACTGCAGCGCGGTCTCGAACAGGCGGCTGCCCCAGCCGCTGTTCTGGTATTCCTTCAACAGGTACAGCCGCTTGAGCTCGCCATCGCCTCCGCGCACGTCCGCGTGCGGCAGGCCACAGGGGCCGGCGGCGGCATGGCCGATCGCGCGACCGTCGTCCTCCAGCAGCCAGATCGCGTAATCCGGGTGCGCCAGCACGATGCGCGAGCGCTCCACCGCGTAGGCTTCCAGCAGGAAGGCCTGCAGGTCCTCGTCCGGGTACAGGTGGCCGAAGGTCTCGGTGAAGGTCTGCGCCGCCAGCGCCGAGAGGACCTCGGCGTCGGCGACGCTGGCGCGGCGGATGGCCAGGGCCATGGTCGGACGATCAGCCCTTGGCCGGCTGCGGGCGCACCATCACGTGCACTTCGGCCAGCTGCTCGTCGGCGATCGGCGACGGTGCGTCGGTCATCAGGTCCTGCGCACCGGTGGTCTTCGGGAACGGGATGACGTCGCGGATCGACTCGGTGCCGGCCATCAGCGCGGCGATGCGGTCGATGCCGAAGGCGATGCCGCCATGCGGGGGAGCCCCGTAGTTCAGCGCGTCGAGCAGGAAGCCGAACTTGGCGCGCGCCTCTTCCTCGCCGATGCCGAGCAGCTCGAACACCGCGCTCTGCATCTCCGGACGGTGGATGCGGATCGAACCGCCACCGATCTCGTTGCCGTTGAGCACCATGTCATAGCCACGCGACACCGCGGTCTTCGCGTTCACGCGCAGGTCGGCGATGTCGTCCACCGCCGGGGCGGTGAAGGGGTGATGCAGGGCGACGTAGCGCTGCGCCTCCTCGTCCCACTCGAACATCGGGAAGTCGGTGACCCACAGCGGACGCCAGGCGTCGGCGACCAGGCCGAAGTCCTTGCCGGCCTTCAGGCGCACCGCGCCCATGAAGTCGGAGACCTTGTTGTAGCTGCCGGCACCGAAGAACACGATGTCGCCGTTGCCGGCGCCGACGTGCGCGACCAGCGCGGCGAACTGCTCGTCGCTGAAGAACTTCTGGATCGGCGAGGTGATCTCGCCGGTCTCGCCGATCTTGATGTAGGCCAGGCCCTTGCTGCCGTACTTGGCGGCATGCGCGGCGTATTCGTCGATCTGCTTGCGCGACAGCGCCGCGCCACCGGGGATGCGCAGCGCGGCGACGCGGCCGTCGGCCTCGTTGGCCGGGCCGGTGAACACCGCGAAGGTGCTGTCCTTGACCAGGGCGGCAACGTCGACCAGCTCCAGGTCGATGCGCAGGTCAGGCTTGTCCGAACCGTAGCGACGCATCGCCTCGGCCCAGGTCATGCGCGGGAACTGCGCGTCGAGCTCGACCTCGACCACTTCCTTGAAGATCGCCCGGATCATCTCCTCGACGAAGTCCTGCACGTCGCGCTCGCGCACGAAGGCGAACTCCATGTCGAGCTGGGTGAACTCGAGCTGGCGGTCGGCACGCAGGGCCTCGTCGCGGAAGCAGCGCGCGATCTGGTAGTAGCGGTCGAAGCCGGCCACCATCAGGATCTGCTTGAACAGCTGCGGCGACTGCGGCAGCGCGTAGAACTCGCCGGCATGCATGCGCGCCGGGACCAGGAAGTCGCGCGCGCCTTCCGGGGTCGCCTTGGTCAGGATCGGGGTCTCGATGTCCTGGAAGCCGCGGGCGTCGAGGTGGCGGCGCAGCGCCTGCACCAGCTTGATGCGGGTGCGCTGCATGCGCTGCATTTCCGGACGGCGCAGGTCCAGGTAGCGGTACTTCAGGCGGGTGTCCTCGCCCGGGTTCTCGTGGGCGTGGAACGGCAGCGGCGCGGCCTTGTTGAGCACGGTGATCTTCGTGGCGATCACCTCGACCTTGCCACTGCGGATCTTGTCGTTCACCGCATGCCGCGCACGCACCACGCCCTCGACCTGCAGCACGTCTTCGTAGCCCAGCGAGGCGGCGACCGGGAAGACTTCCGCGTTGTCGGGCTCCACGGTCACCTGGACGATGCCCTCGTGGTCGCGCAGGTCGATGAAGCAGACCCCGCCGAGGTTGCGGGCGACGTCGGTCCAGCCGGCCAGGGTGACGGTTTGGCCGATCAGGGTCTCGTCGACCAGGCCGCAGAAGTGGGTACGCATCGAAAAGCTCCGCAAAGGACGCCCGGCGCAGGCGGCGCCGGAAAGCCCGATATTCTGCGGCCGCGCGGCCTGCCGGGCAAATCCGCCCCGGTCACGATCCATTGCGGATCCCCCCGGCTATAGTCCAGCCATCTTCACATTCGAAAGGATTCCCCCATGTTCCTGCGCCTCCCGGTCATCGTCCCCGGCCTGGCCCTGGCCGTCCTGCTGGCCCATGCGGCGCCGGCCGCGGCCCAGGACCGCGGCTATTCGGGACAGACGGTGACCTGCTCGAGCAACGACAACCGGCGCAACCAGTGCAGCACCCCCTTTTCGGGCCGGGCCGTGCTGGTACAGAACCTGTCGGGCACGCGCTGCGTGGAGAACCGCAACTGGAGCAGCGGCCGTGGATTCGTCTGGGTCGACCAGGGCTGCCGCGGCCGTTTCGCCGACAGCCGTGGCAGTGGCGGCGGCTGGGGCGGCAGTGGCCAGGGCGGCACCCTGCGCTGCGAGAGCACCGATCGTCGCCAACGCACCTGCAGTACCGGCTGGCGTGACGCCGTGCTGGTCCGCCAGCTGTCCGATACGCGCTGCGTCCAGGGCAGCACCTGGGGCTTCCGCAACGGCAGCATCTGGGTCAACGACGGCTGCCGCGGTGAATTCGCCGAGGGGCGCGGCCATGGCGGCGGCAACGGCGGCGGCTGGGGCAATGGCAACCCCAACTACCAGGTGACCTGCTCCAGCGACAACCAGCGCCGCCGCTACTGCAACTGGGATCGCAGCCAGGGCCGGCCGGTGGTGGTCAAACAGCTGTCCAGCACCCGCTGCGACGAAGGCCGCACCTGGGGCTTCCAGGGCAACCAGGTCTGGGTGGACGACGGCTGCCGGGCGCGCTTCGGCGCCCGCTGAGCCCCCCTTGGGCCGTGACCGGCCCGTCGGCGCTCAGCCGGCGGGCTTGTCGCTCTTGGCCGGGCTGGCGCTGTCGCCGCCACCGGCGAGATTGCGCTGCTTGTCACCGGCTTTCTTGAAGTCGGTCTCGTACCAGCCACCGCCGGCCAGGCGGAACGACGGCGCGGTGACCTGGCGCTTCACGGCAGGCGCGCCGCAGGACGGGCAGACCTGCGGATCAGGGTCGGAAATCTTCTGCAGGCGGTCGAAACTGTGCCCGCACTCGGCGCACTGGAAGGCGTAGATCGGCATGGGGGGTCGGACGAGGTGGAACGGATGACGCTGATTTTAGGGCATTGCGGGCCGCTTCAAGGGCACTGGGCGCCGCGCCGCCGCCCCCGGCACGGTTGATTCAGTCCCAACGCGCCGCCGCCACTGCCCGGGCCACCGCCGCCAGCGCGGCATCCTGCTGCCCGGCCGGCACCGTCGCGCCCTGCAGATAGGCGGTCAGCAATAGGGGATCACGCCCCCCGGGTGGCCACACGATGGCGATGTCATTGGTGATGTCGCGACCGTTGGAGCCGGTCTTGTCACCGACCGTCCAGCCCGCCGGCAGGCCGGCGCGCAGCCGCGTGTCTCCGGTTCGGTTGTCGCGCATCCATTCAAGCAACTGGCCGCGCGAGGCCACGGAGAGCACGTCGCCAAGCAGGAGCCGGCGCAGGTTGCCGGCCATCGCCGCCGGGCTGGTGGTGTCACGATCGTCCCCGGGGGCGAAGCGGTTCACCTCCGGCTCGGGGCGGTCGTGGCGGGTGAGCGGATCGCCGCTGGCGCGCACGAAGGCGGTCACCCCGGCCGGCCCGCCGACCAGCGGCAACAGCAGGTTGGCGGCGGCGTTGTCGCTCCAGATCAGCGTTGCCCGGCACAACTCGGCCACGCTCATGCCCTGCGCACCGACATGGCGGGCGGTCTCGGGGGAATGTTCCAGCAGGTCCGACGCCGCCACCGGCACCCGCCGGTCCAGCCGCAGCCGGCCCTGGTCGACCGCGTGCAGCACCGTGGCGGCCAGCAGGAACTTGAAGGTGCTGCACATCGGGAAGCGCTCGTCCTCGCGATGCCCGGCCAGGCGGCGACCGCGTGCGTCGTGCACAGCCACCCCGAGCCGACCGCCACTGTCGCGCTCGATCTGCGCAAGAGTGGCATCCAGTGCCGACGCCGACCGCGGCGCTGCCCGCACCGGCCCAAGTGCGAGCACCGCGCCGGCGCATGCCGCGCCCTGCAGGAATCTCCGCCGTGTCCGCATGCGTCATGCTCCTGGGGAAAGTCCCGATTATCGGCAACCTGGCGCGCGCCCGGCCAGTCCCGCCCGTCGCCCTGCCCCATGGCATGATGCCGGCGCATCCACTGGAAGGAGGGGAAGTCATGGCTTACGCATTCGAGGTGCTGGTCCTGCTGGCCGGCCTGGCATCGCTGGTGGTCGGCTATCGCCGCAACCGCCGTAACGTGATGCTGGTGGCCGCGCTGCTGATGTTCGCGTCCGTCGCCGGCCCGCAGTTCGCCAAGGGTTTCAACGACGGGTTCATGGCGCAGGTCCCGCAATCGCAGGGCTGATCGCGGCGACAGCGGGGGTTTCACGCCCGCGTGCCTAGAATCGCCGCGGCAGGTCCCGGCCCGGGGCCTGCCGCGTGCGCGGCGGACGGCGCCAGCGCCAACGAGAGGGAGTCCGCCATGGCCGAACCCGACGCCCCGCGCGAACGCGAACGCATCCTGCCCGCGGTCTTCTATCCCACCGCGCTGATCGTGCTGGCGCTGGTGGCGCTGTCGTTCATCGCCCCGGAGCACGCCGAGTCGATCTTCGGCACCGCCAAGCTATGGGTGGCACAGGACGCGGGCTGGTTCACCGTGCTGTCAGTGGCCGGCTTCCTGGTATTCGTACTGGCGGTGGCGTTCTCCGGCTTCGGCCACCTCAAGCTCGGCCCCGATCACAGCGAGCCGGACTACAGCTACACCACCTGGTTCGCCATGCTGTTCGCATCGGGCATGGGCATCGGCCTGATGTTCTTCGGCGTGGCCGAGCCGCTGATGCATTACGCCGACCCACCCACCGGCGACCCGATGACGGTTGCGGCCGCGCGCCAGGCGATGCGGATCACCTTCTTCCACTGGGGCATCCACGCCTGGGCGATCTATGCGGTGGTGGCGCTGTCGCTGGCGTACTTCTCCTACCGGCACGGACTGCCGCTGCGGATCCGCTCGGCCCTCTACCCGCTGGTCGGCGAACGCATCCACGGGCCGATCGGCCATGTGGTGGACTGCTTCGCCGCGCTCGGCACCATCTTCGGCCTGGCGACCTCGCTGGGCCTGGGCGTGATGCAGGCCAACGCGGGCCTCAACTATGTCTTCGGGGTCCCGATCGGCACCGGCGTGCAGGTGCTGCTGATCGTGGTGATCACCGCGATCGCCACCGTCTCGGTGGTCAGCGGCCTGGACCGCGGCGTGCGCCGCCTGTCGGAACTGAACATGGCGCTGGCGGTGGCGCTGATGGCCTTCGTGCTGGTGACCGGCCCGACCGTCCACCTCCTGCAGGCGTTCGTGCAGAACACCGGCATGTACCTGTCCAGCCTGATGTCGATGACCTTCAACCTGTACGCGTACGAGCCGACCGGCTGGATCGGCGGCTGGACGCTGTTCTACTGGGGCTGGTGGATCGCCTGGTCGCCGTTCGTGGGCCTGTTCATCGCGCGCATCTCGCGCGGGCGCACGGTACGCGAGTTCGTGCTGTGCGTGCTGCTGGTGCCGCTGGGCTTCACCTTCCTGTGGATGACGATCTACGGCAACACTGCGCTTTGGCTGGTGATGTCGCGGGGCGCGCAGGACCTCACCACCGCGGTGACGCAGGACAGCTCGGTGGCGCTGTTCCATTTCCTCGAACACCTGCCCCTGCCGACGGCCACCTCGGTGCTGGCGACGGTGCTGGTGGTGATCTTCTTCGTCACCTCGGCCGACTCCGGTGCGCTGGTCATCGACATGCTCACCTCGCGCGGGGAAAGCGCCTCGCCGCTGTGGCAGCGGATTTTCTGGGCGCTGCTGACCGGGGCGATCGCCATCGCCCTGCTGTTGGCCGGCGGCCTGGCGGCGCTGCAGGCGATGACGATCGCCGCCGCGCTGCCGTTCACGGTGATCATGCTGCTGATCTGCTGGGGACTGGTGAAGGCGATGCGGCTGGACGTACTCAAGCGCTCGCTGCTGCGCGAAGCACGCACACGCCCGGGCGGCGGCGACTGGCGCACGCGCTTACGATCGCTGTCGCATCCGCCGACGCGGCGGCAGGTCGACGAATACCTGGCGGGCGTGGTCCGGCCGGCGCTGCTGGAGGTCTCGACCGAACTGCAGGCACAGGGGCTGCAGGTGGCGATGGACGAGGAAGACGGCGTACGCCTGCGGGTGGGCCACGGCGAAGAGCCGGATTTCGTCTATGCGGTGCGGCCGCGGCCGTTCGAGGCCGCGAGTTTCGTGCTGGTGGACCCGCGCACGGCAGCTGCCGCGGCGCCGGCGCACTTCCGCGCCGAGGTCCATCTGTACGAAGGCGGCCAGGGTTACGACGTGATGGGCTGGCGCCGCGAGGAACTGATCGGCGACGTGCTCGACCAGTACCAGCGGCACCGCCTGTTCCTCGACGCGGTGCGCTGAGCGCGGCCGCGCGCCGGCCCGGTCAGCCCATCAGCTCCAGCCACTGCTGCTCGGCCTCGGCCAGGCGGGCGGCCACGCTTTCGCGATCGCGGCCGAGCGCGCCCATCCGGTTGCTGTCGGCGTAGTTGGCCGGATCGGCCAGCTGGGCGTCGAGTTCGGAAAGCATGGCTTCCAGCTCGCCAACACGTTTTTCGGCCGCGGCGACCTTGTGCGGGTTGCCTGGCTTCTTCGCCACCGGCGGGGCCAGCGGCGGCGGGGGCGGCGGCACGGTCGGCGCGGCCTCGGCCATGCGCTGCTTGGTGCCCTGCGCCGACGGACGCGAACGCAGCCAGGCGGCGTACTCGTCCAGGTCGCCGTCGAACGGCTCGACCACGCCATCGGCCACGCGCCAGAAGGTGTCGCAGACCAGGCCGATCAGATGGCGATCGTGCGAGACCATGACGATCGCGCCTTCGAAATCGCTCAGTGCCTCGGCCAGGGCCTCGCGCATTTCCAGGTCGAGGTGGTTGGTCGGCTCATCGAGCAGCAGCACGTTGGGCTGCTGCCAGGCGATCAGCGCCAGCGCCAGGCGCGCGCGCTCGCCGCCGGAGAAGCCATCCACGGTCTCGAAAGCGCGGTCGCCGGGGAAATTCCACTTGCCGAGGAAGTCACGGAACGACTGTGTCGAGGCATCGGGGGCGATGTCGCGGAAATGGTCGATCGGGCTCTGGCCCTCGTGCAGCGACTCCACCGTGTGCTGGGCGAAGTAGCCGATGCGCAGGTCCGGGTGCGCGGCGCGCTCGCCGGCGATCGGCGCCAGCTCACCGACCAGGGTCTTGACCAGCGTGGTCTTGCCGGCGCCGTTGGGGCCGAGCAGGCCGATGCGCTGCCCGGCCTCCAGGCCGAAACCGACATCGTGAAGGATCACCGCGTCCTTGCCGTAGCCGGCCTCGACATGGTTGAGCCGGATCAGCGAGAACGGCAGCTTGGCCGGCGGCGCGAACTCGATGCGGAACTCGCGCTCGGCGCGCACCGCCTCGGTGCCGGCCAGCTTGGCCAGGCGCTTCATCCGCGACTGCGCCTGTTTGGCCTTGCTGGCCTGCGCCTTGAAGCGATCGATGAAGCTCTGCAGGTGGGCACGCTCGGCCTGTTCCTTCTCGTGCGCGATCTGCTGCTGGCGCAGGTGTTCGGTACGCTGGCGCTCGAAATCGGTGTAACCACCGACATAGAGCTTGGCGCCGCCGCCGTGCAGGTGCAGCGTGTGGGTGGCGACGTTGTCGAGGAACTCGCGGTCGTGCGAGATCAGCAGCAGCGTGCCGGGATACTTCAGCAGCCACTGTTCCAGCCAGTACACCGCGTCCAGGTCGAGGTGGTTGGTCGGTTCGTCGAGCAGCAGCAGGTCCGAGGGCATCATCAGCGCGCGCGCCAGGTTCAGGCGCACGCGCCAGCCGCCGGAGAACGCCGATACCGCCCGCGAATGCGTCTCGGGCGGGAAGCCCAGGCCGTGCAGCAGCTTGCCGGCGCGCGCCTCGGCGTCGTAGGCGCCGAGCTCGGCCATCTTCTGGTGCGCGTCGGCCACCGCCTCCCAGTCTTCGCGCGCGGTGGCCTCGGCCTCGGCCTTCAGGATCGCGGCCACCTCGATGTCGCCGCCGAGCACGAACTCGATGGCCGGATCGGGCAGCGACGGGGTCTCCTGGGCGACGGAGGCGATGCGTACCTTGCCGGGAAGGTCGACATCGCCCTTGTCAGCCTCAAGCTCGCCACGGATGGCGGCGAACAGGCTCGACTTGCCGGTGCCGTTGCGGCCGACCACGCCGACCCGGTAGCCGGCATGCATGGCGAGGTCGACGTTGGACAGCAGGAGCCGCTCTCCGCGACGCAGGGAGAAATTACGCAGGGAAATCATGACGGAAAGGCCTAAGGCGTAGATTCTTGATAACCGGAAGGCATAAGCAGATGAGCAGCCTTCCTGCGACGCCATTCTAGCGTTAACGAATACTTAGCGCGTCCGGGGCCTTCCACCGCCCGCTCTCCCTCTCCTCCGCTGGCGGCGGACCCGGCCCCGGTCCCTGCTTTTCGTTCACGCCCTCGTCGGGCCTGCTGGAGATGTCATGAAGTCGTCCCTCCCCCCGCTTCTCGCCCCGCTGGCCGCGGCGATCGCCCTGGCCCTCCCTGCCGCCGCGCTGGCCCAGGCCGCCCCCGCCGCTCCCGCCCCCGCCGCTCCCGCCCCCAGTACGCTCGACACGGTGATCGTCACCGGCACCCGGGTCAGCGACCGGACCGTGGCCGAATCGCAGTCGCCGATCGACATCATCAGTTCGGAAGCACTGTCGGCGACCGGTACGCCGGAGCTGGCGACCGCACTGGCCCGCGCCCTGCCCTCGCTGAACTTCCCGCGCCCGGCCCTGGCCGACGGCACCAGCGCGGTGCGCCCGGTGCAGCTGCGCGGCCTGTCGCCGGACCAGGTACTGGTGCTGGTCAACGGCAAGCGCTACCACACCTCCTCGCTGCTCAACATCAACGGCACCATCGGCCGCGGCTCAGCGGCGGTGGACCTGAACACCATCCCGATCGCCTCGATCGCGCGCGTCGAGGTCCTGCGCGACGGCGCCTCGGCCCAGTACGGCTCCGACGCGATCGCCGGCGTGGTCAACATCGTGCTCAAGGGCGCGGAGAAGGGCGGCAGCCTGGAAGCCGGCTACGGCCAGTACTCGGCCGGCGACGGCAAGAACTACCAGCTCTCCGGCGACACCGGCATCGCCTTGGGCGGTGATCGCGGCTGGCTGCACGTGGCCGGCCAGCTCAACCAGCAGGACCAGACCAACCGCACCCGTCCCTATGCCGGCGCGCCCAGCGCCTCGCAGCCGGCGGTCGGCCAGAAGGCCTTCGTCATCGGCGACCCGGACGTCGATGCGCAGGCCTTCTCGCTCAACAGCGAGTACAACTTCACCGATGCCCTCAGCGGCTATGCCTTCGCCCTGGCGAGCAACCGCGACATCACCGGCTCGGCGTTCTTCCGCGCCCCGGGCAGCACCACCCAGAACATTCCCTCGATCTATCCGGACGGCTTCCTGCCGCAGATCCAGACCTACTCCAAGGACCGCAGCCTGGTCGCCGGCCTGCGCGGCACCGTCGCCGGCTGGAACTGGGACGCCAGCTACAACTACGGCTACAACCGCCTGGACTTCCACACCCGCAACACGCTCAACGTCAGCCTCGGCCCGACCTCACCGACCTCGTTCTACGACGGCGCGCTGGAGACCACCCAGAACATCGGCAACGTCGACTTCAGCCGCGGCTTCGACTGGGGCCTGGCCTATCCGGTAAACGTCGCCTTCGGGCTGGAATACCGCAACGAGAAGTGGAACCAGTCGCCGGGCGAGCTCGGTTCGTATTACCAGTCCGGCAGCCTGGCCGCCGGCGCGCAGGGCTTCGGCGGCTTCGCCCCGAGCGTGTCGGGCCAGTACTCACGCGACAGCTACGCGATCTATGGCGACCTGGAAGCGGACTTCACCGACAAGTTCTCCGCCGGACTGGCCGGGCGCTGGGAGGATTACGACGACTTCGGCAGCGAGACCTCCGGCAAGCTGTCGGCGCGCTATGCCTTCACCGACCGCGTCGCCCTGCGCGCCACCGCCTCGACCGGCTTCCGCGCGCCGTCGCTGGCACAGCAGTTCTTCCAGACCACCAGCACGACGTTCCTGGCCGGTGACCCGAACCCCTACGAGATCCGCACCTTCCCGGCCAGCAGCGCGACCGCGCAGGCGCTGGGCGCCGAACCGCTGAAGCCGGAGACCTCGACCTCCTACAGCGCCGGCCTGGTGCTGCAGCCGCTGGATGCGCTGTACCTGACCATCGACGCCTACCAGGTGGAAGTGGACGACCGCATCGTGCTCTCGTCCAACCTGACCGGCACCGCGGTACGCCAGTTCCTCGAGGCCCAGGGCATCTACGGCGTCAACGGTGGCCGTTACTTCACCAATGCCGTGGATACCCGCAGCCGCGGTGTCGACGTGGTCGGCAGCTACCGCTGGCAGCTGGCCGCCAGCAGCTTCGACCTGACCGGCAGCTACAGCTACGCCAAGACCGAGGTGACCCACGTCGCCCCGAATCCGTCGGAGCTGACCGCCAATGGCCTGAACCTGGAGCGTATCGACCGCACCGAACGCGGCCGCATCGAGGAGGGCTTCCCGCGCGACAAGTTCATGCTGGGCGGCATCTGGAACGCCGAGCACTGGACCCTGTCGCTGGGTACCACCCGCTACGGCGAGTACACCACCCGCCCGGCCTCGGCGGTGAACGACCAGACCTACGGTGCCAAGTGGATCGTCGACGCCTCGGCGGCCTACAAGACCGGCGGTTGGACCCTGACCGTGGGTGCGGACAACCTGCTCAACGAGTACCCGGACGAGAACAGCTTCGCCAACTCGACCAGCGGCCAGTTCCCCTACAGCAACCTGTCGCCGTTCGGCTTCAACGGCGCCTACGTGTACGGGAAGGTCAATTACCGCTGGTGATCGGCGGCTGGCAATAATGCGGAAGCAGGGGTCCGGGAAACCGGGCCCTTGTGTTCTTCGTTGCGGGAAAGCCGGGCGCCCGCTGGCGCGGGCTGTATTGGGGTTTATTGAGGGCGCGCCTCGGTGGGCGGTTGGTTTGGCCCTGACTTACGTTTGGGTGCGCCGCCCCGACGGGTATGGGCGCGTCGGTTTCGGCAGACGTCCGTGTCGTGACGAAACCGAACGTGGGCCATCCATGGCCCACTCGCGCCCACACCCGCCGAGGCGTCACCCGGCGCCTTGATTTCCCCATTCTCCAAAAGCGCGCCGGGAGGGGGGAAGAGAAGAGCGACGCACCTGACGTCCAGCGATCTGTGGCGCCCGGCCTTCGTTCGTCGCTATGGATCAAGCCATCGAAGTCCATGGGTCTAAGCCGGTCGAGGGTCGGGGAGCCTGCTCTTCTCTTCCCCCTCTCCCGGCGCGCCCCAAACGAAGACTTGAGAACCGAAGCGCCATGCGCCGTCCCGGCGGGGGTGGGGGCGAGCAGCACACGGATGTGCTGCGCTCGGTTCGGTGAGTACAGGACGTACGACGAAACGACGCCCCCACCCCCGCCGGGTCGGCGCCCACAACGTAAGTCAGGGCCAAACCAACCGCATACCGAGGCGCGCCCTCAATAAACCCCAATACAGCCCGCGAAAGCGGGCGCCCCGCTTTCCCGGCACAGATCAAGCCAACACTTCGACGCACGCCTGGATGGCGTGGTTCGCCGCTACCCGGCGATTGCTCCATCGCGCATTCATCAGCGACACTCGACGTCCTTGCCCCCCGTTCGAGCCGATGCACCACGACACCAGCCTCATCGACATCATCGCCGTCGGCCTCGCCGTCGCCTTCATCCTCGGCGCCCTGGCCCATCGACTGCGCCTGTCGCCGCTGGTCGGCTATCTCATCGCGGGCATGCTGGTCGGGCCGTTCACGCCCGGCTTCGTCGCCAACCAGGATCTCGCCACCCAGCTCTCCGAGCTCGGCGTGATGCTGCTGATGTTCGGCGTCGGCCTGCACTTCTCGCTGGAAGACCTGCTGGAAGTGAAGTGGATCGCCATCCCCGGCGCGCTGGCGCAGATCGCCGTGGCGACCGCGCTGGGCTGGGGGCTGGCCTGGACCCTGGGCTGGTCGCCACTCAATGGCCTGGTGTTCGGCCTGGCGCTGTCGGTGGCCAGCACCGTGGTGCTGCTGCGCGCACTGGAAGAACGCCGCCTGCTGGAAACCCAGCGCGGCAAGATCGCGATCGGCTGGCTGATCGTCGAGGACCTGGTGATGGTGCTGGCACTGGTGCTGCTGCCGGCGCTGGCCAGTGCGCTCGGTGGCGACCACGGCGGCGGCGCCATGGCGATCAGCATGGCGATGGGCTGGACGCTGCTGAAGATGGCCGCCTTCGTGGCGGTCATGCTGATCGTCGGCCGGCGCGCGATCCCGTGGATCCTGGCGCGCATCGCCGCCACCGGTTCGCGCGAGCTGTTCACCCTGGCGGTGCTGGCGATCGCCCTGGGCGTGGCGTTCGGCTCGGCGATGCTGTTCGGCGTGTCGTTCGCGCTGGGCGCCTTCTTCGCCGGCATGCTGCTCAACGAGTCCGAGCTCAGCCACAAGGCGGCGAACGATTCGCTGCCGCTGCGCGACGCCTTCGCGGTGCTGTTCTTCGTCTCGGTCGGCATGCTGTTCAACCCGTCGATCCTGATCGAACATCCCTGGCAGGTGCTGGCGACCTTCCTGACCATCACGCTCGGCAAGTCGGTGGCTGCGTTCTTCATCGTGCGCGCCTTCGGCCATCCCACCGGCACCGCGCTGACGATCTCGGTCAGCCTGGCGCAGATCGGCGAGTTCTCCTTCATCCTGGCCGGGCTCGGCGTCAGCCTGGCGATCCTGCCGGAAACCGGCCGCGACCTGGTCCTGGCGGGTTCGCTGCTGTCGATCATCGCCAATCCGTTCCTGTTCTCCTGGCTCGACGGCTGGCAGGCGAAACAGGCCCAGGACGCGCCGGCGCCGACCGAGGCCGAACTGCCGCCGGGCCCGCCGCTGCCGACCGAGGGCCACGCCATCGTGATCGGCTACGGTCGCGTCGGCAGCGCGCTGGCACCGCTGCTGCGCGACCGCGGCGTGCCGGTGCTGGTGATCGACGACAACCGCGACCACGTCGAGCGCGCGCATGCGGCCGGCATCCCGGCGATCCGCGGCAGCGCCGCCGCCGACAAGGTGCTCGCCGAGGCCAGCCCGCAGACCGCCAAGATCGCGGTGCTGGCGATCCCGCAGCCCCTGGAGGCCGGCGAGACGCTCAGCAAGCTGCGTGCGCTCAACCCCTCGCTCACGCTGCTGGCCCGCGCGCACAGCGATGCGGAGGTGAAGTACCTGCTCGACCACGGTGCCGATGGCGCGGTGCTGGCCGAGCGCGAGCTGGCGCATTCGCTGACCGAGATGATCCTGTCCACGCCGCCTTATCGCGCCCTGCGCGGGTGACCCTGTTTCCTGTCTTCGTTGCGACGCGCCCCCCGCGGGATTCAGCGCGACCCCACCACCGGTAGATGGACGTCCGCCCGCAGGATCGCCGCCGGCACCTGCTCCGGATCATCCAGGAAGTGATGGAACACCGGTGCATCGCGCAGCGCGTGGCCGCTGCCGGGCCACCATTCGACCAGCAGGCGGTCCAGCGCCGCCTCCAGCCCTTCGTAGGGTCCGACATGGCGCAGTACCGCATGCGACCCGCCACCGACGAGCCGCAGCACCATCGGCGCCGGCGGGCGCGGAATACCGTCGCCAAACGCCATCGCGCATTCGTAGACATGGGCAGCAGCTGCCACGTCACGGTGGTCGCTGAGCGGCAGCCCGACCAGCCGCTGCAGGCGTTCGGCCACACCCGCGCGCAGCGCCCAGTCGAACAGGCGCCCGTAACCGCGATCGAGGTCGGCGAACGCGCCGCGCTGGCGCAACACCACAACTTCGAATGGCGCGACCTCGCGCACCGTCACCTGCAAAGGCGCCGCCTCGCCCGCCATGGCGAGCGGCGCGGACAGGCGCGCGCGCAACGCATCGGCGGCCATCGCATCACCACGCAGCGAGCCCGGGGCCACGTCCAGGCGGCTTCGAAACGCGCGCGCCAATGCCTGCGGTGATTCATAGCCCACCGCCAGTGCCACGGAGGTCACGCTGTCGCCGCCCGATAACAGCTGCAACGCCCGGCTCAGGCGCAGCCGGGCCACGGCCTGGCCCACGGTCTCGCCGGCCAGGGCACGGAAGATGCGATGGAAATGGAAGGGCGACAGGTGCGCCAGCGTCGCCAGTTCGGCCAGGTCCGGCAGCGGCTCGCCGCGCGCGATGGCGTCCTGCAGACGGGTGATGACGCGCTCGATGCCGAGCAGATAACGTCGGGCTGCGTTCTTGCGCATGGATCCGGCCTCCGATGGGAACGACCCCAGTGTCGAACGCCACGCCGGCTCCCGCGTGGCCGATCTTGCGCTCTTTGCCGCCGGCCTACACGGCCAGGGTGACCAGTACCGCGACTTCCATCAGTTCGGCAAGCGCGCCGCAGGCATCGCCAGTCATTCCGCCCAACCGGCGCATGCAGGCCCGTCGCCACAGCCAGAACACCACGATCGTCACCAGCAGCAGCCATCCGCCGCGTGGCACGAATGCCGCCGTGGCGATCACCGCGAGCAATACCGCCATGCCGCACGCAAGTTTCGACGCCGGGGCCAGCCCCGCGCCGAGTCCACCGCTGCGCACGTAGGGGGTGACCAGGAACGCGCCGGTCAACGCGGCGCGACCCAGCATCGGGGCGACCAGCAGGGCGGGCGAAGCCGGTGCCGGCAGGCTGGCGAGCGCGGCGAACTTGACCATCAGCACCAGCACCACCGCCGCGACCCCGGCCGGGCCGCTGCGCGGGTCCTTCATGATTTCCAGGGTGCGGGCGCGATCACCCATGCCGCCGACCCAGGCGTCGGCGCTGTCGGCCAGGCCGTCCAGGTGCAAGCCGCCGGTCAACCAGGCCCAGGCGGCGACCAGCAGGGCCGCCGACAGCAACTGCCCGCTGTCGCGCAGCAGCCACGCCAGCGCCACCAGCAGCGCGCCGAGCAGCAGGCCGACCAGCGGATACCAGGGCAGCGAGCGGGCCTGCACGCCAGGGCGGGCGAAAACAGCACCCGGCACCGGCAACCGGGTGAGGAATCCCAGCGCAGCCAGCAGGCCATCGATCATGCCGGCACCGGCCACGCCAGCGGATGCAGCGACGCGTGCGGCACCTCGATCTCCACCATCTGCCCGAACGACCTGCGCTCGGCCATGCAGCGCATCGCGCGGATCGCCCCGCCGTGCGTCACCACCAGCACGCGCTGCCCGGCGTGCGCGTCGACGATCGCATCGAGCGCGGCGGCCAGGCGGCCACTGAAAACCGCGAACGGCTCGCCGCGCGGTGGCGGATGGTTGACCGGATCGGCCCAGAATCGACCCAGTGCCTCGCCCTCGTTGCGATCGATCTCCTCGATCGGCACGCCCTGCCACTCACCGAAGTGATACTCGGCCAGGCGCGCGTCCAGCCGCAGCGGCAGATCGCGCTGCGCGGCCAGTTCCCCCGCGAACGCGGCACAGCGTTGCAGGGTCGAGGAGACGATCGCGTCCCATTGGCCGGCCGCGGTCGCCGCGCGCAGTTGCTGCCAGCCCAGTTCGCTGAGTGGATCATCGAGCTGCCCGCGGTAGCTGCGCTGGCCGGTATGGCCGTGGCGCAGCAGTTCGATCGTCGGTCCAACCATCATGCTTCCGGGACTCCCGCTTCTTCGAAGGTCGCCATCTGCGCGTGCAGGGCGCAGGCCAGGCGCAACAAGGGTACCGCCAGCGCCGCGCCACTGGCTTCGCCCAGGCGCAGGCCAAGGTCGAGCAGCGGCTCGGCGTCGAAGGCATCGAGGACCGCGCCATGGCCGTTCTCGTGCGAACGGTGCGAGAACAACAGCCAGTCGGCGACATCGGGCTGGATGCGCGTGGCGGCCAGTGCCGCCACGCTGGCGATGAAGCCATCCACCAGCACCGGCAAACCGGCCTGCGCCGCGGCGATGCAGGCGCCAGCCAGCGCGGCGATCTCGAAACCGCCCAGTCGGCGCAGCCACTCCATGGGGTCATGGCCTTCGCCGTGCAGTGCCAGCGCACGCACGATGACCTCGGCCTTGTGGGCGATGCCGCGTGCATCCACGCCGGTGCCCGCGCCGACCATCCATTCCGGCGGCAGGCGCAGCAGCGCGGCGGCCAGTGCGGCGGCGGCCGTGGTATTGCCGATGCCCATCTCGCCGCCGATATAAAGCCGGCTGCCGGCGGCGCATGCGGCGGCGACGCTGTCGGCGCCTGCCTGCAGGGCACGGGCAAGCTGATCGGCCGTCATCGCCGGCGCGTGGCAGAAGTTCCGCGTCGATGCGGCGATGCGCACGCGGCGCACGCCCTCGATCGGACCGACGTCATTGACCGTGCCGAGGTCGACCACTTCCAGCTGCGCGCCGAGTTCGCGCGCCAGCACCGCGATCGCCGCGCCGCCACCGGCGAAGTTGCGCAGCATTTCGCCGGTGACCGCCCGTGGGAACGCCGACACCCCTTCGGCGGTGATGCCATGGTCGCCGGCGAATACCGCGATCCACACCCGGTCCACGACCGGCCGTTCGCTGGCCTGCATGCCGGCCAGCCGCGCGACCAGCGGTTCCAGCCGGCCCAGCGAGCCGGGCGGCTTGGTCAGCCGATCCTGGCGGGCACTGGCCGCCGCGCGGGCGCCGGCATCGGGCGAGGCCACTGGCTGCTGCCACCAGGACAGGCTCACCGTTCACCTCCCTTCAGCCACAGCGGCAACCCGGCGACGACCAGGCAGACACGATCGCAGCGCTTCGCCAGCGCCTGGTGCAGGCGCCCGGCCTCGTCGACGAAACGGCGGCTCAGCTCACCCATCGGCACCACGCCCTGCCCGACCTCGTTGCCCACCATCAGCACGCGACCGGGCAAGGCCGGCAGGATCTCCAGCAGCGCCTCGCGCTCGCGTTCGAAGCGGGCGGCGTCCTCGTGGCCCAGCAGGTTGCCGAGCCACAGCGTAAGGCAATCGACCAGCAGGCAACGCCGCTCGCCCGCCTCTGCACGCAGCGCGCCGGCCAACGCCAGCGGTTCCTCGACGCAACGCCAGTGCGCCGGCCGGCGCGCGCGATGGTGGTCGATGCGCAAGGCCATTTCGGCATCCAGGGCCTGCGCGGTGGCGATGTAGACGACGTCTTCGCCGCTGGCAAGCGCGCGTTGTTCGGCCAGCGCGCTCTTGCCGGAACGGGCGCCCCCGAGGATCAGCTCATGCATGGAAAGGCTCCCCCGGCGATGCAGCGCCGGCCAGGTCGAGCAGGCGCGACAGCGCTGCGGTATCGAGGTGTTGCTCGACGGCATCGGCGAGCCGTTCGAGCGTGTGTTCACGCAGCGCCTGCAGGTCCAGCGGCGCGGCGTCTTCCAGGCCGCCCCAGCGCAGCAGTGCGGCGAGCGCCTGCGGGGTGTCGAACACACCATGCAGGTAGGTACCCATCACGCGGCCATCGTCGGAGATCGCGCCATCGGGACGTTCGCCATCGAGCAGCGCGAACGGTCGCTCCAATGCCGCGCCGGTGCCGTGGCCGCAGTGGATCTCGTAGCCCTGCGCCGCGCCGGCGTCGAAGCACAACTTCGCGATGCTGGTGCGCAACTGCTTGTGGGCGCCGAACGTGGTGTCCATGTCCAGCCAGCCCAGGCCATCGCTGCTGCCGGCCGCACCTTCGATGCCGAGCGGGTCGTGCAGGCCGCGGCCAAGCATCTGGAAGCCGCCGCAGATGCCGAGCAGGCGACCGCCATAGCGCAGGTGGCGGGCGATCGGCGCCTCCCAACCCTGCGCGCGCAACCACTCCAGGTCGGCACGCGTGGCCTTGCTGCCGGGCAGCACGATGAGGTCGCACGGCGGCAACGACTGGCCCGGCCCGATGAACGACAGCGCTACCTGCGGGTGCGCGGCCAGTGCGTCGAAGTCGTTATGGTTGCTGATCCTCGGCAAGGCCGGCACGACCACCCGCAGGCGCGCCTCCGGCTTGGCGGTGGGTTCACGCGGCAGCGCATCCTCTGCTTCCAGCTGCAGGCCATGCAGGTAGGGCAGCACGCCGAGCACCGGCTTGCCGGTATGTTGCTCCAGCCAGTCCAGGCCGGGTTGCAGCAGCGCGATGTCACCGCGGAAGCGGTTGATCACGAAGCCGGCCACGCGCGCGCGTTCGCTCTCCGACAGCAGCGCCAGCGTGCCGACCAGATGGGCGAAGACGCCGCCGCGGTCGATGTCGGCGACCAGGATCACCGGGCAGTCCACCGCTTCGGCATAGCCCATGTTGGCGATGTCGTTGGCGCGCAGGTTGATTTCCGCCGGACTGCCGGCGCCTTCCACCAGCAGCGCCGCGTGCCGCGCGACCAGCCGGCCGTGGGAGGCCAGCACTGCCTCGCGGGCCACGCGCTTGTAGTCGTGGTAGGCGACTGCATCGAGCGTGGCGACCACGCGTCCGTGCACGATCACCTGGGCACCGGTATCGCTCTGCGGCTTGAGCAGCACCGGATTGAAATCGGTATGCGGCGCCAGCCCGCAGGCCTGCGCCTGCACCGCCTGGGCGCGGCCGATCTCGCCGCCATCGGCGGTGACGGCGGCATTCAGCGCCATGTTCTGCGGCTTGAACGGCGCCACGTCGACGCCACGACGATGCAGCCAGCGGCACAGCGCGGCGACCACGGTGCTCTTGCCGGCATCGGAGGTGCAGCCCTGCACCATGAGCACGCGCGCGCTCATGGCGCGATGCCCCGCAGCGCCGCGTCCAGGCGCGCCAGACCGGCCGCGTCCGGCGGCAGGCCGAAGCGCAGGCTGACCGGCATGTCGAACAGCCGGGTGAGGATCGCCCGACGCGCCAATGCTTCATGCAGCGCCGCGGCCTCCGGATGCCGGCACCATTGGAAGAACGCGCTGCCGCCACTGGGGGCCAACCCATGCGCTGCCAGCACCGCGGCCAACTGCGCGGAGGCCTCGTGCAGCCGCACGCGTGCGGCCGCCTGCCAGGCTGGGTCAGCCAGGGCCTGGCGCACCGCCCAGCGCGTCGGCCCGGACAATGTCCACGGCCCGAGCCGTTCGCGCAGTGCCTCGCGCACCGGGGCATCGGCGCATACGAAGCCGGCACGGGCCCCGGCCATGCCGAAGAACTTGCCGATCGAGCGCAGCACCACCAGCCCTTCGCGACCGGCGTGCGCGCACAGGCTGTCCTGCGGCGTGGCATCGATGAAGGCCTCGTCCATCACCAGCCAGCCACCGCGGCGGGCCAATCGCGCGTGCAGCTCCAGCAGCGTGGTGGTGTCGAAGCAGTCGCCGCCCGGGTTGTTCGGATGGATCAGTACCAGCACGTCGTAGCGATCGACGTCTTCCAGCAACTGCGTCGCCGGCGCGCAGGTGACCTGGTGGCCGCCTCGGCGCCAGGCGTGGGCATGTTCGTTGTAACCCGGCGCGATGATCCCTGCCTTGCCGGGCGCGCGCAGCAGCGGCAGGGCCTGGATCGCCGCCTGCGAGCCGGCCACCGGCAGCAGCCCGCCGGTGCCGTAGTAGGCCTGTGCCGCTTCCAGCAGTCCGTCCTCGTCCTCGGGCAGGCGATGCCAGGCACTTGCGGGCAGCGGCGGTACCGGCCACGGCCATGGGCTTACCCCGGTGGACAGGTCCAGCCATTCGCCGGCGGGAATGCCCAGCCGGTGCGCGGCCCGCAGCAGTCGACCTCCGTGTTCAAGCATGTTGCGGCTCCTCCCCTGCGATCGTGCCTGCGTTCCTGTCCATCCACACCCGTGCATCGCCCAGCGCGGGCAGCGCCAACAACAACAACCACAGCAAGACCCCTGCGCGGACCAGGTGCACGGCCCGACGCAGGCCGGCGGCATCGGCCGGCCGGCCCTCTCCCAGCAGCGGACGCAGCTGCCATTGCCCGTGATAAGGCGCCGCGCCGCCCAGCTGGATGCGCAGCGCGCCCGCGCCGGCGGCCATCACGGGGCCCGCGTTGGGGCTCTTCCAGCGCGCGGCCTGCCGCCGCCAGCAGCGCAGCGCCACGCCGGTGGCCCCGAGCACGGCATAGGTCATTGCGACCAGTCGCGCCGGCAGCCAGTTGAGTCCGTCATCGATGCGCGCGGCCGCGCGGCCGAAGCGCAGGTAGCGCGGCGTGCGGTAGCCCCACAGGGCGTCGAGGGTGTTCGACAGGCGGTACAGCACCGCGCCCGGCGCGCCGAGCAGCAGTCCCCAGAACAACGCCGCGAACACCGCGTCACTGCCGTTCTCCAGGACCGATTCGGTGGCCGCCGCGGCCACCTGCGTCGCATCCAGCGCGTCGCAGTCGCGGCTGACGATGCGTGCGACCGCCGCGCGGGCAGCCGGCAGGTCATCGGACTCCAGCGCCACCGTGACCGCCCCGGCGTGTTCGCCCAGGCTGCGCAGCCCCAGCGCCGCGTAAAGTGCCAGCGCGGCGCCGGCGCCGGCGGCCCACGGCGACCAGCACCACAGCCACCCTTGCAGCAGCGCCGCCAGGGTGACCCAGGGCAGCACCGCGCAGGCCCAGGCCAACGCACCGGTGGCGATCGAATCACGCAGCAGGCGGCGCTCCAGCCAGGCCGCGTAGCGCCCGAACGCCACCAGTGGATGCGCGCGCCGCGGCTCGCCGAACAACGCGTCCAGGAGAACCGCGCCAAGCGCAACGGAGAACGGCAGGGCGAGGTTCATGCCGGTCGCCGGATCAGAGTTCGATGCCCTTCTGCGCCATGATGCCGGCCTTGAACGCGTGCTTGACCAGGCGCATCTCGGTGACCGTGTCGGCCGCCTCGACCAGCGCGTCGGGCGCGCCCCGGCCGGTGATCACCACGTGCTGGCGCTCCGGCCGCGCGCGTACCGCCGCGATCACCTCGTCCACCGCGACGTACTCCTTGACCAGCGCGATGTTGAGCTCATCCAGCAGGACGTAGTCGTAGTCCGGGTTGGACAGCATGCCGCGCGCCACCTGCCAGGCGGCCTGCGCGGCGACGATGTCACGCTCGCGATCCTGGGTTTCCCAGGTAAAGCCCTCGCCCATCACGTGGTAGTCGAGCTGGTCGGGGAACCGGCGGAAGAAAGCCTCCTCACCAGTGGCGAAGCTGCCCTTGATGAACTGCACCACGCCGCAGTGCAGGCCATGTCCAAGCGACCGGGCGAGCATGCCGAAGCCGGAGGAGCTCTTGCCCTTGCCGTTGCCGGTGTTGACCACGAACACGCCGCGATCGGTGGTCGCGCGGGCGATGCGGCGATCGATCAGCTCCTTCTTGCGCTGGGCGCGTTCGCGGTAATGCGCGTCTTCATCGCGCGATGCCGGGCCGCTCATGCGATCACCTCGCGTCCGCGCGACGACGCGCGCTGCTGCAGCATGGCCACGATCGCCAGGCCGGCCGCGCTGTAACCGGCCAGCGTGCCGAGCGCACGCGGATAGTAGTGCGGGACCCGGGCCAGGAAGCCGGCGAGATCGGCCTGCGGGTAGTGGCCCGAGAAGAAGTAGAAGCCGCCCTTCGAGAACAGGTAGGCCACGCTGGCCGTGGCGACCAGCGCCAGCGCCAGGCGCGGCAGGTCGCCACGGCGGCCACGATGCAGGCGCCGGGCGTACACATGGCCGCCCAGCCACAGGCTCGCGTAGGCGAAGGCCAGCGCCCAGTAGGCAGGCGACACGCACCAGTCGGTGATCGTGCCGGCGGCCAGGCTGCCGATGTCCAGCGCACTGGACAACAGGAACAAGGCCGGCAGCGCCCACATCGGCCGCAGCAACGCACCGGCCAGGAAGAACACCGCCCATGAAGCGCTCGGCAATGCGTTGACCGAGGCGAAGTGCTGGCCACGGGTACAGACCATCAGCAGCGCCAGCAGCAGGCCGGCGATCCACTGTGCACGCGTGGATGCGAGCGGCAACGGCGCCGCGACCGTGCCGCTCATGCGCGCGCCACCGGCGCGGCCGGCGTGCGGCGCAACCGGGCCACCACGTGATGCAGGGCCACGCCGACCGCCAGGTAGATCGCGGTGGTGCGCACGAACAGCGGCCCCCACTGGCCGATGCGGGCCAGGTACTGGCCCCAGTTCGGATCCGGATAACGGCCGCCGAACCAGTAGAACATGCCATTGGAGAGCAGGAAGGACACCACCGCGGCAGCAACGCCGACCAGCCAGACCAGCGCCATCGGGGCGGCACCGCTGCGCCGCCGCGCGGCGATCCAGCGCCCCGCCTGCCATAGCACCAGGAACGACAGCAACAGGCCGTAGTAGGCCGGAGTCACGCAGTAGTGCTGGAAGAAGCTCATGCCCTGCTGGCGGATCGCGACGTAATCGACCAGCACCGCCACGGCCAGCATCAGCGCATACAACGCGTAGCGGCGCAGGTAGAAGCCGCCGAGGAAGAACAGCGCCATCGAGGCGTCCGGCAGGTGCAGCAGGTCACCGAAGTGGTGGTAGCGCGTGGCGACCATCACGATCAGCAGGACCGCGAGCAGCTGTCCCCTCCCGCGAACGGGAGAGGGCGGCAGCGCGCCGGCAACAGGACGGGACAGGGACTTCATCGGCGGCTCTCCTCGGGTCACTGCGCCGGATGGTAGCGCAGGGTCAACTGGTAATTACGGCCGGGCTGGGCGTACCAGCGCGCGGTCTCGTAGCTGCGGTCGAACACGTTGTTGGCGGCCAGGCTGAGCTTCCAGTCGGCGGCCAGCTGCCAGCCCACGCGCAGGTCGAGCAGGCCGTAGCCGGCCAGGCGCGTGGTGTTGGCGAGGTTGTCGTAACGCTCGCCCGAGCCGAACACGCTGCCACCGACGCTGAAGGCGCCAAAGCCTCGATCGACGTCGATGCGCCCGCTCTGGCGCGCGCGCCGCTGCAGGACGTTGCCGTGATTGGTCGCGCCGTCAGCCTTGGGGTCCAGCCAGGTCAACGTGCCACGCAGCTGCCAGCCCGCCAGTTCGGTGGAGGCGATCGCCTCCGCGCCCCGGATGCGTGCCTTGTCGACGTTGTTCGGCTGGCCGAACGGATGGGCGTCATCGACCAGGTCGGCGTCATAGGCGATCAGGTCGTCCACGCGCGTTTCGAACGCGTTGAGCGACCAGTCGCCCCAGCCGTGCTCGCCACGCAGGCCGAGCTCCGCGCTGCGCGAGGTCTCCGGGCCCAGGTTCGGATTGCCGTAGCCGGGGTAGTACAGCTCGTTGAAGGTTGGCGCCTTGAAGGCGGTGCCGTAGCTGGCAGTCAACCGCAGCTGGTCGGTGAAGTCCCAGCCCCAGAGCGCGCTGCCGGTGGTCTTGCCACCGAACTGGCTGTTGTCGTCGCGGCGCACGCTGGCCTGCACCTGCTGGCGGCCGAAGCGCTGCTGCCACTGCGCGAACACGCCCCGGTCGATGCGGCTGTCGGCGTCGTAGGTCTCGCTGCTCTCGATCTCGTCGCGCTGCCAGTCGAATCCCAGCGTCAGCAGGCCCGGGCCGGCATCGATGTCGGCCTGGAACGCGCCGACGCGGCGGCGGGTGTCGAAGGTCGACGAATACACGCCGTCGAGGTAGGTATCGCTCAGCTCGGCGCTGCCACCGACACTGGCGGTGAGCTTGACCCCGTCGGTCGGCGCGTAGCGCAGCCTGCCGCCGACGACCTGCTCGGTGCCCTTGGCCAGGTTGTCGACGCTGCCGTCGTACTCGTTGCGACTATCGGCGCGCATCGCGTTGACTTCGGCGTCCCACTGGCGATTGAAGCGCCAGCCACCCTGCAGGCCCAGCGAGTCGTTGCGGTAGCCGTCGCGGTCCGGGTCGTAGTACTTGGAGGCGGTGTTGGTGTAGGCATTGAAGCCATCGGTTTCGTCATGCACGGCCTGCAGCGCGTACCAGCCACCGCGCTCGCCGAGGTCGCCCTGGCTGCGGCCGGCCAGCCCGGCGCTGTAGCGGCGCGCGTTGTCGCTGCCAAAGGTGAGCGCCACGTTCGGGTCGAACGGGCCCTGCGGGCGACGGGTGAAGATCTGGATGACGCCGCCGATCGCCTCCGAACCATACAGGCTGGAGAACGGGCCGCGGACGATCTCGATGCGGTCGATCTGCTCGACCGGGATGTCCTGCAACGCCGCGCCCCCGGAGGTGGCCGAGCCGACCTTGACGCCATCAACGAGCACCAGCACGTGGTCGGACTCGGTACCGCGCAGGAACAGCGCGGTGGCCTTGCCGGCGCCGCCGTTGTTGACCAGCGAGATGCCGGCCTCGCCACGGAACAGGTCGGCCAGCGACTGCGGCTGGCGGCGCTCGATCTCGGCGCGATCGATCACCGTGACCGGGGCCAGCGCCTGGTCCTGGGTCTGCGCGGTGCGCGACGCGGTGACCACGACCCGGTCCAGGTCGGTGGCGGCTTCGGCGAAAGCGGGAGTGGCGGCGAAAGTGCCGAGGGAAAGCGTGATGGCCGCGGCCAGCATGGCGCGACGACGGGCAACAACAATGCACTGCATGAGGTGGTGGACTCCTGGACCGCGCCTGCCCGCGCGGGTGGTGGGAACGACGGCAGGCGCAGGGAGGACCAGGACGACGCGCGGCCGGGCCGCGATCGCCGCAGCCACGCCCTCCGCGTGCCGATGCATCCCTGGGGCCGGTCTCCGGGCTCGCGAGTGAAGCGGCGATCCTGCTGGATCGCGCTTCCGGCGACACGCCTTCCCATGCGGATGCACAGTGGCTGGGTTGTGTCGCCTGCCTCGCCCACCGTTGCGGGGGCAGCTCCGGAATTGCCGGGCTGGACAGGCCAGCACGACGCACCGGATTCCCGTTTAAACCCCCGGCACGCCGGGAGTCACCTCAGGGACGCACATGCTAGCAGGCGCGCGGGCCGCCGGCGCGCGGAACGCGTCAATCGGCCGCGTCGCCGATGGCGGACAGCGTGCCCGCAAGGAAACGGCCCCTTCAGCGACGCCGGAAGCGAACGCGATGCCGAACGCCCCCTGACAGCACCGATCCGGTTGCAGGCCCGGGCAGGATCGGTGCGCCGCCCTGCCCCGGCTCAGCCCTTGGCGAAGACCAGCTGGCCGCCCTCGCCATCGACCTTGATCACGTCACCGCTGGCGAACTCGCCGGCAAGGATCTTCTGCGCCAGCGGATTCTCCAGCTGGGCCTGGATCGCCCGCTTCAGCGGCCGCGCGCCATAGACCGGGTCGAAGCCGACGTTGCCGAGCAGGTCGAAGGCCTTGTCGCTGACCTCGATGCGCAGCCCGCGCTCGCCCAGCCGCTTCTCCAGCCCGGCCATCTGGATCCGCGCGATCTGCTTGATCTGCTGCTTGTCCAGCGGATGGAAGACCACGATGTCGTCCAGTCGGTTGACGAATTCCGGGCGGAAGTGCGCCTGCACCACCCCCATCACCGCGGCCTTCATCTGCAGGTAGGCCTCCGGCGAGTCATCACCGCTGAGCTCCTGGATCTGGTGCGAACCGAGGTTGGAGGTCATCACGATGACGGTGTTGCGGAAATCCACCGTGCGCCCCTGGCCATCGGTCAGGCGACCGTCGTCGAGCACCTGCAGCAGGATGTTGAAGACGTCGGTATGCGCCTTCTCGACCTCGTCGAGCAGGATCAGCGAGTACGGGCGCCGGCGCACCGCCTCGGTGAGGTAGCCGCCCTCCTCATAGCCGACATATCCCGGGGGCGCGCCGATCAGGCGGGCGACCGAGTGCTTCTCCATGAACTCGCTCATGTCGATGCGCACCATCGCGTCGCTGCTGTCGAACAGGAACTCGGCCAGCGCCTTGCACAGCTCGGTCTTGCCCACGCCGGTCGGGCCCAGGAACAGGAATGAGCCGCTCGGCCGGTTCGGATCGGACAAGCCGGCACGCGAACGGCGCACCGCATCGGAAACCACGCGGATCGCCTCTTCCTGGCCGACCACGCGCTCGTGCAGCACCTGCTCCATGCGCAGCAGCTTGTCGCGCTCGCCTTCAAGCATGCGGTTGACCGGGATGCCGGTCCAGCGCGAGACCACCTCGGCGATCTCCTCGTCGGTCACGCGGTCCTGCACCAGCTTGAACTCGGTGCGCTCGGCTTCCTGCGCGGCCACCAGCTGCTTCTCCAGCGTCGGCAGCTGGCCATACTGGATCTCGCTCATGCGCGCGAAGTCCTGGCGCCGCTGCGCGGACTCCAGCTCCAGCCGGGCCTGCTCGATCTGTTCCTTGATCCGGGTCGCGCCCTGCAGGGCGGCCTTCTCGGACTTCCAGATCTCGTTGAGGTCGGAGAACTCGCGCTCCAGGCCATCGATGTCGGCCTCCAGGTCGGCCAGGCGCTTCTGCGACGCCTCGTCCTTCTCCTTCTTCAGCATCTCGCGCTGGATCTTGAGCTGGATCAGCCGGCGTTCCAGGCGGTCGAGCTCTTCCGGCTTGGAATCGATCTCCATGCGGATGCGGCTGGCCGCCTCGTCCATCAGGTCGATGGCCTTGTCGGGCAACTGCCGGTCGGTGATGTAGCGGTTGGACAGCGTGGCCGCGGCGACGATCGCCGGATCGGTGATCTCCACGCCATGGTGCACGGCGTACTTTTCCTTCAGCCCGCGCAGGATGGCGATGGTGTCCTCCACCGAGGGCTCGCCCACGAACACCTTCTGGAAGCGGCGCTCGAGCGCGGCATCCTTCTCGATGTACTTGCGGTATTCGTCCAGCGTGGTGGCGCCGATGCAGTGCAGCTCGCCGCGCGCCAGCGCCGGCTTGAGCATGTTGCCCGCGTCCATGGCGCCATCGGCCTTGCCGGCACCGACCATGGTGTGCAGTTCGTCGATGAACAGGATGATCTGGCCCTCGTTCTTGGCCAGGTCGTTGAGTACCGCCTTCAGGCGCTCCTCGAACTCACCGCGGAACTTGGCACCCGCGATCAGCGCGCCCATGTCCAGTGACAGCACGCGCTTGCCGCGCAGGCCCTCGGGCACCTCGTTGTTGATGATGCGCTGGGCCAGGCCCTCGACGATCGCGGTCTTGCCCACGCCGGGCTCGCCGATCAGCACCGGGTTGTTCTTGGTCCGGCGCTGCAGGACCTGGATGGTGCGACGGATCTCCTCGTCGCGGCCGATCACCGGGTCGAGCTTGCCGCTCTCGGCGCGGGCGGTAAGGTCGATGGTGTACTTCTCCAGCGCCTGGCGCTGTTCCTCGGCATTCTCGGATTGCACGGTCTCGCCTCCCCTCACCTTGTCGATCGCGGCTTCGATGCGGCGCTTGTCCGCCCCGCTCGCACGCATGGCCAATCCGAGCGCGCCGCCGTCATCGGCGGCGGCCAGCACGAACCATTCGCTGGCGATGAAGGCATCGCCGTGCTGCTGGGCCAGCTTGTCGGTCTGGTTGAGCAGGCGATTGAGGTCATTGCCGATCGACAGGTTGCCCTCCTGCCCGGAAACCTTGGGCAGCTTGTCCAGCGCTTCGCCCAGGCGCTCGCGCAGCAGCGGCACGTTGACGCCGGCCTGGGCCAGCAGCGGTCGGGTACTGCCGCCAGACTGGTCGACCAGCGCGGCCATCACGTGCACCGGTTCGATGATGTTGTGGTCGCGGCCAACGGCCAGCGACTGCGCGTCGGCCAGCGCCTGCTGGAAGCGCGAGGTGAGCTTGTCCATTCGCATGGGGGACGGATCCTCTGGAAGATGTGGCCGGCGGCGCCGGCAATGTTCTCCAGATGCGGTTAAGCCGGCGTGTTTCAAGGGCTGATGAGACGCGCCTTCAGCCACTCGCAGGGCGGCCCCACCGGCTCGATAATGCCCCCATGGATGCATCCGCCCCCTGGCACGTCTACCTGCTGCTGTGCTGCAACGGCAGCTACTACGCCGGCATCACCAATGACCTGGCGGCACGCTATGCCGCGCACCTGGCCGGGCGCGGGGCGCGCTATACGCGCGCCTTCCCGCCAGTGGAACTGCTGGGCAGCCGCAGCTTCCCCGACCGCGCCAGCGCATCACGCGCCGAATGGGCGCTCAAGCAGCTGCCGCGCGACCGCAAGCTGGCATGGCTGGCAGCGGAGAACGGCCAGCCTGCCGACCCGGCGCTCAGCCGCCGGTGATCGCCCCGCGGATCGCCCGCAGCTGCAGCTTCACCGCCTCGGCCTGCTCCGGCGCCAGCCGCAGCAATGCCTTCTGGCCTACCGACAGCGACTCCAGCGAGGGATCGACAAAACGCAGCTTGCCGCTGGCGGTCGCTTCCACCGCGATCGCCGCGTTGGGCTCGGGCGCCAGCAGCAGGTGGTCGATCACCGCCACCAGGCGGTCGTTGAAGTACCCCCGCGGGTAGCCCAACTCGACATAGGCCTGCTGGAACAGCGGATAGAAGCGGCGGTAGGTTGCCGCCAGCGCCTGCGGGTCCAGCTGCACGAAGACCCGCACGAATGGCGCGTAGCGGCGCGCATTGGCGGCGGTATCCAGCGTCAGCGCGCCGCTGGCATCGGCGCTGGTGGCCAGCGTCGTCGCCAATGGCTGGTACGGCAGCACGCGCGTGTTGACGCTGGGCTGGGTCAGGTTGTCGATCATCACGACCCATCGTTGGACCAGGTGATCGCGCAGCAGGGTCGCCAGCACGCCGTCGTCGCCGACCAGCGCGGCCAGCGCCGACCAGGCCGCCTCGTCGCTGTCCGCCAGCGGCGGGACGGCCGCGTCCGCTGCGTCCTGCGCGATCGGATGGGCGATACCGCCATTCGCCACCGGCGCGACGGCCTCCGGCAGGTTGGCCAGCACCGGGCGTGGCGGCCTGGACGCTTCAATGCCCGGTGGCGCGGTGGACACCGGGCGGAACAACCACAACGCGGCGCCGCCGATCACCACCGCGCCCAATACCCATGCCAGCCATGAACGACCTGCCTGCCTGTCCTGCATCCCGCTCTACTCCTGCCTTTCGATCAACAGGCGTAGGACCGGGAATGGCCGCGGGGGTTCCGTGCCTCAGTGCGCCGATTCATCCGTCGTCGGGTGATCGACGAACGACAGCAGGCCCAGCACCGCCGCCAGCGCGACATAGGCGCCGACGAACTGCCAGCTGATCGTGCGCGCCAGGCCTTCCAGCTGCCATGGCAGGTAGATGCCGCCACGCGGATCGACCGAATGGATCAGTCCGAACAGCGCCAGCCCGGCGGCCACCAGCAGGAAACCGGCGGCGCGGCGCAGGTGCCCGTCGACCATGGCCGCCACCGAGGCGGTCCACAGCATCGCGGTGATGATGAAGCCGTTGCCCAGGGTGAAGATCACCGCCAGTTCGGGCAGGCCATGGCCATCGAGGTGGGTGGTCAGCGCAAGCAGCTGGTCCGGCGCGATCCAACCCGGCGCCTTGATCGCCAGCAGGTAGGCCACCGACGGCAGGAAGCCAAGCACCATCGCGCCGGCATGGCGCTGCGGCGTGGCCTGGAAGGCCTGGGTAGTGATGTCGATCGCCACGTAGACGATGATCGGCGCCAGCACCGCCAGCGGCAGCCACTGCACCAGGCCGGAGATGATCCCGAGCATGCCACCGATGCCGACGAACAGGCCGGTCAGCAGCGTGTAGCCGCTGCGCGCGCCCATGTGCTTGTAGGCCGGCTGCCCGATGTAGGGCGTGGTCTGGGCGACGCCGCCGCAGACGCCGGCCACCAGGGTGGCGAAGGCCTCGACCAGCAGGATGTCGCGGGTGCGGTAGTCGTCGCCCGCCGCGCGCGCGCTCTCGCTCACGTTGATCCCGCCCACCACCATCAACAGGCCGAACGGCAGCAGCAGCGGCAGGTAGGGCACGGTATGCGGCAGGCCTTCGAGGAAGCCCAGGTTCGGCCACGGCAACACCACGGTCGGCGCGGACCATGCCGGCAGGGTGAAGCCCGGCACGCCCAGGCCGGCCAGTCCCAGTCCGTAGTACAGCGCGGTGCCGACCAGCAGCGCCACCAGCACCCCGGGCAACTTCACCGGCAGGCGCCGCTTGGCGATCAGCACGTACAGCAGCAGGCCCAGCGTGACCAGCCCGGGAACCGGCGCGCGCAGCGTCTCCAGCAGCGGCAGCAGTCCCATCAGCACCAGCGCGATGCCGGCGATCGAGCCCAGCAGCGAAGCCCGCGGCAGCGCGCGGGTCACCGCTTCGCCGAAGAACGACAGCACCAGCTTGAGCAGGCCCATCACCACCAGCGATGCCATGCCCAGCTTCCAGGTCGCGAGCGCCGCTGCCTGCGGATCCAGGCCCTGCGCCTTGAACCCGGCGAAGGCCGGACCGAGCACCAGCAGCGCCATGCCGATGCTGGTGGGCGCATCCAGGCCCAGCGGCATCGCGGTGACGTCATCGCGCCCGCTGCGCGCGGCCAGGCGCCGTGCCATCAACGTGTACAGCAGGTTGCCGACCAGCACGCCGAAAGCAGTGCCCGGGAACATGCGGGTATAGACCACCTCGGCCGGGAACTGGAACAGCCCGACCAGGGCCATGGCGATGAAGCCGAGGATGGTCAGGTTGTCGACCAGCAGGCCGAAGAAACCGTTGAAGTCGCCGGCGACGAACCAGCGCGGGCGGGAAGAAGGAGCGGCAGCACTCATGGGCGATCCGGAGCGTGGAGATGGGCGATCAGAACGAGACTTCGACCGGCTGGCGCGACCACAGCACCGACTGGTGGCCGGTGGCCTGCTTCCACGCCAGGCGGATCGCCTCGATGTCGGCGCGGCGCTGCGGCGTGTCCTCGTGCAGGACCACCAGCACCTTGGTCTTCAGCCGGTTCGGCTGCGGCGCGCCGCGGAACAGCCACTGGCCGTAGGCATCGAACACGGTCAGGCCATCGGGGAAGCGCGGGGTGACTTCCCTGTCGAGGAATTCGCGCCACCGCGCCTCGCTGATCGGTTCGTCCTGCGGACGATCACCGACACCGCTCTCCTCGCCCACGCCGAAATACAGCTCGCTGCGCACCCAGCCGCTGGCCTGGGCCGGGCGGGCGGCATCGCCGCGCAGGTCGGCGGTTGCGCTGGCGGCGGGGGGTGTCGAGGCAGGCGGGGTGCCCGCGCAGCCGGCCAGGGCCAGCAGGAGGACGAGCAGCGGACTGCGCAGCAGGGCGAGGGATGAAGACACGGGCACGATTCCGGAGGGGGACGGGGAGCTTAGCCGGCGACACGGGGGCCGCTGATAACCGGCGGTCATGAACACATGCGCCGGCGTCGATGCGTGAAAGCGAACATCACGTTAACATATCTCTCCATCCGGATGGATGTATCGACAAACGTCCTCCCTTCCCCGCCCTGGAGTCGTCCGCCCCATGCTTCGCCCCTCTCCCCGCCGCCTCGCGCTGAGCAGCGCACTGGCCGCAGCGCTGTCCTCCCCCGCCTTCGCCCAGGACCCGGCGGCCACCACGCCGGCCACCACGCTCGATACCGTCATCGTCACCGGCACCCGGGCCAGCGACCGCACCGTGCTCGAGTCCACCTCGCCGGTGGACGTGCTCACCGCCGCGGACATCCGGCGGGCCGGCGCGCTGAACGGCGAACTCGGCAGCGCGTTGCAGGCCCTGCTGCCCTCGTTCAACTTTCCGCGGCAGTCCAATTCCGGCGGCGCCGACCACGTACGCGCCGCGCAGCTGCGCGGCCTGTCGCCGGACCAGGTGCTGGTGCTGGTGAACGGCAAGCGCCGGCATGTGTCGGCCCTGGTCAATACCGACAGCAAGATCGGCAAGGGCACCACGCCGGTGGATTTCAATTCGATCCCGATCAGCGCCATCTCCCGCATCGAGGTGCTGCGCGATGGCGCCGGCGCGCAGTACGGCTCGGATGCGATCGCCGGCGTGATCAACATCATCCTCGACGACAATCCCGACAGCGGCGCGGTGGAAGCCAGCTACGGCTTCAACCACACCGACCTCAAGCCGATCGACCGCACCCTCACCGACGGCCAGACCACCTTCCTCAGCGCCACCGGCGGCACCCGCTTCGGCCAGGGCTTCGTCAAGGCCGGCGTCGAGCTGCTCAACCGCGAAGGCACCAACCGCGCCGGCTTCGACCAGATCCCGCCGTGGGAGCAGACCGACAACAACCTGCGCCTGCAGGGCCAGCGCAACTACGTGCTCGGCGACGGGCACAGCAAGGGCCTCAATGCCTGGTTCAACGCCGGCGCGCCCTTGGGCGAGCACGCCGAGTTCTACGCTTTCGGCACCTACAACCAGCGCGACACCGAAGGCGCCAACTACTTCCGCTATCCGGACGACAGCAGCAACTGGCCAGAGGTGTACCCGGACGGCTACCGCCCGGTGTCGCTGGGCGAGAACCGCGACCTGCAGCTGGTCGCCGGCGTGCGTGGGCAATGGGGCGACTGGGACTACGACGCCAGCCTGGATCACGGCCACAACGATTTCACCTATCGCCTGAAGGATTCGCTCAACGCCTCGCTCGGCCCCGGCAGCCCGACCCGCTTCAAGACCGGCGACTACGCCTTCGACCAGACCGTGGGCAACTTCGACCTGACCCGCGTGTTCAATACCGGCGATGCCTCGCATACCTTCGGCACCGGCGTGGAGCTGCGCCGCGAGCAGTACCGCACCCATGCCGGCGACCCGGCCAGCTACGCGGCTGGCCCCTACACCGATCGTCCGACCGGCTCGCAGGCCGGTGGCGGCCTGACCCCCCAGGACGAGGCCGACCTGTCGCGCAACGTCGCCAGCGCCTATGCCAGCCTGTCCAGCCAGTTCGGCGACAAGTTCTCCACCGACATCGCCGGCCGCTACGAGCATTACCAGGACTTCGGCAGCCAATGGACCGGCAAGCTGGCGGCACGCTACGAATTCGTCCCCGCCTTCGCGCTGCGCGCGGCGGTCTCCAACAACTTCCGCGCCCCGTCGCTGAGCCAGATCGGCTACGAGGCGACCTCGACCGGCTACGACGCCGCCGGCCGCCTGGTGCAGGGCCGCCTGCTGTCGGTGAACAACCCGATCGCCCGCGCGCTCGGCGCCCAGCCGCTGGATCCGGAGAAGTCGCGCAACTATTCCTTCGGCTTCACCAGCCGCGTCGGCGAACACTTCGACCTGTCGCTGGACTTCTTCCAGATCGACATCGACGACCGCGTGGCGATCTCCGAGGACATCACCGGTGAAGCGCTGACAGATTTCATCGAGCGGAACTTCGGCGTCTCCGGCGTGCAGAGCGCCAGCTTCTTCGTCAACGCGGCCGACACCCGCACCCGCGGCGCAGAGCTGGTCGCCAACTGGCGCCAGGCGCTGGCCGGCGGCCAGCTGCTGCTCACCGGCACCTACAGCTACGCAAAGACCGATCTGGAGAACATCGTCGCCACGCCGGCCCAGCTGCTGGCGCTGGATCCGGACTACGTGCTGTTCGGCGTGGAAGAACGCAATACGCTCACCGACGCGACGCCGCGCTATCGCGGCCAGTTCGCCGCCAGCTGGAGCAACGACCGCTGGGCGCTGCAGTCGCGCCTGAGCCGCTACGGCAGCGCCACGCGCGTGTTCGACTTCGGCGATGGCTACGTGCCGACCCAGACCTACGGCGCCGAGTGGCAGCTGGACCTGGAAGCCGAGTACCACTTCACGCCGCAGTGGAGCGTGGCCATTGGCGGCCAGAACGTACTGGACAACTACCCGGACCTGTCGAACGAGGACATCTACTACTTCGGCAACCTGCCCTACGACGTGCTGTCGCCGATCGGCAGCAACGGGGCCTACTGGTACGGCCGGGTGCGCTACACGTTCTGAGCGTGGCGCAGCCCGCCATGCGGGCTGCGCCCCCAAAGTCTGCTGCGCAAACTTCGGGCCCCGTCTTCCGCCTTGCCTGTCCCCCCGCGCCGTTGGCGCGTCCCCCTTGACAAAGGGGGACTCTCCTCCAGCGGGCGCAACGCGGGTGATTGCACTGTGGGAGCGGCTCTGGGTGGCCTCGGGCCATCAGCCGCGATTGCCTCCGAAGCCGGCAACCCTTCGTGTTGGCAGGCCCGGCAGAGGCTCGCCTCGCCAGCCCCATAACCTGGATCTCACACCCCCTTTGCAAGAATGGGGGGCATGTCCGGAATCCCCCCCTTCCGACCGCCTCCGCCGCTGCTTGGTGATGATTGCGCGCTGTTCCTCGACGTGGACGGCACGCTGATCGAATTCGCCGAGGATCCGGCGCGCGTGCGCCTGCTGCCGCAGGTGCGCGAGGCGATCGGCGCCATCGCCGACCGCCTGGAGGGCGCGGTGGCCCTGGTCAGTGGCCGCCCGCTGGCCCAGCTCGACCTCCTGTTCGCACCGTTGCGGTTACCGGCGGCCGGCCTGCATGGCCATGAGCTGCGTGACGATATCGATGCACGTGCCGCGATGCCGGCAGCTGGCGACACCACCGGCTGGCTGCATGACCTGCACGGCCGCGCCGCGCACATGGCCCAGGCACATCCTGGCGTCCTGGTCGAAGACAAGGGCGTGAGCATGGCGCTGCACTGGCGCTCTGCACCGCACGCTGCCGACGCCGTGCTGGATTTCGCCCGCTCGCAGATCGACCACCTGCCAGGCTACCGCCTGCAACCCGGCGACCACGTCGTCGAGTTCGTCCCCAAGGGCAGCGACAAGGGCGTGGCGGTGTCGCTGCTGATGCAGCGCACGCCATTCCTCGGCCGCACGCCGGTGTTCGCCGGCGACGACCTCACCGACGAATTCGGCTTCGCCGCCGCGCAGCGGCTCGGTGGCTGGGCCGTGCGCGTGGGCGACCGCGAACCCACGCAGGCGCGCTATGCGCTGCCAGGCACCAGCGCGGTGCACGCCTGGCTGCAGGAGAACGCCGTCCCGCGGTAACCCCCATGGCCGCCCCGGCGGCCGCTTCCCCCCCCGGCAGAACCAAGGATCCTCCCCCCATGAGCGAACCCAACCTGGACCTGGGTGTCATCGGCAATTGCAGCTTCGGTGCCCTCGTCGACCGCCAGGCCCGCGTGGTCTGGAGTTGCCTGCCGGCCTTCGACGGCGATCCCGCCTTCTGCCGGCTGCTGTCGCCGCGCATCGATGGCGGCGATTTCTCCATCGAGCTGGAAGACTTCCAGGAAAGCGAGCAGGCCTACGTCCCCAATACCGCGATCCTGCGCACCGTGCTGCGCGACGGCAAGGGCGGCGCGGTCGAGATCATCGATTTCGCCCCGCGCTGGCGCAACCACAACCGCTTCTACCGGCCGGTCAGCATCATCCGCCAGGTGCGTCCGCTGTCCGGGGCGCCGCGCATCGTGGTGCGGGCCCGGCCCCTGGCCGACTGGGGCGCGCGGGTGCCCGAATCGACCTGGGGCAGCAACCACATCCGCTGGCTGCTGCCGGATTTCACCCTTCGCCTGACCACCGACGTGCCGGTGCGCTTCATCCGCGACGGCCTGCCGTTCGTGCTCAACCACCCCGTGCACCTGGTGCTGGGCGTGGACGAATCACTGATCCGCTCGCTGACCGGCTACGTCCAGGAAGCCTACGAGCGCACCGAGGAATACTGGCGCGAGTGGGTGCGCTACCTGTCGGTGCCGCTGGAATGGCAGGAAGCGGTGATCCGCAGCGCGATCACCCTCAAGTTGTGCCAGTACGAAGACAGTGGCGCGATCATCGCCGCCATGACCACCTCGATCCCGGAAGCGCCGCATACCCCGCGCAACTGGGACTACCGCTACTGCTGGCTGCGCGACGCCGCCTTCGTGGTGCGCGCGCTCAACCGGCTCGGCGCGACCCGCACGATGGAGCAGTTCATCGGCTACATCTTCAACATCGCCACCACCGACGGCACCATGCAGCCGCTTTACGGCATCGGCTTCGAATCGCAGCTGGAGGAACACGAGGTCGAATCGCTGGACGGCTACCGCGGCATGGGCCCGGTGCGGCGCGGCAACCTGGCCTGGATCCAGAAGCAGCACGATGTCTACGGCAGCGTGGTGCTGGCCTCCACCCAGCTGTTCTTCGACCTGCGCCTGAAGGATCCCGGCGACGAGCACACCTTCAGCCGGCTCGAACCGCTCGGCGAGCGCGCCTACGCGCTGTACAACGTCCCCGACGCCGGCCTGTGGGAGTTCCGCGGCCGCACCGAGGTACACACCTATACCGCGGCGATGTGCTGGGCCGCCTGCGACCGCCTGGCCAAGATCGCCCATCGGCTTGGCCTGGAGCGGCAGGCCTACTGGCGCGAGCGTGCCGACGCGCTGCGCGGGCACATATTGAACGATGCCTGGAATGCCGAACGCGGCCACTTCACCGACACCCTCGGCGGGCATCGGCTCGATGCCGCACTGCTGCTGTTGGCCGATATCGGCATCATCGACGCGATGGACCCGCGCTTCATCGCCACCGTCGAGGTGATCGGTCGCGAGCTCAAGCACGGCGACTCCCTGTACCGCTACATCGCGCCGGACGATTTCGGCGAGCCGGAAACCAGCTTCACGATCTGCACGTTCTGGTACATCGACGCGCTGGCCGCGATCGGGCGCGGGGAGGAAGCGCGGCAGATGTTCGAGCGCGTGCTCGAACGCCGCAACCACGTCGGCCTGCTCTCGGAGGACCTGGCCTTCGAGGATGGCGAGGCCTGGGGCAACTTCCCCCAGACCTATTCGCACGTAGGCCTGATCATCGCCGCGATGCGGCTGTCCAGGAGTTGGCAGGAGGCTTCATGAGTCGATTGGTGGTGGTTTCAAACCGCGTGGCGATGCCCGGCGAAAGCCGGGCGGGTGGCCTGGCGGTAGGGTTGCTGGCGGCGCTGCGCGAGCGCGGCGGGCTGTGGTTCGGCTGGAACGGCAAGGTCGCCCGCGGCGAAAGCGGGGCGCTGCACGAGCAGGTGGACGGCGACATCCGCTTCGTCACCATGGACCTCAACAAGCGCGACCTCGACGCTTATTACAACGGCTTCGCCAACCGCACGCTGTGGCCGCTGCTGCACTTCCGCCTGGACCTGGTGGATTACGACCGCGCCAAGCGCGACGGCTACCGCAAGGTCAACGCGATGTTCGCCGACCGCCTGGCCCCGATGCTGCGCGAGGACGACATCGTCTGGATCCACGACTACCACCTGATCCCGCTGGCCTCGCTGCTGCGCGAACGTGGCATCGGCTGCAGGATCGGTTTCTTCCTGCACGTGCCGATGCCCTCGGCGGACCTGGTGCAGGCCATGCCCGATCACTCGCGGCTGTTCTCCACCCTGTATTCCTATGACCTGGTCGGCTTCCAGACCCAGCGCGACGTGGATCGGTTCCTGTCCTACGTGCGCCTGTTCGGCGGCGGCCGCCTGCTCGGCGACGGCGAGCTGGAGGCCCCGGGTGGCCGCCGCCTGCGCGCGGCCGCCTTCCCGATCGGGATCGACACCGAACTGATCGCCCGCCAGGCCAAGGCAGCGATGAGCAAGCAGCCCGTGCGCGACCTACGCGGCAGCCTGCGCGACCGCCAGCTGGCGATCGGGGTGGACCGGCTGGATTATTCGAAGGGCCTGCCGGAGCGCTTCCTCGGCTTCGAACGCTATCTCGAGCGCCACCCCGACCTGCGCGGCACGCTTACCTACCTGCAGATCGCGCCGGTGTCGCGCGGCGACGTCGCCGAATACCGGACGCTGCGCGGGCAGCTGGAGCAGATCGCCGGGCATATCAACGGCGGCCACGCCGAGCCCGACTGGACGCCGCTGCGCTACGTCAACCAGAACTTCACCCATGCGACGCTGACCGGCTTCTACCGCAGCGCGGCGATCGGCCTGGTGACGCCGCTGCGCGACGGCATGAACCTGGTGGCCAAGGAATACGTGGCCGCGCAGGATCCGCAGGATCCCGGCGTGCTGGTGCTGTCGCTGCTGGCCGGCGCCGCCGATGAGCTGCGCGAGGCATTGCTGGTCAATCCGCATGACCTCGATGGCGTCGCCGATGCCATCGCCACCGCCTCGACGCTGGCGCGGCCCAAGCGCGTGGAACGCTGGCAGGCCATGATGGAGCACCTGCGCCACAACGACATCAACCATTGGCGGCAGACCTACCTGGAAGCCCTGGAAGCGGCGTGAGCGCTTGGGCGGCAGGCCCTCGCCGGGGGACATGAGCGGCAGCAGGCATCGCGCCGCAACGCCCTTCGCCCCGCCCCCGCGCCGGGCGAAGGCCAGCCAAACCCCAGCCAGCGGGCAACCAAAGCCCCAGCGGCCGCCAGGCCGCTCCCCATCCCCGTCCCCTCAGCTCGACGAAGACCTGGAAGGCGGCCTTTCCTCCACCGGCTTGAGAGCCTCCTAATCCAGGAAGCGGGCCGCCTGCGCGGGTGGCGGCAGGTAGCAGGCGTCGTGACGACCGAACCAGCGGTAGCGGTTGCGCGCCAGCGCGCGGTAGCCGGCATCACGCCAGCGGCGCGGCAGCAAGCGCAGGCCCCCGGCAAGCCGCCAGGGCCCGCCCAGGCCGGTGAGCACGCGGACGATTGCATCGGTGTCGGTCCAGGCCCGGCCATCTTCCAGCAGCAGGAACGACATCGGATCGCCGGGATCAAGCCCATGTGCCGCGAGCAGCCGGCGACCATTGGCGCCCTGCATGGCGGCGAAACGGTAGCGACCGGCGCGATCGAAACGAAGCAGGAAGCGCACCCAGCGGCTGCACAGCGCGCAGGCGCCGTCGAAGACGATCACCGCCGGGGCGTCAGCTGCGTTCAAGCCAACCCTCGTAAGTGATGAACGGACCGACCAGCGGCAAGTCGACCTCGACCAGGAATTCGTAGCGACCCGCCTGCTCGCGCTCGCGGCAACGGACCTGTCCGAACCAGCGCCGTGGCAGCGGCACGAGACCCAGCGCGTGGACCCGGTGCACCCGCCAGTGGATTTCGCCCGTCCGGGCCTGCAGTTCGAACTCGAAGCGCAGGGGCCCGAGCCGTTCACGCAACCGCCCATGCCGGGTCCACAGCCGCGAGGGCATGCGATGCGCGCCGAAGCGGCGGCGCCACTGCTCGCCGTCGCCATCGACCACGAACTCGACCTGCACGGGCACCGCCTCGGCGCCCGGTGGCAACCGCGACAACCACGCGCAGGGCCCGACCAGCGGATGGGGGCCGCGCTGGATCCGCGCGATGCCGGCCCAGGTTTCGCGGCCCTGGATGCCGTGCAGCGCGCGCAGGGTCGGCGGCAGGCTGTCGAACGCCGGCCCGAGGACCTGCGCGAACAGCGAGCGGATCAAGGCGCGATCCAGGCCAGGGTCGCCAGGCGTCCGCTGCGCCGATCGCGGCGATGCGAGAAGAAGGCCTGCGGATCGGAGATCGTGCACAGGCCACCACCGTGGATGGCCGAGGCATCAAGCCCGGCGGCGACCAGCCGCTGGCGTGCCAGCGCATACAGGTCGACCCGCCAGTGGCCTGGCCGGGTGGCGAGGAAGGCGGCATCGGCGGCCGGGTCGTGGGCCAGGAACGCGGCGCGTACGTCCTCGCCGATCTCGTAGGCCTGCGGACCGGCAGCCGGCCCAAGCCAGGCCAGCAACTGCGTCGCCGGGGCGCCCATCGCCGCCACGGTGCGCTCCAGCACGCCGTCGGCCAGGCCGCGCCAGCCGGCATGCGCCGCACCGACCCGGCGGCCGTCGCGGGTGGCCAGCACCACCGGCAGGCAGTCGGCGGTCAGGATCGCCAGCACCACGCCCGGGACCGAGGTCACCGCCGCGTCGGCGGTGGGTTCGTATTCGGGCCCCAGCCCGGCCGGCGGCGCATCCACGCGCAGCACGCCGGTGCCATGGACCTGGCGCAGCCAATGGGGCGCCGACGGCAATGCCGCAAGCGCCTGCAGCTGCGCCCGGTTGGCGGCCACGGTTTCGGCCCGGTCGCCTTCGGGACTGCTGCGGTTGCCCAGGTTGAAGTCGTCGAACGGCGGCGCGGAGCTGCCGGCACCGTGCCGCCGCGTGGTGAACGCCCGCACCCCGGCGGGCGCGGGCCAGTCCGCTTCGCGCCAGGGCGTGCCCATCAGCGGCGCTCGCGTTCCGCGGCCAGGGCGGTGTCTTCGCGCATCACGTCCATCAGCCGCTTCAGGTCGGCCGGGACCGGCGCGGTGGCGCGAACCGGCTCGCCGCTGACCGGATGGGCGAATTCCAGGGTCTCGGCGTGCAGGGCCTGGCGCTTGAATCCGCGCAGCTCGGCCGCCAGCGCCTCGGTGGCGCCCTTGGGCAGCTTGAGCGGGCCACCGTACAGCGGGTCGCCGACGATCGGGTGGCGCAGATGCGCCATATGGACGCGGATCTGGTGGGTGCGGCCCGTTTCCAGGCGGCACTCCAGCGCGGTGTGGGCGCGGAAGCGCTCGCGCAGGCGGTAATGGGTGATGGCGTCGCGGCCGTCCTCGCGCACGGCCATCTTCAGCCGGTCGCGGGGGTGGCGGTCGATCGGCGCATTGGCGGTGCCGCCGGAGACCAGCGCGCCGACCACCACGGCCAGGTACTGGCGATGCACTTCACGGGCCGAGAGCTGCTCGACCAGGGCGGTCTGCGCTTCCAGGGTGCGGGCCACGACCATCACGCCGCTGGTGTCCTTGTCCAGGCGATGGACGATGCCGGCGCGCGGCAGGGCGGCCAGCGCCGGGTCGCGGAACAGCAGCGCATTCACCAGCGTGCCGTCCGGATTGCCGGCGCCCGGGTGGACCACCAGGCCGGCCGGCTTGTCGATCACGAAGACCTGCTCGTCCTGGTAGAGGATGTCCAGCGGGATGTCCTGCGGGACCGAGTGGGTCTGGGTCTCCAGCACGACCTGCAGGGTCACCGTCTCGCCGCCCCGGACCGGGTCGCGGGGCCGGGCCGGGTTCCCGTCGAGCAGGGCGTCGCCCGACTTGATCCATTCGGCAAGGCGGGAACGCGAGAATTCGGGGAACAATTCGGCCAGGACGGCGTCAAAACGACGTCCGGCGGCGCCATCAGGCACCACGGCCTGGCGAGGATCAACGGGAATCTGGGACATGGGAAGCACGACAGGAAAGGGGGAAACGGTGTCCGGCAGGGAATTTCAGTCGCAGGACAGGCCACTAGGCTATCATCGCCCATTCGTTTTCCAGCCGCGTCCCGCCCGACCCATGATCCGACGCTCCGCTTCGCTGTCCGCGACCCTCCGCCTGTTCGCCCTGCTGCTGGTCCTCGCCCTGGTCGCCACCGGCTGCCACCGTGGGGCCAAGGACAAGAACCCCGACGAGGGCGTGCCCGTCGAACAGCTCTACCAGAAGGCCCACGGGCTGGCGATGAAGGGCAACTGGGGCGGCGCCGAGGGCAGCTTCAAGCGGCTGATCGCCCAGTACCCTTACGGGCCGTACACCGAGCAGGCGATGATCGAGATCGCCTACGCGCAGTACAAGTCGGGCAAGCACGATGACGCGGTGTCGAGCATCGACCGCTTCATCCGCACCTACCCGACCCACCGCAACATCGCCTACATGTACTACCTGCGCGGCCTGTCCAACTCCAACCGCGACACGATCTTCCTGCGCCGCGTCTGGTCGCTGGACCCGAGCCGTCGCGACCTGTCGACCCCGCTGCAGGCCTACAACGACTTCAACACCGTCGCCGACCGCTACCCGAACAGCCGCTACGCCGACGACGCGCGCCAGCGGATGATCGTGCTGCGCGACGTGTTCGCCCAGCACGAGCTGGACAATGCCCTGTACTACATGCGCCGCGGCGCCTGGGTGTCGGCCACCGGTCGCGCCAACTACCTGCTTGAGACCTATCCGCAGAGTGCGTTCCAGTACGACGCCATCGCGGTGCTGGCCGAGTCCTACACCCAGCTGGGCAACAAGTCGCTGGCCGACGATGCCCGCCGCGTGCTCGAGCTCAATGCTCCCAACCACCCGTGGCTGACCGGCGACTGGCCGAAGTACCCCTGGGCGATCCGCAAGCTGAACCCCTTCGCCGGCGAGAAGTCCGCCGCGACCGGCCAGCGCAACGCGATCATGGACAAGAAGTAAGGTGAAGGCAGGACCCGCTGCGCGGGTGCTGCTCCCATGCTCCGGAAACAGGGCCCGCAAGGGCCCTTTTTTCGTTGGGAGCCCGGCGCCTAGCCGCCATATCCGTTGGTGATCGGATAGCGCCGCTCGCGACCGAACGCCCGCCGCGAGACCTTCGGCCCCGGCGCGGCCTGGTGGCGCTTCCACTCGCTGATGCGCACCAGCCGCAGCACCTTGTCGACCACTTCCGGTGCATAGCCGGCGGCGACGATGTCCTCGCGCGACTGCTCCTGGTCTACATGGCGGTACAGGATGCCGTCGAGCACGTCGTAGGCCGGCAGCGAATCCTGGTCGGTCTGGTTGGCGCGCAGTTCAGCCGACGGCGGCCGGGCGATCACCGCCGGCGGGATCACCGGCGCCCCCCCCACGGTATTGCGCCACTTCGCCAGGCCAAACACCTCGGTCTTGTACAGGTCCTTCAGCGGCGCGTAGCCGCCGCACATGTCGCCATAGATGGTCGCGTAGCCGACCGCGTACTCGCTCTTGTTGCCGGTGGTCAGCAGCAGCCCGCCGAACTTGTTGGCCAGCGCCATCAGGATCACGCCGCGGCTGCGCGACTGCAGGTTCTCCTCGGTGATGTCCGGCGTGGTGCCTTCGAACATCGGACCGAGCGCGGCAAGCAGGCCCTGGAAGGCCGGCTCGATCGCCACCGTCTCCAGCTTCACGCCCAGCGCCGCGCACTGCTCGGCGGCCAGGTCGTTGGACAGGTCGGCGGTGTAACGCGACGGCAGGCGCACCGCGGTGACGTTGTCCGCGCCCAGCGCGTCCACCGCCAGGGCGAGCACCAGCGCCGAATCGATACCGCCGGACAGGCCCAGCCAGACCCGGCGGAAGCCGTTCTTGGCGCAGTAGTCCTGCAGGCCGCGAACCACCGCGCGCCAGGCCAGCGCATCCATGCTCTCGTCGCCGTCATCGATCCACTCGATCGGCAGGAAGCGTCGTTCCGGGCTGGCGTAATCGACGACCAGCCACTGGTCGGTGAAGGCCGCGGCGGCCGGATGCACCGAACCATCGCCATCGGCCACCACCGAGGCGCCATCGAACACCAGCGCGTCCTGGCCGCCGACCACGTTGAGATAGGCGATCGCCGCCCCGCTCTCGCGGGTGCGCTCGGCCAGCAGCGCGTCGCGCTGCGCATGCTTGCCGCGCTCGAACGGAGAGGCGTTGGGCACCAGCACCAGCTCTGCGCCGGCAGCCACGGTCGAGCGCAGCGGCTCGGGAAACCACAGGTCCTCGCAGATCACCAGCCCGACCGGCACGCCCTTGACCTCGAATACGCAGTCGCCGCCATCAGGATCGACATCGAAGTAACGGCGCTCGTCGAACACCGCATAGTTGGGCAGCTCGCGCTTGCGGTAGGTCGCGGCGATCTCGCCGTCGCGCAGCACGCTGGCGGCGTTGTAGACCACGCTGCCGGCACTCTGTGGCCAGCCGACCACCGCGACGATGTCGCGCGCCGCCGCGGCGATGCGCTCGACGGCCTGCTCGCAATCGGCCAGGAAACCCGGCCGCAGCAGCAGGTCCTCCGGTGGATAGCCACTGATCGCCAGCTCGGGGAACAGCACGATATCGGCGCCGAACTCATCGCGCGCCTGGCCGATGAACTCGATGATGCGCTCGGTGTTGCCGGCCACGGCCCCGACCGGGAAATCGAACTGGGCAAGGGCGATGCGGAGGTTGGCCATGGAAAACAGGCTCTGCTGCGTGGGATGGCGGCGATGATAACAACCGGCCATGGGCAACGCCGTGCAGGAAAAGGAAAAGGCCGCCCGGAGGCGGCCTTTCCTGCGACATCCCTGGGGACGCGCGATTACTTCTTCAGGCGCGCGGCGATGGCGGCACCCAGGTCGCCCGGCGACCGGACGGTGGTGACGCCAGCCGCTTCCATCGCGGCGAACTTGCCTTCCGCGGTGCCCTTGCCGCCCGAGGCGATCGCGCCGGCATGGCCCATGCGCTTGCCGGCCGGGGCCGAGGCGCCGGCGATGAAGCCGACGACCGGCTTCTTCACGTACTTGGCGATGTACTCGGCACCGGCTTCCTCGGCGTCGCCACCGATTTCGCCGACCATGATGATGCCTTCGGTCTGCGGGTCTTCGTTGAACAGCTTGAGGCAGTCGACGAAGTTCAGGCCGTTGATCGGGTCGCCGCCGATGCCGATGCAGGTCGACTGGCCCAGGCCCACTTCGGTGGTCTGCTTGACCGCTTCATAGGTCAGCGTGCCCGAACGCGACACGATGCCGATCTTGCCAGGCATGTGGATGTGGCCCGGCATGATGCCGATCTTGCACTCGCCCGGGGTGATCACGCAGGGGCAGTTCGGCGCGATCAGCACGGTGTCCGGATGCGAACGGGTCAGCACGTTCTTCACGCGCAGCATGTCCAGCACCGGGATGCCCTCGGTGATGCAGACGATGACCTTGATGCCCGCCGCGGCGGCTTCCAGGATCGCGTCAGCCGCGAACGGCGGCGGGACGTAGATCACCGAAGCATCGGCGCCGGTGCTGGCGACCGCATCGGCGACGGTGTTGAACACCGGCAGGTCGATGTGGGTGGTGCCACCCTTGCCCGGGGTGACGCCACCGACGACCTGGGTGCCGTACTCGATCATCTGGGTGGCGTGGAAGGTGCCCTGCTGGCCGGTGAAGCCCTGCACGATCACCTTGGTGTTCTTGTTGATCAAAACTGACATGGGAATTCCTTCGGTGACGTGGGTTAGGCGGCGTTCTTGACCGCTTCAACGACCTTCTTGGCGCCGTCGTTGATGTTGTCGGCCGGAATGATGGCCATGCCGCTGTCGCGCAGCAGCTGCTTGCCTTCTTCCACGTTGGTGCCTTCCAGGCGCACGACCACCGGCACCTTGACGCCCACTTCCTTCACCGCGGCGATGATGCCCTCGGCGATCATGTCGCAGCGGACGATGCCGCCGAAGATGTTGACGAAGATGCCCTGGACCTTGTCCGAGGACAGGATCAGCTTGAACGCCTCGATCACGCGCTGCTTGTTCGCGCCGCCGCCCACGTCCAGGAAGTTCGCCGGCTCGCCGCCGTTGAGCTTGATGACGTCCATGGTGGCCATCGCCAGGCCGGCGCCGTTCACCATGCAGCCGATGTTGCCGTCCATGGTGACGTAGTTGATGTCCAGCTCCGAAGCGGTGACTTCGGTTTCGTCTTCCTGGGACTTGTCGCGCATGGCGACCAGTTCCTTGTGGCGGAAGTTGGCGTTGTCGTCGCTGTTGAACTTGCCGTCCAGCGCGTACAGGTTGCCGTCGTCCAGGATGGCCAGCGGGTTGATCTCAACCAGGGCCAGGTCCTTTTCGTTGAAGATGCGGTACAGGTTCACCATGATGTTGGCGAACTGGCCGGCCTGCTTGGCGGTCAGGCCCATCTTGAAGCCGATATCACGGCCGTGGTAACCCTGCACGCCCTCGACGAAGTCCACGTTCAGCGTGTGGATCTTGTCCGGGGTCTCGGCGGCGACCTGCTCGATCTCCATGCCGCCCTCGGACGAGGCGATGTAGCTGATGGTCCGGGTACCGCGATCGACCAGCACCGACAGGTACAGTTCCTTGACGATCTCGCCGGCGGTGGTCACCAGCACCAGGTTGATCGGCAGCTCGACGCCGGCGGTCTGGTAGGTGGCCATCTTGGTGCCGAGCATCTTGCCGGCAGCGGCCTTCACATCGTCGACGGTCTTGCAGAACTTGACGCCGCCGGCCTTGCCGCGGCCGCCCGCATGGATCTGTGCCTTGACCATCCAGGGCCCGGCGCCCAGCGCCTTGGCGGCTTCGACCGCTTCGTCCGGAGTAGCCGCGACCTTGCCGGCCGGGACCGGGATGCCGTATTCGGCAAGCAGTTGTTTTGCCTGGTATTCGTGGAAATTCATGCGTCACCGTGGGAAAAGGAAACGACCGCTGGAAGCGCGCGCCGGTGGCCGGGAACGGCGACCTGGGGCGCAAGCGGGCCGCCTATTGTCGCCCACGGGCGCCCGGGGCGCAAAAGTTGACGACACCCGGCCCATGCCCATCCGCCCTGTCCAGACCTGCCAGGCCAGCACGGGCAAGCACCGCCGGCGCGGCTGACCCCTATACTCGGGTCCTGCCCAACCGAAGGGGAGTTCGGTTTGTCGCCCAGCGCTTCACTCATCGACCGGATCGAGTCGATCCCCCGGCGCGAGCTGTATTTCTTCGCGCTGTACCGCGTGCTGGTCGCCGGACTGATCGCCGCCCTCGTATTCAGCCCGCTGGCGATCATGGCCGGCGAGGCGCGGATGCCCGGCCTGGCCGATGCGGTGGCGGTGGGCTACCTGGCCCTGGCCTTGGCACTGCTGGCATGGGGACGCAACGAACGTTGGCTCAACGCGATCGTGTTCTGCTCGGTCATCGCCGATATCGCCGCGGCGACCCTGATGACCCATGCCATGCCCGCCGCCAGCGCCGGCATCGCGATGATGCTGCTGTTCAACATCGCCGCAGCGGGCATGCTGCTGCCTCTGCGCATGGGCATGTCGATCGCGGTGATCGCCAGCATCGCGGCGGTGCTGGAGTTCGTCTGGAGCGTCTTGGAAGGCAGCCAGAACAACCGCAGCCTGGCCGAGCTGGCCATGTTCGCCACCAGCTACCTGGCCCTGGCCTACATCTGCTACCAGATCGGCCAGCGCGCGCGCAGCAACCAGGCGATGGCCGACCGGCGTGGCGCCGAAGTCGCCAACCTGTTCGAGGTCAACGAGCTGATCATCCGGCGCATGCGCACCGGCGTGCTGGTCGTCGATGCCGGCAATCGCATCACGCTGGCCAATGAAGCAGCCTCGGTGCTGGTCGGAGACGCGGAAGGCAACACGATCAGCGGCCTGCTCGAACTGTCCAGTGCCGCCCCGGAACTGGCGCGCCGCCTGCAGCGTTGGCGCAACGGCTGGCAGCAGGAAGACACGCCGCTGCAGCTGTCGCCGGACCAGCCCGAGGTGCAGCCGCGCTTCGCCCGCCTGCTCGCCGACAGCGACCTGACCCTGATCTTCCTCGACGACGCCACCGTCGTCTCCCGGCGCGCCGAGTCGCTGACCCTCTCGGCACTGGGACGCTTCTCCGCCAGCCTGGCCCACGAGATCCGCAACCCGCTGGCCGCGATCACCTACGCCGCCCAGCTGCTGGAGGAATCGCCCGCCATCGGCGAAGCCGACCGCCGCCTGCTGCAGATCATCAACCAGCAGTGCCAGCGCACCAACGGGATCGTCGAGAGCGTGCTCGGGCTGGCCCGCCGCGAGCGCGCCAACCCCGAGAACCTGGACCTGGTCTCTTTCGTGCGCCGCTTCGTGCTGGAGTACCGGCAGACCCTCTCGGTGGAGAACGACAGCCTCGAAGCGGTCATCAACCAGACCTCGGTGCAGGCGCTGGTCGACCCCAAGCACCTGCACCAGGTCCTTACCGCGCTGGTCCACAACGCGCTCAAGTACGGCCGCTCGATGGACGAGCCGGCGCGGGTGCGGCTGCGCGTGGCAGCCATGGAGCGCACCGCCATCATCGAGGTGATGGATCGCGGACCCGGGATCCCGGAGGCGGTGGCAGCGCAGCTGTTCCGGCCGTTCTTCACCACCTCCGAGCATGGCACCGGCCTGGGCCTGTATATCGCCCGCGAGCTGTGCCGGGCCAACCAGGCCCGCCTGGAGTACGTGGCCGTGCCGGCGGGGGGCGCCTGCTTCCGCCTGACCCTCCCCGGCCCGCATACAATGCTGCCTGCCTGAACAGGCAAGCCCGGGCCCGGCAGATGGCCCCTGCCCCTCACGGTCAGAAAGCGGCAATATTTGTCGCATCTGGCCCCTTCGGCTATCTTCCACATTCATGAACGAAAGCCGAAGCGCCCTGGTCGTCGACGACGAACGCGACATCCGCGAGCTGCTGGTCCTGACCCTGGGCCGGATGGGCCTGCGGATCAGCACCGCCGCCAACCTGACCGAGGCGCGCGAGTTGCTCGCCAACAACCCCTATGACCTGTGCATCACCGACATGCGGCTGCCGGACGGCAACGGCATCGAGCTGGTCACGGAGATCTCGCGCAACTACCCACGCACCCCAGTGGCGATGATCACCGCCTTCGGCAGCATGGACCTGGCCGTGGAAGCGCTGAAGGCCGGCGCATTCGACTTCGTCAGCAAGCCGGTCGACATCGCCGTGCTGCGCGGCCTGGTCCGCCACGCGCTGGAACTGAACAACAGCGAGCGCCCGGCACCGCCACCGCCACCGCCGGAACAGGCCAGCCGCCTGCTCGGCGACTCGGCCGCCATGGAGGCCCTGCGCGCGACGATCGCCAAGGTCGCGCGCAGCCAGGCGCCGGTCTACATCCTGGGCGAATCAGGCGTGGGCAAGGAGCTGGTCGCGCGCACGATCCACGAACAGGGCGCGCGCAGCGCCGGGCCGTTCGTGCCGGTGAACTGCGGCGCGATCCCGGCCGAGCTGATGGAAAGCGAGTTCTTCGGCCACAAGAAGGGCAGCTTCACCGGTGCCCACACCGACAAGCCCGGCCTGTTCCAGGCGGCCAATGGCGGCACGCTGTTCCTCGACGAGATCGCCGAACTGCCCCTGCAGATGCAGGTCAAGCTGCTGCGCGCGATCCAGGAGAAATCGGTACGTCCGGTCGGCGCGGCCAGCGAGATCCCGGTCGACGTGCGCATCCTCTCGGCGACCCACAAGGACCTCGCCGACCTGGTCGCCGAAGGCCGCTTCCGCCATGACCTCTACTACCGCATCAACGTGATCGAGCTGCGCGTGCCACCGCTGCGCGAGCGTGGCGGCGACCTGCCGCAGCTGGCCGCGGCGATCCTGGCCCGGCTGGCGCGCAGCCACGGCCGCTCGATCCCGCTGCTGTCACCGTCGGCCCTGGAGGCACTGGATCACTACCGCTTCCCCGGCAACGTGCGCGAGCTGGAAAACATCCTCGAACGCGCCCTGGCCCTGGCCGAGGACGACCAGATCAGCGCCAGCGACCTGCGCCTGCCGCAGGGCAATGGCGGCGTGCGCGCGACCAGCGCCGCGAGCGCGCCGGAGCCACACGAAGCCGTGCTGGACATCGACCCGACCAGCGCCGCGCTGCCCTCCTACATCGAGCAGCTCGAACGCGCGGCGATCCAGAAGGCGCTGGAAGAAAACCGCTGGAACAAGACCCGCACCGCCGCCCAGCTCGGCATCACCTTCCGGGCGCTGCGCTACAAGCTCAAGAAACTGGGCATGGAGTAAGGCGCCGGCGCTGCGGCAAGCGCGGCGAAATAACAGAAGGCCGCCCCTGGGCGGCCTTCTGCCTGCTGCTTTCCACCCCGGAAACTCAGTCCTTGGTGACGCGGTTGATCTCGGCCAGCGAGGTAACCCCCTGCGAGGCCTTCAGCAACGCCGACTTGCGCAGGTCGTTGACCCCGATCGCCGCGGCGGCATCGGCGATCTGCAGCGCGTTGCCGCCGGCCAGCACGATCGTGGCGATCTCGTCGGTCATCGGCATGACCTGGTAGATGCCGGTACGCCCCTTGTAACCCTCGGTGCACTCCTCGCAACCAACCGGCTCGTACAGCTCGATGCCGGCAGCCAGCTGCGCGGCGGTGAAGCCCTCGGCCAGCAGCGCGTTCTCCGGCAGCGTCACCGGCCGCTTGCAGGCCGAGCACAGGCGCCGCGCCAGGCGCTGGGCGATCACCAGGGTCACCGAGCTGGTGATGTTGTACGGCGCGATGCCCATGTTCATCAGGCGCGCGATGGTCTGCGGCGCGTCATTGGTATGCAGCGTGGACAGCACCATGTGGCCGGTCTGCGCCGCCTTGATGGCGATCTCGGCGGTTTCCAGGTCGCGGATTTCGCCGACCATGATGATGTCCGGGTCCTGGCGCAGGAACGAGCGCAGCGCGGCGGCGAAGGTCATGCCGCGCTTGTTGTTCTGCTGGACCTGGTTCACGCCGGGAAGGCGGATTTCCACCGGGTCCTCGGCCGTGGAGATGTTGCGCGTCTCATCGTTGAGGATGCCCAGCGCGGTATACAGCGACACCGTCTTGCCCGAACCGGTCGGGCCGGTCACCAGCACCATGCCGTAGGGCTTGTGGATGGCCTCCAGGAACAGCTTCTGCTGTTCGGGCTCGTAGCCGAGCTTGTCGATGCCCAGCTTGGCCGCGCTGCCGTCGAGGATACGCAGCACGATCTTCTCGCCGAACAGCGTCGGCAGCGTACTGACGCGGAAGTCGATCTGCTTGGTCTTGGACAGGTTGAGCTTGATGCGACCGTCCTGCGGCACCCGCTTCTCGGCGATGTCCAGCTGCGACATTACCTTCAGGCGCGCGGCGATGCGCTGGTTGAGCTTGACCGGCGCGCGGGCGACGTTCTTGAGCAGGCCGTCGATGCGGAAGCGGACCCGGTAATCGTCCTCGTAGGGCTCGAAGTGGATGTCCGAGGCGCCCTTGCGGATCGCATCGACCAGCACCTTGTTGACGAACTTCACCACCGGCGTGTCGTCGCCCTTGGCATCGATGCCGGAGTCGCCACCGGCCATGTCCGCATCGCCGCCGGCATCGACGTCGAGCGTTCCGATTCCCTCCTCGTCCCCGCCCAGCGCCTCGCCGATATTGCTGTGGCTGGACTGCCAGGACTCCAGGGTGCGGCGGATCTGGTCCTCGTCGACCAGGATCGGCTCGACCACCAGGTTGGTATGGAACTTGATGTCATCCAGCGCGCGGGTCTGGGTCGGGTTGCTGACGCCGACGAACAGCCGGTTGCCGCGCTTGAACAGCGGCAGCACCTGGTGCTTCTGCAGCAACTCTTCGCTGACCAGCTTGAGTGCGTTCTGGCTGGCGTCGAAGGCCGAAACATCGAGCAGCGGCATGCCGAACTCGACCGCATTGGCGGCCGCCAGCTGCGCCGCCGACACCAGCTTCTTCTCGGCGAACCACTGTGGCAGCGGCATCTTCGCCAGGCCGGCCTGCTCCATGGCAGTACGCGCGGCGTTCTCCTCCAGGACTCCGTCCTGCACCAGGCGACGGGCAATCCCCGTGATTCCCACCAGATTTGCGCTCAAGGCGTTCATGAATTCCAAGCATCCCCACTGGACACGGAAGATTACTGCAATTTCCTTGCCAATCGACGGGACCGTGCGCCCGATCCGCGACGCCGACCCCTGACCTTGGCAGCCGGGACGGATTACCATGGCAACCGGGGAACCAAGGGGAATCCGCTTGAAACGCATCAGCATCGTCCTGCCGGCCAAGAACGAGGCGGCCGGCCTGCAACAGACACTCCCGGCGCTGCGCCAGCAGTTCCCGGATGCCGAGCTCATCGTCGTGAACGACGGCTCCACGGATGACACCGCCGCGGTGGCCGCCGGACTGGGCGCGCGCGTGCTCGGCAGCCCGTATTCGATGGGCAACGGCGCGGCCATCAAGCGCGGCGCCCGGGCCGCGACCGGGGACATCCTGGTATTCATGGACGCCGACGGCCAGCACAACGCGGCCAGCATCCCGACCCTGCTGGCCAAGCTGGACGAGGGCTACGACATGGTCGTGGGTGCCCGCGACGGCAGTGGCCAGGCCAACTTCCACCGCGGCGCGGCCAACACCTTCTACAACTGGTTGGCCAGCCACATGACCGGCTTTGCGATCAAGGACCTCACCTCCGGCTTTCGCGCGGTGCGCGCGGAGAAGTTCCGCGAGTTCCTGCACCTGCTGCCGAACGGGTTCAGCTATCCCACGACCAGCACGATGGCGTTCTTCCGCAGCGCCTACCCGGTGGCCTACGTGCCGATCCCGGTGGCCAAGCGGCTGGGCAATGGCAGCCACATCCGGCCGGTCAAGGACGGCATCCGCTTCCTGCTGATCATCTTCAAGATCGCCACGCTGTATTCGCCGCTGAAGCTGTTCGCACCGGTGGCACTGGCCTTCTTCCTGACCGGGCTCGGGTACTACGGCTACACGTTCGCTACGATCCACCGTTTCACCAACATGAGCGTACTGCTGTTCAGCGCGGCGGTGATCGTGTTCCTGATCGGACTGATCTCCGAGCAGATCACCAACCTGACATATCGACGCGATGGCTGATCAGGCAGCGACGACCACGGCAACGGCGACCTACTCGGCCCTGCTGGGGCTGTCCGCGCCGGACGTCGGCTGGACCCCGCCCCTTCGCTACCTCCTGCGCCGGCAGCGCATCCTTCGCCTGAGCGCGCAGTACGCGCCCGGCAGGCTGCTGGAAGTTGGCTGCGGCGCGGGAGCATTGCTCGCGGATTTCTCCCGCCAGGGCTTTGAGGCCACCGGCCTGGAAACCTCGCCGGCGGCACTGGCGATGAGCCGCGAGCTGGCGCGCCTGGATGGCGCGGGGCCCTGCGTCGTGCCCCGGGCTGGCGAGGACTGGGCGGAAGCCTTCGACGTACTGTGCAGCTTCGACGTGCTTGAACACATCGAGCACGATGCACAGGCGCTGGCCCAATGGACCGGCTGGCTGCGACCCGGTGGCACCGTCCTGCTATCGGTGCCCGCACACCCTGCGCGCTGGAATGCAGGCGACGAATGGGCCGGACACTGGCGGCGCTACAGCCGTGCGATGCTGCTTGATCTGCTGCACGCCTGCGGCCTGCAGGTCGAGTACCTGGAATGTTACGGATTCCCCTTGGCCAACCTGACCGAACGGGTCGGCGAACGCACGTATCGCCGCATGATCGGGCAACGCCAAAACCTTTCGCGCGAGGAAGCGACCGCCCATAGCGGGACCGATCGCCGCGCTTACTCGCGGCTTTCTCGTGCCATCGCCTCGCCCATCGGACGGCTTGCGCTGCGTTGCGCCATGGTCGCGCAGGGGGCCACCGGCCGCACCGACTGGGGCAGCGGCTACCTCGTGGTTGCAAGGAAGCCATGAGTGTTGCCTGGCGCTGGATCTCCCGCTTCATCGCGGCAGGGCTGGCTGCCTATGTGGTCTGGTTTGCATTGCGCCACCTCGCGCTGGAGAGTCTGGGCGCGGCGTTTCAGCGACCGGTCGTGCCTGCGGCGTTTGCCTTGGCAGTGATGGCGTATTGCCTGATCTATCCCTTCTCGGGATGGGCGTGGCAGCGACTGCTGGGGCGTCAGCAGGTGCAGCGCCCAGTCTGGCCCCTCGTGCGCATCATCGCCCTGACCCAACTCGCCAAGTACATCCCCGGCAACATCGCCCAGCATGCAAGCCGCGCCGCGATGTCGGTCAAGCAGGGCATCGGCTGGACGCCCTACCTGGCCACGGCATGGCAGGAAGCCCTGCTGAGCGTGACCGCCAGCCTGGTGGTGGGCGGCCTTATGCTCGCCTTGTCGCCGGCGAAGATGACGGGACTGCCTCCGGAACTGGGGTTGTTGTCCTGCGCCATCGCGCTCGCCGTGCTGGTGCTATGCAGCGAACGACCGCATGCCCTCATCGCGGACAGCCAGCGCCTGCCCGCCCGGCTCCTGCGCAAGCTGGGTCGTCCGCCTGGCGCGGCGACGGCCACGCTCGCCATCGGCATGTACGCACTTAACTATCTGGCTGTCGGCGTGGCGATCTGGAGCATGGCCGCGGCCCTGGGACTGACCGATACGGTGACATTCCCCTTGGCGACGGCCGCATTCGCGCTCTCCTGGACCCTGGGCTTCCTCGCTCCCGGCGCGCCTGCAGGGCTCGGCGCGCGCGAAGGGGTGATGCTGCTGGTCCTGCAGGGCCACGGCAACAGCAAGGAATTGGTGCTGCTCGTGCTGTTGACGCGCGTGGCCACCCTGACGGGTGATTTCATCGCGTTCCTGGCCGCATGGTGGCTACCGGCCGCGGCCGAACCGGCTTCCAGCGGGTCGACCCATGGCCAGTGACTCGACATCGCCCGATCAGCTGCGCCCGTCGCGCCGACTGCTGCTGGCCGGCTATGCGCTATGGGGCGAGGGCTATCCCAACGCGCGCAATACCGTGCGCATCATCGGCGAGCAGTTGGGCGTCGGGGTGGTCGACTGCGGCTTCCGGTTGCCCGGCGACTTCCACCTGTGGCGCTTGGCGCGTTCAGGCAAGCGGGCGACCATCGTCGGCCTGGCGCGCCTGCTGGCGGGCAATCTCGCCTCGGCGATGATCCTGCTCGCGCGCGCGCGGCGGGACGATATTGCCTACGTGCCCCATCCCAGCCTGTTTCTGCTGTGGCTGCTGTCGTGGATCCCTACGCGCTGGCGACCAACCTGCATCTGTGATGCCTATATCACCCTGTGGGACACGCTCTTCGAGGACCGCAATCTGGGCGGCACCAGCGCCGGGATGCTGTCGCGGCTCCTGCTTGCCGCCGAATCGCGCGCGCTTCGCGCGGCCGCTCGGGTCGTCGTCGATACCGCCGCGAACGCCGAGCATGTCGCCCAACGCTTCGGCGTGCCTCGCCCTCGCCTGAGCGCGATTCCGCTCGCCACCGACGCTTCGGGCATGACGCCGCCAGATCCGCCGCAATCCCCCCGCAACGACCAGGAAGACGGCATCATCAATGTACTCTTCGTCGGCACGTTCGTACCGTTGCAGGGCACCACGAGGATCGCCGCGGCATTGGAACGGCTACGCGATGACGCCTCGCTTCGCTTCACTTTGATAGGGGACGGACAGGCCGCAGGCACCGTCGAACAGGCGCTGCAGGCCAATCCCCGCGTCCGCTGGTTGCGCCGCTGGACTTCGCCCGCCGAAATTGAATGCGAACTCCGGCAGGCGGACATCTGCCTGGGCGTGTTCGGCGGCGAGGGCAAGGCGAGCCGGGTCCTTCCGTTCAAGCTCTACGCGGCGCTGGCGGCCGGCAAGCCGATCATCACGCAGCAGGATTATGGGCTGCCGGAAGGGACGCCCCCCCTGCCTGCAGTGCTGGTCGATCCGGATCCCCCCGCATTGGCGGAGGCGATCCAGCGCCTCGCCCGGTCGACCTCGCAGAGGGAGGCGTTGGCCGCTCGCGCGCGTCTTTACTTCCGGGACCACCTCGGCGCGGCCACCATCGCCGCACACTGGCGAAACTGGCTCAACTGAATCGCCCGGAGCCAAGCCCGGACCCGGGCGACGACACCGGAATGGGCCGCCACCGGCCTACGCGTCGGCGCGGCGGACAATCACACCGCACGGCGACAATCACTTCGTGCCGGATCCGCCTGAGGCGATGCGCGCGGACAGCTCGTCGGCCAGTGCCGGCTGCTTGTCCTCCCTCAGCATCTGCACCAGCAGGTGCAGCTGCTCCGGCCTGTCCCTGCCCTTCTCCACGGCAATGTCGAGCAGTTGGCTGGCGAGGGCATGATCGCCCCGGTACTTCACGGCATGTTCGGCCACCTGCACATAGCTGATCGGCGGCAACGAAACCTTGTTGAACATCAACACAAAGGATTCATCGATTTCCAGGTCGTCAAGCTCGACGCCCTTGTCGACCCGATTGCCCAGCAGCCCGAACAAGGCGGCGCTGGTCCCCGGGGTGATCGGCTGCTCGCGCAGTCGTTGCTTCAGTCGCGCCCACCACGCAGGATCCACGGGCAAGCCGTGGCCGGCATGCATCAGGATCAGGGACTGCTCTGCCAGGATGGTCGTCGACGGCAAGGTGGACTGGCGCTCGAATTCACGCTTGGCTAGCGAGAAGAATGGCGAATCCGCCGAATCACCCGCCATCTGGTAGTACATGACTCCCAGCTCATTCGCCGCTCGGGCCGATTGTGGATTCAACGCGGCCAACTCGGTCGCCAGCAGAAGGCGATCTCCCCAGGTCGCGGAACGAATCGCCCCAAGCGCCCCAACCCCTAGCACAACGGCCATCACGGCAGCCACCTTGATGGCGGGGCCATCGCGCACCGGAATCTGGCGTACAAGTTCAGCCAACGACAGCAGCACGCCCAGCAGCGCGAAATAATTGCGATGTTCGAACACCAGTTCCAGCGGAATCACGTTACTAGTAATGGCATGTGCCGCAAAAAACCAGAGTACCCCCAACGCAAACAGCGGCAGACGGCGGCGAAGGAACCACGCCAAGCACACCAGCCCCGCCAAGAGCACGCCAGCTATAAGCGTGGTCCGCGGATGCAGCAACGAACTTGAAGCTGCGTAGTCGTCGTAGTAGAAGGGCATCGAGTGGGGCAACGGCAGCAGGACCTGCCCCAGGTACATCGGCAGTACCCGCAACTGCGTGAGCACCCTTTCCAACGCATTGAAATCGCGAATTGCGTAGTTCTCTTGCGCGCTGTATTCGGGAATGACCACAAAGACGAACAACACCAGCGCGAGCGCACAGCCCCCCGCATAACCCCACCGCCAAAAGCGACGCTGCGGCAAGGTCGCGCCCTCGAAACGCAGAAGGGTCAGCTCCAGGCACAAGGTGAACAGCGGGAGCAGCAGTGCGCTTTCCTTGCAGCCCAGGGCCAGCAGGAACAGTGGCACGCATGCCGCCAGCCACCAACCTCGTCCACCCGCCTGCTGCGCCAGTCTGCCCCTGATGTATGCCAGCAGCGCCAGCAGGACAAAACTCAGGCATAGGGTTTCCATGCGCTGGACGACGTACAGCACACTGGAAACCTGCAGGGGATGCACTGCCCATAGCAGGGCCACAACGAGGGCAGCCAACCGCTGGTTGGAATGCCAGCCCGCCAGCGTCATCAGGCGCCGGCAAAGAAAATAGATCAACAGCGTGTTGAGCAGGTGCACCATAAGGCCACCCAGCTTCCAGCCCCAGGGATTGAGGCCGCCGAGCGCATAGTTCAGCGCGAAGCTGGCCATTGCCAGCTGTCGCCCAGTGCCTCCTGGAGCAAAGCTCGTCGCCGCGTGCCATATCGCGCGCAAGCTCAGCTCTGACACATGCACCTGTTGGTTATCCACCAGGGCAGGAAAATCATCGAACAGGAAGCCGCCGCCCAGCCCAGGCCAGTAGACCAGGGCCACCACTACAAGCAAGCCAAGCGCTCCGGCGCCGTGCAGCCATCGCGGAGAAAAGCTCAAATTCCTACCCCTTTGCACTTCACCGGCAAGCAGCCCTTACTGGCAACCGGCAGGCCACAGGTTGCGGCTGATCGCCGCATCCACCTTGCACTGCCACGACGCAGACGCATCACGTGCCAACTCAATGGTCTTGCCAGCGACCATCGGGTTTCCCTTGAGCGTACAACGGATGAATCCCGTATCCCCCGAAGCCATGCTCAAGTCGCATCGCGGCGTGGAGGCCGGCAGCCCGATGTCGGTCAGGTTGAACGTCGTGACGTTTTCCACCAGCACATGGGCCTCGAAGCCCGTCAAGCCGCCACGCACGTCCGCCAAGCCCGCCACAAGCTGTGATTTCGCCACATAGTTCTGATATGCAGGCAACGCAATTGCAGCCAATATCGCGATGATCGCGATCACGATCATCAGCTCGATCAGCGTAAAGCCTCTCTGTCTGTTCATCCTGCCCCCCTCGCAGAAAAAGCCAAGTCCAGAATCAAAGAAAGGGGCGTTTCCGCCCCCTTCTCGACTACACCACGTCGAATGATTAGTTGCAGCCGGTCGGCTTGAACTTGGCGTCGACAGTCGAGGTGCAGTTCCACGCGCCCGACGGATCGCGGGTCAGAGTCACGAACTTGGTGGCGACGCTGGGGTTACCCTTTAGGGTGCACTGGATGGAGCGCGCACCCGAACCGTCGTAGTTGCCGCTCGGAGCAATGGTGCAACGAGGAGTGGTCTGCTTGAGGCCCAGGTCGCCAAGCGTGGCGGCGCCGGTCTTACCCGACTGCACAGCTTCCTCATACGCGGTCACGCCGCCACGGATGTCGGCCAGGCCAGCGGTGACCTGCGACTTGGCGACGTAGTTCTGGTAGGCCGGCAGCGCGATGGCGGCCAGGATGGCGATGATCGCGACGACGATCATCAGTTCGATCAGGGTAAAGCCCTGCTGCTTCTTCATGAGTACATCCCCTAGAGGTTTGGTTTGGTGTCAAGGCGTCCGGCCGGGATACCGGCGACAACTGATCCCCCGGCAGGAACTCCTGCCAGATCTCAGACGCAGGTTGCGTGCCAAGTCTCTGGCACCCCTCCCCGGTCGAACTCCCCGGCGCCATGATGGCAGCTGGCACGGCGATTGGAAGCCCCCGCGCTGCACAATTGCGACCCAAACGCCCATGTGACGCAAATGGTCACTTTCTGCCCCGGGTCGGCGACCGGCGCAACCCGCCAGGCCAGACCGTGCTCCCAGGCCTGGGTAAAGCGTGACCCTCTCCACGCTTGGGGATGGCCCCGTGCCAGCCTCGCCGGAACCGGCTACCATGCGGACGGATAACGGCCTGGGGATGGCCGTCCGGGGAACGACATGTCTGTAGCGCGCAGCGCCATCAAGAAAGAACCTGTTGACCGCAGCACCAGCCAGCTGCAGCCGTTTGTCTGGGAGGGTACGGACAAGCGCGGCACCAAGATGAAGGGCGAGCAGGCGGCCAAGAATGCCAATGCGCTGCGCGCCGAACTGCGCAAGCAGGGCATCACGCCCGGCACGGTCCGGCCCAAGCCCAAACCGCTGTTCGGTGCATCCGGCGCCAAGATCAGCCCCAAGGACATCGCCTTCTTCAGCCGCCAGATGGCGACGATGATGAAATCCGGCGTACCCATTGTCAGTGCGCTGGACATCATCGGCAGCGGGCACAAGAACCCGCGCATGAAGAAGATGGTGGGCCAGATCCGCACCGATATCGAGGGCGGCTCCTCGCTCTACGAGGCGATCAGCAAGCACCCGGTGCAGTTCGACGAGCTGTACCGCAATCTGGTCAAGGCCGGCGAAGGCGCCGGCGTGCTTGAGACCGTGCTGGAGACGATCGCCTCTTACAAGGAAAACATCGAAGCCCTGAAGGGCAAGATCAAGAAGGCCCTGTTCTACCCCGCCATGGTCATCGCGGTGGCGTTGCTGGTCAGCTCGATCCTGCTGGTCTGGGTGGTGCCGCAGTTCGAGGACGTGTTCAAGGGGTTCGGTGCCGAGCTCCCGGCCTTCACCCAGATGATCGTGGCGCTGTCGCGCTTCATGGTGGCCTGGTGGCTGCCGCTGCTTATCGCGGTGATAGGCGCGATCTTCGGCTTCATCTTCGCCTACAAGCGCTCGCCTTCCATGCAGCATGGCATGGACCGCCTGGTCCTGAAGGTGCCGGTGATCGGCCAGATCATGCACAACAGCTCGATCGCCCGCTTCGCCCGCACCACGGCGGTGACCTTCAAGGCCGGCGTGCCGCTGGTCGAGGCACTGGGGATCGTGTCCGGCGCCACCGGCAACAGTGTCTATGAACAGGCCGTGCTGCGCATGCGCGACGACGTGTCGGTCGGCTATCCGGTCAACATGGCGATGAAGCAGGTCAACTTGTTCCCGCACATGGTGATCCAGATGACCGCCATCGGCGAGGAAGCCGGCGCGCTGGACGCGATGCTGTTCAAGGTCGCCGAGTACTATGAGCAGGAAGTCAATAATGCCGTGGACGCGCTGAGCAGCCTGATCGAGCCCATGGTGATGGTGTTCATTGGTACCATCGTCGGCGGCATGGTCATCGGCATGTACCTGCCGATCTTCAAGCTCGCCTCGGTTGTCGGATAAGTAAGCAATGGCATTTCTCGACCAGCATCCCGGCCTCGGCTTTCCCGCCGCGGCCGGACTGGGACTGCTGATCGGCAGTTTCCTCAACGTGGTGATCCTGCGCCTGCCCAAGCGCATGGAGTGGCAGTGGAAGCGCGACGCGCGCGAGATCCTCGAGCTGCCGGACATCTACGAGCCGCCGCCGCCGGGGATCGTGGTCGAGCCCTCGCACTGCCCGCACTGCAAGCACAAGCTGTCCTGGTACGAGAACATCCCGGTGTTCAGCTGGCTGGCGCTGCGCGGCAAGTGCCGGCACTGCCACACGCCGATCTCGATCCAGTACCCGCTGGTCGAACTGCTGACCTCGCTGCTGGTGGTCGCCAGCGTCTGGCGCTTCGGCTTTGGCTGGCAGGGATTCGGCGCGATCGTGCTGAGCTGCTTCCTGGTGGCGCTGTCGGGCATCGACCTGCGCACCCGCCTGCTGCCGGACCAGTTGACCCTGCCCCTGATGTGGCTGGGCCTGATCGGCTCGATGGACAACCTCTACCTGCATGCCAAGCCCGCCCTGCTGGGCGCGGCGGTGGGCTATTTCTCGCTGTGGGCGGTGTGGTGGCTGTTCAAGCAGCTCACCGGCAAGGAAGGCATGGGCCACGGCGACTTCAAGTTGCTGGCGGCGCTGGGCGCGTGGTGCGGCCTGAAGGGCATCCTGCCGATCATCCTGATCTCCTCGGTGGTCGGCGCGATCATCGGCTCGATCTGGCTGGCCGCCCGCGGCCGCGACCGCGCCACGCCGATCCCGTTCGGCCCCTACCTGGCCATCGCCGGCTGGATCGTCTTCTTCTGGGGCGACCAGATCGTCGGCGGCTACATGCGTCTGGCCGGACTGGCCTGAGCCCCGGATTCCGGCGATGAGCGGCTACGCCATCGGCCTGACCGGCGGCATCGCGTCGGGCAAGAGCGCACTGGGCCGGCATTTCGAAGCCTTGGGGGTCGCCCTGGTCGATGCCGACGTGGTCGCCCGCGAAGTGGTCGAGCCCGGGCCGGTGCTGTCGCGGATCGCCGAGCGTTTCGGCGCGACGATCCTGCACCCCGATGGCACCCTGGACCGGCGCACCCTGCGCGAGCTCGTCTTCGCCGACGAGGAACTGCGTCTGGCGCTGGAAGCGATCACCCACCCGGCCATCCGCGAACGCCTGCATGCCCGCTGCCAGGCCGCGCCGGGGCCGTACGCGGTGGTGGCGATCCCGCTGTTGACCGAGGCCGGCGGCCGCCAGGCGTACCCCTGGCTGGACCGGATCCTGCTGGTCGATGCGCCGGTCGAACTGCAACGCCAGCGACTGATGGAACGCGACAGCATCGATGCCTCGCTGGCCGAGCGGATGATCGCCGCCCAGGCCAGTCGTGCCCAGCGCCTGGCCATCGCCGACGACGTGGTGGTCAACGATGGCGACCCGGCGCACCTGGAGGCGCGCGCACGCGAACTGGATGCCCGCTACCGGCAGCTCGCCGGACAGCCGTAAGACCGCTGGCCGCGCTCAGGCACCGGAGAAATGCAGCGTGGCCACCACGCCGCGGCTGTCCCCGGGTCGCACGCCGACCCGCCAACCGTAGAGCTCGCACAGCCGGCTGACGATCGACAGGCCGATGCCGCCGCCCTGCGAATGACCGGCATGGGTGCCGCGATAGCCGCGCTGGAACAGCTTGGCGGCGTCTTCCTCGCTCAGCCCGGGGCCGGTATCGATCACCTCGACCGAGTCGTCCAGCACCCGCACCCGCACCTGCCCTTCCTGGGTGTACTTCACCGCGTTGCCGATGAGGTTGCCCAGCGCGACCGACAACGCCGACTCGGGGGCATCGATCACCACGTCGCGGGCGCCCTCCAGGATCAGTTCCAGCGGCTTGCCGCCGAGCTGGGCACGGTGCGCGTCAAGCAGCTGCTCGGCCACGCGGGCGACGTTGCTGCTGCCCTGCCCGCGCTCGTTGCGCGAGAGCAGCAGCAGCGCGCCGATCAGGTCGCTGCACTGCTGCTCGGCGCGCTGGATGCGCTGCAGGCGTTGCAGCACCTTCTCGTCCATGTCCGGACGGGTCAGCAGCAGCTCGGTGGCGCCACGGATCACCGCCAGCGGCGTGCGCAGTTCGTGGCTGACGTCGGCATTGAACTCGCGGTCGCGCTGGACCACCTCGGTGAGGCGGTTGGAGTAGTCATCCAGGGCCTCCGCGAGCTGGCCGACCTCGTCGTCGGTGAAGTGCGGGGCCAATGGCTTGGGTTCGCTGGTGCCACCCCGATAGGCCCGCAGGCGCGCGGCCAGGTCCGAGACCGGGCGCATCACCTTCGAGGCCGACCACCAGCCCAGCACCAGCGACAACAGGCTGAAGACCAGGACCGCCACCACCAGGGTGCGATTGAGCTGGACCTCGCCACGCTGGGCCTGGGTCATGTCGTAGGCGAGGAAGAACCAGGCCTCGTCCGTCTTGCGCACGGCCAGGCGGTAGGCGAACGGCCGCCCCTCCTCGTCCAGGCCGCTGATGATCCGGTAGACGCCCGGCTGCAGGTCGACCCAGTCCGGGTGCTCCTCGTAGACCCGGTCGAGCTTGTCGCGCGAGTAGACCCAACCACGGATCTGGTCGATCGGCACCGGCGGGTTGTGGCTGGGGTCGGCGTAGAAACGCCGCACGTACTCGTCGATGTTGCGCTCCATCACGTCTTCGACGAGCTGGTTCTCCACGCGGGCACGCGCCCATTTGGTGGCGAACGCGAACAGGCTGGTCAGGCAGAAGCCCAACAGCACGATCGACAGGATGATTCGGCTGCGCAGGCGGCGCCGGTACCGGCCGCGCGCCTGTGCGGGCCGCACGACGCCACTACGCTCAGGCATCGGGCGAGGCGATCCGGTAGCCGATGCCATGGCGGGTCTGGATCAGCGGCACGTCGAACGGCTTGTCGACCACCGCACGCAGCCCGTGGATGTGCACGCGCAGGGAGTCCGAGTCAGGCAGTTCCTCGCCCCACACCCGGGTCTCCAGCTCCTGCCGGGTAACCACCGCCGGCGAAGCCTCCATCAGCGCCTGCAGGATCTTCAGCGCGGTCGGATTGAGCTGCAGCAGCTTGCCGCGGCGACGGACCTCCAGGGTGTCGAGGTTGTATTCCAGGTCGCCGGTTTCCAGCACCCGGGTATGCACGCCCTTGCCGCGGCGTGACAGCGCGTTCAGGCGGACCTCGACTTCCTGCAGCGCGAACGGCTTGATCAGGTAATCGTCGGCGCCGGAATCGAAGCCGGCCAGCTTGTTGTCGAGCGAATCACGGGCAGTGAGCATCAGCACCGGCGTCTGCTTGCGCGCTTCGTTGCGCAGCTTGCGGCAGACCTCGATGCCATCCATTCCCGGCAGGTTGAGGTCGAGCACGATCGCATCGAAGTCGTGGACGACCGCCAGGTGCAGTCCGGTCACGCCGTCGGCGGCGAAGTCCACGGTATGGCCGCGGTCTTCGAGGTAGTCGCCCAGGTTGGCGGCGATGTCACTGTTGTCTTCGATTACCAGAATTCGCACTTGTTGTTCCTTTACGTTCTTTCGGTAGGTCCGGCCCGAGGGCCCGGCACGCCATCGGCGGCGCGGCTGCACACCATCATCACCGGACGCCGTCAACATTCCGTCCACGGCCGCCGTAACCTTGGAACCCACGGGACGCCAAAAGTTGCGCATCCCCGCTGAACAACGCGTCGCGAAGCTGGAGGTGACGGCCCCGCCGGGGCCGTCGAGCCGCCATTACCGGCCCGCGGCCGGGGTCCACTGCAGCTGGCGCTGGGACAAATCGCGCGCGGCCTTCTGGCCCTGGTCACGCAGGCGATTGCGCTCGGCCACGGTCATGCATTTGGACACGATCCGGTTCGAGCCCATCTGGCGCTCGCGTTCGCACACCAACCGGCTGTCTTCCTTCGCCTGGGTCAGGATGGTGTTGACGATTTCCTGATCGTTGAAAGCGTTGGTCTCGGCCTCCGGACTCAACGGCCTGCCGCCGGCGACCTCGATGGCCCCGGTGATGCGACCCAGCGCGGCGCGGACCTTGGAGCGGTCATCGACGGAGATTTCCGAGTAGGTCTCGCCATCGGCCAGCTGTTCGTTGATCTTGTGCAGCTGCTTGGCCACCGCCTCCGGCGGGCTGTGCAGGTCCAGCGGCGGCTGCGCGGCAACGGCCAGTGCATTCCCGGCCAGCGCGAAAGACCCCAGAATCAGCGTGCGTGCAATCCAGTTCATGTGACAACCATCCTTAGCCATAAACGAAGGCCGACTGTAATCCATGCGCGGACATCCGGTAAATCGGCAGCACGCCGGTTCCGGACAAGAAAAAGGCCCAGGTGCGGGGTCGCACCTGGGCCGAAGCATCCCGATTCACCGTTTCCTGCGAGGGCAGAGCTGCGGTGGGTTCAGACTATCGCCCCGGCGATTAAACAGCCGTTAAATTTCCACTAAGGAGACGCTGGCCGGCGCGGCGGCCGGGCCCGTTCCAGGTTGGCGATGATCGCCCCTGCCACGTCCACCCGGCAGACCGACTCCACCCCCTCCAGGCCGGGGGTGGAATTGACCTCCAGCACCAGCGGGCCGCGCCGGGACCGGATCAGGTCCACGCCGGCCACCTCCAGCCCCAGCGCCCGGGCCGAGCGCACCGCAACGTCGCGTTCCTCTTCGGTGGCCGCGGCCAGCGCCGCGGTCCCGCCCAGGTGCAGGTTGGAGCGGAAATCGCCTTCGGCGGCCTGCCGGCGCATGGCCGCCACCACCTGGTCGCCGACGACGAAACAGCGCAGGTCGGCGCCATCGGCCTCGCCGATGAACTCCTGGACCAGGAAGTTGGCATAGAGCCCGCGCAAGGCCTCGACCAGGCCGCGCGAGGCACTGGTCTTCTCGGCCAGGATCACCCCGGTACCCTGGGCTCCCTCATTCAGCTTCACCACGTGTGGCGCCGGCCCAAGCATGGACAGCAGGTCCTGGGTGTCGTCCGGGTTGTCGCCGAACACCGTGACCGGCATGTCGATGCCCTGCGCGGCGAGGATCTGGTGGGCGCGCAGCTTGTCGCGGGCGCGCAGGATCGCGTCGGAGGGATTGGGGGTGTAGGTGCCCATCATCTCGAACTGCCGCAGCACCGCGGTGCCGTAGCGGGTCACCGAGGCGCCGATGCGTGGAATCACCGCGTCATAGCCGGTGATCTGCTTGCCCTTGTAGTGCAGCGAGAACTTGCCGGCGGCGATGCGCATGTAGCAGCGCAGCGGGTCGAGGATGCGTACGGTATGCCCGCGCGTGCGCGCCGCTTCCACCAGGCGCCGGGTGGAATAGAGTCGGGTATTGCGGGAGAGGATGGCGAGCTTCATCGCGGCCGGTAGCGCGGAGCGGTCCGGACGCATCTTGCCCGGTCCGATGGATGGCGCCTCAGGCCCGTGGCGTGCCTGGAAGATGGAGCGGGCGATGGGAATCGAACCCACGTCAGTAGCTTGGGAAGCTACAGCTCTACCATTGAGCTACGCCCGCGCGGCGTGGGCGGAAGTCTAGCATCGTTGTTGCCGGAGCGCTGCCTCCGCGGGCGCCCGCTCCCGCCACGACACGGCGACCCGGCCCGTCCGCCGCCGGGACAAAAAAGAAGGGCCGGCATGCGCCGGCCCTTCTTCGACTGCGGACTTCCGGCGGGCTTAGAACGCGCCGCTGAAGTTGACGAAGAACGACATGTCGCTGGCGCCCTTCTGGGCGGTGGTCGAGGTCACGCCGACGTTGCTCTGCAGGCCCCACAGGGTGGTGCGCGCACCCAGCACGACGCTGGCGTAGTTGCGGTCGAAGTCGATGCCCGGCACGTAGAAGGTGCCCACGTCCGGCATCGTCTGCAGCCACGCGCGGGCTTCCTTGTTGTCCTCGAACTCGTGGTCGTAGGTCACCTGCAGGTAAGGCTTGACCGGCAGGGAGTCCAGGCGGAACTGCCAGCCCACGCGACCGACCAGCGAATCGAGGTCCTGGTCTTCGTAGCCCAGCGCGGTGGCGCTTTCATTGCTTTCCGCGTAGCCGTCCATCTTGACCTGCTGCCAGGTCAGGCCGACCACCGGGCCGTGCTTGAAGCTGCCCTCGCCCAGCTCGTAGCCGGCGTTGAGGGCGGCCGTCAGGTTGCTGCCGTCCGGCGAGCCCTTGTGCTCGCGGGTGGCCGGACCCAGCTGGACCTTGCGGGTCACGTCATAGCCGAGCCAGCTGTAGCTGACCTGCGCGTTGACCCAGACCGGACCGGTGTACCAGCCGAAGAACGCACCCAGGGTAGTGTCGTCGCGGGTGAAGTCACCACGGCTCTGGCCGAAGTCGGCGTCCATGCGGCCATAGCCGGCGAAACCGCCGAACACCAGGTCGCCACGGTTCCAGTCCACGCCGAACAGGCCGGCCGGGGCCAGGCCGTCATACAGGTCGGCATGGTCGTAGCGCTGGTAGTCGCCATGCACGCTGCCCCACCAGCGCATGCCGTCGGCTTCCGGCTTGCCGTCCACGTGCCAGGCAACCTGGTCGGCGCGGGCGCGGCCGGTGGCCGCCGCCGAATGGGTCAGCACCTGCTGCAGGCGCGGCGCTTCCAGCACCGACAGCGCGTACTGGCCGAGGATCTGGTGGGTGGCGGTGGTCGGGTGCACGCCGTCGGCGAACAGGTAGGTGTTCTGCGCGTTGGGCGCGACCAGGCTGGTCGGGTTGCAGGTCGGCAGCGCCAGCGTGCAGGCCTGGCCGGTGACATTGGTGAAACCGTAGGTGCCCGGGTCGGCGACGATTTCCTGCAGGATGTGGAAGGTGTCGAGCGGGATCACGCGCAGGCCGGCCGATTCAAGACCGGCGAACAGGGCGTTGTTGTAGGCAGCCGACAGCGCGGTGCCCTGGGCCATGCCCAGCGCGCCACCGGCGCGGGCGCTCGGGGTCAGGCCGACGTCCGGCAGGGTCGGGACCATCACGTAACGCGCGCCGGCATTTTCCAGCGTGGCGACGATGCCGACCTGCGCGGTCACCGCGCTGGCGATGGTGGCCTGCACCGGTGCACCGGCCTGGATCGCGAACAGGTCGTTGGCGCCGCCCCATACGGTGTACAGCGCGTTCGGGTTGGCCTTGCCGCCGTTGGCGGCCAGGTAGTTGGAGACCTGGGTGGTCATCGGCAGCGCCACGCCCAGCGCGGACGGCGGGTTGGTGGCGGCCACGCGGGCGCCGCCGATGGCGTAGTTGTCACCGGTCTGGCCATTGCCGTTCGGCGCGGCATTGGTGCCGTAATAGTCGGCCACGTACTCGGCCCAGACCCAGCCCGGGTTGGTGGTGAACTTGCCGGTCACCGGCTGCACGCTGGCCGGCAGCAGCGGACGGTAGTAGCCGCTGTCGGTCAGGCTGTCGCCGAAGAAGACGGTCTGGTTGAAGGTGGATTCGGCGAAGGCCGGGGCCGCGGCCAGGGCGATGGCGACGGCCATCAGTGAGCGGATCGGACGGAACGACGAGGACATCGGGGAACTCCTGTAGGTTGGGCCACGGCCACCGCGCGCGACGTACGCCGGCGAATGGTGCATCTTTCCACCGCGCCGCCGCCCGCTCACGCTGCACTGCCGCATGAAACGAAATCGCGCGCCAGTCCGGCGCGCGATGCGACAATGATGCCATGGACATCCAGATCAATGGCGAACCCCGCCAGCTTGCCGACGACGCCACCCTGGCCACCCTGCTCGACGCCGAAGGCCTGGCCGGGCGCCGGGTCGCGGTCGAGGTGAATGGCGAGATCATCCCGCGCGGCCGCCACGGCGAGCATGCGCTGCAGGCCGGCGACAGGATCGAGATCGTGCACGCGCTCGGCGGCGGCTGAGCCGATCCCTGCACGCCCTCCCCCTGCACGGCGCAGCCGCGGCGCGATGGGTGATAATTGCGCGATGAGCACCCTTACCCCCCATGATCCGCTGGTCATCGCCGGCAAGACCTACCGTTCCCGCCTGCTGACCGGCACAGGCAAGTTCAAGGACCTCGAAGAGACCCGCCTGGCCACCGAGGCCGCGGCGGCCGAGATCGTCACCGTGGCCATCCGCCGGGTGAACATCGGCCAGAACGCCGACGAACCGAACCTGCTCGACGCCCTGCCGCCGGACCGCTACACCCTGCTGCCCAATACCGCCGGCTGCTATACCGCCGAGGAAGCCGTGCGCACCTGCCGGCTGGCCCGCGAGCTGCTCGACGGCCACAACCTCACCAAGCTGGAAGTGCTGGGCGACCAGAAGACCCTGTACCCGGACGTGGTGCAGACCCTCAAGGCCGCCGAGCTGCTGGTCGCAGACGGCTTCGAGGTGATGGTCTACACCAGCGATGACCCGATCCTGGCCAAGCGCCTGGAGGAAATCGGCTGCGTGGCGGTGATGCCGCTGGCGGCGCCGATCGGCTCGGGCCTGGGCATCCAGAACAAGTACAACCTGATGCAGATCATCGAGGACGCCAAGGTGCCGATCATCGTCGACGCCGGCGTCGGCACCGCCTCGGACGCTGCGATCGCCATGGAGCTGGGCTGCGACGGCGTGCTGATGAACACCGCCATCGCCGGTGCCCGCCAGCCGATCCTGATGGCCAGCGCCATGCGCAAGGCGGTCGAGGCCGGCCGGGAGGCCTTCCTGGCCGGGCGCATTCCACGCAAGCGCTACGCCAGCGCGTCCTCGCCGGTCGACGGCCTGGTCGGACCGTGAGCAGGCCATGACCGATCCGTTTTCCAGCAGTGGGGCCAAGGCCCCGCCCAAGCCCTTCACGGTGACCGAAGGCCATCGCGAGGTGCGCAGCTTCGTGCTGCGCCAAGGTCGCTTCACCCCGGCCCAGCAGCGCGCGTTCGACGAGCGCTGGCCGCGCTTCGGCCTGGACTTCAACGGCCAGCCGCGTGATCTTGACGCCACCTTCGGTCGCAGCGCGCCCAGGGTGCTGGAGATCGGCTTCGGCAACGGCGCCGCCCTGCGCTTCGCCGCGCAGCAGGACCCTTCGCGCGATTACATCGGGGTGGAGGTGCATGCTCCCGGCGTCGGCCGCCTGCTCAACGCGCTGGCCGAGGATGGCAGTGACCACGTCCGCCTCTACCACCACGACGCGGTCGAGGTGCTGGAGAAGGAAATCGCCGATGGCGCCCTGGACGAGATCCGGATCTATTTCCCGGACCCCTGGCACAAGAAGCGCCATAACAAGCGCCGGTTGATCCAGCCCGCGTTCGCGGCGCTGCTGGTGCGCAAGCTGCGCCCGGGCGGCCGCCTGCACGCGGCCACCGACTGGGAGCACTACGCCGAGCAGATGTGGGATGTCCTCGACGCCACCGAGGGCCTGGCCAACCGCGCCGGTCCGCGCGGCCACGTGCCGCGTCCGGAATGGCGACCGCAGACCCATTTCGAGACACGCGGCCAGAAGCTAGGCCACGGCGTGTGGGATCTGCTCTACGATCGGACCTGACCCGCACCGACTTTCGGAAACCGCCGCGACATGGAAACCGCGCTGACGCTGACCAACGACATGAAGCTCGTGCTGGCGTTGGTCGGCTTCACGATGGCGATGTTCCTGTTCGAACGCATCCGCGCCGACGTGGTGGCGCTGATCGTGCTGGTGGTGCTGGGCGTGACCGGCCTGATCGCGCCGGAGGAGATCTTCGGCGGCTTCTCCGGCAACGCGGTGATGAGCATCGTCGCCACCACCATCCTCGGCGCCGGGCTCGAACGCACCGGCGCGCTGAACCGCCTGGCGTCCTGGCTGCTGCGGCGCTCGCACGGCAACGAGAAGCGGTTGATGACGATGACCCTGGCCATCTCCGGCCTCAACTCATCGTTCATGCAGAACCCCTCGGTGATGGCGCTGTACCTGCCGGTGGCCTCGCGGCTCGCCGCGCGCACCGGCCTGACCCTGCAGCGCCTGCTGCTGCCGATCGCCGCGGCGATCGTGATGGGCGGCGCGCTGACCATGGTCGGCAACTCGCCGCTGATCCTGCTCAATGACCTGCTGGTATCGGCCAACAACAACCTGCCCTCGGGCATGGCCACGATCGAACCGCTGCGCATGTTCGCGCCGCTGCCGATCGGCGTCGGCCTGCTGGTCGCCGCCCTGCTGTACTTCCGCTACCAGGGCGACCGCAAGCTGATCGAGGAAGAGACGCTGGCCAACAACGGCGTCACCCCCTCGCGCACGGAAAGCTACTTCGCCAAGACCTACGGCATCGATGGCGACGTGTTCGAGCTGGTGGTCAGCGCCGAAAGCCCGCTGGTCGGCATGACCCTGGGCGAATCGGAGAACCTGCACGACGCCCCGCTGATGCTGGCGCTGAAGACCGGCGACGACACCCGGCTGGCACCGCCGGCCGACATGCGGATCTGGGTCGGCAGCGTGCTCGGGGTGATGGGCGAGCGGCAGCACGTGGCCGATTTCGCCCAGAACCAGTTCCTGCGCATGTCCTCGCGCCTGCGCCACCTGGGCGACCTGTTCAATCCCAGCCGCGCCGGCATTTCCGAGGCGCTGATCCCGCCGAACTCGCGCTTCATCGGCCAGAGCGCGGCCGACCTGCGCCTGCGCAAGCAGAGCGGCATCAGCCTGCTGGCGATCAACCGCGACAAGCAGGTCATCCGCGAGGACGTGCGCCAGGAGAAGCTGCGCGCCGGCGACATGCTGGTGTTCCACAGCATCTGGCAGGACCTGGGCCAGGCCGCGCAGAGCCGCGATTTCGTGGTCGTCACCGACTACCCCAAGGGCGAGCAGCGCCCGCACAAGTTCAAGATCGCCATGGCGATCTTCGCCCTGACCATCCTCATCGCGCTGACCTCCAGGCTGCCGGTCGCGCTGACCCTGATGACCGGCGTGGCCGGCATGCTGATCACCGGCGTACTGCGCATGGACGAGGCCTATGCCTCGATCAACTGGAAGACCGTGTTCCTCATGGCCGGGCTGATCCCGCTGGGCTGGGCGATGGACAGCAGCGGCACCGCCGCCTGGGTCGCCGGGCACACCATCGAGCGCCTGCCGGAGGGCATGCCGGTGTGGGCGCTGGAGATTTCGCTGGCCCTGCTGACCACGGCCTTCTCGCTGGTGATCAGCCACGTCGGCGCGACCATCGTGATGGTGCCGATCGCGGTCAACCTGGCACTGGCGGCCGGTGGCAATCCCACCGCGTTCGCGCTGATCGTGGCCCTGTCGGCCTCCAACAACCTGATGACCGCCTCCAACCCGGTGATCTCGATGATCACCGGCCCGGCCAACTACACGCCGCGCGAGCTGTGGCGGGTCGGTGGCCCGCTGTCGCTGATCTATGTGTTCGTGATGGTGGGCATCATCCACCTGATGGCCCTGTGGGGCGGGCTGTAGTTCAGGCCAGGCGGATCTCGCCGGCCACCACGGCCACCGGCACGGCGCGCAGGCGGTCGCCGCGGCAGGGCCCGGACACGCAGTCGCCCTGGACCAGCTCGAAGGCCGCGCCATGCGCGGCGCAGACCAGCTGCCCCTGGGCGCTCTTGAGGAACTGCCCCGGCGCCCAGTCCAGCCGCCGCCCGGCATGCGGACAGACGTTCAACCAGGCGCGCACCGCATCGCCGTCGCGATACAGCACCAGCGACTCCGCATCGCCGTCGATGCAGGCCTCGACTTCGAGGAAGCCGCCATCGGCCAGCTGGTCGAGGCGAGCGAGGGCGGAGTCAGCGGAGGGCGCGGGGGCCATGGCGGGCGAAGCAGCGGATGGGCGCGCATTGTCGCATGCCGCCACCGGCAGCCTCAGGCAATGTCGGGCAGCTTGCCGATCAGCTTGTCCAGCGTGATGGGATAGTCGCGCACGCGGATCCCGGTGGCGTTGTGGATGGCGTTGGCGACCGCCGCGCCCACGCCGCAGATGCCCAGCTCGCCGACCCCCTTGGCCTTCATCGGCGAGGAGTAGGGATCGGTCTCGTCGAGGAAGACCACTTCCTGGTGCGGGATGTCCGCATGCACCGGCACCTCGTAGCCAGCCAGGTCGTGGTTGACGAAGAAGCCCAGGCGACGATCCACCGCCAGCTCTTCCATCAGCGCGGCGCCCACGCCCATCGTCATCGCGCCGATCACCTGGCTGCGCGCGGACTTCGGATTCAGGATGCGGCCAGCGGCGCAGACCGCCAGCATGCGCCGCACGCGGACCTCGGCGGTGGCCCGGTCCACCGCCACCTCGACGAAATGGGCGCCGAAGGTGGACTGCTGGTAGCGCTTGGCGATGTCGCCATACTCGATCTGGTCCTCGGCCACGACCTCGGCGTCGCCGACCGCCTCGGCCAAGGCGACGCTGCGCCCACCGGCGCGTATCCGGCCATCGACGAATTCCGCCTGGGCCGGATCCAGCCCGGCCTTGCGCGCCAGGGTCTCGCGCAGTCGCGTGCAGGCGGCGAACACGCCGGCGGTCGAGTTGTTCGCCCCCCATTGCCCGCCGGAACCGGCCGACACCGGGAAATCCGAATCGCCCAATCGCACCAACACCCGATCCAACGGCACGCCCAGCATCTCCGCGGCGGTCTGGCCGATGATGGTGTAGGTTCCGGTGCCGATGTCGGTCATGTCGGTTTCCACCGTCACCTGCCCCTGCCGGTCCACGCGCACGCGCGCGGCGGACTTCATCAGCAGGTTGTTGCGGAAGGCACCCGCCACGCCCATCCCGACCAGCCACTGGCCTTCGCGGCGCTGGCCCGGCGTGGCGCTGCGTGCCTGCCAGCCGAAGCGCTCGGCACCCTCGCGCAGGCACTGGACGAACTGGCGCCGGGAGAACCGTCGTTCCGGCCTTTCCGGATCGACCTGGGTGTCGTTGGCAATGCGGAACTGGACCGGATCCATGCCGAGCTTCTCGGCCATCTCGTCCATGGCAACCTCCAACGCCATCAGTCCCGGCGCCTCGCCGGGAGCCCGCATCGCATTGCCCTCCGGCAGGTCGAGTACCGCCAGGCGCGTGCGGGTCATCCGGTCCCCGCCAGCGTAGAACAGGCGCGTCTGCTGCACCGCCACTTCCGGTCCGCCGCCCGGCAGGTCGCCGGACCAGCTCTCATGGCCGATGGCGGTGATCTTCCCCGCCGCCGTGGCGCCGATGCGCAAGCGCTGGATCGTCGCCGGCCGGTGCGTGGTGTTGTTGGCGATCAACGGGCGATGCAAAGCCACCTTGACCGGCCGCCTGGCCGCCCGCGCACCGAGGGCGGCCAGCAGCACGTCGGCACGGATGAACAGCTTTCCGCCGAAACCGCCGCCGATGAACGGCGAGTCCAGCCGCACGTTTTCCTTCGGGATGCCCAGCGTCTTGGCCAGGTCGCCGCGGCTCCAGTCGATCATCTGGTTGGCGGTCCATACGGTGAGCCGGTCGCCGTCCCAGCGCGCGATCGTGGCGTGCGGCTCCATCATCGCGTGCGACTGGTCTGGCGTGGTGTAGGTGGCATCCAGCTGCACCGGCGCGGCAGCGAAGGCACTATCGAAGTCGCCCACCGCCGTATCGGGGTGTTCCTCGGGCTTCGGCTTGACCGCTGAATCGCGGGCGGCTGCCAGGTCGAAGCGTCCGTCCTCGCGCGCGTACTCCACCCGGATCAGGGCGGCGGCGGCGCGGGCCTGTTCGAAGCTCTCGGCCACCACGACCGCGATCGCCTGGTGGTAGTGCTGGACCTGCGGGCCACCGAGCAGATGCGCGGTGTTGAAATCACCCTTGCCCAGCGTGCCGGCATTGCTCGCGCTGACGATGGCGAGCACGCCCGGCGCGCGCCTCGCCGCGCTGTCGTCGAAGGCGGTGATGCGGCCCTTGGCGATGCCGGCACCGACGACATATCCATACGCAACGTCATCGGCGACATCATGGCGCTCGTAGGCATAGGGCGCGGTGCCGGTGGTCTTGCGCGGGCCGTCGATGCGGTCGGTCGCCCGACCGACGACGCGACCCTGGTCGATCGGATTGCGGCCAGCGGGAGCGTCGAACTTCATGCCTTCGCCCCCGCATCGACCAGGACCGCCGCGATGGTGCGCTCGGCCAGTGGCAGCTTGAACGCGTTGTCGCGGGTGGGGCGCGCGTCCGCGAACAGCGCGGCGGCCACGGCACGGGCGCCGCGCGGCAACGCCGCGTCGGCTGCATCCAGGCGCCACGGCTTCGGCGCCACCCCGCCCAGGGCGATCGAGCCACTGCCATCCTCATGCAAGATCGCCGCCACCGACACCAGCGCGAAGGCGTACGAGGCACGGTCGCGCACCTTGCGGTACACCTGCCGCCCACCGGCCGGCGCCGGCAACGTCACCGCGGTGATCAGCTCGCCGGCAGCCAGCGTCGTCTCCAGGTGCGGGGTATCACCGGGCAGTCGATGCAGCTGCGGTAGCGAAAGCGTGCGCGTGCTGCCATCGGCCCGCACGGTCTCCACGCTGGCATCGAGCACGCGCATGGCCACGGCCATGTCGCTGGGATGGTGTGCGATGCAGTGTTCGCTGGTGCCGACCACCGCCAGCGGCCGGCTGAAGCCGCCCAACGCCGCGCAGCCACTGCCCGGCAGGCGCTTGTTGCAGGCCTGCTGCGGATCGTAGAAGTAGGGGCAGCGCGTGCGTTGCAGCAGGTTGCCGGCGGTGGTGGCACGGTTGCGCAGCTGCCCGGACGCCCCGGCCAGCAAGGCACGCGAAAGCACCGGGTAATCGCGCCGCACGCGCGGATCGGCGGCCAGGTCGCTGTTGCGCACCAGCGCACCGATGCGCAGGCCACCCTGCGCGGTCGCCTCGATGCGATCCAACCCCAGTGGATTGATGTCGACCAGATGGGGCGGCGTTTCGATCTCCAGCTTCATCAGGTCCAGCAGGTTGGTGCCGCCGGCGATGAAGCGCGCGCCGCGCGTGCGTGCGATGGCCGCCGCCGCCTGTTGCGGGCCGGTCGCGCGTTCATAGCTGAAGGCCCTCATGCCCGGCCTCCGGCCACCTCGGCGATCGCCTCGACGATGTTGGAATACGCGCCACAGCGGCACAGGTTGCCGCTCATCCGCTCGCGGATCTCGGCTTCGTCCAGCCGGGGTGGGCGCACCAGGTCGGCGGTGACATGGCTGGGCATGCCCGCCTGCAGTTCGCGCAGCATCCCCGCCGCCGAGCAGATCTGCCCGGGCGTGCAGTAGCCGCACTGGTAGCCGTCGTGGCGGACGAAGGCCTGCTGGAGCGGATGCAGGCGCTGCGGCGTGCCCAGGCCCTCGATGGTGGTGACTTCGCTGCCCTCGTTCATCACCGCCAGCGTCAGGCACGCATTGATGCGGCGGCCGTCGACGAGCACCGTGCAGGCGCCACACTGCCCGTGGTCGCAGCCCTTCTTGGTGCCGGTGAGCCGCAGGTGCTCGCGCAGGGCATCGAGCAGCGTGGTGCGGGTATCGAGGTCCAGCGCATGCGCCGTGCCGTTGACATTGAGCGAGACCCGGGCCCGCACCGGCGCCGGCGTGGCGCCACGACTGGCAGCATCGACAGTCGCCACCGCTCCGACGGGGAATGCCGAAGCGGCCATCGAGGCCGCCCCGGCCTTGAGGACGGTGCGACGCGTCATGTCGGGGCCAAGATCGTCGCCCGGGACGCGGGACGGAGGAGACATGGGATTGGCACGATCGGCTGGAGCGGGTTGATTAGCAGCCTTGCCGCGAGCGAGGGGTGAAGTCCCCAGCCCTGGCCGGCCGGCTTTTGCCATCCACGAGGGGTTGCCGACCCGTGCGACGGTTTTCCGTCGCCATTCAGCGACCAAGCTGGGACGTGGTTCACAGTGTTAACGCAATTTTCACTCACGCGGCCATCACCGACCGGATACTGCCGGCTGGCTCATCCAGGCAAACCATCGCCCATGCGCGTCTCCTTTACCTCGTTCGGCAATGCCCGGACGCTGTTTGAACCCCGCAAACCCCGCCACCCGCTGATCCGCCTGGCGGTCGGCCTGGCCGGCCTGGCGATCCTCGCCGTGCTGATCTTCTTCAGCGTGTTCGTCGGCGCCGCCATGATCCTGGTCGGCGTGGCCTGGAAGCTGTTCAGCCGCAAGCGGCCCATCGCGGCACGCCGCGATGTCGTCGAGGGCGAGTACCGCGTCGTCCGCAAGCCCGCGCTGCCGCTGTCGCGCTGAGACCGGGGTCGCCACGCGACGCGCGGCGGCCCGAACACTTTAGACTCGCACGCTCCCGACCGAGGACGTGCCGCATGACTTCCGATGTGATCCCCGCCGCTCCCGTTCCCCGCATCCCGGTGCTGGGTGGCGGTACTTTCCCGGTGCGCCGCATCTACTGCGTGGGCCGCAACTTCGCCGACCACGCCCGCGAGATGGGCGCCCAGGCGCCGGCCTCCAAGGCCGAGCGCGGCCAGCCGGTGTTCTTCATGAAGCCAGCCGACGCGATCGTCCCTGGCCATGACGATGCGATCCCCTACCCACCCGGCACCCAGGACCTGCACCACGAGGTCGAGCTGGTGGTGGCATTGGGCCATGACGCCCCCGCCGGCGTGCTGCCGGTCGAACAGGCCGAGGCGCTGGTCTATGGCTACGGGGTCGGCCTGGACCTGACCCGCCGCGACCTGCAGGCCGCGGCCAAGGCCAAGGGACTGCCCTGGGACATCGCCAAGGGCTTCGACCACTCCGCCCCGGTGAGCGAGCTGGTGCATGCCGGCGAAGTCGGCGCGCTGGAAGCGCTGAACCTGTCGCTGGAGGTCAACGGCGAGGTCCGCCAGCAGTCACTGCTGGACCAGATGATCTGGAACGTGCCGGAAATCCTCCACGAGCTGTCCAAGCTCTATGCGCTCAAGGCCGGCGACCTGGTCTTCATGGGCACCCCGGCCGGCGTCGCCGCCCTGCACCCGGGCGACCGCTTCAGCGCCCGCCTTGAGAACGTCGCCGAACGCCATGGCGTGATCGCCTGATCACCGGCCAGCGGCTAGGATGCCTGGGTCCCGTCGCAACGCTTGAGGAAAGACACATGGCAGTACTGAAGGAGTTCAAGGAATTCGCCATGCGCGGCAACGTGATCGACCTCGCCGTCGGCGTGGTGATCGGCGCCGCGTTCGGCAAGATCGTCACCGCGCTGGTGGAGAAGATCATCATGCCGCCGATCGGCTGGCTGATCGGCGGCGTCGATTTCTCCAGCCTGGCCTGGGTACTGGAACCGGCGCGCACCGGCGCGGACGGCAAGCAGATTCCGGCGGTGGTGATCGGCTACGGCGATTTCATCAACTCGATCATCCAGTTCGTCATCGTGGCCTTCGCGATCTTCGTGCTGGTCAAGGTGATCAACCGCCTCCACAAGCCCGCCGCGGCCGCCCCGGCGGCGCCCAGCGAGGAAGTCCTGCTGCTGCGTGACATCCGTGACTCGCTGAAGAAGTGACGCCGATCGCGGGAGGGTGACCTCCCGCACGTGGCGCCGGGGCCGCGCGCTGTTACGCTCGCGGTCTTTCCTGCCACGGAGCCCCGCATGCGTCGCCTTGCTGTCGCCATCGCTGTCCTGCTCGCCACCTCCGGCGCGGCCCATGCGGCCGAGACGTCGATCTCCCCCAAGGCCATTGAAGCCGCCACCGGCCTGCGCCAGCGCGCGCTCGCCGACGATACCGCCTGGAAGGTCACCGAATCGCTGACCACCGAGGTCGGCCCGCGCATGGCCGGCAGCGAAGCCGATCCGCGCGCCGTGGCCTGGGCCAAGGCCAAGTTCAAGGAACTGGGCTTCGACAAGGTCTATACCGAGCCGGTCACCTTCCCGAAGTGGGAACGCCGCGGCGAACAGGCCCAGGTGGTCGGCGCCAACGCCCAGCCGCTGCACGTCACCGCCCTGGGCGGCAGCCCCGGCGGCAGCGTCGAGGGCGAGGTCGTGCGCTTCGCCGACCTGGCCGCGCTGAAGGCCGCGCCGGCCGGCTCGCTGGCCGGCAAGATCGCCTTCGTCGATTACCAGATGGAGAAGAAGCGCGACGGCGCCGACTACGCCCAGGGCGGGAGCATCCGCAGCCGCGCGCCGTCCGAGGCGATCCGCAAGGGCGCGGTCGGCTTCATCATGCGCTCGGCCGGCACCGACTCGCACCGCGTGCCGCACACCGGCATCACCCGCTTCGATGAAGGCCTGACCCCGGTGCCCTCGGCCGCGCTGGCCGTGCCTGATGCAGACCAGCTCGCCCGCCTGCTGGCACTCGGCCCGGCACGCGTGCGCCTGGACCTGGACTGCGGCTGGGACGGCACGGCGACTTCGTACAACGTGATCGGCGAGATCACCGGGCGCAGCAAGCCCAAGGAGGTCGTGGTGATCGGCGGCCACCTGGATTCCTGGGACCTGGGCACCGGCGCCATCGATGACGGCGCAGGCGTGGGCATCAGCATGGCCGCCGGCCACCTGATCGGCCAGCTCAAGCAGGCGCCCAAGCGCACCATCCGCGTGGTCGCCTTCGCCAACGAGGAGCAGGGCCTGTACGGCGGTCGCGCCTACGCCGACGCCCGCGCCAAGGCCGGCGAGCTGGCGCTGCACCAGATCGGCGCGGAAAGCGACTTCGGCGCTGGCCGCATCTATGCCTTCAACACCGGCTCTGGCGACGCCGCCGGCTCGCGCGAAGCGACCCGGCAGATCGCCGAAGTGCTGGCCCCGCTGGGTATCGAGTACCAGCCGGCCAAGGGTGGCCCGGGTCCGGACATCGGGCCGATCGCGGCCAAGGGCGGGGCCTGGGCGTGGCTGGCGCAGGACGGCACCGACTACTTCGACCTGCACCACACCGCCGACGACACCCTGGACAAGATCGACCCGCAGGCGCTGGCGCAGAACGCCGCCGCCTACGCGGTGTTCGCCTACCTCGCCGCCGAGGCCGACGGTGGCTTCGGCAGCCAGGACAAGCCGACGGTTCCGCCAAGCGAGTAAGCACGGCGCCCGCCGCGGCGACATGGCGGGGACGGGGTGATCCCGCCCCGCTGCCATGCGACCCGCGCAGCACCGCCACCGGCCACGCTCACCGTGGCCGGCGCAACACCCGGCCCTTCGGCATCACGGTCCCTCGCCACGGCCACCACTCCTGGCGACACCGCGAGCGTCCGCTGCCTGTCGTTGGCACCCGCGCTGTCCTTGCCGCAGGTTGCAGTAACGTTGTCGCCCGCATCCGCAGTACACCATCGGGTACGTCCACGTGGAGGAGGCCATCGTGCCAGGACCGCATCATCGGGTTGTCGCCCTGTTGTCCGCCGTATTCCTGCTGGGAGGCGCGGCGCAGGCGAAAACCCTGCAGATCAGCTCGCCGGAGCAGCACGTCACGCTCGAATTCCAGCTCTCCGACGACGGCCAGCCGCGCTACCGCGTGCTGCGCGACGGGCGTGAAGTCATCGCCCCGTCCACGCTCGGCCTGCTGCTGCAGGACGCGCCGCGGTCGCGCAGCTGGATGCTGCGCGGCAACCGGGAATCGGCGCACGACAGCCGCTACACGGTTCCTGCCGGCAAGACCGCGACCGCGCGGGACCACTACCGCCAGCTCGACGTGGCGCTGGCCGACGCCGGTGGCGCGCGCCTGGACCTGGTGTTCCGCGCCTACGACGACGGCGTGGCCTTCCGCTACGTGCTGCCTGATGCCGGGCAGGTGCGCATCCGCGACGAACTGACCGGCTTCGCGTTCCCGCGCGATTATCCCTGCTGGGCCCTCAACCTCGGCCGTTACGACACCAGCCACGAGGGCGAGTTCGATCCCATCGCCGCTTCGCGCCTGCGCTCGCACAACCGGCTGGAACTGCCGCTGGTCTGCCAGGCCGACGCCGGCGGCACCACGCTGGCGATCGCCGAGGCCGACCTGCGCGACTACGCCGGGCTCTACCTGGCCGGCCCGGACAGCGGCGAGCTCGGTGTCGTGGCCAAGTTGTCGCCGCGCCTGGACGAACCGACGCTGGCGGTGAAGGCCGACGCCGGCGCCGGCGATTTCACCACCCCTTGGCGGGTGGTGATGCTTGGCGACTCCCCGGTCGCGTTGATTGGCAGCAACCTGATCGACAACCTCAACCCGCCCAGCACGCTCGCCGACACCGCGTGGATCCGACCCGGCAAATCCGCCTGGGACTGGTGGTCCGGCTGGCGCGCCGCCGACGCGGCGAAGGCCGGGGCGACCACCAGCGATGCCTCGCTGCACGCCTATATCGACCATGCCCACGCGCTGGGCCTGGAATACATGTTGATCGATGACGGCTGGTACCACGGCAGCACCGGCGATGGCCAGTACCACACCGATGCCGACATCATGCGGCCGATCGACGGCGTCGACCTGCCGGCCATCGTCGCCTATGCGCGCGAGCGCGATGTCGGCCTGTGGCTGTGGGCGCACTGGCGCGCCCTGGACGCGCATATGGACGAAGCGCTGGCCTGGTACGCGCAGCTCGGCATCAAGGGCATCAAGGTCGACTTCATGGACCGCGCCGACCAGCAGATGGTCGACTTCTACCACCGCCTGCTGGCCCGGGCCGCCGCACACCACCTGCTGGTCGACCTGCATGGCGCCTACCACCCCACTGGACTGTCGCGCACCTGGCCGAACCTGCTCACCCAGGAAGGCGTGCTTGGCGCCGAATACAACAAGTGGAGCTACCGCGCGACCGCCAGCCACAACCTCACCCTGCCCTTCACCCGCATGCTGCTGGGGCCGATGGACTACACGCCCGGCGGCTTCCGCAATGTCGCCACGGCGCAGTTCAAGCCGCGCAACGATGCCCCGCTGGTGATGACCACGCGCGCACAGCAGCTGGCGATGTACGTGGTCTACGAAAGTCCGTTCGCGGTGGTCGCCGACAGCCCGCAGGCCTACGCCGGCGCCGAGGGCGTGCAGTTCCTGCGTGACGTCCCCGCCAGCTGGGATGAAACCCGGCCGCTGGACGGCGCGATCGGCGAGCACGTCGCCATCGCCCGCCGCCACGGCCGCGACTGGTACCTGGGCGCGATGACCAACGAACAGGCACGCACGCTGCGGCTGCCACTGGACTTCCTCGGCCCGGGCCGCTGGCGCGCGACGCTCTACCTGGATGGTGCCGGCCCCGACCGCGTGCAGGTGCAGACCCGTGAAGTGGATGCCCGCTCGGCCCCACTGCAGCTGCAGCTGGCTGCCAGCGGCGGCGCGGCGGTGCGTTTCGAACCGCTGGGCGGCAAGCGCTGAAACATGCTCGGGCCGACCTGCGCGGGCGGCCCGTCTTCGATCACGGCAGGGACAGCAGCCGGCAGGCCTCGCCGCCCAGTACCTGCGGCCGCGGACCTTCCGTGGTGAAACGCAGGCTGTCACCGCCAGCAAAGGCCGGCCAGGCCGGCAGCCCGTCGCCATTGGGGTCGCCGCTACGGGCGAAGTTGGCCCAGTAGCGCGCCAGCGTGGCATCGCCCGGCATCGCCAGGCCGCGGAACACGAAGCCCAGTTCGCTGCTGTGCGATACCTCCGCCCCGGGCGGCGCCAGCTCGAACTCGTAGTGCCAGACCGGGACGCCGCGCGCCACCTGCGCCCGCGCCACCGCCAATGCCGGGCAGCGGAAGGTCAGGTCGGTGGCCAGGCGCGTCGCCGCGTCGCCATAGCGCGCCGGTGCCCCTGCCTGCACCGCAAGCACCCTGGCAGCCACCTGCGGGTAATCACGCCGCAGGCGTGCCTGCGCGCCTGCCTCGCCGCCACCGTAGGTCAGCTCGCGGGCATTGCTGCCGAGCAGCAGCGGCACCGGCGCCTGCTTGCCCGCCGCCAGCAGCGCCTGCGGCGCGGCAGGCAGCAACCGGCCGTCGATGACCGGCTGCAGCCACAGATAGCCATCATCGTCCAGGCCGGGCACGTCGATCCCCATCGAAGCGGCCACCAGCTTGTCGGCCGGCAGCGCGCGCAGCCGTGCCAGGCGCCGGGCACCCGGCGCGATGCCGGCACGCGTGGCGGTTTCCGCGCCAAGCCGCTGCTGTTCGGCGAGCGGCCGCCCGGGCAGGCCGAAACCGGCAGTGCCGCTCTGCTCGATCGCCGCGCTGAACAGGCCACGCGCGGCAGGCACCAGCATGAGCTGGCCGACATCCTGCGCACCGGCGGACTGGCCGAAGATCGTCACCCGTGCCGGATCGCCGCCGAACACGGCGATGTTGTCGCGTACCCAGCGCAGCGCGGCGAGCTGATCCTGCAGGTAGAAATTCGCCCCGATCTCGCCCGGGGCCTGCTGCTGCATCTCCGGCAGCGACAGGAAGCCGAAAACCCCCAGCCGGTACTGCACCGTCACCAGCACCACGCCCTGGCGCACCAGCGCCGAGGGCAGGATGTCGGCGCTGCCGGCGACGTTGGCGCCGCCATGGATCCATACCATCACCGGCAACGGCGCGGCCGGCCTCAGGGTCGGCGTCTGCACCTCGACGTAGAGGCAATCCTCGTCGCCGTGGGCAGCCATCGCGTTGTTCCAGCCCAGTGCCGGCTGCACGCACGGCGGCGCCTGCACGGTCGCGTCACGCACCCCCTGCCACGGCGCCGGCGGCTGCGGCGCGCGCCAGCGCAGCGATGCCAACGGCGGCGCTGCATAGGGAATACGGCGGAACAGCAGGCTGCCGTCTTCCTGGATTGATCCCTGCACGGTGCCGGTAGCCAGGTTCACGCTCGGCGGCGGCGCGGCGAAGGCGCAGGCCGTCGCCAATGCCGTGGCCAGCGCGACGCGACGCGCCCACCGGCGCGCATGGTCTGCCGGCATGCTCAGCCTCCCTGCAGGCGCGAGCGCCAACTGGCCAGGAACACGGTGGTCGCGCTGGCGACGTTGAGGCTCTCGACCGCACCGGTGCCGGGGATCGACAGGCGCAGGTCGCACGCCTGCGCCAGCGCACGGTCCATTCCCTCGCCTTCGGCGCCTACGACATACACCAACCGTTGCGGGAGGCGCGTGGCGAACACGTCGTCCCCGCCTTCAACGAGGGTCGCAGCCAGCACGAAACCGGCGTCATGCAGCAGCTCGTCGGCCACCGCCGCCCTGGGCATGCGCACCAGCGGCACGGCTTCGGCGCCGCCCTCGGCAACGCGCGCGGCGGCGCCGGACAGGGCCAGCGGCGAACGCTCGGGCAGCAGGATCGCGGCGGCGCCGAAATGCGCCGCCGAACGCAGGATCGCACCGAAGTTGTGCGGGTTGCCGACCCCGTCCAGCCACAGCAGCAGTGCCGGGCCGGGACGCAACGTGGACAGCCAGTCCTCCAGCGCCGGCACCGGCTCGCGCAGCAGGTCGGCCACCACGCCTTCGTGGTGCTGGCTGCCGGCCAGCTTGTCGAGATCCTCGGCCTCGACCACGCGGTAGCCGACACGATTGGCCACGCACCACTTCAGCAGGGGCTGAAGGCGCGGGATCATCGCCTCGGCCAGGTACAGCTTGCGCAGCGCCGAGGGGCGCCGTTCGAAGGCGGCGCGCACGGCATTCAGGCCATACAGGCGCAGTTCCTCGCCACGTCCGCCCGCGGGCGGTTCGCGCGGCGGCGATGGCGGCCGCGCGCTCCTGCGCGGACCGGCGGACTGCGGCGGGCGCCGCGACGACTTCCAGGGATCGTTCACTGCAGTATTCCTGTGGGGATGAGGCCGCCACGCGATGTGGTGCCTCGGACCGGCGCATGATGCCGGTCATCTTCCCCTACGTCACGCCCGTCGCCTTCACGCCGGCAGTTGTCCTCGCGCCGCCCTGCTTCAGCGATGGCGCCAGAAGTCGGCATCCGGCACGCCGGCTTCGTCCGGATCGAACACCGGATCGAGCCCGGCCTTCTTCTGCCGCTCGTAGTCGCGCAGCGCGCGCAGCGCCGGCCGATGCAGGAACAGGATCGCGATGATGTTCAGCCAGGCCATCAGGCCGACGCCGATATCGCCCAGCGCCCATGCCATCCGCGCATCGTGGAAGGCGCCGAACACCACCATGGCGAGGATGCCCAGGCGCAGCAGCAGCACCGCCAGCGGACGCCGGCGGTTGCCGTTGACGTAGGCCAGGTTGGTCTCGGCCATGTAGTAGTACGCCATGATGGTGGTGAAGGCGAAGAAGAACAGCGCCACCGCGACAAAGCCCGCGCCCCAGCCCGGCAGCACCGACTCCACCGCCGCCTGCGCGTATCCGGGGCCCTCGCCGACACCCGGCACGCCGGAGAACAGCGGCGCCCCGCCATCGGGCGAATGCACGTTGTACATGCCGGTGGTGAGGATGAGGAACGCGGTCGAGGTACACACCAGCATGGTGTCGATGTAGATCGCGAAGGCCTGCACGTAGCCCTGCTTGGCCGGATGCGAGACCTCGGCAGCCGCCGCGGCATGCGGGCCGGTGCCCTGTCCGGCCTCGTTGGCGTAGATGCCGCGCTTGACGCCCCATTCCACCGCCAGCCCGAGCATGCCGCCGAACGCCGCATGGCTGCCGAATGCGCTGCTGAAGATCACCGAGAACATCTCCGGCACGCGCTCGGCGTTGAGCACCATCACGATGATCGCCATCAGGATGAAGCCACCGGCCATGAACGGCACGACGACTTCGGCGAAGTTGGCGATGCGCTTGACTCCACCAAAGATGATCACCGCCAGCAGCAGCGCCACCATCCCGCCCACGCCCAGCTTGAAGGCCTCGCGCGCGGGCAGTCCCCACCACTGGCCATCGAAGCCGCCACACAACGTGCTGCCGGCGCAGGCATTGGCCGCGCTGTCGGCGATCGCATTGGCCTGCACGCCTGGCATCAGCAGGCCGGCGGCGGCGATCGTGGCGATGGCGAAGGCCAGCGCATACCACTTCAGGCCCATTGCCCGTTCGATGTAATAGGCCGGACCACCGCGGTAGCGGCCCTCGGCGTCCTTGACCTTGTACAGCTGCGCCAGCGTGCATTCGACATACGAGGTCGAGGCGCCGAGGAAACCCATGACCCACATCCAGAAGATCGCGCCGGGGCCGCCGAAGGCGATCGCGGTGGCCACGCCGGCGATGTTGCCGATGCCGATGCGCCCGGCCATCGACATCGCCAGTGCCTGGAAGGAGGACACACCGGCCTCGGACTTCTGCCCGCGCACCGTGAGCCTCAACATTTCCACGAAGCCGCGCACCTGCATGAAGCGGGTGGCGAGGCTGAAGTACAGGCCCACGCCGAGGCAGGCGACGATCAGCGCCTTGCTCCAGATGATGCCGTTGATGCCGTCGATCAGGGATTCCATGCGGTGGCGACTCCTTTGGCTGGAAGCATCGTCCCGTGCCGGGGACGGATCGATTCTGCCCACGTCCCCGGCGCCAGGTACATGCGGAACTGCATGACCTGCATGCCTAACCGTCGGGCTGGCCCGGAAGCGCCGCGCGGACCCGCGCGAACAGGCGCAGGTCATGGGGTCGGCCGTCCTTGACCACCGCCAGGTGCATGCGCCCTTCCTCGATGAAGCCATTGCGCGCCAGCACCGCCGCCGAGGCGAGGTTGTCCGGGAAAACGTGCGCGGCCAAGCGGTGCAATCGGCGCGCCTCCATCAACCAGGGCGTGAAGCCGGCGACGACCCGGCTCATCAGTCCCTGGCCCCAGTGCGCGGGCGCCAGCCAGTAGCCCAGCAGCGCGCTGTGCATGGCTTCGACACGACCGGGCTGCTCGGCGTGCGCGCCGATGCCGCCGGCGATGCGGCCGTCGACGACGATGGCGAACACCGGATCGGCGAGGTCGAGCACCTGGCCGGAGAGGAAGCGCAGTGCGTCCTCGTGCGTATAGGGGTACGGGAAGCGGCCGCTGAGCCAGCGACTGATGGCCGGATGGTTGGCCGCCACGGCCAGCGCGTCTGCATCATCGGCCTGCCAGCGGCGCAGCAGGAAGCCCTCGCCGCGCAGTTCGATCATGTTGTCCATGGGGGCTCCTGTCGGGAGTCCCCATGCTCGCCGCTTGCCCATGGCGCGGGCAAGCGGATCACGTCATGCGTGGCCACCCACCGAGGGCGTGCCCGCCTCCAGCGCTTCGAGCTCACGCGTGATCGCCTCGGGCGACTTCGTGTACGGCGCGATCAAGGCGTAGAACGCCGGCACCACGTACAGCGACAGCAGCGTGGACAGCGACACGCCGAAGATCACCACCACGCCGATGGTGGCGCGACTGGCCGAGCCGGGGCCGCCGGCCAGCACCAGCGGGATCGCACCGACCACGGTGGCGATCGAGGTCATCAGGATCGGGCGCAGGCGCACCGAGGCCGATTCGACGATCGCCTGGTGCACGCTGCGGCCCTCGTCGCGCAGCTGGTTGGCGAACTCGACGATCAGGATGCCGTTCTTCGCCGCCAGGCCGACCAGCATCACGATGCCGATCTGGCTGAACAGGTTGAGCGTGCCGCCGGTGACCCACAGGCCGACCAGGGCGCCGAGCACGGCCAGCGGCACCGTCAGCATGATCACCAGCGGATGGGCGAAGCTCTCGAACTGCGCGGCCAGCACCAGGTAGACCACCAGCAGCGCCATCGCGAAGGTCAGCAGCACCGCGCTGCCGGACTTCTGGTATTCGCGCGATTCGCCCTTCCAGTCGACCTGCGCGTACTCGGGCAGCTCTTCCTCGGCGACCCGCTCGGTCCAGGCGATCGCATCGCCCAGGCTGTAGCCCGGCGCCAGGCTGGCGCTCAGGGTGACCGAACGCAGCCGGTTGAAGCGGTTGAGCGTGCCGGCCTCGGCGACCTCGCTGAGGGTGACCAGGTTGGACAGCGGGATCAGCTCGCCGCTCGCCGAGCGCACGCGGATCGCGGCCAGGTCCTCGGGAGACATGCGTCCCTCGCGCCCGGACTGCAGCATCACGTCGTATTCCTCGCCGTTATCGACGAAGGTGGTGACGCGTCGCGAGCCCATCAGCGTTTCCAGCGCCCCGCCAATTTCGGTGACCGACACCCCCAGGTCGGCCGCGCGCAGGCGGTCGATGTTCACGCGCATCTGCGGGCGGGTCTCCTTGTAGTCCGAGTCCACGCCGACCAGGCCGGGGTTCTCTTCCATCCGCTGCATCATGCGGTCGCGCCACTGCGCCAGTTCCGCGTACTCCGGTCCGCCCAGCACCATCTGGAACGGCTGGCCGCGGCTGCGCACCAGGCCACCACTGACCTGGGTGCGCGCGCGCACGCCGGTGAGCACCGAGAGCTTCTTCTGGATCTCGTCGGCCAGCGCCACGGTCGGCTGGTCGCGATCCTGCCAGTCCTGCAGGAACACGCTGACGCGGCCGGTGTGCATTTCCTCGCTGCTGCCAAAGCCGCCAGGCACGCGTGGGTTGGCGCGCACGATCGGCTGGTCGGGACCGATGTAGGGCGAGAGGATCGCCTCGACCTGGTGCATCTGCCCGACGGTGTAGTCGAAGCCGGCGCCCTCGGGCCCGTCGATCATCACCTGGAAATTGCCGCGATCCTCCGCCGGCGCCAGCTCCGAGGGGATCCGCGTGGCCAGCCAGCCGCTGAACAGGAAAGCCGCCAGCATCACCAGGCCGAAGATCCAGCTGCGATCGATGCTGCGCTCGAGCGAGCGCCTGTAGCCCAGCGCCAGGCGCTCCATGCGGCCATTGAACCAGTGGTGGAAGCGGTTCGGCTTCTCCTTGTCGTGCGGCTTGAGCAGCTTGGACGACATCATCGGCGTCAGGGTCAGCGCGACGAAGGCCGAGATCGCCACCGCCGCGGCCAGCGCCACCGCCAGTTCGCGGAACAGGCGCCCGGTGTTGCCCTCGAGGAAGCCCACCGGCAGGAATACCGCCACCAGCACCGCGGTGGTGGCGACCACCGCGAAGGCCACCTGCGCGGTACCACGGCGGGCGGCGACCAACGGCGGCTCCCCCAGATCGATGCGTCGCTGGATGTTCTCCACCACCACGATGGCGTCGTCCACCACCAGGCCGATGCACAGCACCAGTGCCAGCAGGGTCAGCAGGTTGATCGAGAAATCGAAGGCGTACAGCGCGATGAACGCGGCGACCAGGCACACCGGCACCGTCACCGCGGGGATCAGCGCCGCGCGGGCGCTGCCGAGGAATACCCAGATCACCACCAGCACCAGGATCACCGCCTCGGCCAGCGTGTGGTACACGCGCTCGACGGCGGCATCGATGAAGGTGGTGCTGTCGAAGGCGACGAAGATATTGGTGCCGGCGGGCAGCGACTTCTGGATCCGCTCGGCCTCCGCGCGCGCCTCGCGGGCTACGTCCAGGGCGTTGGCGGTGGAGTTGCGCACGATGCCCAGGCCGACGTTCGGCACGCCATTGCTCTGGTAATAGGCGCGACGCTCGGCCGAGGTCAGCTCGACCTTGCCGACGTCGCCCAGCCGCACCACGTAACCGTCCGCGCCCTTGCCCAGCGGCAGCTTGGCGAAATCTTCCGGCTTGAGATAGCTGCGCTCCACGCGCAGGGTGAAATCACGCTGCGCCGACTCGATGCTGCCGGCCGGCAGTTCGACGTTCTCCTTCTCCAGCGCCGCTTCCACGTCGCTGACGGTCAGCCCGCGCGCAGCCAGCTGGTCGCGGTCCAGCCAGACCCGCATCGCGTAGCGCTGGCGGCCGCCGATGCGCACCTGGGCCACGCCATCAAGGCTGGAGAAGCGATCGACCACGTAGCGCTCGGCGTAGTCGGACAGCTGCAGCGTGTCCATCGCCGTGGAACTCATGTTCAGCCACAGGATCGGGTCGCCGTCGGCCTCGACCTTGGAGATCTCCGGCGGCCGCGCCTGGTCGGGCATGCGGTCGCTGACCCGGCTGACCGCGTCGCGCACGTCATTGGCGGCGGCCTCGACGTCGCGCGTCTGCGCGAACTCGATGCTGATGTCCGAGCTGCCGTTGCGGCTGCGTGCCTCGATCGTCTCGATGCCCTCGATGCCGGCCAGCGCATCTTCGAGCACCTGGGTGATGCGGCTCTCCACCACCGAGGCCGAGGCACCGGTGTACTCGACGTCGACCGAGACGATGGGCGGATCGATCGCCGGCAGCTCGCGCAGGGTCAGGCGGGTGAACGACATCACGCCCAGCACCACCAGCAGCAGGCTCATCACCACCGCCAGCACGGGCCGGGTGATGGACAGGTCCGACAGTTTCATCGCGGCGGCTTCCCGCTGGCGGCCGGGGTCGCCTCGGCCTTCACCTTCAGGCCCGGGCGCAGCTTGCCGGTGCCATCGACGACGATCCGCTCGCCCGCCTTCAGGCCTTCGAGGATCTCGACCTTGCCGTCACGGCGCTCGCCGGTGCGCACGTCTGCGCGCTCGACGCTGTCGTCGGCCTTGACCCGGTAGACGAACGACTCGCGGCCGACCTGCACCACCGAGATCTCCGGGATCACCAGCGCCTCGCGCGCCGGCTGGTACAGCCGCACGTCGAGCAGCATGCCCGGGCGCAGGCGATGGTCTGCGTTGGCGAAGTCGGCGCGCACGGTCACCGCGCGGGTGCTTTCGTCCACGCGCGAATCGATCGCCGACACCTCGCCCTGGAATCGCTCGCCCGGGAAGGCGGCGGCGGCACCACTGACCTGGTCGCCGACGTTCACCAGCGCCAGCTGCGATTCGGGCACCTGGAAATCGACGTGCATGCGTTCGATGTCATCCAGCGTGGCGATCACCGTGGTCGAGGTGACCAGCGAGCCGGGGCTGATCTGGCGGATGCCGAGCACGCCGGCGAACGGCGCGCGCACCTCGCGGTCGCCGATGTCCGAACGCATCTGCTCGACGCGGGCCAGTGCCGCGTTGCGCAGCGCACGCTGGGTATCGACGGTGGACTTGGCGACCAGCTGCTGGCTGATCAGTTCCTGCTGCCGGCGATAGAGCTGGTCGGCCTCCTCGTAGGTGGCCTGGGCCGCGCTCAGCGCCGCCTGCTGCGAATTGCCGCGCAGGCTGAGCAGCAGCTGCCCGGCGGCGACCGCATCGCCGCTCTCGAAATACACCTTGTCGACCACGTCGCTGACGGCCGCGGTCAGCGCCACGGACTCGCGCGCGCGCACCGTGGCGATGGACTGCACGGTGGTGTTCCAGGCCTGCGGCGCAACCGCCTGCACGGTGACCGGGACCGGGGCACTGGACGGCGCCGGATGGGGGGTCCGGTTGCAGCCGGCCAGGCACAGGGTCAACACGCTCGCGGCTGCCACGCCCGCACGGAATCGGGAAAGCATCAATCAGGGGTCCTGTAGGAGTACGCCGAGTGTAACGACAGGCGATGACAGAGTTGACACCGGAGGCCAGATAGAACCCATGACCTATGACAGTGGCAAAGCCCGCTGCGGCGGGCATTGCCTCCTGGGTTTTCCATGCAGACCCGGGAACCTGTCTTCCGCCTTGCCCATCCCCTGCGCCTTCACCGCGCCCGCTTCGCGGCCGGAACGCCGGCCTGCCCATCCCCGCGGCTGTCGCCGCGCGGCCTTAACAAAGGGGGCTTCCCTCAAGCGGCATGGCCGCTCCCTGGAGGGGAAACGAACGACATCGCGCTCGCCCTCCCGGCGCGTTTTTGAAGAATGGTGAAATCAAGGCGCCGGGATCGGCGCGCCCTGACCATACCCCATACAGCCCGCGCAAGCGGGCGCCCCGCTGTCCCGCTTCCAAGGCACGCCGCCTCAGCGATCCAACCCAAGGTGAGCCAGCACCTGCCGCGCCAAGGCCTCGGCGTTCTCACCGTCGGCCTGCAGGTGGACTTCCGGCGATTCGGGGGCCTCGTAGGGCGAGTCGATCCCGGTGAAGTTCGGGATCTGGCCAGCGCGGGCCTTGGCGTACAGCCCCTTGATGTCGCGTGCCTCGGCGACGGCCAGCGGCACGTCGACGAAGACCTCGACGAACTCGCCCTCGGCGAAGCGTTCGCGGGCCATGCGCCGCTCGGCGCGGAACGGCGAAATGAAGCTGACGAGCACGATCAGGCCGGCATCGGCCATCAGTCGCGCGACTTCGGCCACGCGGCGGATGTTCTCGACGCGATCCTCGTCGGTGAAGCCCAGGTCGCGGTTGAGGCCGTGGCGGACGTTGTCGCCGTCGAGGATGAACGTGTGGTAGCCCAGCGCGTGCAGGCGCCGGTCGACCAGGTTGGCGACCGTCGACTTGCCGGCACCGGACAGGCCGGTGAACCACAGCACCTTCGGCGCCTGGCCCTTGATGCGGGCGCGCGCGGCGCTATCCACGTCCAGGTGCTGCCAGTGCACGTTGCCGGCGCGGCGCAGGGCGAAATCCAGGGTGCCGGCGCCGACCGTGGCATTGGTCTGGCGGTCGATCAGGATGAATGCGCCCAGCTCGTGCTGCTGCGCATAGGCGGCGAAGGCGATCGGTTCGTCGAGCGAGAGGTTGCAATAGCCGACCTCGTTCAACGCCAGCCGCTTGGCCGCCAGCCGCTCCTGCGTATTCACGTCGATGCGGTGCTTGATCTCGCTGATGCTGGCGGTGACCGTGCGGGTGCCGATCTTCAGCCAGTACGGGCGGCCGGGCAGCAGCGCGGCATCGTCCAGCCACAGCAGGTGGGCGGCGAACTGGTCGGCCACTTCCGGTGGATCGCCGGCGGCGGCGATGACGTCGCCGCGGCTGACGTCGATCTCGTCTTCCAGGGTCAGCGTGACCGGCTGGCCCGCGCGGGCCACGCCGACGTCGCCGTCGGGCGCGATGACCCGTGCCACCCGCGAACGACGCCCGGACGGCAGCACCACCACCGCATCACCGGGGTGCACCTGGCCGGCGGCCACGGTGCCGGCAAAGCCGCGGAAGCCCTGGTTGGGGCGATTGACCCATTGCACCGGCAGGCGCAGGCCACCGCTTTCGCCGGGCTCGGGCAGCGACACCGTCTCCAGGTGTTCGAGCAGCGCGGGTCCGCCATACCAGGGCATGTTCGACGAACGCGTGGACAGGTTGTCGCCTTCCAGCGCCGACAGCGGGATGCACTGCACCGAGGCCAGCCCGAGCTGCGCGGCCAGCGTGCGGTAATCGGCGGCGATCGCCTCGAACACCGCCTGGTCGTAACCGACCAGGTCCATCTTGTTCACCGCCAGCACGATCCGGCCGATGCCCAGCAGCGAGGCGATGAAGCTGTGCCTCCGGGTCTGCGGCAGCAGCCCCCTGCGCGCGTCCACCAGCACCACCGCCAGGTCGGCGGTCGAGGCGCCGGTGGCCATGTTGCGGGTGTACTGCTCGTGGCCCGGGCAGTCGGCCACGATGAATTTGCGGCGGTCGGTATCGAAGTAGCGGTAGGCCACATCGATGGTGATGCCCTGCTCGCGCTCGGCCGACAGGCCGTCGAGCAACAGGGCGTAATCGATGCGCCCACCCTGGGTGCCATGGCGGCGGCTGTCGCGCTCCAGCGCGGCCAGCTGGTCGTCGAACAGTCGCTTGCTGTCGTACAGCAGGCGGCCGATCAGCGTGCTCTTGCCGTCGTCCACGCTGCCGCAGGTGATGAAGCGCAGCAGCGGCTTGGTCTCGTGGCGCTGCAGGTAGGCGGCGACTTCATCGCCGGCCGGCAGCGCGCCAGCCTGGGCGGCGGGGGCCGTGGTGGCTTCCGCGGTTCCGGGTGCGTGCGCCATCAGAAATACCCCTCGAGCTTCTTCTTCTCCATCGACTCGGTCGGATCCTGGTCGATCACCCGGCCCTGGCGTTCGGAACTGGTGGCCACCAGCATCTCGGCGATGATCGCCTCCAGGCTGTCGGCACTGGATTCGATCGCCCCGGTCAGCGGATAGCAGCCCAGGGTGCGGAAGCGCACCGAGCGCAGCTGCGGCACCTCGCCCTCGCGCAGCGGCAGGCGCTCGTCGTCGACCAGGATCAGCGCGCCATCGCGCTCGACCACGGGCCGCTCGGCGGCGAAGTACAGCGGCACCACCGGGATCGCCTCGCGGTAGATGTACAGCCAGATATCCAGCTCGGTCCAGTTCGACAGCGGGAACACGCGCACGCTCTCGCCGGCATGGACCCGGGTGTTGTAGAGGTTCCACAACTCCGGGCGCTGGTTCTTCGGGTCCCAGCGATGGCGGTCGTTGCGGAACGAGAACACGCGCTCCTTCGCCCGCGACTTCTCCTCGTCGCGGCGCGCCCCGCCGATGGCCGCGTCGAATTTCCATTTCTCCAGCGCCTGCTTCAGGCCCTGGGTCTTCATCACGTCGGTATGCACCGCCGCGCCATGGCTGATCGGCCCGATGTCGCGGGCGATGCCGTCGGGGTTGATGTGCACGCGCAGCTCGACGCCGGCTTCGGCGGCGCGGCGATCGCGGAAGGCGATCATCTCGCGGAACTTCCAGCGCGTGTCCACATGCAGCAACGGGATCGGCGGCGGTGCCGGGGCGAAGGCCTTCTGCAGCAGGTGCAGCAGCACCGAGCTGTCCTTGCCCACCGAGTACAGCAGCACCGGGTTGGCAAACCCGGCCGCGACTTCGCGCAGGATGTGGATGCTTTCGGCTTCTAGCCGGTCAAGATGGGAAAGGGGCGGAAGGCTCATCACTGCCATGTTCGGGTGTGGCCAGGCACAGCCTAGCACCGGCCCGGGAGGCGCAGTCTGGGACCGGGCCGCCGGCGGCCGGAAATAAGCGCCGGGCATAAGGGGATAACCCCTGCTCCTTTCTGCCGCGGGCAGGGCTTGCCTAGGATCGACGCTACCCCTCGTGACCCGGACCAGGAATGACTGCCGCCAGCCCCGTCCTGCCCCCCAGCCCCCTGCCGGAGGAACGCAGGGTGCTGCTGTCCCGCGTGGTGGAGGGGCTGGACGCCCCGTCGCTGTGGTGGCTGTCCGGCTATGCCGCCGGGTTGGCGCAGGGCCATGCCGCCCCGCCGTCGCTGGCGCTGGTGCCCGGTGGCGCGGCCGCCGAGCGCGGCGAGGAGCGCCGCCTGACCGTCCTGTACGGCAGCCAGACCGGCAATGCCCGCCGCGCCGCCGAGAAGCTGGTGGCCGACGCCGAGGCCGCCGGCCTGCGGGTCCGGCTGCAGCGCGCCGACACCTACCCCACCCGCGAGCTGGCCGGCGAGCGCCTGCTCTACCTGGTCATCAGCACCCAGGGCGAGGGCGATCCGCCGGACGACGCGATCGGCCTGGTCGAATTCCTGCAGGGTCGCCGCGCACCCAAGCTGCCAGAGCTGAAGTTCGCCGTGCTCGGCCTGGGCGACTCCAGCTATGCGGACTTCTGCGGCATCGCCCGCCGACTGGATGCACGCCTGGCCGAACTCGGCGCCCAGCGCCTGCAGCCATTGGCCGAAGCCGACCTGGACATCGATACCATCGCCACCCCGTGGCGCGAGCAGGTCCTGCGCGAGGCCCGCGAGCAGCTGGCGGGGGCGCCGGCCGCCGGCGCCAAGGTCACCCCGTTGCGCGGGCCGGTGGCGGCGGCCTTCGACCATGAGCATCCCTTCAATGCCGAGCTGCTCGCCAACCAGGTGATCAGCGGCCGCGAGTTCAAGGGACCGGCCTACCACCGCCATGGCCCCGCCTCCAAGCGCGTGCGCCACCTTGAGCTGTCGCTGGCCGGCAGCGGCCTGCACTACGAACCGGGTGACGCGCTGGGCTTTCGCCATCGCAACCCGGAAGCCCTGGTCGCGCCGCTGCTCGAGGTCCTGCAACTGGATGGTCATGCCGACGTCACCGTCGGTGCCGAGACTGCGCCCCTGTCGGAGTGGCTCTCCAGCCGCCGCGAACTGACCAAGCTGTCGCGGCCGTTCCTGGCCGCGCATGCCGAGAAGTCGGGCGCGGCCGAACTGCAGGCGCTGCTCGCCCCTACCCAGACTGCCGGCCTGGCGACGCTGCTCGCCGACCACCAGGTGATCGACGTGCTGCGTCGCTGGCCGGCGGATTGGGACCACGCAGGCCTGCTGGCCGCGCTGCGGCCGCTGGCGCCGCGGCTGTACTCGATCGCCTCCAGCCGCCGCCGCGTCGGCGACGAAGTGCACCTGACCGTCGACGAGCTCGAATACCAGGCGCACGGCCATGCCCACGTCGGCTCGGCCAGCGCTTTCCTGGCCGCGCTGGCCGAGGGCGACACGGCCGCGGTCTATGTCGAGGCCAATGAGCGCTTCCGGGTGCCCGCCGACGACGCGCGCGACATCATCATGATCGGGCCGGGCACCGGCGTGGCACCATTCCGCGGCTTCGTGCAGGAGCGTGCCGAGCGCGCCGCCCGTGGCCGTAACTGGCTGTTCTTCGGCGCCCGCCATTTCAACCGCGACTTCCTCTACCAGGCCGAGTGGCAGCAGGCGCTGCAGCGTGGCGAACTGCATGAGCTGGACCTGGCGTTCTCGCGCGACCAGGCCGAGAAGATCTACGTGCAGCACCGCCTGCGCCAGCGCGGCCGCGAGGTCCATGCCTGGCTGCGCGACGGGGCCCACCTGTACGTCTGCGGCGCGATCTCGATGGGCAAGGACGTCCATGCCGCGCTGCTGGACATCGTCGCAGAACACGCCGGGCTGGACGCCGAGGGCGCCAGCGAATTCCTCGCCGGATTGCAGAAGGAGGGGCGCTACAGCCGCGACGTGTATTGAGCCGACCTCCCGTCGCGCGCTTCCACTTCCGCCAGCCACCGCACGCATGAGCAGCCATTCCGTAGAAGACATCAAGTCCGCCAGCCGCCGCCTGCGCGGCTCGCTGCTGGAGAGCCTGGCCGATCCGGTCACCGGCGCCCTGCGCGAGGACGACCAGACCCTGATCAAGTACCACGGCAGCTACCAGCAGGACGACCGCGACCTGCGCGACGAGCGGCGTCGGCAGAAACTGGAACCGGCCTACCAGTTCATGATCCGCACCCGCACCCCGGGTGGCGTGGTCACCCCGCGGCAGTGGCTGCAGCTGGATGCCATCGCCACGCGCTACGGCAACCACTCGCTGCGCGTGACCACCCGCCAGGCATTCCAGTTCCACGGCGTGATCAAGCGCGAGCTGAAGGCGACGATGCAGGCGATCAATGCCGCGCTGATCGACACCCTGGCCGCCTGCGGCGACGTCAACCGCAACGTGCTGGTCGCCGCCAACCCGCTGGTCTCGCCCGTGCACGCCCAGCTCTACGCCGATGCCGCGCGCACCTCCGAGCACCTGCTGCCCAACACCCGCGCCTACTACGAGATCTGGCTGGACGAGGAGCGCGTGGCCGGCAGTGGCGAGGAGGTCGAGCCGATCTATGGCGATCGCTACCTGCCACGCAAGTTCAAGATCGGCTTCGCGCTGCCGCCGCTCAATGACGTCGACGTTTTCGCCAATGACCTGGGTTTCATCGGCACGCTCGAGGACGGCGTGCTGACCGGCTACAACCTCGCCATCGGCGGCGGCATGGGCGCCACCCACGGCGACGCGGAAACCTGGCCACGGGTCGGCAACGTGGTCGGCTGGTTCCCGCGCGAGCGCCTGCTCGAGGTCGCCACCGCGGTGGTCACCACCCAGCGTGATTTCGGCAATCGCGAGCAGCGCAAGCGGGCGCGCTTCAAGTACACGATCGACGACAAGGGCCTGGATTTCATCGTCGCCGAGATCGAGCGTCGCGCGGGCTTCGCACTGGTGCCGGCGCGGGCGTTCGCGTTCGAACACAACGGCGACCGCTACGGCTGGGTCGAGGGCGAGGATGGCCGCTGGCACCTCACCCTGTCATTGCCGGCCGGCCGCATCGCCGATATCGAGGGCAGCACCGGCCTGACCGGACTGCGCGAGATCGCGCGCATCCACGAGGGTGAGTTCCGGCTGACGCCGAACCAGAACCTGGTGATCGCCGGCGTACCGGCGGCGCAGCGCGCGCGCATCGATGCACTGGTGGCCGCGCATGGCCTGGACGCGGGCAACCGCGCGCCGACCGCACTGGCGCGGGGTGCGATGGCCTGCGTCGCGTTGCCGACCTGCGGCCTGGCGATGGCCGAGGCCGAGCGCTACCTGCCCGATTTCACTGCCCGCCTGGCGCCGCTGCTCGAGCGGCATGGCTTGGCCGATACGCCGATCGTGCTGCGCATCTCCGGCTGCCCCAACGGTTGCTCGCGCCCTTACCTGGCCGAGATCGCGCTGGTCGGCAAGGCCCCGGGCCGCTACAACCTGATGCTCGGCGGCGACCGTCGTGGCCAGCGCCTGAACACGCTGTACCGCGAAAACATCACCGAAACGGACATCCTCGACGCCCTCGAGCCGCTGTTCGCCCGCTATGCCGGCGAGCGCGCGGCCGATGAAGGCTTCGGCGATTTCCTCCACCGCCAGGGCGTGGTCGCCCTGCCCGCCTACCCGACCCATCGTCAGGTCGAACTGGAACTCGTATGACCGCCCTGCCCGCCTCCCCGGCCGTCGCTCCGATGACGCACGATCTCGATGCCATCAATGCGCTGCTGGAACGATGCAACGCCGAGGAGCGCGTGGCCTGGGCGCTGGCCAACGGTCCGGCGAAGGCGGCGCTGTCGTCGAGCTTCGGCGCGCAGTCGGCGGTCGCGCTGCACATGCTGAGCGTGCAGAAGCCGGACATCCCGGTGATCCTGGTCGACACCGGCTATCTGTTCCCGGAGACCTACCGCTTCGCCGACGCGCTGACCGAGCGGCTGCAGCTCAACCTCAAGGTGTTCCGGCCGCTGGTCAGCCGCGCCTGGATGGAAGCGCGCCATGGCCGGTTGTGGGAACAGGGCGTGGTCGGGATCGAGCAGTACAACAACCTGCGCAAGGTGGAACCGATGCGCCGCGCGCTCGACGAACTGGACGTGGGCACCTGGTTCACCGGCCTGCGCCGCCAGCAGTCGGCCAGCCGTGCGCAGACGCCGATCGTGTCGCTGCGCGGTGATCGCTACAAGATCAGCCCGATCGCGGACTGGACCGATCGCGATGTGTGGCAGTACCTGAAGAAGCACGACCTGCCGTACCACCCGCTGTGGGAGCAGGGTTACGTGTCGATCGGCGACTTCCATACGACGCGGCGCTGGGAGCCGGGGATGCGCGAGGAAGACACGCGCTTCTTCGGGCTCAAGCGTGAGTGCGGGATCCACGAGGACATCTGAGGGATTTTGGATTTTGGTTGGGATGGGGCGGCCTTTGGCCGCCCTGTCTTTTTCTTCGGCCTTTTGGGGGAAAGCGGGGCGCCTCGCTTGCGCGGGCTGTATTGGGGGTTATTGAGGGCGCGCCATGGTGGGCGGACAGTTTGGCCCTGACTGACGCTTTGGGCGCCGACCCGGCGGGGGTGGGGGAAGAGAAGAGCGAGCTCCCCGACCCCCGGCTAACTCAGACCAATGGACTTCGACCGGTGGATCGATAGCGGCGAACGAAGGCCGGGCTGTTCCGATCGCTCGACGTCAGGGACGTCGCTCTTCTCTTCCCCCTCCTTCCAGCGCGCTTCTGAAGAATGGGGGAAATCAAGGCGCCGGGCGACGGCTCGACGGGTATGGGCGCGAGTGGGCCATGGATGGCCCACGTTCGGTTTCGTCACGACAAGGACGTCTGCCGAAACCGACGCGCCCATGCCCGTCGGGGCGGCGCACCCAAACGTAAGTCAGGGCCAAACCAACCGCAAAGCCAGGCGCGCCCTCAACAACCCCCCAATACAGCCCGCGAAAGCGGGCGCCCCGCTTCCCGGCAAAAAACCAACAACCCCGCAAACCATCCACCCCTGGAAACCCGCTCAACAGCGCGCGCCACACAAGCGAGCCTCAGTCGTAGTGGTAATTGAGCTTGAGCCAGGCACTGCGACCAGGCTCGTTGATGCGCACCGGATCGGCCGGATAGCCGAAGTCCGCGCTGCCGGCGAGGTTGAGATGCTCCGCGTAGGCGCGATCGAACAGATTGTCGATGCCCGCCGTGAGCGAAAGCGCATCGCTGAAGCGGTACCCGCCGTTGAGCGAGAACACCGCGAAGCCCGCGCTCGGGCCCAGGTCGCGACCGACGACATTGCCCTCGTCGATCGCCACCCGGCCCTGCCGCGCCACCGCCCTGAACAGCGCGCCGGCCGACCAGCGCGCGCCTTCCCAACTCGCGCTCACGCGCGACTCCAGTGGCGGCATCTGCGGCAACGCACCGCCATCACTGTGGTTCTCGCCCCAGGCGTAGGCCAGCGTGCCGCCGAGCTTCAGCCCCTGACGCAGATGCCACTCGACCCCGGCTTCGGCACCGGCGATACGGGCATCGACGTTCCGCGCCGTCGTCGTGGCCCCCATCATCCCGCCATCCTGGTATTCGAACAGGATGTAATCGGCGATGCGGCCGGCATAGGCCGACACCCAGGCATCGAGGTGTTCGCTGCGGAACTGCAGGCCGATGTCGAGCTGGGTGGTGCGCTCGGGCGCGACCCCGGAGAAGGCATTGACCGCGCCGGCCGGGCCACTGTCGGCCGAGAACAGCTCCCAGTAGTCGGGCATGCGCGAAACGTGTCCGATGCCGGCGTACCAGGTGGTGTTCGCCGACAGGTCCTGCTCGCGACGGAAGAAACCGCTGCCCAGCCATTCGCGGCGCTGTTGGCCGGCGGTGGGATTGGGCATGGCCATCATGCCGGTAGTGGCGCGCTCGTCGGTCGCCTCGGCGCGGTCCATCCGCAACCCGGTGACCCAGCGCCCCGGCTGGCCGGCGCCCAGCGTCATCTCGGTGAACAGGCCCAGGTTGGAGAAGCGGGCGTCGACATTCCACGGCAGGCTCGCATAGACGCCTCGTCCCATCGCGCTGCGATCGCGATGGCGGCTGTCCTGCAGGTCTGCGCCTGCGGTGATCGCCACCGTGTCCCAGCGCCAGTCCACGGCCACCCGCCCGCCGGTGGTGCGACGGTCGACGTTGGAGGCCATCGGCATCGGCATCGATGACATCGGGTTGGGTGTACGCAGCGTGTAGTTGTCCATGACGTGGTCAGCGTCGTTGTAATACACGTTCGCCTCGACGCGATCCCAGGCACCTGGCAGGTTCGTGCGCTGGTAACGGGCGGCATAGCTGTGGCGACGGAATGCGGCACCGTCCATGCCGCGGCCCGCGTAGCGGGCCTGTGCGTCACCCGTGCCGGCGGAGACCTCCAGCACGCTGTCCGGGTCCGGCGTCCAGCCGATCGCCGCATCGGTATTCCACTTGCGCCAGCGCGAGGGCACCACGTCGCCGTTGCCGTCCTCGTAGTCATCGGATTCGGAACGGTTGCCGTTCACGCGCACGTAGCCGAGCGCGTTGCCGGCGGTGGCGTCGAGCACCTGGTCGTTGCGATCGAACGAACCGACCAGCGCGCTGGCATCCAGGCGCAGGCCCGGGGCATCGAAGCGCGGCGTGTCGCGCTCGAAACGGACCGTGCCGGCGGAGGCGCCCGGCCCCCAACGCACGGTCTGCGGCCCCTTCACCAGCACCAGGCGGTCATAGGTCTCCGGCGCGATGTAGGAGAGCGGATTGTCCATGCGCGCCGGGCAGGCGCCGATCAGGCTGCCGTCGTTGCTGAGCACGTTGAGGCGCGAGCCGAACATGCCGCGCAGCACCGGGTCGCCGTTGGTGCCTCCGTTGCGCACGGCGGCGAAGCCGGGGACGGTCTTGAGGTAGTCGGCGCCATCGCTGGCCGGGACCGGTTGCCGCGGCAGGCGCGGATCGGTCACCCAGGTGAGCGGGCTGTCCGGGGCGGCAGCGGTGACGACCAGGGTATCGAGGGTGCGGGTGTCGCGGTTTTCATCGGCGTGCGCCGGCATGGCATGCAATGCGCAGGCCAGCGCGCACGCGAGGACCGCCGGCACGGCCGGCGATGGAAGCGGGAAAGACATAGGGAACTCCACGGAAACACGGCGGGCACGCGCGGCAGGCGCCGCGCGCGGGTCACTGGCGGCGGCTCAGGCCGCCAGCGGCGGTCCCCGCGCCGGGTGCGCCGGCCAGCCATGGCCGAGGGTTCGTTGAACCGCCCGCTCGGTCCGCGTCGCGACGACGCGCGCCAACGGCAACACGCCCAGCACGATCGCCAACAGCGGCAGCAGGCGTATCGCCAGCAGGCAGTAATCGCAGGCGGCGCCCGCATGGCCGGCCATGTCCGCGTGCCCGTCCTGCGCCATGTCCGGCATCGCGGCCGCATGGCCGTGGGACATCGACAGCGCCGGCCGATCCAGTGCGACCCGCTGCAGGCCCTGGGTGGTGCACAGCTCGGCGAAACGCACGCCAGCCGGTGATTGCAGCGCCCGGCTCAGCAGCGGCGCGCACAGCATCAGCACGACCGCCAGCCAGGCCAGTCGCGCGAACAATGCCTGCAGGGAGCGGGAGCGGCGCACGCAGCGATTCTAGCCGGCGACGCCCGGCCTACGCGCCAGCCCCGGTCGACCGCGACACAGTGTCGCAGCCCCGTACCGGGGTCAGCTGGTGATCGTCTGGGTCAGCGCTTCCCAGGTCGGTGGAGTCGGCCAGGCCGGAGCCTGGTTGCCTTCCAGGACGCGGCGCAGGTCGCGCTTGTCGATCTGCGGCGCCAGCACGTGTACCAGCTCCAGTGCGTAATCGCGCAGCACGCGATCGCGTGGCAGCACCGCCCAGGCGATGCATTCGGAAATCGGTGCCGGCGCCGGCCACGCACGCAGGTCCTCGTCACCGCCCCCGATCGCCATTTCGGCCACCAGGCCGACGCCCAGGCCGGTGCGCACGTAGGTCTTGATCAGGTCCGCGTCCAGCGCGGTCAGGGCAATGCGCGGCTCCAGCCCGACCTGGGCGAAGGCGCGCTGCAGCGAGGAGCCCGGCCGGGTCGAGGACTCATAGCTGATCAATGGCTGGGCGGCGAGCGCGGCCATGTCCGGCGCCACGCGCGCGCGATCGAGTTCATGCCCGCGCGGCACGATCACCAGCCGCCGCCAGCGGTACAGGGGCACCGCGATGCCGGCACTGGGTTCGCCGCCGGCGGTGCTGACCACGGCGATATCCGCATCGCCCTGGCTGAGCAGGTCCAGCGCCGCGCTCTCGGCCGCCTGCTGCAGGTGCACGCTGACCTGCGGATAGGCCTGCTTGATCTGTGCCACCGCTGGCGGCAGCACGAAGCGCGCCTGGGTATGCGTGGTGGTCAGGGTCAGCTGGCCCTGCGCCTCGCGCCGCTGGTTGGCGGCGTAGGTGCGGATGTTGTTGGCCTCGGACAGGACCGAGCGCGCACGCACGATCACTTCGACGCCCGCCGGGGTCACGGATTCCAGGCTGCGGCCCTTGCGCACGAACAGCAGGAAGCCCAGTTCATCCTCCAGCTGCTTGAGCTGCTTGGACAGGCCCGGCTGGGTCGCGTGCACCCGCGCGGCGGCCAGCGTGATGTTCAGCTCGGCATCGGCGATGGCGACCAGGTAGCGGAGTTGGGTCAGCGTCATCGGCGTGTCTGCAACTTCGGGAGGGGGCTGATTGACTGTAAGGGAATCTGCCTTCCGAGCTTATAACCGAATGTTATCTGATCCCTGCATGAAGTCATTTCCGGAGGACATAAGCGAGGCTTACGGTCAGCGCTCTCCCGTCCGCCCGACGAGCGCCCGTGACCGCCGCCCTGCTCCCATTGTTCGCCGACCTGCGCGACCGCCCGGTACTGGTCGTCGGCGGCGGCCAGGTGGCCGCCCGCAAGGTCGAGGCCCTGCTTCATGCCGGCGCACGGGTCCGGGTCGGTGCACCGGCGCTGGGTCCGGCCCTGCACGCGGCTGCTGAAGCCGGGACGATCGAATGGCTGCGGGGCGGCTTCCATCCCGGCTGGCTGGATACGCCTGCCTGGCTGGTGGTCGCCGCCAGCGGGGAGCGCGCGATCGACCGCGACGTGGCCCGCGCCGCCCACGCGCAGTGCCGCTTGGTCCAGGTCGTCGGCGACCCGCAAGCCTCCAGCTTCCACCTGCCGCTGGTGATCGAGCGTGGCGCGCTGCAGATCGCCCTGTCCAGCGGCGGGCACGCGCCGGCGGTCGCCCGCCACCTGCGCCGCTGGCTGGAATCCCTGCTCGACCACAGCTGGGGCGGGCTGGTCGCGTTGTTCGCCCGCCGCGATGCGGCCATCCGCGCCCGCCATCCCGACGCTCCCGCCCGTCGTCGCTTCCTCGACGCCCAGCTGGCGGTCCCCCTGCCGCGCCTGCTGCGCCAGCGCCGCCAGGCCGATGCGCAGACCTGGCTCGACACCCAGCTGGCCCACAGCGCAAGCGCCCCGCGGGGTTCGGTCACCCTGGTCGGCGCAGGCCCGGGCGATCCCGGTCTGCTGACGCTGGCAGCGCTGCGGGCGATGAACGAGGCCGACGTGATCCTGCACGACCGGCTGGTCAGCGGGCCGGTGCTGGCGCTGGCGCGCCAGGGCGCCGAGCGCATCGAGGTCGGCAAGTCGGCTTCCGGCCGCAGCACGCACCAGGACGACATCCACGCCCTCATGCTGGCGCACGCGCGCGCCGGCCGCCGGGTCGTCCGCCTGAAGGGAGGCGATCCGTTCGTGTTCGGCCGCGGCGGCGAGGAGCTGGAATTCCTGCGCGACCATGCCATCCCGTACGAGGTCGTCCCCGGCATCACCGCCGCGGTGGCCTGCGCCGCCTACGCCGGCATCCCGCTGACCCACCGCGATCACGCCCAGTCGGTGCGGCTGGTGACCGCGCACTGCCGCGATTCGCTCGACACGCTGGACTGGAACGCCCTGGCACGCGAGCGCCAGACCCTGGCCTTCTACATGGGCGTCGGCGCCCTCGACACCCTGCAGGAGCGGCTGCTGGCCGGTGGCCGTGGCGCCGGCACCGCGTTCGCCCTGGTCGAGAACGGCTCGCGTCCCGAACAGCGGGTCGTCATCGGCCAGCTGGGTGAACTGGCCCGCGTGGCCCGCCAGCACGCCGTCGGCTCGCCTGCCCTGCTGATCCTCGGCGACGTCGCCGCGCTGGCCCCTTCCCTGCACTGGTTCGGCGCCCCGCCGCTCGGCGAGCCGCCATCACTTCCCGCAAAGCCCGGCGACGCCACACTCGCGCACGCCGCCTGACCGACTCCACGGAGACCCCGCATGGCCCTGCATGACAGCATCCTCGACACCATCGGCCGCACGCCGGTGGTGAAACTCAACCGGATCGCGCCCGACCACGTCACCGTCTACGCGAAGGTCGAATCGTTCAACCCCGGCGGTTCGGTCAAGGACCGGCTGGCGCTGGCGATCATCCTCGACGCCGAGCAGCGCGGCCTGATCAAGCCCGGCGACACCATCGTGGAAGCGACCTCAGGCAATACCGGCGTGGCCCTGGCCATGGTGGCCGCCGCGCGCGGCTACAAGTTCGTCGCCACCATGGTCGAGACCTTCTCGATCGAGCGCCGCAAGCTGATGCGTGCCTATGGCGCCAAGGTCATCCTGACCCCGGCCGCGGAACGCGGCACCGGCATGGTGCGCAAGGCCAAGGAACTGGCCGAGCAGCACGGCTGGTTCCTGGCCAGCCAGTTCGCCAATCCGGCCAATCCGGCGTACCACCGCAACACCACCGCGGCGGAGATCCTGCGTGATTTCGCCGGCCAGCGCCTGGACTATTTCGTCAGCGGCTGGGGCACCGGCGGCACGTTGACCGGCGTGGGCGAGGTGCTGCGCGTGGCGCGGCCGGAGACGAAGATCATCGCCACCGAACCGGCCGGCGCGGCGCTGCTATCCGGCGCGGAATGGAAGCCGCACAAGATCCAGGGCTGGACCCCGGACTTCGTGCCGGAGGTGCTCAACCGCGAGGTCTACGACGAGCTGTACTCGATCGCCGACGAGCGTGCGATCGAAGTCGCCCGCCGCCTGGCCGCCGAGGAAGGCATTTTCGTCGGCATTTCCTCCGGCGCCACCGTGGCAACCGCGCTGGACGTGGCGGCCAAGGCCGACCCCGGATCGGTCCTGCTGGCGGTATTGCCGGATACCGGCGAGCGGTACTTCAGCACTCCGCTGTTCGCCGACATCAACGAAGGCTCGGACGACGACTGGCTGGCCGGGCTGCCGTAAGCGGCAGTCGCATGGCGAAAACCGGAAAGGGCCGCTGCTGCGGCCCTTTCCTTTTCAAGGGGCTCAGAAATTGAACTTCGTGGTGAACATGTAGCGCCGACCGATCAGATCGTTGACGTAGGGAAACGGCCCGACATCGTCGGTGACATTGGTCACCGCCAGATTCATCTGCGCATAGTCGCTGAGGCGGTAGGTGAGCTGGAGATCGGCGGTCGTGGTGCTTTCACGCTTCTGGAAATCGCGCGAGTCCAGGGTGAGGTTCGCCGCGATCGCGGTGCTGCTGGTGTAGTACAGGTCCGTGCCGACCTTGAATTTGCCCAGCCGGTAGGACAGCGACCACTTGTATTGGCGTTCGGCCAGCGAGCCGCCACCGGTGCCGACTTCATTGACCGCGGCGATTCCAAGGGCAGCCGCACGTTCCCACTTGCGTGGGAAATAGCCGTAGAACGCGGCATCGATCACCCCCCTGCCCCAGCCCTTCTGCGTCATGTCGAGGCGATAGCTCGCCTCGGTGCTCCATGCAGCGAAGTTGATGTAGGGCCCGTTGATGAATGTAGTGCTGATGCCGTCGGCGACTGCGGAGCGGGGATCACGCGAGATCCGGCGGCAAAAGCGGTTGGCGCGATCGACGTCTCGGGTGTCGAACTCGTCTGCGTCGAAGCAGCCGTTTGCGATGTCGCTTGCCGAGAGCGAGTCGATCACGTCGGTGATGCGGATGTCGTACCAGTCCGCAGACAGCCTCAGGCCGTCCGCCCAAGAAGGCTGGAACACGATGCCGGCTGTCCATGCGTCAGCCTGCTCGTTGCGCAGGGGGTCGCCCTGCTCCAGGTAACCAAGCACGCTGGAACCAGCAGCCTGGAAGGTATTCGGATCAACGTCGGGATGGCCTGCGAAGAATGCAGCGCAGTTGGCGCGCCGACGATCTGGCCGTGGCCCGGCATTGATGTTGCTGGCCTGGCAGGGCTCGGGGATGAAGTAGAAGGCCGATTGCCGCGTCGTGTACAGCTCCGCGACCGACGGCGAACGGAACGAACGTGTCTTGTTGCCCCGCAGCTGGATCCCCTCGACTGGCTCGTACTGCAGGCCATAGGTGTAGGCGGTGAACCAGCCATTCACCGAGTTGCGGACGCGGCGGATCTTGCCGGTCAGGTCGAGCCGGCTCAGGCCGGGCAGCCCGCGACTGCTGTCAACCAGAGGCGCGAACAACTCCGCAAAGAATTCATCGGTATGGAACGCGCCGGCATTCGGTGCGATGGGCACAGCGCGCCCCAGACCGCGTTGCTGGTAGTCGCTGGGCGTGAACCGCGCCGCCTCGCGGTGGTACTCGTAGCCACCATTGAAGGTCAGTTCACCACCGGGCAGATCGACGATTCCGCCGGTGATGTTGGCGTTGAAAACCGCCTGGTCGGTCTGCGCGGTCGCCCGGGTTGGGGTGACCACATACCCCTTGGCCGCCGCCGAGGGCGCTCCCTCGCCGAACAGGCTGAGTGGTATGCATGCGGGATCCACCGTCGTGCCGGGCCGGGTGCTGTCGCATACAACCTGGCCATCGGCCTGGCGACGCACGTTCAGCGCGTTGATGAGGTTCTGTTGGATAACACCGGTGCCGTTGTATACGAAGCGTCCCCGCCCCCGGTTGAGCGATGCTTCCCAGTCGAAGTTGCGCCCCGCGGCCTCGAAGTAACCGCGCAGGCCCGCCACGCCGCGCCAGATGTGGGTGCTGCTGCTGGCGTTGTTGACGGAAAGGTCGCGCGAGGAACGGGACAGGCGGAAGCGCTCGATGCCGTGTGCCCGCAGCACCTGCCTTGCCTGGTCGTTGAGCAGCGGGTGGTCGGCCCGGATCACATAGGCGCCGCTCTTCGCCCCGCTGCCATCCACGAACGCCGTGCCGAATCCAATCGCGTTGTAGGTGTTCTGGTCGACCAGTTCGCGCGCCTGGGCGCCGTACCAGGACGCTTCCCAGAATGCTTCGAGCGCGTCGGTGAGCTCGAACTTGCCGAGCAGGTAGGCCTGGGAGCGGTCGACATCGGATATCAGCTGCCCGGCCTCGGCAAGATTCACGCCGTCGCCGCCGGAGGCGCTGCCGTTGGTACCGAAATTGACTCCGGGGTCATACGCCACCAGGTTGCCCTGGCGATCGAACTGCAAGGACTGGTCCTGACCCGGCCCGAAGCCACGAAGCTGGCCGCTGCTGTCACGGGTGGTACGACCGGTGGCCGGGAGCAGCACGCCACCCCAGGTCATGTTGCCGCTGCGGTTGTTGCGGATGTACACGCTGGCGGGAACGCCGTCGCCGGATCCGGTATCGAACGGGATGTCGCCATGCAGGCGGCCGTCGGTGGCCGGGTTACGACCGGGCTGGTAGCGTTCGACCGCCTCGCGGCTGGGGTTGCGCTGCAAGGCATAGCCGTGCCGCACATAGGCGCGATCGATCGACAGCAATCCATCCTGGCTGTCCTGGCCAAGGGACAGCACGAAGTGGCCGCGATCCTGCGCGAACTTGCTGCCCAGCAAGGCGGAGACATGATAGCGGTTGCCGTCGCCGCGCTCGGTCTGGCCATAGCCGATGCGCGTCTCCAGCCCTTCGAAGTCGTCGCGCAGGATGATGTTGGTGACGCCGGAGATTGCGTCCGAACCATAGGTCGGTGCTCCGCCGATGGAAATGCTCTCGATGTGGTCGACAAGGTTGGCGGGGATCGCATTGAGGTCGACCTGCACACCCTCGGAGGCCGGACCGAAGATCGTGGGCGGGTTGGAGGTGACGTAGCGGCGCCCGTTTATCAGGCCGAGCAGGCGGTTGGATCCCAGAGAGAACTGGCTGGCGAAGCTGACGCCCGTGCCGAAACTGCTCTGCCCGCCGAAGATCGAGGCGCCCGCGCTGAACCCGGGCTCGTTGAAGATCGCATTGGCGATGTTGGTAGTACCGGTATCGTCCAGGTATTCGCGCCCGATCACCTGCGCAGGCTCCAGCGTATCGAAGCCGGCACGTGGAATGCGCGTGCCGGTGACGACCACGCGGTCCAGGGTCCTGGGATCGGTAGTCGCCGGCTCGGTCTTCGACGCATCGGTCGGCGGGGCGGCGGGTTCGCCATCCCAGGTGGGCGCCTGCGCATGCGCGGCCTCGCCAAGTGCCAACAGCACGCATGACGCCAGCAACTTCCTGCAGGTGGCTGCAGCCATCGTCTACTCCTCCCATGTGCGGTGGGACGGCGCATGCCGTACCTGCCGGGGAGGACAGTCACATACTGACTGGCCGCGATTGAATGCGAAAAATCCACCGCATTTGCAGATTTTTTACAAACCCAGAGGCCGCTTCCGGCTTCGCGTCGCGCCTTTGCCGGCTGCCAGTCGCAGTTGCTGATACACGCCCACGGCACCCTGACAGGCATGGCCGATGGCGCCACACCGCCATCACACCCCGCTCATCCATCGCACCCGAAGATCCATACATGACCATCGAAGTCTGGCAAGGGGACATCACGACGCTGGACGTCGACGCCATCGTCAACGCCGCCAACGAATCGTTGCTCGGCGGCGGCGGCGTCGACGGCGCGATCCATCGCGCCGCCGGCCCGGGCCTGCTCGAGGAATGCGCTCGCATTCCCGAAGTCCGTCCCGGGGTTCGCTGCCCCACTGGCGAAGTGCGTGCCACCGGCGGCTACCTGCTGCCCGCGCGCCACGTTTTCCACGCCGTCGGTCCGGTCTGGCGCGATGGCGCGCACCACGAGCCGGCACTGCTGGCGAACTGCTACTGGCAGTCGCTGCGCCTGGCCGAACAGATGGACCTGCATTCGATCGCGTTCCCGGCGATCAGCTGCGGCGTCTACGGTTATCCGCTGCAGCAGGCCGCGCGCGTGGCAGTCACCGAAACCGTGGCCTGGGAGAAATCGCACAAGGTACCCAAGCGCATCGTGCTGGTCGCCTTCAATGACGCAACCTTCAAGACCTACCAGCAGCTGTTGGCACAGGCCTATCCGCAGGTCGCTTGAGGGCCGTCGCCACGAAACGGAAAACGCCGGCTTTCGCCGGCGTTTTCTTTTTCCAGCCTGCGGGGCGGATCAGCCCTTCCACTGCCCCAGCGCAGCCTGGCCGTTTTCGCGGGCGCGCTCGAACACCACCTGCTGGGCCTTGGCGAAGTTGCCCTTCATGTCCTTGGCCCACAGCTTCAGCGCGGCCTGCTGCATCGCGCGGCCGTACGAGAAGCTCAGCGGCCACGGCAGGTTGCCCAGCTGGTTCATCGCGTTGAGGTGCGCGGTGGACTGCTCGTCGGTCTGGCCGCCGGACAGGAACACGATGCCCGGCAGGATCGCCGGCACGGTGCTCTTCAGGCACATCACGGTGGACTCGGCGACTTCGTCGATACCGGCCTGCTCTTCGCAGCCCTTGCCCGAGATGACCATCGAGGCCTTCAGGATCGTGCCTTCAAGCACGACGTTCTGCTCATACAGCGCGGCGAACAACGAACGCAGGGTCGCTTCGGTGACCTCGTAGCAGGTCTCGATGTCGTGGTCGCCGTCCATGATCACTTCCGGCTCGACCATCGGCACCAGGCCCGCCTCCTGGCACAGCGCGGCATAGCGCGCCAGCGCATGGGCGTTGGCCTCGATGCAGGTGCCCGAAGGGATGTCCTCGCCGATGTTGATCACCGCGCGCCACTTGGCGAAGCGCGCGCCGAGCTTGTAATACTCCTCCAGGCGGGCGCGCAGGCCGTCCAGGCCCTCGGTGACCAGCTCGCCCGGCATGCCGGCGAGCGGGTGGGCGCCCTTGTCGACCTTGATGCCCGGGATGATGCCGTGCTCGGCCATGTACTTGGCGAACGGCACGCCGTCCTTGGTGGACTGGCGGATGGTTTCGTCGAACAGGATCGCGCCGGAGATGTAGTCCCCCAGCTTCGGCGTGGTCAGGAGCAGCTCGCGGTAGGCGCGACGGTTCTCCTCGGTGTTCTCGATTCCCACGCTGGCAAAGCGCTTGGCGATCGTGCTGGTGGACTCGTCGATGGCGATGATGCCCTTGCCCGGGGCGACCATCGCCTGGGCGGTTTCAGCAAGCTGTTCGATGCTCATGTGTTTCCTGTGGCAGCAGCGGGGGAGAACGGAATTATACCCATGAACGCATACAGCCATTCCTTCACGGAATGGCTGCAAACGTTTACAGGTTTAGTGGCTATGGCCGCTGGATGTCCGTCCCGCCATCGCGGCGGGACAGGCAGCGGACAAGGCGAGGCTTACAGCTCGCCCAGGCCGCTGGCGCGTCCGTCGGCGCCGACTTCCAGCAGGCGCAGCGTGTTGGTCGCGCCATGGGTTTCCATGTGCTCGCCACTGGTGAACACCACGCGGTCGCCGGCGGCCAGCAGGTTGGCCTCGACCAGCACGCGGATGCTGCCGCGCGCGGCTTCGCGCGGGGTCAGGCCACGGCTGTCGAAGCTGATCGGGAACACGTCGCGCATCAGCGCCATCTGGCGACGCGCGCCGTCGTGGCGGGTCACCGCGTAGATCGGCGCCTTGGCACGGAAGCGCGACAGGTAGCGCGCGGTGCCGCCGGATTCGGTCATGGCGACGATGGCGCGCACGCCGACGTGCTCGGACACGAACATGGTGGCCATCGCGATCGCCTGGTCGGCGCGCTCCAGGTTGCGCTGCGCCTTGCTGAAGTCGGCGTCGGTCTCGAACTGGCGTTCGGCGCCCAGGCAGATGCGCGCCATCGCCTCGACCGCCTTGACCGGATAGGCGCCGGCGGCGGTTTCGGCCGACAGCATCACCGCGTCGGTGCCGTCGATCACGGCGTTGGCGACGTCCAGCACTTCGGCGCGGGTCGGGATGGGGCTTTCGACCATCGACTGCAGCATCTGGGTGGCGGTGATGACGACCTTGTTCTGCGCCAGCGACTCGCGAATGATCTTCTTCTGCAGGCCCGGCAGCTCGGCGTCGCCGATTTCCACGCCGAGGTCGCCGCGGGCGACCATCACCACGTCGGAAGCCTCGACGATCTCGGTCAGGTTCTCGATCGCCTCGGTGCGCTCGACCTTCGACACCAGCGCGGCGTCGCAGCCGTGCTCGCGGGCGATGCGGCGCGCTTCGTTCATGTCGGCCGCGTTGCGGCAGAACGACACGGCGATGAAGTCCACGCCGATCTTGGCGACGATGCCGATCAGCTCCTTGTCACGCTCGGTCAGCGCGCCCAGCGACAAGCCGCCGCCCTGCTTGTTCAGGCCCTTGCGATCGGACAGCACGCCGTCGTTGAGCACGGTGCAGACGATGCGCTCGCCCTGCACTTCGACCACGCGCAGCTGCATCAGGCCGTCGTCGAGCAGCAGCACGTCGCCGCTGGTCACGTCCTGCGGCAGGCCCAGGTAGCTGACGCCGACCTGGGTGGTGTCGCCAGCCGGCGCGTTCGGGTCGGCGACCAGGTCGAAGCGGTCACCGGTCTTGAGGGTGATCTTGCCGTTGGCGAAGCGCTCGATGCGGATCTTCGGGCCCGGCAGGTCGGCCAGGATGCCGACTTCGGCGCCGACGCGCTGCGCGGCGGCACGCACGTCGGCGGCACGCTTGGCCTGGCCGGACGGATCGCCGTGGCTGAAGTTCAGGCGCACGACGTTCACGCCGGCGCGGAACAGATCCTCCAGCACGCCCGGCGGATCGGTGGCCGGTCCGAGGGTGGCGAGAATCTTGGTGCGGCGCTGGCGTTCGGTCATGGCGGTGGGCTCCCCCGGAAAAGTCCGGAAAATTAGCACATCAACGACCGTCGCAGGGATGTCTTTGCAGCATAGCCGGCCATGCATTCCGGCATGTCGGCACAACATGCGCATACGCATGGCGCGAACCGGGATTCACTATTTGTGTTTTCGCCGCCATGCAATCGCGGTTGCATGCGGCCTGTCCACGCGGGACAGGCGCCGGACACGCCGGCGCCTTCGCTCAACCCAGCAGCGCCGCCAGCTGTGCCGGCTCGGTGGCCAGCACGTCGGCGCCGGCACGACGCAGCTCCGCCTCGTCGCCGAACCCCCACAGCACGCCGATGCTGCGCATCCCGTGCGCGCGGGCGCCTTCGATGTCCATCCGCCGGTCGCCGATCATCACGCACTGCGCCGGCTGCAGCCGCAGGCGCCGCAGCGCCTCGGCGACCAGGTCGGGCTTGAAGCGGCGCTCACCGTCGTCGCTGGCGCCTACGACTTCCTCGAAGCATCCGCCGAATGGCAGGTGCTCGACGATGCGGCGGGCGAAACGCTCGTTCTTCGAGGTCACCACCGCCATGCGATGGCCTGCGGCGTGCAGCGCCGGGATCGCCTCGGCGATCCCGGGAAACACGCTGTGCTCGGTCCATCCCACGGTGTCGTAACGTTCGCGGTACAGCGCCAGGGCCTGTTCGACCAGCGCCTGGTCTCCAGCGAAGCGCTCGTGGAAGCTGTCACGCAGCGGCGGGCCGATCCAGCCACGCAGCTGGTCGGTCGACGGCAGCATCTGCCCGAGTGCATCGAAGGTATGGACGATGCCGCCGACGATCCCGGGCTCGGAATCGATCAGCGTGCCGTCCATGTCGAAGAACAGCGTGGGCAGGCTCACTGCCCGCGCGCCTCCAGCGCCGCCACCGCCGGCAGGACCTTGCCTTCGAGGAACTCGAGGAAGGCACCGCCGCCGGTGGAGATGTAGCCGACCTGCCCGGCGATGTCGTACTTGTCGACCGCGGCCAGGGTGTCGCCACCACCGGCGATGGAGAACGCCGGCGAGGCGGCGATCGCGCGGGCCAGGGTCTCGGTGCCGTGGCTGAAGGCATCGAACTCGAAGACCCCGACCGGGCCATTCCACACCACCGTCCCGGCCTTGGCGATCAGCGCGGCATAGCGCGCGGCGGTATCCGGGCCGATGTCCAGGATCAGGTCATCCTCGGCGACGGCATCGACCGCCTTCACCGTGGCCTGTGCATCGGCGGCGAACTGCTTGGCGACCACGACGTCGGTCGGCAGCGGGATGTCGGCGCCACGCGCCTTGGCGGCGGCGACGATCCTGTTCGCGGTTTCGATCAGGTCCGGCTCGCACAGCGACTTGCCGACCTTGTAGCCGGCTGCGGCGATGAAGGTGTTGGCGATGCCACCACCGACGATCAGCTGGTCGACCTTTTCCACCAGGCTGGTCAGCAGCTCCAGCTTGGTCGATACCTTGCTGCCGGCGACGATCGCCAGCAGCGGCCGCGCCGGTTGCGCCAGCGCCTTGGCCAGCGCGTCCAGCTCGGCCATCAGCAGCGGACCGCCAGCGGCAACCGGGGCGAAGCGGATCACGCCATGGGTCGAGGCCTGCGCGCGGTGGGCGGTGCCGAAGGCATCCATCACGAACACGTCGCACAGCGCGGCGTACTGCTTCGACAGGGCTTCATCGTCCTTGCCCTCGCCGACGTTCATGCGGCAGTTCTCCAGCAGCACGACCTGGCCCGGCTCCACTGCCACGCCATCGACCCAGTCACGCACCAGCGGGACCTCGATGCCGAGCAGCTCGGACAGGCGCGCGGCGACCGGCGCCAGCGAATCGGCCTGCGTCCAGGTGCCTTCCTTCGGCCGGCCCAGGTGCGAGGTCACCATCACCGCCGCGCCCTTTTCCAGCGCCAGGCGGATCGTCGGCACGGAAGCGGTGATGCGCTGTTCGGAGGTGATGCGGCCGTCCTCGATCGGCACGTTCAGGTCCTGGCGGATCAGCACGCGCTTGCCGGTGAGGTCGAGGTCGGTCATACGGACGATGGACATGTTCGCAACTCGCTGTTTCGGAGAAGGGGAACGCGCCGGCGGCATCGACCGCGCGGGCGGACCACCATTGTCCGGCGTCGCGCCGACGCGGGCAAACCGCGGGCGGTCAGGCCGCCGGCGGCGCCGCGCGGCCGCGCAGCAGGCTGAGCGCGAATCCGCCCACCAGCAGCGCACCGACGACCAGCAGCGTCCACAGCAACCAGGTCTTCCAGTCGCGCGGGGCGGGCCCCGGCTGCAGTGCCTGCGGGCCAGCCAGCTGTTCGGGCCTGGCGATCAGGCTGGCGGCCGCCGGCTCCCAGGTCGGCCCACGGCGCTGGCGCAGCGTCGCCACCAGCTGCGCCAGCGGCGCTTCGGCGCGCTGCGTGCGCGCGCTGCCGGCGGCCAGCGCATAGGGCGGTTCGCCCTGGGCGATGAAGACCAGCGTCTCGGGCCGGTAACCCAGCCGCAGCTTCGGCATCGCCGTGCTCCCGCCGCCGTCGGGAATCAGCCGCCAGTAGCGGTCGCGGCTGTAGCGCGACAACACCTGCGGTGGCGATTGCTGGGCGCCGCCACCGCTGCCCAGCTGGTAGGCCAACCAGGGCCCGGCGCGTTGCACCCAGGGGGCATCCTCGCTTTCGCGGCTCTGCACGACCCAACGCAGCGCCTGGTTGTCCGGCGCCAGCACGTCGACCTGGGTGACCGGGAAGCGCCCGGGCAGTTCATAGACGAAACCGCGATCCTGAGGATGGCCGTCCAGCAGCAGCCAGCGGGTGTCGCTCGGGCGTACCGGCCCGGCGAGTTCGGCGCGCACGCCCGCCAGTGCCGGCAGGCTGCCGGACAGCAGCACCAGGCGCAGGTAGCGCGCGTTGCTGTCCAGCACGATTCGCCGCTGCTGCAGGCGTGCGTTGCCATTGCCCAGGTCAAGCACGCGCGCGCGCGGATCGAGCAGGTACCAGTCGCGCAGGTCCTCGCTGGCCTCCACGCGCAGCTCGGCCTGGACCGGCGCATCGCCCGCCCATTCCAGCGCCAGCGCGCGGACCGGCGCATGCAGGCCGCTGGCATCGACCAGCCACGCGCGTGCGTCACCCGTCGCCGGCGTGCGGGCGAGATCGCGGGTCTCGATGCGGCGGATCCGCCCGGCCTCGTCGCGCTCGGCGATCAGCTCCAGGTCGCGGGCCGGCGACCGGCCATCCTCCGGCAGCTCGAACAGCGGCAGCGCGCGCGACTCGATCACCGGCACGGCGGCATCGACCTCGGCCAGCGCCGCGGGCAGTGGCTGGCCCTGCGCGTTGAACGGCTGCACGTCGGCCAGCACGGGCGAATGCGCGGTGCGGTACACCGCTTCGTCCAGCTGCACCCGATACGCGCCCGCACCATCGCTGCCCAGCTGCAGCGGCCATTGCCGCACGTAGTTGTCGCGGATGTTCGCACCCGTCGCCTGCGCCAGTGCCGGCACGCACAGCAGCCACAACATCCATCTGCGCATCATGCCGTCTCCTCATCGCCCTCGGCGGCCGGTGCGCGCGGGGGCGCCGGCGCGAAGTAACCCACCAGCGTGCACAGTAGCCCGTAGGCGATGAAGGAACCGATGCCGAGCAGGTTGCCCAGGTGCTGGCGGTCGATGGCCACCAGCTTGAGCAGCACCAGCCCCATCAGCAGCGCGCCGGCCAGCCACATCCCGTGCTGGCGGCGACGCGAACCGGAAATCCATCCCGCCACGCCCAGCACGCTCCACACGATGGTCAGGCTGGTCTGGCTGACGCCGGCGTCGAGCAAGCCCGTCCCCCATGCCAGTCCGCCCCACTGATGCACGCTGCGCAGCGTCGCCACGGTGATCCACAGCAGGCCGGCAATCGCCGACAGCAGCACGCGGTGCGACGGGCGCAGCGCGCTGGCATGGCGCCACAGCCAGCAGGCGAGCAGGCACAGCGCCGCCAGCTGGGTCAGTTCGCCGGGATTGAGCACCGGCAGCCATGGCAGCGGACGCGCCGACAGCGGCGCCGACAGCGAGCCCAGCCAGATCGCCGCGACGATCACCGCCAGCGCGGCCCGCAGGCCCGGCAGCCACGGCGCGAACGCCTCGCCCAGCGGCACCGCCAGCCATGGCCCGCGGAACAACGCCAGCGCCAGCAGCACGATCCAGGGCAGTGCGCCGAGCGCCAGCAGCCAGCCACCGGCCAGCTGGAAATGCAGGCCGGTCCAGCGCAGGCACAGCGTGGCCACGAATGCCCACAGCAGCCACCAGGCACACTGCGCGGCACCGGCGATGCGCGGACTCGCCTCGGCGCGGCGCAGGCAGCGCAGCGCGCGAATACCCGTCAGCGCGAACAGCGGCCATACCCATGCGCCCAGCCCGGACAGCGGCGAGCGATCCATCCCGGTCTGCGCCAGCGCCAGCGGCACCGCCAGCGCGAAGGCGCCCAGCACGGTCGCCGCCAATGCCGGCGCCGGCCGGCGCAGATGCACCTCGGCGGCCAGCCAGCCGGTGATTCCCGCCAGCAGCAGTTCGACCTGCAGGCGGGCATCGGCCTGCACGAAACGTTCGACCTCACCTCTGGCCACGCCTGCCCACCAGGCCATCGCCCAGAGGTAGGCCAGCAGCGCGAACAGGTCGCCTCGCGCGGCACGGAATGCAGCGGCGATCGCAAAGCCGGCCAGTGCGACCAGCAGGCCACTCATGAAGTTGCCATTGGCCACCGCGATACCGCCGGCCGGCACGTCCCAGGCCACGACGTAGGCCACAGCCGCCAGCAGCTGCAGCACCACGCCGGCCAGTTGCGCCAGGCCACGCTGCTGGCGCAGGCCGAGCCAGACCAGTCCGGCGCCTTCCAGCGCGAACACCCCGGCCGTGGCCTGCGCCGACAATGCCAGCGGTACCGCCAGCGTGGCGAAGCCCACCGCGAGCACCGCATGCGCCTGGCCCAGCAGACGGGTGCGCTCGGCGCGCAGGCAGGCGCTGGCCAGCAGCAGGTAGATCGCCGCCACCCCGAGCGCGCACAGCGCCAGTGGCCAGCGCTCGCCGCGCAGCAGGCCGGCCTGCAACGCGAAAGCCACCAGCGGCGTGCCGAACACCAGGCTGCCATCGATGATGCGACGGCGATCACCGTCTCCACCGCGCCGTGCATACAGCACCGGGATCAGCAGGTAGAAGGCGAAGAACAGCAGCAGGAACGGCTCGGTGCTGGCGAACTGTTCCGGCTTGTAGGCCAGCACGCCCCACAGCGTGCCGATGCCGAAGGTGAAGGCGAACCCGAGCAGGTTGAGCACGCGCCAGGGCTTCCACCAGGCGATCGCGAAGATGCCGCCGTTGAGCACGGCGTAGTACGAGAACAGCGCCACGTGGTTGCCGCTGCCGGTGGACAGCCACAACGGCGCGAGGAAGCCGGCCAACGTGCCGAGCACGGCCAGCGTGCGTGAATCCTGCAGCACCGCCAGCACGCACATGCCGGCGATCAATGCCACGCTGAGCGCGAACGCGGCCCAGGCCGGCATGAAGTCATAACGCTTGAAAGCCGCGAACACCACCAGCAGCAGCACGCCGATCGCCCCGCCCTGCAGGGCCAGGCCGAAGCCCGGGCGGGCCAGCCGCTGGCGCCAGCCAAACGCCAGCCCGGCCAGCGCGGCGGCGGCAATGCCGGCCAGGCGCAGCTCGACCGGCAGCCGCAGCCAGCCCTGGTCGCTGGCGTACTTGAGCAGCGCGGCCACGCCGGCGAGCAGCACCAGCATGCCGACCTTCACCGGCACGTTGCCTTCGCTGAACCAGCGTTTGCCGCCAGCCAGCAGGCGTTCGGCCATGCCCGGCCCACGCGCCGCTTCGCGACGCGGCGGCGGCATGCGCAGCGGCGCGGGAACGTCGACGCGGTCGAGCAGGTCCGCGGCCGTCGCCACGGCTGGCGTGGCAGCCACCGGGAATTCTTCGGGCAGCGGAGGCGGGACGGGGGCGGCCGGTCGCGTGAACACAGGCGCGGGTGCGGGCGGGACCGGGGCTGCCGGTGCACCGGCCTGCAGGTCGGCCAGCCGTTGCTCCAGCGTCGCCACGCGCCGCTTCAGTCCACCCACCGACAGCAGCAGTACCAGCAACAACACCGGCACGGCGAGCATGACCAACACCACCAGCACGATGATCGATTCCAAGCGTCCCGCTCCCTAGTCCTGGCCCGGCAGCGCCGGGGCGGCGAACTGCCGCTGCCCGCATCCTACTAGAGCCTGACCCCGGCGCAGGGCGACCAATGGCGGCATCGGGCCCTGAAAAGAAAAACCCCGGCCGGAGCCGGGGTTTCCAGGAGACGGAGGCCTGGCCGGTTACTTGGCGGCCACGACCCGGGCCAGCTCCAGGCACTTGTTCGAGTAGCCCCACTCGTTGTCGTACCAGCTGACCAGCTTGACGAAGGTGTCGTCGAGCTGGATGCCGGCGTCGGCGTCGAACACCGAGGTGCAGGTCTCGCCACGGAAGTCGGTCGCCACGACCTTGTCCTCGGTGTAGCCGAGGATGCCCTTCAGCGCGCCTTCGCTCTGCGCCTTGATCTCGGCACAGATCTCGGCGTAGGTCGCCGGCTTCTCGAGTTCGCAGGTCAGGTCGACCACCGACACGTCCGAGGTCGGCACGCGGAAGCTCATGCCGGTCAGCTTCTTGTTGAGCGACGGGATGACCTTGCCGACCGCCTTGGCCGCACCGGTCGAGGACGGGATGATGTTCTCCAGGATGCCGCGGCCGCCGCGCCAGTCCTTGTTGGACGGGCCGTCAACGGTCTTCTGGGTCGCGGTGGCGGCATGCACGGTGGTCATCAGGCCACGCTTGATGCCCCACTTGTCATGGATGACCTTGGCCAGCGGGGCCAGGCAGTTGGTGGTGCACGAGGCGTTGGAGACGATGGTCTCGCCGTTGTATTCGGCGTGGTTCACGCCATAGACGAACATCGGCGTGTCGTCCTTGGACGGGGCCGACATGATCACCTTCTTGGCACCGGCGGCCAGGTGCTTCTCGGCGGTTTCCTTGGTCAGGAACAGGCCGGTGGATTCGATGACGACGTCGGCGCCGACTTCGTCCCACTTCAGGTTGGCCGGGTCGCGCTCCTGGGTGAGGCGGATCTTCTTGCCGTTGACGATGATCGCGTTGCCGTCGACCTTCACCTCGCCCTTGAAGCGGCCGTGGACCGAGTCGTACTGGAGCATGTAGGCCAGGTAGTCCGGCTCCAGCAGGTCGTTGATGGCGACGATTTCGATGTCGTTGCCGAAGTTCTGCACCGCCGAACGCAGCACGTTGCGACCGATGCGACCGAAACCGTTGATGCCGACCTTGATTGCCATGTTCACGAACTCCTGCAGCCGCGCCAGCGCGGCGGGTGGAAAGGGACGGCCATTCTAGCAGGCGCCGCGGCGGTGCAGGCCCGGCCGCCGCCCTGTGCAGCCGTCCGCCCGCTGAGCGCGGGGAGCGGATTTGATTGCGATCAAGGCGGCCCCGTATGGCGGCGCGGACACTGGCCCCGCACCCCAACCTCCCCGGAAAGAAAATGCGCAACAAACTGTTCCTGAGCTGTGCCCTGGCCACCGTCGCGGCCGCCGCGTCCCTGCCTGCGCTGGCCCAGTCCAAGGGCGACTGGACCCTCGGCGTCGGCGTCCACCAGGTCAACCCGAAGTCCGACAACGGCAAGCTGGCCGGCGGCACCCTGGCCGTGGACGTGGACAGCGACACCAAGCCGACCATCACCGGCGAGTACTTCATCGCCGACAACCTTGGCATCGAGGTGCTGGGCGCCCTGCCGTTCAAGCATGACATCAATATCGACGGGCTCGGCCGGGTTGGCAGCACCAAGCAGCTGCCGCCGGTCATCTCGCTGCAGTACCACTTCAACGGCAAGGGCAAGGTCTCCCCCTTCGTCGGCGCCGGCCTCAACTACACGACCTTCTTCAGCGAGGACACCACCGGCGCACTGGCCGGCAGCAAGCTCAAGCTCGAAGACTCCTGGGGCCTGGCCGCGCACGCCGGCCTGGATTTCACGGTCAGCCAGAACGGCTCGCTGCGGGTGGACGTGCGCTGGATCGACATCGACAGCAAGGTCAAGCTCGATGGCCAGACGATCGGCACGGTCAACATCGACCCGCTGGTCTACGGCGTGGCCTACGTCCACCGCTTCTGACCCGACGCATGTGGGGACGCCGCGACATCCGGGGAAGGGATGTCGCGGCAATTCCTGCCCTGCCTCCCCCTCCGCGCCTTCGACGCGCCCGCTCGACGGAGGGAGGCCCTCCTCCGGATGGCGCGGTGCCCGTGGGGGCACCGTGGGATCGGCTTCACACGCGGCTGTCGCCTCCTACAGCCGCCTCAGGGCCATGCCGACCCGAGCCGGCACGAACGGCACAGGGAAGCGTCATCTGGCGCCGATACAATTCCACGATGAACCGACTCGCCCTCCTCCTCTCCCCCCTGCTGTTCTCACTCGCCCTCCTCCACGCCCCGCAGGCCAAGGCCTGGGGTGGACAGGGGCATCGACTGGTCGCGCGCGTGGCCGAAACCGAGCTCACCCCGCAGGCCCGGCAGCAGGTCGACCTGCTGCTGGCCGGCGAACCCGACCCGACCCTGCACGGCATCGCCTCCTGGGCCGACCAGCTGCGCGAGCACGATCCGGACCTGGGCCGGAAAAGCTCGCGCTGGCATTACGTCAACCTCGGCGAGAACGACTGCGGCTACGAGCCACCGCGCGACTGCCCTGGCGGTGACTGCGTGATCGTCGCGCTGAAGGTCCAGACCGCGCTGCTGGCCGATCGCAGCCAGTCGATCGAGACCCGCCGCCAGGCGCTGAAGTTCGTCGTGCACCTCGTCGGCGACATCCACCAGCCGATGCATGCCGGCTATGCCAACGACAAGGGCGGCAACGACTTCCAGCTGCAGTTCAACGGCAAGGGCACCAACCTGCACTCGCTGTGGGACAGCGGGATGATCAATGACCGCCACCTCGAAGACGACGCCTACCTGGCCGAACTGCTGAAGCTGCCGGCGACCCCGGCCGCCAGGCCGGTGCTGCCGCCGGATGCGGTCGCCTGGGCCCAGGCCTCGTGCCGGGTGGCGATCACCCCGGGCGTATATCCGCCCAGCCATGTGTTGCCCGAGGGCTATGTGGCGCAATATCGTCCACTGGTCGACGCCTCGCTGCGCCAGGCCGGCGACCGCCTGGCGGCGATCCTCAACACGGCGCTAGCCAAGCCCTGACGCTTTCCACGGAGGTGCCCATGCGTCCTGAAGTCCTTGCCTTCCTGCACGCACCGAGCAACACCTTCAGTTACCTGGTGGCCGATCCGCTTGCCGGCGAGGCCGCCGTGATCGATCCGGCACTGGATTTCGACCCTGCGACCGGGGCGGTCGACACCGCCCCGGCCCAGGCCATCGTCGACGCCGCCGCCACGCGCGGCTGGCAGGTGCGCTGGCTGCTGGAAACCCACGCGCATGCCGACCATGTCTCCGCCGCGCATTGGCTGCGCCGCACCTGGCCGCAGGCGCGGCTGGGGATCGGCGAAGGCATCGTCCACGTCCAGCGTGCCTTCGCCCCGCGCTACCGCCTGCCCGCCGACTTCGTCGCCGACGGATCGCAGTTCGACCACCTGTTCGCCGACGGCGAGGACTTCACCATCGGCGGGCTGCGCGCACGCGTGATCGCCGTGCCTGGGCACACCAGCGACAGCATCGCCTACCTGGTCGGCGACGCGCTGTTCCCCGGCGATTCGATCTTCATGCCTGACGGCGGCACCGCCCGCTGCGACTTCCCCGGTGGCGACGCCGGCCGGCTGCACGCCTCGATCCAGCGCCTGTTCGAACTGCCCGACGACACCCGCATGTTCATCTGCCACGACTACGGTCCCGGCGGGCGCCCGATCGCCCACGCCACCACGATCGGCGAACAGCGCGCCGGCAACATCCACGTGCACGCCGGCGTCGATGCGCAGGCGTTCATCGCCCGCCGCCAGGCCCGTGATGCCACCCTCGCCGAGCCGCGGCTGATGGGACCGGCGGTCAAGGCCAATATCCAGGCAGGTCGCTACGAGGACCTGCTACCGCTGTAATCCGCCCTATCATCGATCGTCCCCGGGAGTCCGCCCATGAAACCGTCACGCCTGCTCTGGTCGTTGTTTGCGCTGTTCCTGCCCATGCTGGCCGCCTCGCCGGTACTGGCCCAGTCCGCGCCCGCCGCACCGCTGACCGTATTCGCCGCCGCCAGCCTGAAGGAATCGATGGACGAGGCCGCCGCGGCCTACCAGAAGGCCACCGGTACCGAGGTCAAGGTGTCCTATGCCGCCAGCTCGACGCTGGCCCGCCAGATCGAACAGGGCGCGCCGGCCGATGTGTTCTTCTCCGCCGACCTGGAATGGATGGACTACCTGCAGCAGCGCGACCTGGTGCGCGGCGCGGAGCGCCACAACCTGCTCGGCAACACGCTGGTGCTGGTGGCCCCGGCCACTGCCGTGGCCACCTCGATCGATCCGGGTCGTCCCGGCGCGATCAGCCAGGCATTGGGCGGCGACGGCCGCCTCGCCGTCGGCCAGACCAGCAGCGTGCCGGCCGGCAAGTACGCCCGCGCCTCGCTTGAGAAGCTCGGCCAATGGAATGCCTTGGCGCCCCGGCTGGCCGAGGCGGAGAGCGTGCGCGCCGCGCTGATGCTGGTCGCGCGCGGTGAAGCACCGCTGGGCATCGTCTATGGCTCCGATGCCAAGGCCGAGCCCAAGGTCAAGGTGGTCGGCACGTTCCCCGCCGCCAGCCACCCGCCGATCGTCTACCCGGTCGCCGCGCTGGCCAAGGCGCCGCCGGCCGCGCGCGACTTCGTCCTGTGGCTGCGCCAGCCGGCCGCGCTCGAGATCTTCCGCCAGCACGGCTTCAGCGTGATGCCCTGAACCCGGTGGGGACGTTCACACCCGAGGAAGTCACCGCCATCGCGCTCAGCCTAAAGATCGCGCTGGTGGCGGCCGTGGCCAGCCTGCCCGCGGGCGTGGCCTGCGGCTGGCTGCTGGCGCGGCGCGATTTCCCCGGCAAGGCACTGTTCGATGCACTGCTCCTGCTGCCATTGGTGATGCCGCCGGTGGTCACCGGTTACGTCCTGCTGATCGCGCTGGGCAACCAGGGCGTCATCGGCAGCTGGCTGCGCGAGCACTTCGGCATCCAGTTCGCGTTCCGCTGGACCGGCGCCGCGCTGGCCTGTGCGGTGATGGGCTTCCCGTTGATGGTGCGCGCGATCCGGCTGTCGATCGAGGCCACCGATCGTCGCCTGGAAGCGGCCGCCGCCACCCTCGGCGCGGCCCCGTGGCGGGTGTTCTTCACCATCACCCTGCCGCTGGCCTGGCCGGGCCTGGTCGCCGGCGCGGTGCTCGCCTTCGCCAAGGCGCTGGGTGAATTCGGCGCCACCATCACCTTCGTCTCCAACATCCCCGGCGAGACCCAGACGTTGTCGTCGGCGATCTACGGGCTGTTGCAGGTACCGGGCGGCGAGGCCGGGATCTGGCGGCTCACCGCGGTGGCCTTCGCGATCTCGCTGCTGGCACTGCTGGTGTCCGAATGGCTGGTGCGCCGCCAGCGCCTCGGGAACGAGCGCTGATGCTGTCGCTGGACATCCAGCTCAAGCGCGGCGACTACCACCGCCACGTGCGGATCGAGGACCCGGCCCGCGTCGTCGCCCTGGTCGGTCCCTCCGGCGCCGGCAAGACCAGCGTCCTGCAGGCCATCGCCGGCCTGCTGCGACCACAGGCCGGGCGCATCGCCATCGACGGCCGCGTGCTGTTCGACCACGCCCGGCGCATCGACCTGCCCGCGCACCGGCGCCGCATCGGCTATGTATTCCAGGACGCGCGGCTGTTCCCGCACCTGGACGTGCGCGCCAACCTGCGATACGGCCGCCACGCCCGTGCCGACACCGGCAGCTTCTCCTTCGATGACATCGTCACCCTGCTCGGGATCGAGGCCCTGCTCGGCCGGCGGACCCGGCATCTGTCCGGTGGCGAGGCGCAGCGCGTGGCGATCGGCCGCGCCCTGCTGTCGCAGCCGGCCATCCTGCTGCTGGATGAGCCGCTGTCGGCATTGGACCGGGCCCGCCGTGAAGAGCTGATTCCCTACCTGCAGCGGGTGCGCGACGAGATCCGCCTGCCGATGCTCTACGTCAGCCACCGCGAAGATGAGGTCCGTCGCATCGCCGATGCGGTGCACGTGCTCGGCTGATCAGCCCGCGGCCGCCTTCCTGGCCGCCGCCTCGCGCATGCGCCCCATGAAGAACGGATACAGCGCGGCGCTGAACAGCATGGCGACGGTGGCATAGGCCAGCAGCTGCGGCTCGGCACCCAGCAGCGCGTACAGGCAGTAGACGATCGCCCCACCGCCGGCGACCAGCGCGCCAGCCAGCGTCCAGCCGCGCTCGGCCTGCGCCAGGCTGTACCAGATCAGCGCCCCGGCCGAGAACAGGTACGGGATGATGGTCAGCAGCACCGCGATGTTGGTAAGCCGGTCGAACTGGTGCGACAGCGTCGGCGCTGCGGTGGCCAGCAGCAGCACGCTCATCAACGCGGCCACCACCATCAGGCCCGCGCCAGGCATGCCGTGCCGGTTGACCCGGCAGAACACCCGTGGGAACAGTCCATCCTCCGCGGCAGCCTTGGCCGATTGGCCCACCAGCAGCATCCAGCCGCCCAGCGCACCGAAGGACTTGAGCACCGCGCACACGGCGATCGCCATCGCGCCCCACGGCCCGACCATGATCTGCGCGGCTTCCGCGAACGGCGCCGAGGAATCGCGCAACTCACCCATCGGCAACATGCCCATGATCACCAGCGAACAGGCGATGTAGATCAGCGCCGACAACGCCAACCCGCCCAGGGTCGCCAGCGGGATGTTGCGCCTGGGATTGTCGATCACCTCGGCCGATACCGCCGCGCTTTCCACCCCCATGAAGGCCCACAGCGCGATCGAGGCGCTGCGCGAGATCGCCGCGCTGTCGCTCAGCCCGCTGACGTTCCAGCCGGCGCGGAACAAGCTGTCGTCGAACCACCACCAGCCGGCAATGGCGATGGACAGGATCGGCACCAGCGCCAGCAGCAGCGTGCCGCTTTCCAGCGCACCGATCCAGCGCGCGCCGCGCGCATTGGCCAGGCTCAGGCCCCAGATCACCAGCAGGGTGAAGCCCATCCGGACCGCGAGCGGATCCAGCGCCGGCACCAGCCGGGCCAGGTAGCCGGTCACCACCAGCGCGATGGCGACGTTGCCGATCCAGTTGCCAAACCAGTAGGCATAGTTGCTGACGAAGCCGATGTAAGGGCCGAACGCATCCCGCGCGTACGCATACGGCCCCCCGGGTTGTGGATCGACCTGGCCAAGCCGGGCGAACACCAATCCCAGCGCGACCGCGCCGGCGGTGGCGATGATCCAGCCGAACGAGGAGATGCTGCCGACCGTGGCCAGGTTGGCCGGCAACAGGAACACGCCGGTGCCGATCATGTTGCCGGCCACCAGCATCGTGGCCATCGGCAGGCCCATCTTCTTCGGCGATGCCGTCGCGCCACTCATGTCCAGGCCGGGTCCGAGGTGAAGTCGATGGTCAGCCAGAACTGCGCCTCGCGGGCACCCAGCTGCTCGGCGATGCCATCGCGCAATGCGTCGGCGCGGCCGATCGAACCGGGGTTGTAGTCGGCGCGGGTAAGCACGTGGATCTCCACGAAGCGCATCCTGCCCATCTTGGCGACATGGCTGGTGAAGCCTACGAACCCGTGTTCGGCAACGAACGCGGTCATGACCTCGTGCACGCGGCGGTCCAGGTCGTCCGGCGCGACCTGAAGCACTTCGCGCATCGCCCTCCATGCGCCACGCAGCGGCAATGGCAGCACGACGATGCTGATGATGCACAGCACCAGCGGATCGATGTAGGGCGTCCAGGCCTCGTGGGAGCCGCCCTGCAGCACCAGCGCGATCACGAAGGCCAGCACCACCGCCAGGCTCATCAACCCGGTCAGCAGCCAGGCACGGGCATCGAGGCGGAGCAGGCCGGATTCGAGCGCCCGCGCATGGCGGCTGATCCACAGCGCCATCGCCAGGTCGACCACGGTCAGCAGCACCGCCCAGGCCAGCGCGGCGCCGTAGTGGACCACGTGGCCACCGTCGGTGAAGCCGATCACCGCGTTGGCCAGCGCGTATACGCAGGCCAGGCTGAGGATCGCCCCGCCGAGGGCCTCGACCATCGGCTCCAGGTGCCAGTAGCCGTACTGGAAGCGCGGACTTTCCTCGCGCGCGACCAGCCTCAGCACCGCCAGCGCGACCAGGGTCAACGCGACGTCGACCAGGCTGTAGACGCCATCGAACAGGATCGCCTGCGAACGCGCCAGCAGGCCGCCGATGAAACCGATCGCCGCCACCACGACGGTGGCGGCGATCGAGATCTGCAGGATCCGCTGCTCTCGGCGGGTATCGCTCATGCCGGTGGCCGCGTCCTCACAGCTTGAGCACTTCGACCTTGTAGGTCGGCGGGTTGACGCTGCGATCGACGATCAGGCCGTGCACGTCGGATTCAAAGCCGGGGAAGCGCTCGTTCTGCGCGCGGGCGATGCGCAGCGACTGGATGATCGGCTCGTCGCTGGCGCCGAAGCGCTCGCCGGGCATGATCGTCGGGATGCCCGGCGGGTACGGCACCAGCATCGTGCCGGCGATGCGACCCGGCAGCTGGTCGATGTCGACCCGCTCGATGCGCCCATGGACCAGGTGGTTGTAGGCGTCGGCCGGGGTCATCGCCGGCACCGGCAGCTCGACGTACATCTCCTTCATCACCTCGGCCACGCGGAACTCGCGGTTGAAGGCATGCAGGTCATCGCACAGGTCGCGCAATCCCACGTCGGTGTAAGCGACCGGGTAGTTGGCCACCAGTTGCGGCAACACCTTCTGCAACGGGGCGTTGGCGTCGTAGAGTTCCTTGAACGCCATCAGCTCGGTGACCAGGGTGCTCCACTTGCCCTTGGTGATGCCCATGGAGAACAGGAACAGCACCGAGTACAGGTTGGTCTTCTCCACCGTGATGCCGCGCGACCACAGGAAGTTGCTGAGGATCGCCGCCGGGATGCCGCGCGAGCCCATCTCGCCATCCATCGCCAGGCCCGGGGTCATCAGGGTGACCTTGATCGGGTCGATCAGGATGTAGTCGTCGGCCAGCTTGTCGAAGCCGTGCCAGCGTGCATCCGGGCGCAGGTACCACTCCTTGCGGTCGGCCACCAGCGGGGCGGCGGTATCGCCCTTGGCCAGCGCGCGGCCGACGTCGTCCGGTTGCCAGACGCGGAACCACCAGTCATCGCGCCCGAGGTCTTCCTGCACGTGCAGCATCGCGCGACGGAAGGCGATGGCTTCGTCGTGCATTTCCTGCACCAGCGAACGACCCGCTTCGCCCTCCATCATCTTCGAAGCGACGTCGCACGAGGCGATGATGCCGTAGTGCGGGCTGGTCGAGGTATGCATCATGAACGCTTCGTTGAAACGCTCGGCATCCAGCTTGCGGTCGGCGGCGTCCCGGGCGTGGATCATGGAAGCCTGCGAAAAGGCGGCCAGCAGCTTGTGGGTGGACTGGGTGGTGAAGATGATCGCGTCCTGCTCACGCGGCTTGCCCTTGGCCATGCCGTAGTGGTCTTCGTAGAAGGGATGGAATGCCGCGTAGCCGTACCAGGCCTCGTCGAAATGCAGGAACTCCACCTTCTCGCCCAACTGTGCGGCGATCTTCTCGGCGTTGTAGCACAGGCCGTCGTAGGTGGAGTTGGTCACCACCGCGATGCGCGCCTTGCTGCCGGCCTCGCGCGCCTGGCTGGCCAGCGGATGGGCGGCCATCTTCGCCTCCATCGCCTCGGGCAAGAACTGGTCCAGGCTGATCGGCCCGATGATCCCGTGCGCGTTCCGGCTCGGGGTGAAGTAGACCGGGATGCCGCCGGTCATCATCAGCGAGTGCATCAGCGACTTGTGGCAGTTGCGGTCGACGAACACCACGTCGCCGCGGCCGACCGTGCCGTGCCAGACGATCTTGTTCGCGGTCGAGGTGCCGTTGGTGACGAAGAACGTGTGGTCCGACCCGAAATTGCGCGCCGCCTCGGCCTCGGCTTCGCGGATCGGGCCGGTATGGTCGAGCAGCGAACCCAGCTCGGGCACGGAGATCGACAGGTCGCTGCGCAGGGTGTTCTCGCCGAAGAACTGGTGGAACGCACGTCCCACCGGCGACTTGGTGAAGGCCACGCCACCCGCATGGCCGGGGGTATGCCAGGAGTAGCTCGACTCGGCAGAATGGTGGATCAGCGCACCGAAGAACGGCGGCAACAGCTTGCCCATGTAGGCTTCCGCCGCCCGCATCACCTGCCTGGCGATGAAGCTCTTGGTGTCCTCGAACAGGAAGATGAAGCCATGGATGTACTTGAGCAGCTTGCTCGGCACCTTCTCGATGGTGCGGCGCTCGCCGTACAGGTAGACCGGCAGGCCGGCGCGGCGCTGGCTCTGCTCGCGCAGGAAGGCCAGCAGCCGCTGGAATTCGCCGGCGACGTCCTCGGTCCCGTCGATCGAGATCAGCACCGCCGATGCCGCCACGTAGGTGCGCGCCCCCGCCTGCGCGTCCTCGACGGTCAGGCCGGTGAGCACGCGCTGGTCATTGCTGCGCAGCTCCTCGGCCAAGGCCCGGATCAGGATGCCGCCGATGCGCGGGGACTCGTAATCGGCATCGATGATGACGATGGGATAGTCAAGGGACTTGAAGTACACGGAACTCTCCTAGCAGGGACGTGGGGCGATGCTGCCGCGGCGGCGACGGTCAGGGGCTACGCGACGGCGCGATGGCGCCGGCGCGCTGCTGGCGGCGCTGCTCGCTGAAGAACGGGTAGAAGACGGTGATGAACAGCACGAACAGGAACGCGTACTTGACGATCGCGCCGGCCGAGCCGAACACCGCCCACAGGCAATAGACGACGGTGGTGCTGGTCAGTACCCAGAAGAAGCCGATATGGGTCCAGGTATGCGAACGCTCGACCACGAAGTAGCAGGCCACGCAGGAATAGATGTAGGGCAGCAGGGTCAGGATCACCGCGGCCGAGGTGATGACGTCGAACTGGGCCGAGGCCGATTCCGAGGTGGAGGTGACCAGCACCGCGATGGTCATCAGGATCGCCACGATCACGATGCCCTTGACCGGCACGTCCTGGGCGTTTGCCTTGCGGAACACGTCCGGGAACAGGCCATCATCGGCGGCGGCCTTGGCGCTCTGCGCGGTCAGCAGGATCCAGCCGCCCAGCGAACCGGCCGCGCCGATGAACGCACACAGGCTCACCACCGCACCGCCCCAGCCGCCGACCGCATTGGCCGCGGCCAGCGCGAAGGGCGCGTCGGAGTTCTGCAGGTCCGCGTTCGGCACCATGCCCATGATCACCGCGGAACTCAGGATGTAGGCCACCGCGGCCAGCGCGACGCCGGCCAGGGTGGCGCGGGCGACGTTCTTCTCCGGATTCTCGACCACGCCGGCGGTCACCGAGGCCGACTCCACGCCGATGAACGCCCACAGGGTCAATGCCGCGGCACTGGAAATGGCGCCGAAGTTGGACTGGCCGGAGACGTTGTAGGCCCCTTCGAAGATCTCCGGCTTGAAGAAGAACCAGCCGAAGATCGCGATGCCCAGGATCGGGATCAGCGCGAAGCTGGTGGTCAGGGTCTGCAACCGGGTGACGAAGGCCGGGCCGATGACGTTGGCGAAGGTCAGCAGCCAGACCAGTACCAGCACTGCCACGCAGCGCACCAGCGGCTGCGAGAGGACCGGGAAGAAGTAGCTGAAATAGCCGATCGCCGCGATGGGAATCGCCACGTTGCCGATCCAGTTGGCGAACCAGTAGATGGTGTTGGTCTGGAAGCCCATGTACGGCCCGAACCAGTCACGTGCGTAGGCATACGGGCCACCTGCCTGGGGCGAGAGCCGGCCCAGCTTGGCGAACACGAAGGCCAGCAGCAGCGAGCCGGCGGTGGTGATCAGCCAGCCCCAGATCGAGGCGGTGCCGATCTTGGCCAGGCTCGATGGCAGCAGGAACACGCCCGAGCCCATCATGTTGCCCGCGACCAGGAAGGTCGCCCCCACTACACCGATCTTCTTGCCCTGCGCCATGGCCGTCGCTCCTGGTCAGGGTCGGACCGCGGCCACCAAGGCCGCGGGCGACCTCACTTGATGAAGTTGTATTGCAGGCTGCCCTGCAGGCGGAAGGTGTCGGCGCTGCGGCCGTCCTGTTGCTGGAGCTGGCCGTAGAGCAGCTCCATGCCCATCGTCCACGACGGCGCCGGGCTCCAGATGAAGTTCATCGCGCCATAGCGGCTGCGCTTGAACGCATCGGCCGCCAGCACGTTGTCGCCGTCGATATGCAACTCGCCATACACCAGGTTGGAGCGCCACATCTGCGTCCAGTAGTGGGTGTAGCCAACGAAGCCGCCGTAGCCCGGCAGCGCCTTCAGGTCACCGTCCGGTCCGATCGCCGCGTCCATTCCCGAACCGGTGAGGTCCGCGGTATAGCGGCTGATGCCTTGGCCACCCAGCAGCCCGAACAGCAGCAGGTCGCGTTCGGGCAGCGAGAACGAGCCACTGAACGACAGGCCGCCACCGAAGGTCTTTTCCTTGCGCGTGTCGCTGTCGTAGCCGAGGCTGCGCGCGACCGCGCCAAGCTGCAGGTGGCCCCAGTCACGTTCCATGCGCGCGACCAGGCTGATGTCAGGCACCTGGTCCACGGCGACCGCGTCGATGCCGTTGGTATCCAGTTCCGACTCGGGGTTCTCCGCGCCCAGGGTCAGCGTGCTGCCCTCGCCGAGCTTGAAGCTGTGGTGGATGCCGGCCACCAGCAGGTAGGCCGCCCCGCCCGGCCCGGCGAAGTCCAGGGTATCGGGCAGCGAGTCGGCATCCATGAAGGTGGAGTAGCCGTAGCCGGCGTAAGTGTTGCCGAGCTGGCCGTAGGCGTGGCGCAGGCGGAACTGGTAGCTGTCGCTGCTGCCGAAGAAGTCGTTCTCCAGGTAGAAGCGCAGGTTGCCGGCACTGGTCGGGCGACGCGCCTCGAAGCTGAAGCGGGTCTGCTTGGCATGCATCTCGAAGTTGGAGGTATCGCGGTTCGGGCTGCCGACCGGGATCGTCGAGGTGATGAACTGTTCCTGGTCACCCGCGGCCCGCGCATCGGCGATCGCATCGAGCTTGGCGTAGCCACCCAGGCGGATCATGGTCTCGGTGCCGGGAATGGCGAAGAAGCCCTTGAGCTCCGGGTCGGTCGGCGAGACGGTGTTGTCCGCGCGCGAGGCCGCGATCGAGGGATCGGCCACCGATTCACGCGGCGGCAGCACGCTGTGATAGCCCGGCGGCGTGCCGGTGGTGGGCGCACCGGCGGCCATCGAGGCCGGCGGCAGCGCCGTGGCGGCGGGTGGCAGCGGTGCAGGCACGACCTGCGGGGCCTGCGTCGTCGCCGTGGCAGGCGTTGCCGGCTTGCCTTCCAGCGCGTCGAGCCGCGCATTCAGTGATTGCAGGGTGCGTTCGACCTGGCCGATCTCCGCGCGCAGGCTTTCCACGGTGTCCTGCTGCTGGGCCGTTGCCAGCGTCGGTGCCGCCGCAAGCGGCAGTACTGCAGCGAATAGCCAACGTTTCATCGCCACTCCATTGCGCACGTGGTCCGCGACCGCTACTGCTCTTGCCGGCACCTGCAGCGGGGGTTGCAGGCCCCAGAGTCTTCGCCTGCAGCCCGCGAAAGACAGGCGCCATTCAGTCTTACTCCAGATGACGAATGCGTGAAATGCAGATGGCCGTCACGTGGCTGACACAGGCAGCTAACGTGTTCAGGCATCGCATGGGAAATCCATCACTTCGCCCTGGGTCGCATGGATGAAGCGCTACCGGCAGCACCCCTTTCCCGTCGAGGAGGTCAGGCGATTCCTCGAACCCGGACCCGTCGTGTTGCTGTCCTCGTCTGGCGCGGCCAGCGCGACGTGATGACGCTGGGCTGGCACATGGTGATGGGGTTCTCGCCCTCGCTATGGGCGTGCTACCTGTGGGAGGAGAACCACAGTTTCGAACTGGCCCGGCGCTCGCGCCAATGCGTGGTCAACCTGCCGACGGTCGATATCGTCGATACCGTGGTGCGCATCGGCAACAGCAGCGGCCGGGACATCGACAAGTTCGACGCCTTCGGCCTGACCACGCGTGATGGCGAACTCGTGCAGGCGCCACGCATCGACGAATGCTGGGCCTGCTTCGAATGCCGCCTGCATGACGCCAGCCAGGTCAAGCGGCATGGCCTGTTCATCTGGGAAGTGGTCAAGGCGCACGTCGCACGCACTCCCAGGACGCCACGCACCCTGCACTACCGCGGCGATGGCCGCTTCATGTGCTCCGGCCCGGACATCTCCCGCAAGCGCCTGTTCCTGCCGGAGATGCTGTGAAGCGGTCGGTCCTGCTCAGCGTGCGCCCACGCCACCGCGCTTAACCCGTACCTGGCCACGTTCCATCTGGAAGGTGAAGGCATAGTTGAGCGTGACCGGAACGGTCTCGACCCGCTCGGCGTCGGTGCAGTCGTGCGGATTGCGTGGCGCGACCACCGGGTAGTGGCAGATCGCCGCCGGCTCGTACCGCCAGGTCTTCGCCGCGGCGGCGGCGGCGGCCATCAGGTCGGCGTTGGCCGCTTCGCCACCTGCGGCGCATTCGGCCCGATCCAGCAGCGGTTCCACGCGCTCGACCGCGCCCTCGCGATCAATGATCACCCGCATGCAGACCGTGGTCGGCGCCAGGGCCTGCCGTGGCGTATCGGCCGGCAGCACCGGATCGACGTTGTCATGCAGCAGCGGCATGCGGAAGGCTTCCTGCGGCCCCATCGAATAGCTTTCGATCCTGGCCGCGCCTGCGGCCCCGCCGGATGGCGACAGCAGGCGCTGGTCGACCGAATCGCTGCGGGTGTCGCGCACGTCCTCGCCAATGCTGCGGCAGCCCGGCGCCACCAGCAGCACCACGAGGCCGGCCGTGATCAACGCGCCCCGCATCAGCGCAGCGCCATCGACGGGGCGGCGGGCGCTTCGTCATCGAGTGAGAAGGTGACCGGCACGCGTACCTGCCCGGGAACCGGCCTGCCCCCCTTCATCGGGGGATTGAAGCGCCACTGGCGCGCCGCGGCGATCGATACCTCGTCGAACATGCCGGCGGGTCGTGACTGCTCCACCACCACGTCGGACACGCTGCCATCGGCGCGCACGCCGACCCGCAGCACCACGCTGCCGCTGATGCCCTGCTCGACGGCGTCCTGCGGATAGCGGGGCGGTGGCAGGCGCATGGCGGTCTCCGCCTGGCTACCCGTCATCCCGGCCGGCGCGGCCCGCAGCGTGGCGGTGAAGCGCGAACGGCCATCGCGACTGGTCACGTCAACCGTGCCAACCGGCTTTTCGCGCAGCACCACCAGCACCGGCTCGGCCACCTGCGCGCCGGCCAATGCCAGTTTCATGTCCAGGCGCATCTTGCCTTCGGCCAGCGGCGTCCAGCGCAGCTGCGCCTCCCAGCGTCCGAGCTTTCCATCGCCGGCAAAGCCCATCCAGCGCCCCGCCTGCTCGACCAGGGCGAACTGCCGGCGTTCGCCATCGATCGTCAGCTCGACCTCGGTGCGATAGCTGGGCTGCGACGTGGCGGCAGCGGCCGTGGTTGCCGGCTGCGCAGCCCAGGCGGCATAGGCACCTCCGGCGGCCAGCAAGCCGATGCACAGGGTGGCCGCGACACGACGTCGCACGGGAACGGCAGGCAGCATGAGCATCTCGATTCTCTCCTTGAGTGGATGGCGCGATGGCCAGGGGCATCCCAGCGGGGGCAGTGGCGCATCGACGCCACCGATGAGCATGGCTTCGGCATAGGCACGGCGCTGGCCCGGGCTGCGCGCCAGCACGCGCGCATCGCAGGCCATTTCCTGGTCACGCCGGAAGGCGGCCCAGGCCAGGTGCGCCAACGGGTTGAACCACTGCAGGCACAGCAGCAGCGTCGCCAATGCGTTGTAGTAGGGATCACCGCGACGCCAGTGGACGCTTTCGTGGCGCAGCAGCAGCGCGCGTTGCGCGGCGTCGTAGCGATGCTCGAAGTCCGGTGGCAGCACGATGCGCGGCCGCCACAACCCGACCAGCGCGGGCAGCCCCGGATCATGCGCGGCGCGATACAGCGGCAGGCCCGGATGCGGCAGTGGCCGCAGCGGGCCCAGCGCGCGGACGAAACGCCACTGGCGCCAGGCCTGCCATGCCAGGCAGGCCAACGTGCCGACCAGCCACGGCCCCCACCACAGGACACCTTGCGCCCCGCTGCCCGGCAAACCCTGCGCCTGCAACGCGATCGGCAGGCGGCCGAGCGGATGCATCTGCACGATCGCCTGCTGCGGCGCCGGCAACGCCAGCGCCAGCGGCACCAGCAGTGGCAGCCACCACAACCCGTACGCCGCCCCGGCGCCGGCCCGGCGACGCACCAGCCCGCGCAGCACCAGCACGACCAAGCACGCGGCGCTGAACACCCCGACAAGCAACAACAGTGCGAGCGGATCAGCCCTCATCGTCAAGCTCCCGCACCAGCCGCTTCAATTCGGCAATGTCCTCGGCGCTGAGCTTGCCGCGCTCGCTGAAATGCGCCACCAGCGGCGCGACGCGACCGCCGAACACACGCTCCAGCAGGCCTGCGCTCTGCTGCTCGACCCACTGCGCGCGGGTGATGCGCGGCGAGTAGAGGTAGCGCCGCCCGTCTTTCTCGGCGGCAATCGCGCCCTTGTTCAGCAGTCGGTTCAGCAGCGTCTTGACGGTGGGCTCGGCCCAGCCGCTGTGCGCCGCCACCGCACCGTGTACTTCGTCGGCTGACAAAGGCTGGCGCTGCCAGAGCACCTGCATGACCACGGCTTCGGCATCGCTGATGGAAATCGGCCCGGGCATACGATTACACCTGTAAATTTTGTTCGATTACGCGCGTAAACAACCTCGCTGTCAAGCCCTGCCTGCGCACGAGCTTCGCTCGCGACCGGCTAGTCTGTGCCGATGAGCGAGATCCTCCGTGACCTGGAAACGACCACCCACCTGATCCTGCAGCGCGTGGCCGGCCCCCTCCGCGTGGCCGCCCCGCTGGGCCTGGGCAAGCCCCACCGGCTGCTCAATACGCTTTATCGGCGGATCGCCGATGACCCCTCGCGCGCCCTGCAGCTGTACACCGCCTTGTCGCTCGATCCGCCACAGCCCGCCCCGGGGCTCGAGGGCCGCTTCCTGCAGCCGTTCGTCGAGCGCCACTTCGGCACCGGCTTTCCCCGGCTGGCCTATGTCGAGGCGATGCGCCGCGACGCGCTGCCCGGACACGTGGAGGTCGAGGAGTTCTACATGCAGTCCGGCGCGATGCTGCGCTCGCGCCAGGCGCAGCGTGCCTATACCAGCCTCAACTACACGATGGCCGCCGATGCGGTGGCGCAGCGCCAGCCCAACCTGCTGCTGCAGAAGGTCGCACGCGAGCCGGACGGCGTGCGGCTGTCGCTGTCGTGCAACAACGACCTGACCCGCGACCTGCTCGATGCCCTCGCCCGCCGCGGCCTGCCGCGACCGCTGATGGTGGCCGAGGTCGATCCCCTGCTCCCATGGATCGACGGCGATGCCGCGGTCGACGATGCGTTCTTCGACCTGGTCGTCGAGCCCCCCGCTCCCCATCCAGCGCTGTTCGCGCTGCCGCGGCAGCCCGTCGCAGACGCGGATTACGCGATCGGCCTGTACGCCAGCACGCTGGTACGCGATGGCGGCACGCTGCAGATCGGCATCGGCGCGCTGGCCGATGCGCTCAGCCACGCGCTGGTGCTGCGCCATACCGACAATGCGCGCTATCGCCAACTGATCGACGCATTGGACCCCGGCCTGGCCGCACATCCGCTGGTTCGCGAACACGGCGGCCTGGCGCCGTTCGACCAGGGCCTGTATGGCTGCAGCGAGATGCTCAACGAGGGCTTCCGGCGCCTGGTGCAGACCGGCGTGATACGCCGTCGCGTCCACGATGACGAGGCGCTGATGCAACGCCTGGCCGACGGCTCGGCCGACGACGACGACCATGCGCGCCTGGCGCGCGAAGGCCAGTTCCTGCACGGCGCCTTCTATCTCGGCTCGCACGAGTTCTACGACTGGCTGCGCGGCCTTGGTGACGGCCGGCATGGCGTGGGCATGCGCCGGATCAGCGAGATCAACCAGTTGTACGGCGGCCACGAACGGCTCGAACGCCTGCAGCGGCGCGACGCGCGCTTCTTCAACAGCTGCATGATCGTTTCCGCACTCGGTGCGGCCGCCTCCGATGCGCTGGAAGACGGGCGCGTGGTCTCCGGGGTGGGCGGCCAGTACAACTTCGTCGCCATGGCCCATGCGCTGGAAGACGCGCGCAGCGTGCTGATGTTCCGCGCCACGCGCACGGATGCGGGCGGCCGAGAACAATCGAACGTGCGCTGGAACTACGGCCACGCCACGATCCCTCGCCACCTGCGCGATATCTACGTGAACCAGTACGGCATCGCCAACCTGCTCGGCGCCACCGACGAAAACTGCGTCATCGCGATGGCGGCGATCACCGCGCGGCCAGACCAGCAGGCACTGCTCGCCGAGGCCAAGGCCGCACGCAAGCTGCGCGACGATTTCGTTGCACCCGGGCATTGGGCGCGCAACACGCCGCAGGCGCTGGCCACCACGCTGGCGCCCTTCCGCGACGACGGCACGCTGCCGGACTACCCGCTGGGCAGCGACTTCACCGAGGTCGAGCAGCGCCTGCTGCGCGCCCTGCAATGGCTCGGCGCGCGGACTCGCACGCTTCCTGGCAAGCTGCGCCTGCTGGCTGCGGCACTGGCGGGGCCGCTGGCCGATGACCGTGAAGCAGTGCGGCGGATGGGACTGGACACTCCCAAAGGCATCGGCGAGCGCGTGCTGGCGCGACTGCTGCGGCACGCCCTGGCGCGCACCGCGCACTGAGACCGCCGGATACGACAAGGGCCGGCGTGCGCCGGCCCTTGTCGAGGCGACAATCCTCGTCGCTTACAGCGCCCTGGCGGCTTCCACCACGTGTTCGACGGTGATGCCGAAGTGCTTGTAAAGCACGTCCGCCGGCGCCGAGGCACCGAAGGTGTCGATGCCGATGACCGCGCCGTCCAGGCCGACATACTTGCGCCAGAAGCCGGTCACGCCCGCCTCGATCGCCACGCGCCTGCGCACGGCGTTCGGCAGCACCGACTCGCGGTACGCCGCATCCTGGCGGTCGAACACGTCGGTCGACGGCATCGACACCACGCGGGTCTTCAGACCGGCGGCGTCGAGCAGCTTCTTGGCTTCGGTAGCCAGGCCGACTTCCGAACCGGTACCGATCAGGATCACGTCCGGCTGGCCACCTTCGGCATCGGAAAGCACGTAGCCGCCGCGCTCGATCTGCTTGACCTGCGCATCGCTGCGCGGCTGGTGCGGCAGGTTCTGGCGGCTGAACACCAGGCAGCTCGGGCCGTCCTGGCGGGTGATCGCGGCCTTCCAGCTCACCGCCGATTCCACCGCGTCACACGGGCGCCACACGTCGTTGTTCGGGATGTAACGCAGCGAGGCCAGGTGCTCGACCGGCTGGTGGGTCGGGCCGTCCTCGCCCAGGCCGATCGAGTCGTGGGTGTAGACGTGGATGGCGTGGGCGGGGATCAGCGCGCTCATGCGCACGCCGTTGCGGGCGTAGTCGCTGAACACCAGGAAGGTGGCGTCGAACGGAATGAAGCCGCCGTGCAGCGCCAGGCCATTGGCGATGGCGGTCATCCCGAACTCGCGCACGCCGTAGTAGACGTAATTGGCGTTCGGATCGTCGCTGGCGACCGACTTGGTGCCCTTCCACAGGGTCAGGTTGGAATGCGCCAGGTCGGCCGAACCACCGACCATTTCCGGCAGCAGCGGCGCGAACGCCTCGATGGTCAGCTGCGAGGCCTTGCGCGAGGCAATCGTCTGGCCTTCGGCCTGGGCCGTGGCGATGAAGGCATCGGCCTGGGCGATGAAGTCCTTCGGCAGTTCGCCGTTGTAGCGGCGCAGCAGCTCGGCGGCCTCCTGCGGGAAGGCCTTCTCGTAGGCGGCGAAACCCTGCTGCCACTGGGCCTGGGCGTGGGTGCCGGCTTCGACGGCGTTCCAGCCGGCGTAGATGTCCTGCGGCACCTCGAACGGGCCGTACGGCCAGTCCAGCGCCTTGCGGGCGCCTTCCAGCTCATCCTTGCCCAGCGCTGCGCCGTGCGAGGACTCCTTGCCGGCCTTGGTCGGCGCGCCGAAACCGATGATGGTGCGGCAACAGATCAGGGTCGGCTTGCCGTCCTGGGCGATGGCCTGCTCGATGGCGGACTTGATCGAATCCGGGTTGTGGCCGTCGACGTCACGCACGACGTGCCAGCCGTAAGCCTCGAAGCGTTCCGGGGTGTTGTCGGTGAACCAGCCCTCGGTATTGCCGTCGATGGAGATGTGGTTGTCATCCCAGAAGCAGACCAGCTTGCCCAGGCCCCAGGTGCCGGCCAGCGAGGCCGCTTCGTGCGACACGCCTTCCATCAGGCAGCCGTCGCCCATGAACACCCAGGTGCGGTGGTCGACGATGGCATGGCCTTCGCGGTTGTAGCGCTGCGCCAGCAGCTTCTCGGCCAGCGCGAAACCGACTGCGTTGGCGAAGCCCTGGCCGAGCGGACCGGTCGTGGTCTCCACCCCCGGAGTCTCGCTGCGCTCCGGATGGCCGGCGGTCTTGCTGTGCAGCTGGCGGAAATGCTTGAGCTCCTCGATCGGCAGGTCATAACCGGACAGGTGCAGCAGGGCGTACTGCAGCATCGAGCCGTGGCCATTGGAGAGGATGAAGCGGTCGCGGTTGAACCACTTCGGGTCGGCCGGGTTATGGCGCAGGAAGTCGTTCCACAGGACTTCGGCGATGTCGGCCATGCCCATCGGCATGCCGGGGTGGCCGGACTTGGCGGTTTCGACCGCGTCGGCGGCGAGGAAGCGGATGGCGTTGGCCAGCTGGCGGCGGGTGGGCTGGGTCATGGGGCGTCTTGGCAGCGGAAGGGACACCGCGCGGGGGCGGTCCCCAATTGTCCCACATGGGGGTGGGCCAGTGGCCGGGACAGGCTGGTTTTGTGGCGGCTCCACGGCCGCCGTTTTTGTTGCAGATGCCACGACCTGCAGGGGATCCGCGCCGGTTCCGGGGCGGCGCCCGGTCATCGCCGCGTGGCAGCCTGGGCAACTGGGGGGTGGATGACGCCGAAGGCCTACTTCTCGCCCTTGGCCACCAGTGTGGTCAGGGCCAGGTCGCCGGTGACGTTGAGGGCGGTGCGGCACATGTCCAGGAAGTGGTTCACGCCCAGGATCAGGCCGATGCCGACCGGATTGACCCCGACCATCGCGCAGATCAGCGCCACCACCGGCAACGAGCCGGAGGGCACGCCCGCGGTGCCGATGCCGCCGAGGATGCAGACCAGCATGACCATGAACTGCTGGGCCAGGCTCAGGTCCACGCCGAAGAACTGGGCCAGGAAGATCACCGTCACGCCCTCGAACAGCGCGGTGCCGTTCTGGTTGGCGGTGGCGCCGACGGTCAGCACGAAGCGCGACACCCGCTGCGGCAGGCCCATCTCGTCGGCCACGCGCAGCGCGGTCGGCAGGGTGGCGTTGCTGGAGGCGGTGGAGAACGCCATCACCGTCGCTGCCTGCGTCTGGCGGAAGAACTGCAGCGGCGAGCGCCCGGCCATGCGCACCGCGATGCCGTAGCTGAGCACCATGTGCAGGCCCAGCGCCAGCACGACCACGCCGACGTACGCACCCAGCTTCACCAGCAGGTCCACGCCGAACAGCGCGGCGAGATTGAACATGAAGCACGCCACCGCGTACGGTGCCAGGCGGATCACCAGGCCGATCAGCGTCATAGAGATCTCGAAGATGCCCTCGATGCCGCGGCGCAGGGTGGCGACCTTCTCGTCCTCGGTCAGCACCATGCCGACGCCGAACATCACCGCGAAGAACATCAGCGACAGGATGGCGCCGTTGCTGGAGGCGGCGGCGATCACGTTGCTGGGCACGATCGACATCAGCATGTCCATGCCCTGCGGCTGCTGCGCGGCGCCGGCGACGATCTCGCGGCTGCGCTCGGCATTGGCCTGCAACAGCTGCGCGGCCAGCTGCGGGTCCACGCCGGCGCCGGGCTTGAGCAGGTTGACCAGCACCAGCCCGAGCAGCACCGCCACGCCTGACAGCACGATGGTGTAGCCCAGCGTGCGCCAGCCGATGCGGCCCAGCGCGCGGATGTCACCCATGTCGGCCACGCCCATCACCAGCGCCGAGAACAGCAGCGGCACGATCAGCATGAAGATCAGGTTGAGGAACAGCTGCGAGAAGGGCGTGGTGACGTAGCGGGTGAACGCCTCGACCCAGGCCGCCTCGGCACCGCCGGCGAAGAACACCGCCAGCCCCAGCAACAGGCCGGCGGCGAAGCCGATCCCCATCTTCCAGTGCAGGGGCAGGCTGCGGCGTGGCGGCGAGGGGGACGTGGACGGTTGCGGGGTCGTCGTCATCGGCGGCTCCTGGACTTTGCGCGAACGAAAGCCCGACTCTAGCAGGCGCGCATCCGCCGCCGCCGCGTTGCGGATGCGAAAAATCCCGCCAATGCCTGCTTGCCGCGCGCGATCAGCGCGTGCGGGTGCCTGGATCCGGATACAGCGGCGCCAGTTCGCCGCGTCGCAGCGTTGCACGCGGGCGCCATTGCGGCCCTTCGCGGAAGACCTCGCGCAGGCGTTGACGGGCCTGCGTCACGTCACCCTCGCCAGCCCAGCGGGCGCGTTGCATCGCCAATACGGCATCGCGCTGCGCCGGGGCAGACAGGCGGGCGACCACTGCATCGAGGTCGTCGACACCACCCAGCCTGCACAGGACCTGCGCCACCTCATCCAGGCCGCCACGTTCAAGCGCGCGTCGCAGGTCCGCGAGCGAGGCCCCCGGATGCGCGCCGCCAGTGCCTTCTTCCGGCGGCGCGGCTCCGGCCTGGCCCGGCGCGTGGGCACGACGGCGCCACAACCAACCCGCCAGGACCAGCGTCGCCAGCCACAGCAGGCCGAGCACCATGGCCAGGAGGATCCAGGGACGGTTGCCGGACGCCTGCGGCGCGCCCTCGCCTCCGGCCGGCGCGGCGGCGGGCGCCGCGGACGGTGCCGGCGTGGCCTGCGGCGGCGCGGCGGCAAAGGCGCCGGTGCCGGGCGCGACTTCCAGGGTGAGATCGGGCAGCGTGGCATTGCGCGCCGCCGCCGCGTTGACGTCCCACCATTGCACCTGCACGCCCGGCACCACCAGCTGGCCGGACTGGTTGGGCACCAGCGAGAAGCGCCGGGTCATCTTCAGCTGCGGCGAGCCCGCGACGAATCGTTCGTCGTACTGGGCCGGCTCCGGGAACACCTGCGCGCCACTGACCGGCGGCATCGCCAGTTCGGGGAACTGCGCGCGCGTGGCGCCAGTCGCGGTCGCCTCGACCACGACCTGCACGGCCTCGCCGGCGACCGCGCGCTGCGGCGTGGCGACATAGCGCAGGCGTAGCTCGCGCAACGGCAGCCAGGGCTGCGGCGCGTTGTCCGGCTGGGCGCGCACCTGCAGTGTGGTCGCGGCGCTGCGCGCACTCAGCTCGCCGTTGCCGCGCCCGAAATAGTCGTCGAAAAAGCCGCCGACCGCGCGCCCGCTGAAACGCGCACCAGGCAGGATCAGCGGTCCACTGCGCTCGGGCACCAGCAGGTAACGGCGCTCGGCCACGTTGTACGGGCGGCCGTTGATCGTCTGCACCGAGTTGCCGTCGTCCCCGACCTGCTGCAGCGATGCGCCCTGGGGGGCGTCCAGCTCCAGCGAGCCGGCGGCCAGCTGGGTGGCGTAGTACAGCCGCACCACCACGCCAACGCTCTGCTGCACATAGGGCTGGGCATCGTCGACGCGGGTCTCGACGAACACCACCTCGTCGCCCCTGGCGGTAGCCGGCGCGGCGCCGCTGGAGCCGGTTGCGCTTCCAGCGCTGGCGGTGACCGTCAGGCGCAGCGGTGCGGTGGCCTCGCCACCCACGCGCAGGGCAGGAATCGTCAGGCTGCCGGCGCGACGTGGCGTCAGCACCAGGCCGAACAGGGTGCGCGAGGACACGGTGCCGTTGACCATCTGCAGCTGCCGGCTGCTCTGCTGGCCACTGATGGCGAAATCACCACGCAGCGGCGTGACGTCGGGGCCACTGCCGCCCTGGTCGGTCTCGATGGTGAGCGTGACCGACGCACCGAGTTCAACACTGTCACGATCAAGCCAGGCACGGGTGGCCGCGTGCACCGGGGCGATCGCCCACGGCGCCAGCCAGCTCGCCACGACCAGGAGGAAGACGGCGATCGCCTGCGATCCCGTACGCGATGGGCTCATGGATTTTCCTCTCTTTGCCGGCGCTCCTGCTCCAGGCGGAATTTCGTGCGCAGCAGGCTGCCCGGATCATCCGGCACCCGCCGCATCCAGGCCTCAAGCGCCTGCCGCTGCTCGCGCTGGGCCGGGGTCTCCTGCGCTTGCGCGGCGGCCTGCGGCGGGGGCTGCCGAGCGTCCTGCTGCCCGGCCATCGCCTGGCGCATGCGTTCGCGCTGGGCTGCGTCGGCCTGCTGCTGCGTGCGCGGATCGCTGCCGGAAGGTGGCTTGTCTTCGCCATCCTTGCCTTGGCCCTGCGGCGAGGAGGACGGTTTCGAGGGCTGGCCTGCATCCGGCTTCGGTTGCCCCGACTGTCCAGACCCGGACGGCGGCTGCGCCGACTGCTGGCCCTTGTTCTGGTTCTGGCCCCGGCCGTTGCCCTGGTTCTGCTGGTTCGGCGAACCCTGCTGGCCCTGCCCCTGCCCGCCATCGTCGTTGTGGGACTTGCGCTTGCGCGCCGCATCCACGGCGGCACGGTTGGCGACCGCATCGGCCATCCGCGGATGTTTCGCCAGCGCCTTGTCGTAGGCGGCGATCGCGTCGTCGTAATGGCCCTGGCGGGCCAGCGCGTTGCCGAGGTTGTACCAGCCTTCGTCGCTGTCGATCCCTTCGAAGCGCTGCTGGGCCGCGGCGAAGTCGCCGCGCCGGTATGCCTCGGTACCGGCCTGCAGCTGCCGCTGTTCGACCTGGTCGGCGCGTCGCCACAAGGTACCCTCGGCCGCATGGGCCTCCGGCATCAACGGCGGCAACAGGCACAACGCCAGCAATGCCAGCGCGCCGCGCCTGCGGAATGCCGGCAGCATCAGCAGCATGACCAACGGCAGCAGCCAATAGCCGTCGTCGCGCCATTGCAGCCCATCGCCCTCGCCACCACCGCCATCCTCGCCGCGGGCAGGATCAAGCACGCCGAGCGCCTGCAGGTCCGCATCGCCCGTGACCAGTCGCGCGTATTGTCCACCGCCGCTGCCCGCCAGGGCCTGCAGCGCGCCTTCGTCCAGCCGGGCCTGGGCAATGCGGCCGTCGCCCTGGCGATACGGGGCGCCCTGCGGCGAGCCCAGGCCCAGCGCCGACACCCGATAACCCGCGGCACGCGCCTGCGCGGCCTGGGTGCGGGCGGCGGCGTCTGCGCCATCGGTCAGCAACAGGATGTCGCCATGGGCGAATTCGGCCTGCTGCAGCAGCTTGACCGCCGCAGCGATCGCGCGGTCGCCACGCTGGCCATCCACCGGCATGACCGAAGGATCCAGCGCATCAAGGAACAGGGCGACGTTGGCGGCGTCATCGGTCAACGGCGCAACGGTGAAACTGTCTCCGGCATAGGCCAGCAGGGCCACCTCACCGGCCTTGCGTTCGCGCAGCAGCGTGGCGAGCTTGGCGCGCGCCTGCAGCAGGCGCGAGGGCGGCAGGTCGGCGGCCAGGGTGCGCGGCGACAGGTCCAGCGCGATCACCAGCGGCGCATGGGTACGGAACAGCGGCTGTTCTTCCTGTCGCCAGCTCGGGCCGGCCAGCGCCAGCACGCCCAGCGCATAGCCCAGCATGGCGATGGCGAAGCCCAGCCACGGCGCGCGTCCGCCAGCCGCGATCAGGCTCGGCAGCAGGTGCGCATCGACGGTGCCGCGCCAGGCATCGGCGCGGCGCATGCGCAGGCGCCACAGCACGACGGCCAACGGCAGTGCCGCCAGTGCCCACAGCCAGTGCGGTCGCAGCAGGTGGAAGTTCGCCCAGGCGGCGGCGAGCGCGTTCATCGCAACCTCCGCGGCCAGGCCAGGTGCAGCAGGCCGAACAGCAGCGCGAGCGCCAAGGGCATTTCATAGCGCTCGATCCGCGGCTGCACCGCCGCGGCCGCGGTGGCGACCGGCTCCAGCCGGTCCAGCTCGGCATAGATGCCGGCCAGTTCGGCGGCGTCACGCGCACGGAAGAAACGCCCGCCGGTCTTGTCGGCGATCTGCCGCAGCGAGGTTTCATCGATCTCATCATCATTGCCCGGCAACGGGATACCGAACAGCGAGTAGCCCCCGGCGCCACCGAAGGCAATCGTATGCACGCGCACGCCCGTGCTGGCAGCCAGCTCGGCGGCTTTCTCCGGGGTGATGCCGCCGGCATTGCTTTCGCCATCGGTCAGCAGGATCACCACGCGCTGCCCGCGTGGCTGTTCGCGCAGCCGCTTGACCGACAACGCCAGCGCATCGCCGATCGCGGTGCGGCGACCGGCCAGGCCGACCACCGCATCGCGCAGCTGGTCGCTGACGGTGGCCAGGTCGGCCGTGAGCGGCGTCAGCGCATACGCATGCTCGGCGAACACCAGCAGGCCCACGCGATCGCCCTGCCGACGTTCGAGGAAATCGGCCAGCACGGCCTTGGCGGCCGTCAGGCGATCCACCACCTGGCCGCCGAGCTGCATGTCGGTTTCGGTCATGCTGGCCGACAGGTCGACGGCCAGCATCATCTGCCGTGCCTGGTGTGGCGGCTGGACCGGCGCACCCAGTTCCTGCGGGCGGGAGAGCGCGGCGCACAGGCAGATCCAGGCCAGCCACAGCAGCCACGGCGTGCGTCGCCACGCCGGCCGGGAAGCGCTGGCCGCGGCGATGCCGCGCAATGCGTCGCCATAGGGCACTCGCAGCGCCGAGGCGCGGCCAGCCAGCGCAGGCAACAGGTAGACCAGCAACGGCAGCGGCAACAGCCACCACGCCCATGGCCACGCCGCACCGGTGAATGCCTGCTGCCAGGCCTGCAGGTCCAGGGCGTTCATCGACGCCCCGCCATCAGCTGCAGGAAGCGGCGCCGCGCGAGCGGCTCCAGCGCGGCCAACTCGGCCTCGCCCCCGCCCCGGCGGAATCCATGCTCGAGCAGCACGCGGCCCGGGCCGGCCGAGAACCCCTGTGCCTTGGCGCCATCAAGCCAGCGCAGCCAGGCTTCACCGGCGAGCGTATCGGCGCTGGCGTCGATGCGACGGGCGGCGCGGCGCAGCAGGGCCGAGATCGCCGCGATGCGCACCACCGCGCTCTCGCCCCGTGTTTCTTCGACGAACAACCGTTCCCAGCGACGACGGCGCGCGCGACGGCGCCACAGCAGCGCGGCGGCCACCACGACGAGCAACAGCACGCCCGCGCCCACCCACCACCAACCGGGTGCCGGCGGCCACCAGCCCGGCGGCGGCGGCAGGTGCACGTCGCGCAGCGGCAGTTCGGTCGGCGCCATCAGTCCACGCTCCCGCCGCCGGCACCCAGCCAGGCGTCACTGCTGTCGTCACTGCGCAGCACGCGCACGGCGACGCGGCGTGCCGGCAGCGTTTCGCGCAGGTGTTGAAGGGGTTCGAGGAATTCGCGCGACCAACCCTCGCGGGTAGCCGCGCTGCCCAGGTCGAGCTCGACCCGACGCCCGCCACTGAAGAACGGCAGCTGCCGGGGCGGCGGCGCCAGTTCCAGCGGATCGACCAGCAACACCAGCACTACCTCGTGGTGCAGGGCCAGCGCCGACCAGCGCGCCAGCGGCAGCGCCGCGGCGCTGTGCGGATCGGCGAACACGGTCAACCGCGAGCCGGGCCTCAGCAGCCGGCCGGCATGATCCAGGGCCACGCCCAGGCCGGCATCCTCGGCCGGTGGCTCGGCATACCAGCGGCTCAATGCATCCAGCACCCGCAGCACGCCCCTGACACCGCCGGCGGGCGGCACCGGCGCTTCACGCACGCTGCCACGCAGCGCGGCGACACGGTCGCCCTGGCGCTGCGCCAGCCATGCGGCAACGGCGGCACCGCGCGCGGCCTGGACCGACTTGAAGCGTACCCGGGTGCCGAAATACAGCGCCGGCGCGGTATCAGCCACGATCAGGCTGAGCCGCTCGCGCTCGGCCTGGAACAGCTTGGTATGGGCGCGCCCGCTGCGCGCGGTCAGGCGCCAGTCGATGTGACGGGCGTCGTCGCCGGCCACGTACTCGCGCGACTCGGCGTACTCCATGCCACGCCCGCGCAACTGCGACGGCGCCGGGCCGGCCAGGCCATGGCGACCGCGGCCGCTGCCGGCGCGCGCGCGCGCGCTGCCGCGCAGGGCGATCAGTTCGGCCAGCGACGGACGCAGGCCATCCGCACGGGCCGGCACGTCAGGGGACGGGGATACCGACAATGCCGCGCCTCAGGACAGGGTCGCGGCCGTCGCGAACGAACGCTGCGTCATGGCAGCGGCACCCGCTCCAGCAGCGCATGTACCAGGCGCTCGCCATCCCAGCCCTCGGCGGTAGCCTCGTAACTGGGCAGGATCCGGTGGCGCAGGACATCCGGTGCCACCGCGCGGACGTCGTCGGGCGTGACGAAATCGCGCCCGGCCAGCCAGGCCCGCGCCCGCGCGCAGCGCTCCAGGGCGATCGAGCCACGCGGACTGGCGCCCCAGGCGATCCGCCGCGCCAGCTGCGGGTCGTAGCGACGGGCATCGCGCGAGGCGAGCACCAGTTCGATGAGGTAGCGCTCCAGCGTCGGCGCCATGTGCAGCGAGAGCACCGCGCGGCGGGCGGCGAACACCGACTCCATTGGCAGCCGTTCCGGCTGGGGCTCGGCCGTGCCCAGCGCGTCGCGGGCCGATTCGCGCGCCAGGCGGAGGATTTCCGCTTCCGCGTCGGCCTGCGGGTAGCCGATCCGAACGTGCATCAGGAAACGGTCCAGCTGCGCCTCCGGCAGCGGGAAGGTGCCCTCCTGCTCGATCGGGTTCTGGGTGGCCATCACCAGGAACAGCGACGGCAGCGCGTAGGTATGCCGGCCAACCGTCACCTGCCGCTCGCCCATTGCTTCGAGCAGCGCGGACTGGACCTTGGCCGGGGCGCGGTTGATCTCGTCGGCCAGCAGGATCGGATGGAAGATCGGTCCGGGCACGAATTCGAAACGCCCCTCCTGCGGGCGCCAGATCTCGGTACCTGTGAGGTCGGCGGGCAGCAGGTCGGGAGTGAACTGCACGCGGGCGAAGTCCGCCTCCAGCCGGGCGGCCAGCGCGCGGATGGCGGTCGTCTTGGCAAGGCCGGGCGCACCTTCGACCAGCAGGTGGCCGTCGGCCAGCAGGGCGATCAGCAGTCGTTCGACCAGCGCCGCCTGGCCGACGATCCGCGCTGAAAGCGCGTCTCGCAGGGCAATGAAGGCGTCGTGCAGGGCATCGGTGGCCGGGGTGCCGGCGGCCTCGTCCGGGAGCAGGGGCGGTGCGTTCATAGGCCGAGTTTGACCGATCGCGAGCCGATTGGTTCAACGGTTGCGGTCGGGCGTGACCTTCGTCACCTGGTCGTCGTGACCCTCCGTTCAGGCGCGCTGTAGTGCGAAAGATCGCAGGCGATGTGAATTCATGCCGGCCCGCGCTGGTCGACCGCCGCCCGTTGGTGCGGACTATTCGATTCCCCGCCCATCGATCGACATGTCCAGACGCAGCCCGCCCTCATCCGTATCCCGCCACCTGCACGAGCGCGCCACGCATTGGCTGGCGCAGGGCACCGCGCCGGGCCAAGTCGTGGGCCGACTGGAAGCCGAGGGCGTATCGGCCGCGGCCGCGAGCAGCCTGGTGCGCGCGATCCTGACCGGCCGCGCGCCGGCGGCAGCCACCGTCGAGGCGACCTGCTGGCCGGCAGGCTTCCCGTTCGCCGATCGCCACGAAGCCACGTTCGGAGGCCATGCGATGCGCCTGCTGGCCCGGCTGCAGGCACCGGCGGTGGCACTGGTCGACAACGTGCTCGGTACCGACGAGTGCGACGCGCTGATCGCTGCCGCACGGCCGCGGCTGACACGCTCGGAGGTGGTCGACCCGCATACGCTGGCATCGCGCCCCGACCAGGCGCGGACCAGTGCCGGGGTGTCGCTGGGGGTCGAAGAACTGCCATGGCTATCCGGGCTGCAGTCGCGGCTGTGCTGGCTGATGGCCTGCCCTGTCACCCATGCCGAGCGGCTGCAGGTCCTGCATTACCGCCGCGGCGATCGCTACAAGGCACATCATGACTACTTCGACCGGCCGCTGGCCGATGGCGGGCAGCGCCAGGCCACGCTGGTGGTCTACCTCGCCGCGGTCGAAGCGGGCGGCCAGACCGACTTTCCCGGGCTCGGGCTGGAGCTCAGCCCTCGACGCGGCATGGGCGTCTACTTTGCTTACGGCAACGACGCCGGCCAGTTGGACCCGCGCAGCCTGCATGCCGGCGCGCCGGTTGACCACGGCGAGAAGTGGATCATCACCCAGTGGGTCCGCGATCGCCCGGTGACCGGCTGACGCCTGCACTACGGTGCGGACAAGGACCGCAATGAAAAAGCCGCCCGAAGGCGGCTTCTCCATCATGCGCTGGAACCCTGTGCTCAGGCGGCCTTGGCCACGCGCAGCACCTTCGGGGTCACGAAGATCAGCAGCTCGGCCTTTTCCTTGTTGCGACCGCGCTTCTTGAACAGATTGCCAAGGAACGGGATGTCGCCCAGGAACGGCACCTTGCTGACGCTGGAACGGTCGGTGAACTCGTACACGCCGCCGATGACCACGGTCTGGCCATCGTCGACCAGCACCGCGGTGTTGATCTCGCGACGGTTGATGGTCGGTACGGTGCCGTAGCCTTCCAGCTCGATGTACTGGTCGACTTCGTCCTTCTTCACGTTCATGTTGAGGAAGACGCGGTTGTCGCTGGTGATGGTCGGGGTGACCTTCAGCTCCAGCAGCACTTCCTTGAACTGCACGTTCGGCGTGGCCGCAGTACCGGCGGTGCCGCCGGTGATGGTGACGTAGCCGATTTCCTTACCCTGCTTGATCACGCCTTCACGCTGATTCGCAGTGACCAGGCGCGGATTGGAGATCACCTCACCCCGACCCTCTTCCTGCAACGCGGTCAGCTCCAGGTCCAGGTTGAAGTTGGCGCCGAGCAGCGTGTACGCGATGCTCGGCGCGTTTGCCGCGCCCTTGGTGAACGAGCCGGCTGGCAGGTTCACGTTGAGCCCGCGGGTCGCATCGCCGGTACCGCTGGCGCCGGAACCGATCGTCGCGACGTTGTCGCCGTTGTTGTAGGTGCGGGTGCCGCCGATGCCGAACTTGGCACCGAGGTCGCGGGCGAAGGTATCCGTCGCGATGACAATGCGCCCCTCGATCAGCACCTGGTCGACCGGGCGGTCAATGTGATCGATCAGCTCGCGCATCTGCGCGATCTTCTTCGGGATGTCGCTGATCATCAGGGTATTGGTGCGCTCGTCGGCGACGATGCGACCGCGCGACGACAGGAAGCCGCTCTCGTTCTGCGTGGAGCCGCCACCGCCACTGCCGCCGCCGCCGATGCCCTTGGCCTCAGTCAATGCCTTGAAGATCGCGTTGGCCGAGTGGTAGTTGATCTGGACGTAATCCGTGACCAGATCCTCGCGGTTCTCGATCGCGATGCGGGCGTCTTCCTTGTCCTGCTCGAACTTGGCCAGTTCGGGCTGCGGCGCGACCCAGATCACACCTCCATCGCGGCGCTTGTCCAGGCCCTTGGCGCGCAGGACGATGTCCAGCGCCTGGTCCCACGGCACGTTGACCAGGCGCAGGGTGACGTTGCCCTGCACAGTGTCGGAGGCGACCACGTTGAGGTTGGATTCCTCGGCGATCAGCTGCAGCACCGTGCGTACCGGCACGTCCTGGAAGTTGAAGGTCACCGGACGACCGCTATAGCCGCGCGTGGCTGCCAGCGCCGCGGCGGCCTTGGTGACATTGGCGGCGTTCGGCGCCCCCATGGCCGCGACACCCTTGCGCGGGCTGATCTCGACCACGTACTCGTTGCCACTCTGGTAGGCCAGCGACTCGAACGGGCCGTTGGTGCTCAGCACCAGCTGCGCACCGCCACCGGCGGGCTTGGCGTCGATGCGCTGCACCGGGGTGGCGAAGTCGGTGACGTTCAGCGGCCGCTGCAGCTCTGCGGGCAGCTTGGCGTTGCCGACGTCCACCAGCACGGTGTTGCCCTGCGTCCGCAGGTCCGGGCTGGCGCCCTGGCCGTCGAACTGCAGGATCAACCGGCCGGCGCCGTCTTCGCCGCGCTTGAAGTCGATCTTGGAAACAGCCACGGTGGCCGGCACGGTCTTGGCCGGGTCGTGGGCGTTCAGGCTCGCGGGCGCCGCCGGCGCAGCGAAGGAAGAGCCGCTAGCCAGAGCGAGCGCGAACCCCAACGCGCACGCCCGGATCGCTTGGCGCCGGATGGGACGCAGGCTCAGGGCTTTGGAAAAAGTCATCGTGCTATCCCCTAGTCAATCATTGATCGTCAAGTGCGATGGAGGCCGGGCGTTCCAGCCAACCACCGGCACCATCCGGCACCAGTTCAATCAAATCGATGCGATCTTCGGATACTCCCGTCACCCGACCATCGCTCTGCCCCAGGTAGACCCCCGGGCGGACCCGGTAGGTGGTCTTGTCCGGGGCCATCACCAGCGCAACCAGGCCAGGGCCGTTGCCGATGCTCCCGATCATGTCGAGGCTGTCGAGCGGAAAGGCCTCCAGCGGCTCCTTGCGCCGGTTCGGATCCGGACGCAGGCCACTGCCGCCGTCCGGATTCGCCCAGGCGTCGGAGAACGGGTCACGCATGCCCTGCGCGGCGTACTCGAACGTCTCGAACTGCTGCATCACCGGCAACGGATCCAGCGGCGGCGCCGGGCGTGCGCGCACCTCGGCGACCCAGCTCTGCAGGTTCGGCGCATCGCCGGGCGTGCTGGTGATGCCGCGGCCACAGCCGGCGAGCAGTGCCATGAGGGCCAGGCACGACAGCCTCTTATAGGTCGTCATACTCATTTCTTGCCCTTCCCGTTGTCTTTGCCGGACTTGTCCTGCGCGGCCATTTCCTCATCGTCCAGGTAACGGTAGGTCTTCACCGTGCCGGCCAGTTCCAGGGCACCGCGCTGGGTGATGCCGGTCTTCGGGTCCTTGGGCTTGAGGTTGATGTCGTGCATGGTGAGGATCACCACGCGCGGCAGCGAGGCCACGCCGCTGACGAAGGCGCCGAACTGGTGGTAGCTGCCCACCATGCGCAGGGCGATCGGCTTCTCGGCGTAGAACTCCTTCGGCGTTTCCGCACCCGGCTGGAACAGCTCGTTGGCCAGGCCACTGGACAGCGCGGTCTGCGAGATGTCGATGATCAGGTCGGGCATCTCGGTCTTGCTGGGCAGCTGGCGCAGCATCTGCTGCAGCACCTGCTCCATCTGGGCCAGCTGCTGCTTCAGCGGCTCCAGGTTGACCGCCTTCTTCTGCTCGTCCTCGAACTGCTGGCGCAGCGTGGTTTCCTGCGATTCCAGGCTGCCCAGCTCATCGCGCTTGCCCGAGATCAGCAGGAACCACGCCATGACCACGATGAACAACGCGACGACCACGCAGAAGCCGATCTTCCACTCCTGCGGCCAGCTGCCGGTGTTGCGGAAGTCGAGGTCGTTGATTCCGAATTTGCGCTTGCTCATGACGCCGCTCCCGCCTGCGGTTTGGCCGCCGGCGCCGGAGCCGGTGCGGCGCTGTCTGCCGGCTTGGCCGCCGGGGTTGCCGGCGCGCCGGCCGGCGTCGCCGTTGCCGGGACCGCCGTTGCCGGGACCGCCGGGGCCGTGCCCTGGGCCTGGCCCTGCGCGGTGGCGCTGGCCGGGTCCACGCCACCTTCTGCCGCGTTGTCGGACGCGCTCGGGTTGGCGAGCTTGACCTTCAGCTTGAACATGTACGGAAGCGCCTTGGAACTGGCCACGCTGCCAGGCTTCTTATCCTTCTCCTCGGCCTTGGCCTCGATGATCGACAGGTCCGGATTGGTCATCCAGCCGGAGCCTTCCAGGTTGCGCATGTAGGCACTGACCCGGGCATTGGACTGCGAGCGACCTTCCAGCGTCAGCACTTCGCCTTCCTGCTTGAGCGAGGTCAGCACCACGCCATCGGGAATCGTGCGCACCAGCGAATCAAACAGGTGGACCATCTGCGAGCGGTTGGCCTGGAGTTCCTCGATCACCCGCTTGCGGGCGAGCAGGCGCTCCTTCTTGCGGTCGAGCTCCTCGATTTCCTTGTTCTGCGCCTTGACCTTCTGGATCTCGGCGGTGAGGAAATCGTTGCGCTCCTGCTGGCCGGTGACCTGCCGGTCGTAATAGAACCAGATCAGCACCGCGAGCAGGACGCCACCGAGGGCGGCGAAGCCCAGCATGCCGAAGAACTCGCGCTCACGCTGCTTGCGGCGCTCCGCGCGCCAGGGCAATAGGTTGATTCTGGCCATCAGTCGAAGCTCCTAAGGGCCAGGCCGGTGGCAATCATGAGGGCGGGGGCATCCTGCTGCAGCGCCTGTGCCTGGACCTTCGGGCCCAGCGTCATCTGCGCCAGCGGGTTGGCCACCACGGTGGTGACACCGAGCTGCTCCTCGACCATCTCCGGCAGCCCGGCCAGGGCCGCGCAGCCGCCCGCCAGGACGATGCAGTCCACCCGGTTGAACTCGCTACCGGCATAGAAGAACTGCAGCAGTCGGCTGATCTGCTGGACGGTGGCTTCCTTGAACGGCTCCAGCACCTCGACCTCGTAGCTCTCGGGCAGGCCGCCCTGGCGCTTGGCCATGCCGGCTTCCTCGTAGGTCAGGCCGTAGCGGCGCATGACCTCGTCGGTGAGCTGCTTGCCGCCGAACACCTGTTCGCGGCTGTAGAGGCTGCGGCCGCCACGGATCACGTTCAGGGTGGTCATGGTCGCGCCGATGTCGACCAGGGCGACCAGGCCGTCCTGCGGCACCGGCAGTTCGCCGGCCAGCAGGGCGAAGGCGTTCTCGACCGCGAAGGCCTCCACGTCCATCACCTTGGCGGTCAGTCCCCCCAGCTCGAGCGCCGACTGGCGCAGCTCGACGTTCTCCGAGCGCGACGCCGCCAGCAGGACCTGGACCATCTCCGGGTTGTTGGGGATCAGCCCCAGCACCTCGAAGTCAAGGTTCACTTCCTCGATCGGGTACGGGATGTAGTTGGTGGCCTCCAGTTCGACCTGGGCCTCCATGTCGCTCTCGTCCAGGTCGGCCGGCATCGGGATCAGCTTGGTGATCACGGCCGAACCGGCGACAGCGGCGGCGGCGTTCTTGGCCTTGCTGCCGGAGCGGTTGATCGCCCGGCGGATGGCCTCGCCCACCGCCTCGACTTCCACGATGTTCTTCTCCACCACCGCGTTCGGGGGCAGAGGCTCGACCGCGTAATGCTCCACGCGGAAACGGTTGCCGCTACGGGAAAGCTGCAAGAGCTTTACCGCAGTCGAACTGATGTCGACGCCAATGAGCGGCGACTGACTCTTGGGAATAAGCCCCACGGAAACTCCCCTGCCGACGGGCACTTGGACGCGCTTTCTGCGCCCGCGCATTAATAATTAGTTTTTTGCAATTGGCAACCACCCCGCGCGAAAGCCGAGAAGCTCGTCACGTCTACTTCACGCTCTTCGCAGGGGTCCCCAATTGCCATCCCCGGATCCGGCCCCAGCCAGACCCGCCTAATCTATACTCTGCGGCCAAGAAATCTGCAATCGGAATCTGCTTGATGCCCCGTTTCCGTCGTTGGCTGGGCTGGATCCTGGCCGCGTTCGTGGTGTTCGCCCTGCTCGGCCTGGTGGCCGCCGGTGGCCTTTACTACATCCTGTCCGCCAAGCTCCCCGACGTCCAGGCCCTGCGCCAGGTCGAGATGCAGGAGCCCATGTACGTCTATGCCAGCGACGGCCGGCTGATGGCGGTCTATGGCCAGGCCCGACGCTACCCGATCCAGATGAGCCAGGTCCCCGAACGCCTCAGGCAGGCCTTCCTGGCCACCGAGGATGCCCGCTTCTACGAGCACGGCGGAGTCGACTACAAGGGCATCGCCCGCGCCGTCTGGCTGCTGGCGACCACGGACGACAAGCGCGTGCCCGGCGGCTCGACGATCACCCAGCAGGTCGCACGCCAGTTCTTCCTGAGCTCGGAATACAGCTATACCCGCAAGCTCAACGAGATCCTGCTGGCGCGCAAGATCGAGAGCGAACTGAGCAAGGACGAGATCTTCGAGCTGTACCTCAACAAGAGCTTCTTCGGCAACCGCGCCTACGGCGTCGGCGCGGCCGCGGAGTACTACTACGGCAAGAAGCTCGACGAGTTGACCCTGGACGAGATGGCCTCGCTGGCCGGTATCCCCAAGTTCCCCTCCAGCGGCAATCCGATCAGCAACCCCGAGCGCGCGCGCGAACGCCGTGACTATTACGTCCTGCAGCGCATGGCGGACCTGCACTTCATCACCCAGGCCGAAGCCGACGCGGCCAAGGCGGTGCCGATGCATGCCAAGCCGCACGAGCCGCCGGTCGAGGTCTACGCCCCCTACGTGGCCGAGATGGTCCGCCAGGAGATGATCGCCCGCTATGGCGGCGAGGTGCTGGACAAGGGCTACCGGGTCACCACCACGATCGACGCCAACCTCCAGCAGGCCGCCGACGTGGCCGTGCGCGACGGCCTGATCCTGTACGACCACCGTCACGGCTGGAGTGGTGCCGAACAGCATTTCGACCTGCCGGCCGAGGCCGATGCCGCCGCGCTGGCCGCGCGCCTGGCCAACATCCCCCCGCAGTCGGGGATGCGCCCGGCGATCGTCGCCTCGACCCTGCCCGACGGCGGGGTCAAGGTGGTGCTGGCCGACCGCAGCGAGCTTGACCTGCCAGTCGCCGCCAGCCGCTGGACCGGCAAGTCGCCGGCCACGCTGCTCAAGCGCGGCGACCTCGTACGCGTGCGCGCCGGCGAGAAGGACGGCGAATGGGTGCTGGACCAGATCCCGCGCGGCCAAGCCTCGCTGGTCTCGCTGGATGCCAACAACGGCGCGCTGCGGGCGATGGTCGGCGGCTTCAGCTTCGCCGGCAACAAGTTCAACCGCGCCACCCAGGCGCGGCGCCAGCCCGGCTCCAGCTTCAAGCCGTTCGTCTATGCGGCCGCGTTCGAAAAGGGCTTCAACCCCGCCTCGATCGTGCTCGACGCCCCGGTCGTGTTCCGCGACCGCCGGGGCAAGACCTGGTCGCCACAGAACGATGGCGGCGGCTTCAAGGGCCCGATGCGCCTGCGCGAAGCACTGGTGCAATCGCGCAACCTGGTGTCGGTGCGACTGCTTGACGCGATCGGCGTGGACTTCGCCCGGCAGTACATCGCCCAGTTCGGCTTTGATCCGGCCGAACTGCCGCCGAACCTGTCGATGTCGCTGGGCACCGCCTCGCTGACCCCGCTGTCGGTGGCCCGCGGCTATGCCGTGTTCGCCAACGGCGGCTCGCGCGTGGAGCCCTGGGTGATCGACGAGGTCCGCGATCGCGATGGCAACGTGGTGTTCAAGGAGAACCCCGCGGTCGCCTGCCGCAGCTGCCATACCGAGGGCGGCAAGGCCGCGCCGGTCAGCCAGGTCGTGGACGGCTTCAATTTCGGCAGCGCGCAGCCCGCGCCTGCCGCCAAGCCGTCGACCGACGAAACCGCCAAGCCGGCCGAAGCCGTGCCGGCACCGGTCGCCAGCGATGCCAAGATCGCCCCGCGCGCGATCGACGAACGTACCGCGTACCAGTTGGTGTCGATGATGCGCGACGTGGTCCAGCGCGGCACCGGCGTGGCGGCCAAGGTGCTCGGCCGCGAGGACGTCGGCGGCAAGACCGGCTCCACCAACGATCACCGCGATGCCTGGTTCTCCGGCTTCGGCGGCCCGCTGGTGACCACGGTCTGGGTCGGCCGCGACGACTTCAAGTCGCTGGGCTACCGCGAGTACGGTGGCAAGGCCGCGCTGCCGATCTGGATCGACTACATGCGCGTGGCGCTGAAGGACGCCCCGATCACCGCCAACGATCCGCCCGATGGCATGACCCAGGCGACGATCAACGGCGCGGTCGAATGGGTGAAGAACGAAGACATGGACCGCCTGCAGGACTACGACTACGGCCTGCAGGAACAGCAGGCCGACGACAAGGCCTTCGACATCTTCTGAGGCCGCTGCAGTACGTGACCCCGACAGGGCCGCCCCAGGGCGGCCCTGTCTCGTTGGGCAACGCCAGGACCGGCCTGTCGTCGTGCCTTCACGCATTTGCGGTAGAGTCGGGCCAGGTCTTCAACAGGGGAGCCCGGCCATGCATCGTGCCCGCCAGCACGCCGAGACCCGCACCCGCGAGCGCCGTCACCGGCTCGCCCACGAGGCCGCCCGCCTCATGGCCGAAGGCGGCATCCGCGACTTCCACCAGGCCAAGCTCAAGGCCGCCGACCGGCTCGGCATCCATGACGACGCCTCGTTGCCGCGCAACCGGGAGATCGAGGACGCGCTGCGCGAGTACCAGCGCCTGTTCGCAGGCCCGGGGCACGGCCAGGGCCTGCGCCAGCGGCGCGAAGCCGCGTTGCACGCGCTGGAGTTCCTGGCCATGTTCTCGCCGCGCCTGACCGGCCCGGTACTGGAAGGCACCGCCGACGCCAACGCGCCGGTCCAGCTGTACCTGCACAGCGACGATCCGGAAGCGGTCGCCCGCTTCCTGGAGGACCACCGCATCCCGGCCGAGTCACGGATGCGTCGCCTGCGGCTGGACCGCGAGCGCGCCGGGGACTTCCCGGTCTGGGTGTTCAGCGCCGAGAACCTGGCCTTCGACCTGACCGTGCTGCCCTACGACGCGCTGCGCCAGGCGCCCTTGTCGCAGGTCGACGAGAAGCCGGTGTCGCGGGCCAGCGCGACCCAGCTGCGCGCCCTGCTGGCGGAGGAAGAAATCCTTGGCTACACCGGCTGAACGAACCGCCAGCGCACGCGTGGTGGCGATCTGGATCTGCCTGCTGGCACTGGTGGCGATCATCGTCCAGGCCAGCCGCGCCGGCGCCCTGCGCGAACAGTTCGCGGCGGTCGACCGGCCGTGGATCGGCCTGCCGGCGATCGGCACCGACGTCACCGACCTCGACGCCCGCCGGGCGCTGGAACAGCGCCTGCACGCGGGCCCCGCCTCGCTGGCGCTGCGCTGCGGGGCCGGGAGCGAACTGCCGCGGGAGCGTTACATCGGCGAGGTTTCCGTCGGCGACGGCAGCACGCCGCTGCAGGTCATGATCGACGTGCACGGCGACATCGTCACCCTGGCGCCGCTGGCCGGCCATCCGTGGCCCGGGATCGACCCGGCGCGCCAGGCCGTGCCGCTGCGCTTCCAGCGCGCGCAGCTCAAGGGCGTGCGCGAGGCCTGGACCACGCCACTGCTGTGGGGCCGCCAATCGCCGGGCGAGCTGGGCGCGCCCGGCGACGCCCAGGCCCGCCTGGAAGGCTGCGTGGACGGCGGCTACGCGCTGCGCACCAGCCACTACGCGGCCGACGTGAAGGCGCTGCACGCCGCCCTGTCGCAGGCGATCGCCCACGCCCGCTAGGCCGGCGCCGGAAACGAAAACGCCCCGCACATGGCGGGGCGTCTCGCAGCACGGACGCGGGACCGATCAGCCCTTGGCGGGATAATCGCGCACGTCGTGGCCGGTGTAGATCTGGCGCGGACGGCCGATCTTCATTTCCGGATCGACCTGCTGCTCCAGCCAATGCGACACCCAACCGCTGGTGCGCGCGATGGCGAACATCACGGTGAACATCTCCACCGGGATGTTCAGTGCCTTGTAGATGATGCCCGAGTAGAAGTCGACGTTCGGGTACAGCTTGCGCTGCACGAAGTAGTCGTCCTTCAGCGCGGCCTCTTCCAGCTTCAGCGCCACTTCCAGCAGCGGATCGTTCACGCCCAGCTCGCCCAGCACCTTGTGGGTCATCTCGCGGATGATCTTCGCGCGCGGGTCGAAGTTCTTGTAGACGCGGTGGCCGAAGCCCATCAGGCGGAAGCCGGAGTTCTTGTCCTTCGCCTTGACGATGGCCGACTCGACGTTCTTGGCGTCGCCGATCTCTTCCAGCATCTTCAGCACCGCTTCGTTGGCACCGCCGTGCGCGGGGCCCCACAGCGCGGTGATGCCGGCGGCAACCGAGGCGTACGGGTTGGCGCCGGTCGAGCCGACCAGGCGCACCGTCGAGGTCGAGGCGTTCTGCTCGTGGTCGGCGTGCAGGATGAACAGCAGGTCCATGGCCTTGGCCACGACCGGGTTCAGCTCAAGCGGCTCGCTCGGCACTTCGAACATCATGTGCAGGAAGCGATCGACGTACTCGAGGTTGTTGCGCGGGTAGCGGATCGGCTGGCCGAGCGAGTAGCGGTGCGCGGCGGCAGCCAGGGTCGGCACCTTGGCGATCAGGCGGATCGCGGCCTGGCGGCGCTGCTCCGGATCGTTCAGGTCCAGGGTGTCGTGGTAGAAGGCCGACAGCGAGGCGACCGAGGCGGCCAGCATGGCCATCGGGTGCGCGTCGTAATGGAAGCCCTTGAGGAAGTGCTTCAGCGACTCATGCATCATCGTGTGATGCGTGACTTCGTGCTCGAACTTGGCGAACTCGTCCTTGTTCGGCAGTTCGCCGTTCATCAGCAGGTACGACACTTCCAGGAAGTTGGAGTGCTTGGCGAGCTGTTCGATCGGGTAGCCGCGGTACAGCAGCACGCCGTTGTCGCCATCGATGTAGGTGATGGCGGACTTGCAGCTGGCCGTGGCGGTAAAGCCCGAGTCGTAGGTGAAGAGACCGGTTTCCTTGGTCAGCTTGGAAATGTCGACGCAGTCGTTGCCCAGCGTGGGCTTGAGTACCGGCAAAACTACCGACTTGTCGCCGGCGTTGAGCGTGACCTGATCAAGATCGGACACAGTGTCGCTCCTCAGTATGGTTCCCTGCACGGTGGGGCCGTGCAGATGGTGATGGCTGTCCATGGGGATTATTCCCTTGGATACCCATCATTATCGCACAGCAGCATAGGTGCGGGACCCCGACTGAAGTCGAACACGGGCGCGCAACATTGCGTTGCGGCCAATCGCCAGAAAGCGCAAAAACGACGGCCGCGCATGCGCGCGGCCGTCGCCTGGATCGCATCGCCTGGTCCGGGCAACAGGGCCCGGAACGGGGATCAGCGCGCGTAGCGCTTCTGGAACTTGTCGATGCGGCCGCTGGTGTCGATCACCTTGTGCTTGCCCGTGTAGAACGGGTGCGAAGCGGAGGAGATTTCAACCTTGATCAGCGGGTATTCCTGGCCGTCTTCCCACTTCACGGTCTCCTTGGAGGCCATGGTCGAACGGGTCAGGATCTTGAAATCGGAAGTCACGTCGTGGAAGACGACGTCGCGGTAGTTCGGATGGATGTCGGCCTTCATGGACGTAACGGGTTGCCTGGACAAGAGCGGCATTATAACGATCGACTCCGGCCCAGGCAAGCCACGCGGTTCAGGCAGCGCCCAGGGCAGCCTGGACCAGCCCCTCGAAGCGGGCCTGGTCATAGCCGACCAGCAGGCTGGCATTGTCCGGCAGGCCCAGCTGGCGGTTCCAGTCGACCACCGTGGCGCCGCGGGTGTGGGTCCCGGCCAGCTCGACCTGCAGCGGCCGCCGCTCGACCCGGGTCGCCCCTTCCGGCGCCAGCGCCCAGGCCATCGCCAGGGCGTCGGCGGCATACCAGCGGTCGCCGCGGCTGTCCTCGGACCAGAGCCGGGTCTTGCGGGAAATCTCCTCGTAGAAGCGCGCACGCACGCCCTCCCCGGCCAGCCACTGCTCGACCTCGCGATGCGGCAGCCCATGGGCGACGGTGGCTTCCCAGTCGGCCACTTCCACGTGCGGGAAGGCGGAGAACACGATGTGCGCGGCCTCCGGGTCGAAGGCGATGTTGAACTCGGCCACCGGGGTGATGTTGCCGTGGCCGTTGATCGCCCCGCCCATCATCAGGAAGCGGCCGACCCGCTGCGGCAGGGTCGGGTCGAGCTTCAGCGCCAGGGCCAGGTTGGTCAGCGGACCCAGCGCGACCAGCAGCAGCCGGCCGGCGTATTCATGCGACAGGCGCAGGATCGCCAGCGCCGCGTGCTCGGCCTCGGCGGTGCGCGCGGCCGCGGTGAAGCCAACATCGCCGAAGCCGTCCATGCCGTGTACGTGGGCGGCATCGACCGAGGGGTGCACCAGCGGGTCCGGGCAGCCGGCGTACACCGGCACGTCCACGCGCCCCGCCACCTCGCACAGCTTGAGCGCGTTGCGCACGGTGTGCTCCAGGCCGACATTGCCGGCGGCGATGGTCAGGCCGACCACCTCATGGCGCGCGTCGTTGAAAGCCATCAGCAGTGCCAGCGCGTCGTCCACGCCCGGGTCGGTATCGATCAACAGCGGAATCTTGTCGGTCATTTCCATCTCTCTTCGCTTGACCGGCGAGTCTGGCACCGTGCGTGTTTCAAACCAAGTACGGACGATGGGGGTTCTGACGGCGCGACGGTGCCGGCCTGCGAGCGCCTCAGCGGCCCGCTGCGTCCGTGTATCGGTCCAGCATCGCCCGCAACGCACGCACGCGGGCCGGGTCGGTCTGCTGCCAGGCGGACTCCAGGCCCGCCAGGTCGTCCCGCCGCGCGCGCTCCGGGCGCTGCCAGCTGCGCGCGGATGCGTGCACTTCGGCCACCCCCGACTGGCGCAGCAGCGCCGTCACGTTGTCGGCGTCGATGCCGGCGCCCGCCATCACGGCGATGCGGCCCGCCGCTTGCGCCACCAGCGCGGCGATCCCGGCCGCGCCCTCCGGCGCACCCGTGCGCCCGCCCGAGGTCAGCACGCGTTCGCAGCCGAGCCCGATCGCCACCTCCAGCGCCCGCGGCGGATCGGCCGCCACGTCGATGGCGCGGTGGAACGTGGTGCCCAACGCGCCGGCCGCGGCACGCAGGGACGCACAGGTCGCCCTGTCGACCTCCCCGCGCCGGTCCAGCGCCCCGATCACCACGCCATCGCACCCCAGACGCACGCAGTGCTCGATGTCGCGCAGCATCACCTCGCGCTCGGCCTCGTCATAGATGAAATCGCCACCGCGCGGGCGGATCAGCACGTACAGCGGAATGCGCAGGCGGTCGCGCGCGATCGCCAAGGTGCCGTGCGAAGGCGTGCAGCCGCCCTCGGCGAGGTTCTCGCATAGTTCGACGCGATCGGCGCCACCGTCCTGCGCCGCCAACGCCGAGCCCAGCGAACCGGCCGCCACCTCCAGCGTGATGCGTGCGCTCACTTCTGCTCCGAGGTGTACACCGAACCGGCTTCCACCAGCCTGTCATGCGCGCCAGGGCTGGCATCGTGCATCGCATAGACGAAGCCGCGATGCAGGGCGTAGCCGCCGAAACGGCCATCGGCGTGCAGCGCCAGGAAACACACCTGCAGCTGCCGGCTCTGTTCGGGCCGCTTGCGGACGACCCGGTCGATCGCCTCGCGACAAGCCTCGAGCGGCGAACGCCCCTGCCGCATGAGTTCGACGACAAGGAAACTGGCGGCGTTGCGGATCATTTCCTCGCCCACGCCCGAGGCGGTGGCGGCGCCGACTTCCTGGTCGACATACAGGCCCGCGCCGATGATCGGGCTGTCACCGACACGGCCGTGCATCTTCCAGGCCATGCCGCTGGTGGTGCAGGCACCGGCAAGCCGGCCGGCGCTGTCCAGCGCGAGGATGCCCAGGGTGTCGTGGTTGTGGCTGTCGCCCGGGCGCAGGCGCCGCTCGGCATTGATCTGCGGTTCGTAGCGCGAGGTCTCCAGCCATTCGCGCCAAGCCTTCCGGGCGTCATCGGTGAGCAGCGGGGTCTTGCGGAAGCCATTCGCCAGCGCGAACTGCTGCGCGCCCTGCCCCACCAGCAGCACGTGCGGGCTCTTCTCCATCACCGCGCGCGCGACCGAGACCGGGTGATCGATGTCCTCCAGCGCCGCCACCGCGCCGCAGCGGCCGTCGCCGGCCATGATGCTGGCATCCAGGGTCAGCACGCCGTCTCGATCGGGATTGCCGCAACGTCCCACCGTGGGATTGCACAGGTCGCTCTCGGCCCAGCGCGCGCCTGCCTCGACCGCATCAAGCGCGCTGCCGCCGGCGCCCAACACCTTCCAGGCGGCCGCATTGGCCCCCACGCCGAAATCCCAGGTGGACACCACGCGCGCCGCGACGGGACGAGTCACGGCAGCCGGGGCGGCGGCCACCGGCAGGGCCAGGGCGGCACCGGCGGCAAGCGAAGACTGCAGGAAATGGCGTCGGGTCTTCATGGATGTCCTCTGCGGGCGCGTGATGGTCAGCGCGTGATGTATCTGTGGTGGTACCAGGCTGCGGCGCCGACCAGTCCCAGCTGGCCATGCTCGACCAGCCATACCGGCACCTGCGCCAGCATCGGACCGAGCACGCCCTTGTTGGCGAAGCGCGCGGCGAATCCACTGCGCAGCAGCTGCGGCTTGATCTGCGCCGGGATCCCCCCGGCCAGGTAGACGGTATCCGCACCGAAGGTCAGTGCCAGGTCGCCGGCAAAGCTGCCGAGCAGCGCGCAGAACATCTCCAGCGCCTCGACTGCGGCCGGATCGCCGCCCTCGCCGGCAGCCCGGGTGATCGCCGCCGGCGTCTCGCACGCCGGCACGCGGGCATCGAGTTCGCACAGCGCCTGGTAGGCGTTCACCAGGCCGGGACCGGACAGCAGCCGCTCGACGTCCACATGCGGCCAACGTTGCTGCAGGCGCTGCAACACCGCCAGTTCGCGCGCGTTGCCGACCGCCAGCGCGGCGTGGCCCGCCTCGCTGGCCAGCACCTGTGGCGGCGGCCCGGGCAGGCGTACGGCCGCGCCCAGGCCGGTGCCCGGGCCGAGCACCAGGGCCGGGCCGACGCCCGCACGATCCGGACCACAGACCCGCGTCATCGCCGCCGGGTCGATGAACGGCATCGCGCAGGCGACGGCCTCGAAATCATTGAGCAGCGCCAGCTGGCCGATACCCGCCTCGCGGCGCGTATGCGCCAGCGACACCGGCCAGGGCAGGTTGGCATTGACCAGCTCGTCGCCATCCAGGCGACCGGCGATGGCCACCACCACGTGCGCCGCGCCGTGGCCACTGCGCCCGGCGAAATCGCGCAGGATCGCCGCCAGGCTGGGCCAGCCGGCACAGGCGTACTGATGGAAATCCAGGACCTCGATGCGCCCGTCCGCGCCCATCCTCACCTGGCCAACCCGGGCATGCGTGCCGCCGACATCGGCAGCGATGAAGGCATCGCCGGGTGCCATCGCGGCCCCGTCATCGTCGGCGGCCAGCGGCCGCGCAGGCGTGGCTCGGGAGGGAGAAGCATCGTGCATCGGGGAAGGCGACTGGCGGGCAGGACCGCGATTATCGACCAGATCGCCGGCCTGCGATGGGCCAGACCGGGCATCGTCGACGCCGGGGTCACGCCGAGGCATAGCGGACCGCGCCGCCGATCCAGCGCGCCACCAGCTGGTCGGCCACGCCCGGCGCCCCGGCCAGCAGCTCCTTGGCCAGCTGCTGCACCTTCGGCAGCAGGCCGGCATCGCGGGCCAGGTCGGCGACCCGGAAACTGGCCAGGCCGGTCTGGCGGGTGCCGAGCAGTTCACCCGGCCCGCGCAGTTCCAGGTCTTTCTCGGCGATCACGAAACCATCGCTGGTCTGGCGCATCGTCTCCAGGCGTTGGCGCGCCATCGCCGACAGCGGCGACTGGTACATCAGCACGCAGCTGGACGCCGCCGAGCCGCGCCCCACCCGGCCGCGCAGCTGGTGCAGCTGGGCCAGGCCGAGCCGTTCGGCGTTCTCGATGATCATCAGCGAGGCATTGGGCACGTCCACGCCGACCTCGATCACCGTGGTGGCCACCAGCAGGTCGATGTCGCCGTGCTTGAACGCGCGCATCGCGGCCTGCTTCTCGGCCGCCTTCATGCGCCCGTGCACCAGGCCCACGCGCAGGCCCGGCAGCTGCGCCGACAGCGCCTCGAAGGTGCCCTGCGCGGCGGTGGCGATGACCTCGTCACTCTCGTCGATCAGCGTGCAGACCCAATAGGCCTGGCGGCCCTCGGCGCAGGCCACGCGGATCCGCTCGACCAGCTCGGGGCGGCGCTCGGCGCTGATCACGATGGTCTGCACCGGCGTGCGCCCGGGCGGCAGCTCGTCGATCGCCGAGACATCCAGGTCGGCGTAGGCCGCCATGGCCAGGGTGCGCGGGATCGGGGTGGCGGTCATCACCAGCTGGTGCGGGACGCTGCCCTCGGCGGCGCCCTTGTCGCGCAGCGCCAGCCGCTGGTGCACGCCGAAACGATGCTGTTCATCGACGATGGCCAGCGCCAGGTCGTGGAACACCACCGCCTCCTGCATCAGCGCATGCGTGCCGACGACGACCTGCGCCTCGCCCGAGGCCACCTGTGCCAGCGCCTGCGTGCGCGCCTTGCCGGTGACCTTGCCGGCCAGCCACGCGATACGGATCCCCAGCGGCTCGAGCCAGCCACGCAGGTTGTTGAGGTGCTGCTCGGCGAGCAGCTCGGTCGGTGCCGCCAGCGCGGCCTGCTTGCCGCGCGCCACCGCCAGCATGGCCGCCAAAGCGGCGACCACGGTCTTGCCGCTGCCGACGTCGCCCTGCACCAGCCGCAGCATCGGCGAGGGCTGCGACAGGTCATGCCGCACCTGGGCGAAAACGCGCTGCTGGGCGCCGGTCAGCGCGAAAGGCAATGCCGCCAGCAGGCGCTCGACCAACGCGCCGTCGCCGCCAAGCGCTGGCGCATGATGCCGCTGCAGGGCGATGCGCTGGCGGCGCAGGCTCAGGTGATGGGCCAGCAGCTCCTCCAGCGCCAGCCGGTGCTGGGCCGGATGGCGGCCTGCCGCCAGCGCGGCCAGGTCGCTGTCTGGTGCCGGCCGGTGCATCGCCAGCAGCGCATCGCGCAGCGAAGGCAGGCGTTCGTCACGCAGCCAGGCGGCGGGCAGCAGCTCGAGGTCGGGCCCAGGCGGCAGGCGGTCCAGCGCATGGCCGATCAGCCGGCGCAGCGTGACCGGGCCGATGCCCTCCACCGCCGGGTAGACCGGGTCGAGCGCATCGCCGAGCACGCCGGCCTCGTGGGCCTCGATGACACGATAGCTGGGGTGGACGATTTCCCAGCCGTGCTGGCCGGGCTTGGGCGTGCCGTAGGCGCGCACCCGCGCGCCGACCTGGAACTGCGCCACCTGCGCGGTGCGGAAATGGAAGAACCGCAGGACCACGCTGCCGCGCGATTCATCCGCCAGCGCCACCCGCAGCATCGGCCGGTAGCGGAAACCACGCTCGACCGCCTCGACCCGGCCCTCGACCTGTGCCGGCACGCCGGACTGCAGCTGGGCGATGTCGGTCAGCCGGGTGCGGTCCTCGTAGCGCAGCGGCAAGTGCAGCCACAGGTCCTGCAGGGTCACGATGCCGCGCGCGGCCAGCTTGGCGGCGACGGCCTGCCCGACGCCGGGCAGGCTCGTCAGCGGGGCGTCGCCGGCCCGGGTCAGGCTCGGCACGGGCGGGCGCGACCGCGGCACGGATCGGTCAGTCGAGCACCATCACCGCGTCGACCTCGAAGCCCGCGCCCTTCGGCAGGCCGGACACCTCGATGGTGGAGCGGGCCGGGAACGGCGCCTGGAAGTATTCCTGCATCACCGCGTTGACCGCGGCGAACTGGCCCAGGTCGGTCAGGTACAGGCCGACGCGGACGATCTGGTCCAGCGAACCGCCAGCCGCTTCGGCCACCGCCTTGAGATTGTCGAACGCACGGCGCGCCTGCGCGCCGATGTCACCGGCGCCGACGATCTCGCCGGTGGCCGGGTCCAGCGGGATCTGGCCGGAGAAGTAGACGGTATTGCCGGCGCGCACGGCCTGCGAATACGGGCCGATCGCGGCCGGGGCCTTGTCGGTCTGGATGATCTGACGGGTCATGGGAATCACCGCGTTTGGGAATGACGGGTGATTTTACCGGCTGCGGCGCCCGGCCGCGCGCCCCTACTGCCGGCGCACGCTCTGGACGACATGCAGGCGGCGCAGGCGACGCATGACCTCGGCCAGATGCCTGCGATCGCGCACCTGGATGTTGAACCGCAGCACCGCCGCGTTGAAGTCGCGGTCCAGGTAATCCACCCGCTCGATGTTCGATTCGCTCTGGGCAATCGCCGCAGCCAGCTGCGCGAGCACGCCGGTGCGGTTCTCCACCTCGACCACCAGCGCCGTGTCGTAGTCGCCGCTGACATTGGAATCCCAGTCGATCGGCACCCAGCGTTCGGGCGACTTGCGCAGCTCGGCCAGGTTCGGACAGTCCAGCCGGTGCACCACGATGCCCTTGCCGGCAGTGTGGTAACCCATGATCTCGTCGCCGGGGATCGGCTGGCAGCAGTTGGCGAAGCTGACCACGCCGCGCTCGCTGCCATTGATCAGGATCTTCTCCTGCGAATGCTTCGAATGGCCGCCGCCACGCAGCTCGGCATAGGCCATCAGTGCCTGCGCGGCCTGGGTCGGCATCCAGTTGCCCAGCGCGACATCGGCCAGCAGCGCTTCCAGGCGCGGGTAACGGTGCTCGGCGAGGAAGGCATCCAGGCGGCCCTTCGGCAGGCGCTCCAGCGAGGAGTCCATCGCTTCCAGCGCGCGATCGAGCATGCGATGGCCCAGCTGCACGGCATCCTCGTGCTCGAGCTGCTTGAGCTGGTGGCGGATCGCCGTGCGCGCCTTGCTGCTGACCACGAATTCCAGCCACTGCGGCTTGGGCGTCGCCGAACGGGCGGTGATGATCTCCACCGTCTGCCCGCTGACCAGTTTGGTGCGCAGCGGCACCAGCTTCTTGTCCACGCGCGAGGCCACGGCCTGGTTGCCGACGTCGGTATGCACGGCGTAGGCGAAGTCCAGTGCGGTGGAGTTGCGCGGCAGGGCGAGGATCTTGCCCTTGGGGGTGAACAGGTAGACCTCGTCCGGGAACAGGTCGACCTTGACGTTGTCGAGGAACTCCAGCGAGGAGCCGGCGGCGCGCTGGGATTCGATCAGCTCGACGATCCAGGCGTGCGCGCGACTCTGCGCGCTGTTGGGCGAATCGCTGCCGAACTTGTAGGTCCAGTGCGCGGCCACGCCACGCTCGGCGATCAGGTCCATCTCCTCGGTGCGGATCTGCACCTCGATCGGCGAACCGTAGGGCCCGAACAGCACGGTGTGCAGCGACTGGTAGCCGTTGGCCTTGGGGATGGCGATGAAATCGCGGAAGCGACCATCGAGCGGCTTGAAGGTCGCATGCACCGCGCCCAGCGCGTGGTAACAGTCCGGCACGCCGCGCACGACCAGGCGGAAGCCGAACACGTCCATCACCTGGTCGAACGTCTTGTTCTCGTCGCGCATCTTGTTATAGATGCTCCACGGCGTCTTGATCCGGCTCACCAGGCGGTGCTCGAGCCCTTCCTTGGCCAGGCGCTGCGACAGCTGCACCTCGACCTGGGCCAGCGATTCGCGCCGTACCACCGGCTGGCTGCGGATGTGCTTCTCGATGATCGCGTGGCGCCACGGATACAGCGCCTTGAAGCCGAGGTTCTGCAGTTCGGACTTGATCAGGCTCATGCCCAGGCGCTGGGCGATCGGCGCGTAGATCTCCAGCGTTTCGCGGGCGATGCGCGCGCGCGCCTCGGTGCTCTGCGCGCCGAGGGTGCGCATGTTGTGCAGGCGGTCGGCGAGCTTGATCATGATCACGCGCAGGTCGCGCGACATCGCCAGCAGCATCTTGCGGAAGCTTTCGGCAGCCGCTTCCTGGCGATCACGGAACTTCAGCTTGTCCAGCTTGGTGACGCCATCGACCAGTTCGGCCACGGCCTCGCCGAACTCCGAGGACAGCTCCTCGCGGGTCAGCGGCGTGTCCTCGATGGTGTCGTGCAGGATCGCGGCGATCAGCGACTCCACGTCCATGCCCAGTTCGGCGAGCACGCTGGCCACGGCCACCGGATGGGTGATGTAGGGCTCGCCCGACTTGCGGGTCTGCCCGGCGTGGGCGGCCGCGCCCACTTCCCAGGCGCGGCGCAGCAGCGGCAGCTGCTCGGCGGGCAGGTAACTGGCAGCGCGCTCCAGCTCCAGGACGTAATCGGGTACGGCGCCGGGAGACGGCGTCGCAAGGGCAGCCTGGGCGGAGGGGCCTGGGTTCATGCGGGAAGACTATGCCAGCGAAACGGGGACGGCAAACCTTGGAAAGCAGAACAGCCCGCGACGGGCGGGCTGTTCGGCGGTCGATCGCGATGACGCGCGCGGATCAGTCGTCGTTCTTCGACATGTCCTCGTCGGCGACGACCTCGGCGGCGGCCCATTCCAGGGCTTCGCGCTCGGCGCGCTCACGCTCGGCCTTCTCGACTTCCTCGATCAGGGCGTTGTCGATCTTGCGCGCGGCGATCTCACGCAGCGCCAGCACGGTCGGCTTGTCGGCCGATTCGCTGTTGTCCAGGGTGGCCTGCACGCCATTGGCAAGCTGACGGGCGCGCTTGGACGCCATCATGACCAGCTCAAAGCGGTTGTTAACGACTTCCAGGCAGTCTTCTACGGTAATGCGGGCCATGCGGGCTCCCGGCGACCGGCAGGTCGCGCCTTCGAATGAGGGAAAGGGTGGCGATTGTAGGCGCGCCGGGACCGCCGGCGCAAGCAACAATCGTTCAGTTTCCTTTGGAATCAGCCAGTTGCGGACGAATCTTCGGCCAGCAGCGCCCCGACCAGGCCGGCATGGCGCTGGCGCTGGGCGCCGGTACGCAGGCGGCTGGCGGTGAAGATCGCACACATCTCCGAGACGGCGACGTCGAAATCCTCGTTGATGATGACGTAGTCGAACTCGCCGTAATGGGACATCTCCTCGCGGGCCGCCGCCAGGCGCTGGGCGATGACCGCCTCGCTGTCCTGGCCGCGCTTGCGCATGCGCTCCTCCAGCGCCGCGCGCGAGGGCGGCAGGATGAACACGCTGACCGCGTCGGGCACCTTCTCGCGGACCTGGCGGGCGCCCTGCCAGTCGATCTCCAGCAGGACATCGCGACCCGCCGCCAGCTGCGGCTCCACCGACTGCCGCGCCGTGCCCTTCCAGTCACCATGCACGCTGGCGTACTCGAAGAAATCGCCGGCGGCGATCATCGACTGGAACGCCTCGGCGGTGACGAAGTGGTAGTGCTCCGCATGCCGCTCGCCCGGCCGCGGCGCGCGCGAGGTGAAGGAGATCGACAGGGCGATCTGCGGGTCGCGCGCCAGGGTGGCGTTGACGATGCTGCTCTTGCCGGCACCGGAGGGCGCCGCGACGATGTAGAGGGTGCCGCGCATGGGCGTGGGGTTCATTCTCGGGAGGGAACGGCGGGGCCGTCCCCGGTCATTGCGGGCGGGCCATCTTACAGGTCGCCGGCCCGGCGGGCGCGGCGACCGCGTTCACTCGATGTTCTGCACCTGCTCGCGGATCTGGTCGATCAGCACCTTCAGGTCGACCGCGGCGTTGGATGTGCGGCTGTCGACCGACTTGGAGCCCAGCGTGTTGGCCTCGCGGTTGAACTCCTGCAGCAGGAAGTCCAGCCGGCGGCCCACCGGCTCGGCCTGGCGCAGCACGCGGCGGATCTCGACGATGTGGCTGGACAGGCGGTCCAGTTCCTCGTCCACGTCCAGCTTCTGCAGCCACAGCACCAGCTCCTGCTCGGCCCGGCCGGGGTCGACCGGATGCGGCAGGTCGGCCAGGCGGGCCGCCAGCTTGGCGCGCTGGCCATCGCGGATCACCGGGATCAGCGTGCGGACCTCGGCGGCGATGCGCTCGATGGCATCCACCCGCTCGGCGATCGCCGTGGCCAGCTTGGCGCCCTCACGCTCGCGCGCGATGACGAATTCATCCACGACCGCATCCAGCAGCGACAGCGCTTCAGCCTGCAGGGCAGCCGGGTCTGCCGCGTCCGCCTTCAGCACGCCGGGAAGTTGCAGGAGGTCGGAAAACTCCACGCGCAGGTTCGGGAACTGGCCATCCAGGCGATGCGCCAGCGCGCCGAGCTGGGCCACCAGCGCCTCGTTGATGGCCAGCGCCCCACCGCCTTCCGGCGCGCGCAGGCGCAACACCAGGTCGAGCTTGCCGCGGCTGACGCGGGCGGCGATCCGCTCGCGCAGCTGCGGTTCGAGGTTGCGCAGTTCCTCGGGCAGGCGCACGCCCACTTCCAGGAAGCGGTGGTTGACCGAGCGCAGCTCGCAGCCCAGGGTGCCCCAGGGGGTGGTGCGCTCGCCGCCGGCAAAGGCGGTCATGCTTCGGATCATGGCGTTGGAGGTGTCCGGCAAAGCGCGAATGGTACCCTAGCGCACCGCGCGGGCCGGTCCATGGACCGCCAGTGCCCGCGCCCGACCCAGCACGGACCCTCATCATCCCATGACCTTCTCCCGTCCCAGCGGCCGCACGGCCGACCAGCTGCGCCCGGTGCGCATCGAACGCGCATTCACCCGCCACGCCGAAGGCTCGGTCCTGGTCAGCTTCGGCGACACCCGCGTGCTGTGCACGGCCAGCGTCGACAACAAGGTGCCGCCGTTCCTGCGCGGCAAGGGCGAAGGTTGGGTCACCGCCGAATACGGCATGCTGCCGCGCTCCACCCACACCCGCTCCGACCGCGAAGCCGCGCGCGGCAAGCAGGGCGGACGCACGCTGGAAATCCAGCGCCTGATCGGCCGCGCCCTGCGCGCCTGCGTGGACCGCAACGCCCTGGGCGAGCGGACCATCACCCTGGACTGCGACGTCCTGCAGGCCGATGGCGGCACCCGCACCGCCGCCATCACCGGCGCCTACGTCGCGCTGGTCGATGCGGTGAACTGGCTGGTCAAGCGTGGCGAGATCAAGCGCAACCCGGTGCTCGGGGCGGTGGCGGCCGTGTCGGTCGGCGTCTACCGCGGCACGCCGGTGCTGGACCTGGACTACGCCGAGGACAGCGACTGCGACACCGACATGAACGTGGTCATGAACGACGGTGGTGGCTTCATCGAGCTGCAGGGCACCGCCGAGGGCCATGCGTTCCGCCGCGACGAGCTGGACGCGCTGCTGGCCCTGGCCGAAAAGGGCGTGGGCGAACTGCTCGCCCTGCAGCAGGCGGCCCTGTCGGCGTGAACCGTCGCCTGGCGCTGGTCACCTTGGTGGTGGCCGATTACGACGAAGCGATCGCCTGGTACACCGGGCGGCTCGGCTTCCGGCTGATCGAGGACATCGACCAGGGTCACAAGCGCTGGGTGGTGGTCGGCCCGGCCGACGCCAGCGCCGCGGCACTGCTGCTGGCGCGGGCCAGCGACGAGGCGCAGCGCAGCCGGATCGGCAACCAGACCGGTGGCCGGGTCGGCTTCTTCCTGCACACCGACGACTTCCACCGCGACCACGCCGCGATGCTCGCCGCCGGGGTCGAATTCCTGGAAGCGCCACGTGAAGAACCCTACGCCACGGTCGCGGTGTTCCGCGACCTGTACGGCAACACCTGGGACCTGCTGGAGCCCAAGCCATGAGCACGAACAACACCCTTGTCCTGGCCAGCGGCAATGCCGGCAAGCTGGAAGAACTGCGCGCCATGCTGGCCGACCTGCCACTGCGCATCGTCGCCCAGGGCGAACTGGGCGTGGAGGACGTGCCGGAGACCGGCCTGACCTTCGTCGAGAACGCCCTGATCAAGGCCCGCCACGCCAGCGCGGTCACCGGCCTGCCGGCCCTGGCCGACGATTCGGGCCTGATCGTCGATGCCCTGGGCGGTGCGCCCGGGCTGTACAGCGCGCGCTACGCCGGCACGCCGACCAATGCGGCGGCCAACAACGCCAAGCTGCTCGATGCGATGCGCGAGGTCCCCGCCGGAAAGCGCTCGGCGCGCTTCTATGCGGTGATCGTGCTCCTGCGCCATCCGGAGGATCCGCAGCCGCTGATCGCCGAGGGCCGCTGGGAAGGCGCGATCACCTTCGAACCGCGCGGCAGCGGCGGCTTCGGCTACAACCCGGTGTTCTTCGACCCGATCCACGGCCAGACCGCTGCGGAAATGGACGCGGCGACCAAGAACCGGCTCAGCCACCGCGCCCGCGCGCTGGACATGCTGCATGAACAGCTGCGGGCGCTGACCGCCTGATCCGCCAGGCGGACCGTTGATTCGCCCCTCGCCGCCCGCATCCTGAAAGGGCCACCGGGCACTTCCGCCCTGCCCGCCCCACGCCGACACCATGCTGATCCCGCCGCCCCTGTCGCTGTACGTCCACCTGCCCTGGTGCGTGCGCAAATGCCCGTACTGCGACTTCAACTCGCATGCGGCAAAGGGCGCGCTGCCGTTCGACGCGTATGTCGATGCGCTGATCCGCGACCTCGACCACGACCTGCCGCTGGTGTGGGGGCGGGTGGTGAATTCGGTGTTCTTCGGCGGCGGGACGCCGAGCCTGTTCCCGCCCGAGGCGATCGACCGCTTCCTGCAGGCGGCCAGCGCGCGGCTGCGCTTCGCGCCGGGCCTGGAAATCACCCTGGAAACCAACCCCGGCACCGCCGAGCACGGCCGCTTCGACCGCTACCTGGCCGCCGGCGTGAACCGCCTGAGCTTCGGCATCCAGAGTTTCGACGACGAAGCACTGCGTCGGCTCGGCCGCATCCACGACAGCGCCGAGGCCGAGCGCGCGGTCAAGCTGGCCCAGGACGCCGGCTACGACAACTTCAACCTCGACCTGATGTATGCGCTGCCCGAGCAGACCCTGGCCCAGGCCGAGGCCGACCTGGAACGCGCCTTCGCCCTGCAACCGACCCACGTCAGTCATTACCAGCTGACCCTGGAACCGAACACGATCTTCCACGCCCGCCCGCCCAAGGGCATCCCCGACGACGATGCCGCCTGGGACATGCAGGAACACTGCCAGCGACTGCTGGCCGATGCCGGCTACGCCCAGTACGAGGTCAGCGCCTATGCCCGCGACGGCCGGCAGTGCGCGCACAACCTCAACTACTGGCGCTTCGGCGACTACCTGGGGATCGGCGCCGGCGCCCACGGCAAGATCAGTTCCGGCGCCGAGCAACATGTGCTGCGGCGCTGGAAGCACAAGCACCCCCAGTCCTACCTGGCCCAGGCAGGCACGCCGGCGGCCATCGGTGGCGACGAGGTGGTGCCAGCCGAGCGCCTGCCATTCGAGTACATGCTCAACCTGCTGCGCCTGCACGAAGGCTTCTCGGAGGCCGACTTCGCCGTCGCCACCGGGCTGCCCGCCGGCACCCTGGACCGCCCGCTGGCGATCGCCCGCGAACGTGGCTGGCTGGAACAAGCGGCCAACCACTGGCGCCCGACCGAGCTCGGCCGCCGTTTCACCAATGACGTGATCGAGCTGTTCCTCGACTGACCCCGCCGTCCGTCGGCCCGTTCGACCGGGCCCTGGCCATTGCCCCCCGCGACCATGGCCGGCGCCCCGGAAACGTGATACATAGCGCGTTCTCAGGGGGAGAATAGCCACGCAACGGATGGTCACGTCCGCGTCTTCGTCGTCCACGCATTCCCACGGGCCGCTGGCGACAGCGCCTGTGTCGCCGCGTGCCCGACGCCTGCTGGAAGCGCTTTACGCGCAGTACGCCCAGGCCCTGGCCGATCCGCTCAAGCTGACCCTGGTCAGCCTCGAACGCGAACTTTTCAGCCACGCCGAGCGGGCCCGCAACAGCCAGATCCAGTCGGACCTGTACGCCGAGATGCAGCGCCTGCGCGAGCACGGCGACCGCTTCGCGCCGCGCTTCCTGGAGGGCCTGCTGCAGGAGCTGGCCTCGCTGTGCGAACCGCGCCGCGCCACGCCCGCCGGCGATGGGCCGTCGATGCAGCCATTCCATGCCCTGACCCTGGTCGAGGACAACGAGATCGACCGCGACATCGTGCTCGGCGAAATAGCCCGGCGTGAGGTCTCGCGCTGCAATACCGCGCTGCAGCTGCTCGGCCAGCGCTTCGGCGTACTGGCGGCTGCGCCGGCATTCGAGCCGGAGAACATCCCGCTCGGACCCCACGCCGCCTGCCGCATCCTGCGCGAGGCCGGCGACACCATCGGACTGACCCTGGACAACCAGCTGGCGCTGTACCGGGTGTTCGAACGCCAGGCGCTGGACCGCTATGCCGAGCTGATCGAGCGCGCCAACATCCTGCTCGCCCACGAGGGCGTGCTGCCAGGCCTGGTCTACCTGCCCTACCTGGGCCGGCCGGGCCAGGCGCGCCGTGGCCAGCGCCCGGGGGCAGAGGCCGCCGGCACGCCGGGTACCGGCACGGCGCCCCGCAACGAATCCCCGCGCGCCAGCAGCCAGCGTCCATTGACCAGCTGGGGCGGCCAGGCGCCGCGTGCCGCCTGGGGCTCGGCGATGGCCGGTGATGCGCCTGCCGAAGGCGAGCCGACCGAAGATGCCGCGGCCGAGGCCCACTGGACCGGCGCCCCGGACCACCCGAGTGCCAATGACGACCGTTTCGGCCCGGCCATCTCCTCCCTGCGCGGCATGCTCGGCGCGGCCCGCCATGGCCACGGCCTGCCCGGCGTCGGTCCCGGCGGCGGCATGGGCATCCCACCCGGCGGCGGCATCCCCATGCAGCCGGCCGTGCTGCACCAGGCACTGGGCACGTTGCAGTCACGTGCCGCCAGCCCCGGCGATGGCGCGATGCCGGCCTGTCGCAGCGTCGCCGACGTCCAGCGCGAGCTGCTGCGCATGCTGCGCGCCGAACACGGCCCCCAGGCGAATCTTTCGCCGCAGGATGCCGACACCTTCGACCTGCTCGGCCTGCTCTACAACGAGATCGACCGCGAGGTCCGCAGCGGCACCTCGGCCGCCGAACTGCTGATCCGCCTGCAGGTGCCGGTGGTACGCGCCGCACTGCAGGACCGCGCGTTCTTCGTGCGCGAACAGCATCCGGCCCGCGAACTGCTGAACGCGGTCGCCGAATCCGGCGCGACCTGGCTGGCCGACGACGATGCCGACCCGCAGCTGCTGCAGAAACTCGGCAGCGCGGTGGACAAGGTCGTCAGCGAGTACCAGGGCGACGAGTCGGTCTTCGAGACCGCCAACCAGGAAATCCAGACGCATTACCGCAACCAGGCACGCAAGGCGGAGGTCGCCGAGCGGCGCCATGTCGAGGCGGCCCGGGGCAAGGAACGCCTGGAAATGGCCAAGCGCCTGGCCGGCGACAGCATCGAGCACGTCTGCGCCGAGCATGCACCACCGAAGTTCGTGCAGACCCTGCTGCGCCAAGCCTGGAGCGACGTCCTCACGTTGACCCTGCTGCGCCAGGGCGAGCAGTCGGAGGAATGGGCCGAACGCCAGGGGGCGACCGACCGCATCGCCGAGGTCACCTGTCGGCCGACCGGCGGCCCGCCCGACATCGCCCTGGGTGGCGAGGTCGAGAACGCCCTGCTGCAGGTCGGCTACCACCGCGACGAGGCCGGCGCGATCGCCCGCCGCCTTTCCACGCCTGGCGGCGAGGACGACGTCACCTCGCGCACCGAACTGACCGCCAAGCTGAAGGCACGTAGCCGCCTCGGCGAGCAGGGCGAACCCGAAGCGCCGCCGCGCAAGGCCGCGCCGGCACCGCGATCGGCGGTGGAGGAGAGTCATTACCGCAGCCTGCGCACGCTGCCGTTCGGGACCTGGTTCGAATTCGTCACCAACCAGCAGGGCGACTTCCGCCGCCAACGCCTGTCCTGGTACAGCCTGATCACCGACAACGCGCTGTTCGTGAACCAGCGCGGCCAGAAGATCGGCGAGCAATCGCTGGACGCGCTGGCGCGGCTGATGGCCACCGGCCAGGCGCGCATCGTCACCGAGGAGAAGGGCCGCCTGATCGACCGCGCCTGGCAGGCCACCGTGCGCGCGCTGCGCACCCTGGCCGGCAATCGCGGGCCGCAGGAGGTGCCGGCATGATGAACGAGGCGCGCCGCAGTCCCCGCCGCCAGCCCACCGCGACCATTCCGGTGGTGGATTTCATGGCCGAAACCACGATCGGCCGGCTGGGCAACGTGTCCGAGACCGGCATGCTGCTGCTGGCATCGGCCCCGCTCACCGAAGATGCGCTGTACCAGCTCAACTTCGCCCTGCCCGATGCGCACGGCACCCACGTCGCGGTCGGCGTGCACCTGCTGTGGCTGGAAGAGGCGCACGCGCCCGGCCAGCAATGGGCGGGCTTCCGCTTCCTGACCATCAGCGACGAACATCGCGATCGCCTGCGGGAGTGGATTTTCGGGTAAGTCGTGGCCCATCCCGTTGCGCGGGCTGTGCTCCCAAGGTCCCACGGAAACCGGCCCTGCGCAGGGAGGACGGCAGGCTCCCGCAGGAGCGGCTTGAGCTGCGCCCGGGCGCTTGCCCGATGCTGCCGGCGCGCCATGGCAAAATCAGGCCTGCAATCCGCAACGCTGAATACCCTCGCCATGACCCAGATCGATCCCGGCACCCTGTATCCCGCCCACCTGGCCGTGCTGAAGCAGCGTGCCGACGAGGCGCTCGCCCGTGGTGGCTTCGACCACCTGGTGGTGCCCAGCGGCACCCAGCACTACCAGCTGTTCGACGACCGCGACTATCCGTACGCGGTGAACCCGCAGTTCAAGGCCTGGCTGCCGTTGACCCGGGTCCCCAACAGCTGGCTGGTCTACTCGCCCGGCAAGCGCCCGCAGGTCATCTTCCACCAGCCTTTCGACTACTGGCACGTGGTGCCGGCCGCGCCGAGCGGCTGGTGGGTCGAGCACTTCGACATCCACATCATCCGCAAGCCGGAAGAAGCACTGGCCCTGCTGCCGAAGGACGTGGCGCGCTGCGCCATCCTGGGCGAGCCGCAGAGCACGCTGGGCAGCTACGCGCCCAACAACCCGGCACCCGTCATCGACTACCTGGAGTACCACCGCGCCTACAAGACGCCTTACGAGCTGGCGCTGATGCGCCAGGCCCAGCGCCTGGCCGTGCGCGGCCACCGCGCCGCCGAGGCCGCCTTCCGCGAGGGCCGCGACGAATTCTCGATCCACATGGCGTACTGCGCCGCGGTCGGCCAGGACGCCAATGACCTGCCCTACGGCAACATCATCGCGCTCAACGAACATGGCGCGGTGCTGCACTACACCGAGCTGGACCGCGTGCCCGCCGATCCCTCGCGCAGCTTCCTGATCGATGCCGGCGCATCGGCCGCCGGCTATGCCAGCGACATCACCCGTACCTATGCGCGCGAGGCCGACAGCGAGTTCCAGTCACTGGTGGAGGCGGTTGACCGTGCGCAGGTCGCGATGGGCGAAGCGGTGCGCGCCGGCGTGGACTACAAGCAGCTGCACGTCGATGCGCACCTGTCGCTGATGGGCATCCTGAAGGACTTCGGCGTGCTGAAGGTCTCGCCGGAAGCGGCGCTGGCCACCGGCGTGAGCGCGGCGTTCTTCCCGCATGGGCTGGGCCACCTGATCGGCCTGCAGGTGCACGACGTCGCCGGTTTCGCCGCCAGCGACCGCGGCGGCCGCATTGAACGCCCCGCCGGCCACCCCTACCTGCGCATGACCCGCGTGCTCGAACCGGGCATGGTGGTGACGATCGAACCGGGCGTGTACTTCATCGACATGCTGCTGGACGAAGTAAAGAAGAACGGCCACGCGGACAGCGTCGACTGGGCGCGGGTGGATCACTTCCGGCCGTATGGCGGCGTGCGCATCGAGGACGAGGTGGTCTGCACCGACGCTGCCGCGGAGAACCTGACCCGGCCGGCGTTCGCGGCGGCCGAAGACGAAGAGCGCGACCTCCGCTTCGTGGCGCACTGATCCGCAACGCGGATCAGTGCGGGCCGGCGGATCCCGCTGCGCGGGCCTCGCCTCCACGGTTTGCGTAGCAGGCCGTGGACCCTGGCTCCCGCCTTGCCTGCCCCGCGCGGCTTCGCCGCGCCCCACCCATGACAGAGGGGGGGCGCTACTCCAGCGACATTGCCAGCCACTTCTTCAGTGCGAATCCGGGCGAAGTCGCGAGGACGCGCCCTCATCGAACCCCGGCAGCATCCGCCAGGCGCGGGATCACGCCTGCCGGGAGAGGAGCGAATCCGCTCAGTCCTGCCGCTGCGCCATCAGCGCCTCGATTTCGTCGGCGCTGCGTTCCAGCGCCTCGGTAAGCACCTGGTGGCCGTCCTCGGTGATCAGCACGTCATCCTCGGTACGGATGCCGATGCCGCGCCATTTCGGCTCGACGGTTTCGTCGTCCGGCGCCACGTACAGGCCCGGCTCGATGGTGAAGACCATGCCCGGCTCGAGCAGGCGCGAATCGCCGACCAGCCGGTACTCGCCGACGTCATGGACGTCCAGGCCCAGCCAGTGGCCGGTCTTGTGCCGGTAGAAACGACGGTAATGGCCTTCGGCGATGTTCTTCTCCAGCCGCCCCTTGAGCAGGCCGAGCTGCAGCAGTCCCTCGGTGAGCACCTCCACCGCGGCCAGGTGGCCGGACTCGTAGACCACGCCCGGCCGGGCCTGCGCGAGCGCGGCGGCCTGCGCCTGCCCGACCAGCTCGTGCAGCGCGCGCTGTTCGCGACTGAAACGGCCGTTGACCGGGAAGGTACGGGTGATGTCGCTGGCGTAGCCGCGGTACTCGGCGCCGGCGTCGATCAGCACCAGGTCGCCATCGCGGCTGCGCGCGTTGTTGTCGCGGTAATGCAGCACGCAGGCATTGGCGCCTGCGCCGACGATGCTGCCGTACGCCGGCCAGGCATCGTTGGCGCGGAACTCGCGCTCCAGGTCGGCCTGCAGTTCGTACTCGTGGATGCCCGGCCGCGCCGCGCGCATGGCGATGCGGTGCGCGCGCACGCTGATGTCGGCGGCGCGCTGCATCAGCGCGATCTCGTCGCGCGACTTGAACAGGCGCTGCTCGTGCAGCAGGTGGCCAAGCTCGAGGAACTCGTGCGGCGGTTGCGCGCCGTAACGCACCTGCGAACGCACGCGATTGACCCAGCCGATCAGCTTGAGGTCGAAGTCGGCATCGCGGCCGAAGTGGTAATAGACCCGCGAACGTCCCTCCAGCAGCCCTGGCAGGATGTCGTCCAGATCCTCGATCGGATAGGCATCGTCCATGCCGTAGTCTTCGACCGCGCCGGACTGGCCGGCACGCCGACCGTCCCAGGCCTCGCGCTCGGCATCGCGCTCGCGGCAGAACAGGATCACCTCGCCATGCCGGCGGCCGGGAATCAGCACCAGCACCGCCTCCGGCTCGGGGAAGCCACTGAGGTACCAGAAGTCCGAATCCTGCCGATAGGGATAGTGGGTGTCGTGGCTGCGCACGCGCTCGGGCGCGGCCGGCAGGACCAGGATGGCCTGTTCGCCGGCCATGCGCATCAGCTGGCGGCGACGACGGGCGTACTCGCCGGCACTGATCCCGGTCTGACGCTTCACCCGCGGCCTCAGTTCAGCCGCTGGCGATAGCGCGGACCGAGCACGCAGTCGCCGTGCAGCAGCAGCGCCGCCACGCGCACGAATTCCTCGATCTCGGCCAGCGCGGCCTCGTCCTCGTCGGCACTGTCGAAATCCGCACTCGACGCCTGCGCCAGGCGCGCCAGGTCCTGCAATGCTTCGTCGCCCTCCTCCGACAACGTCGGCCGCGCGCGCGCGGCCAGGCCGAAGCCACCGAGGAAGGCACGACACCATTCGAACAGCGCATCGGCGCGCGCCGACAGCGGCGCGGCGGGATCGGCCAGCAGCAGGTCGAAGGCGAAGTCGCGGTCATTGAGCTGGGCGACGCTGACCTGGCGCAGCCGATCCAGCGGATCATCCGCGGCCGGCGCCGGCAGGCTGTCATCGGCCAGCACGCGGGCCGGCCATGCCGCCACGTCGTCGCCACCGCCGGCCAGCCACCCACACAGCCCGCCATGCAGTTCGGCGGGGCTGGCGGCCAGCCCAAGGCGACGGCTCTCTTCCTGCACGGCCGACACTTCCGGCAATTCGCTCATCTGCTTCGCACATACGGGGGCTGGACCGCCAGTGTACCAATCCTCCGTGCTTGCCTTGTCGGTTTAACGCCGGCAGTCCACACTCGCGGCTCGTCCCGCCCGCAAGCGCTCATGCCGCATTTACTCGTCGCCCTGCTTCCACCCCATCCCCTGGCCACGCTGGCCGCGGGCATGGCGTCCACGCTCGCGGCGATCACCTATTACTGGCGGCACCGCGGGCGCCGCCCGCAGCGTCCGCTCGACGCGGCCGCCCCCCAGGTACTGCAGCTCGTCGACGAGGCGGTGCTGGTGCTGGATGGCGACGACCGGGTCCTCGATGCCAATCCGGCCTTCCTGCGGATGGGCGGCTGGACCGCCGAGGGCCTGCACCTGCGCCCCTTCGCGCAGCTGCAGGTGCAGGGCGAGGCGGCGCCCGAGCCGCTGGGCGGCAACGAGATCTGGCTGCGACGGGTCGACGACGGCCTGGTGCCGTGCCGGATCAGCCGCCAGCCGCTGGCCGGGACGAACCCGCGACGCAGCCTGGTCACCCTGCGCGACATCGGTGAATCACGCCGCGCCGAGCGTGACCTGCGCTACCTGACCAACTACGACATCCTCACCGGCCTGCCACTGCGCGCGCGCCTGTCCGAGCACCTGGCGCACGCACTGGTAGGCAGCCGCCGCGAGGGGCAGACCGTGGCCCTGCTGGCGATGGACATCGACCACCTCGGCCACATCAACGACTGGCTGGGCCACCGCGCTGGCGACCAGGCGCTGCGCGCCAGCGCCGAACGGCTGGCTGAAGTCATCGGCGACCGCGGCCTCCTCGCCCGGCTGGGCGGCGACGAATTCGCCGTGGTCCTGTGCCACGCCGAAGCCAGCCGCCTGGCCGAACAGATCGCCGGGGAGATCCTGGCCGCCTTCGCCGAACCGCTGCGCCTGGGCGTGGACCAGACCACGATCATCTCGCTCTCGCTGGGCATCGCCGAGGCACCGGCGCATGGCCGCCTGCCGAGCGAGCTGCTGGCACATGCCGAAAGCGCGACACGGCGGGCGAAGGCCGCCGGCCGCCGCACCTGGCGCGTGTACTCGGCGATGCTCGACCGCGCCAGCCATCGTCGTGCCCGGGTGGCCAACGCGCTGCGGGCCGCCGACATGGATCGCAGCTTCCACCTGGTCTACCAGCCGCGCCTGTCGCTGCGCAGTGGTCGCATGGCCGCGGTCGAGGCCCTGCTGCGCTGGCACGACGATGCCTTCGGCAGCGTCTCGCCGGAGGAGTTCATCCCGATCGCCGAGCAGATCGGCATGATGCCGGACATCGGCCGCTGGGTCCTGCGCCGGGCCTGCGCCACCCTGATGCAATGGCGCCAGGAAGGCATCACCGACCTGCGCATGTCGGTGAACGTGTCCACCTGGCAGCTGCGGCAACCGGACTTCGAGCGCGAGGTCGCCGACCTGCTGGCCGAATTCTCCCTGCCGCCGCAGAGCCTGGAACTGGAACTCACCGAAGGCGCCATGCTGGCCGAGGGCGAACGCGGCATTTCGCTGCTGCGCGAACTGCGCGACCTCGGCGTGGGCATCGCCATCGACGACTTCGGCACCGGCTATTCATCGCTGGCCTACCTGCGCCAGCTGCCGGTGACCACGCTGAAGATCGGCCAGCCGTTCGTGACCGACCTGGCCCAGGGTAGCGGCCCGATCGTGGCGGCCATCATCGACATGGGCCATGCGCTCGGCCTGCAGGTGGTCGCCGAGGGGGTGGAGTACGCCCGCCAGAGGGACTTCCTGGAGGCCCGGGGCTGTGACGAGATCCAGGGTTACCTGATCGCCCCGGGCAGGGATGCGGCGGCCTGCCGTGCGCTGTTGCCGCCGGTGCCGGCCAAGCCGCTGGCCGCGCTCGCGGCGCCTTGACCGGCCCTCGGCCAGCCGCTTATTTTTGCCTGATGGAGCCGACCGAAACCCTCGCCGAACTACGTGCCCTCGCCGCGCGCGTGGAGGCGTTGGTCGAACGCACCCAGCGGCTCGCCGACGAGAACCGCAGCCTGCGCCACCAGCAGGAACAGCTGATCAGCGAACGCGCCCAGCTGTTGACCAAGAACGAGCAGGCACGTTCGCGGGTCGAGGCGATGATCACCCGCCTCAAGTCGCTGGAGCAACATACATGAGCCAGTCCAACGAGCCGGTCAGCGTCCGCATCCTCGACCGCGAGTACACCGTTGGCGTCAGCGGCGATGAACGCGACAGCCTGGCCGCCGCCGCCCGCCTGCTGGACGCACGCATGCGTGAGATCCGTGGCAGCAACCGCATGGTCGCGCTGGACCGGCTGGCAGTGCTGGCGGCGCTCAACCTCGCCCATGAACTGCAGCAGCTGCGCGATCAGCAGGGGCGCCAGGAACGCGAACTGGCGCGCACGCTGGCCGATCTCAACCGCCGCCTGGACAGCGTCCCCGATACAGCGCGTTGAAGCCGAATAGGCGTTGCGATCGTAAAAATGAATTCCCGGGGAACGCCAAACCGCCTTCCGGACTGGCGACGTGCGCCGCGGTCGCTATAATGGCCGTGCGTTCTCTGCTGTGAACGACGGCGTGTGCAAACATTCGCCTTGTCCCTTAATTACGACCACGGGGGCGCGACGACGCCGGGTGTGCATGTCCGCCTCGCAGCGGAAAGCCCGATGGTTTCCCAGCGTCCCCACTTGAACCCCGGGTTCAAGGTCGTTTCGCACGCATCGTCACCGCGGAGAATGCAATATCCCGCAAGAGCGACGTCCCCCAAGGGCGTCGCTCTTGTCTTTTGCGCCGTCGGCGCGGACCCTGCCCTTCCCGTATCGAAGGAAACCGCATGACGGCCGACCGCGACGCCCTCCGCCGGACCCTGCGCGAGCGCCGCCGCGCCCTGCCCGCCACCACGCGCATCGCCGCCGGCGACCGCCTTGCCGAACGCCTGCTGGCCTTGCCGTTCGCGCCTTCCACCGGCGCGGTAGCCGGCTACTGGGCGATGGACGGGGAGATCGGGCTGCACCGCTGGCAGCTCTGCCTGCCGGCGGGCGTGCGCTACTGCCTGCCGGTGCTGCACGGCAAGGTACTGCGGTTCGCGCCCTGGCGGCCGGGCGAGCCGCTCAAGGCCAATCGCTACGGCATTCCCGAACCGGACATCGACCCCGCCAACGCGTTGCCCGCGCAGGCCATGGCGCTGGTCGTGGCACCGCTGGTGGGCTTCGACGCGGCTGGCCGCCGGCTGGGCATGGGAGGCGGCTGGTATGATCGCAGCTTCGCGTTCCGCCAGGGCCAGGCCGCGCCGCCATGGCTGGTCGGGGTCGGTTTCTCGGTCCAGCAGGTTCCGGCCCTGGCCGCCGAATCCTGGGATATCCCGGTCGACGCGATCTGCACCGAAGCCGCCACCCTCCTCAGCGATCCCCTTCCCGCATGACCACCCGCAAACGCTACTGGCTGATGAAGTCCGAGCCGGACGCCTTCTCCATCGACGACCTGCAACGCGTGGGCACCGAGCCCTGGAACGGGGTGCGCAACTACCAGGCGCGCAACTTCATGCGCGACGGCATGAAGGTCGGCGACGGCGTGCTGTTCTACCACTCCAACGCCAAGGTGCCGGGCATCGTCGGCCTGGCCAGCGTGGCCAGCGAAGCCTATCCGGACGCCACCCAGTTCGATCCGAAGTCCGACTACTACGACGCCAAGGCCACGCGCGAGGATCCGCGCTGGCTGCTGGTGGACGTGGCCTTCGAACGCAAGCTCAAGCGCACCATCGCGCTGGACGAGATCAAGCAGCACGCCGACGCGCTTGGCGAGGGCTTCCCGCTGATCGCGCGTGGCAACCGGCTGTCGATCCTGCCGGTGACCGCGGCGCAGTGGAAATTCCTGCTCTCGCTCGAATAGGCCGCCGCGCCGTCCCCGCATTCCCAACCAGGTCCATCCCCATGTCCGAATCCAAGCGGCTGGCCGCCGAAAAAGCCATCGAATACGTCCAGGACGGCATGATCGTCGGCGTCGGCACCGGCTCGACCGTGGCCTACTTCATCGATGCGCTGGGCCGTATCGGCCACCGCATCAGGGGCGCGGTGTCCAGTTCCGAGCAGAGCACCGCGCGCCTGCGCCAGCACGGCATCGAGGTGCTCGACCTCAACCACACCGGCAACCTGTCGCTGTACGTGGACGGCGCCGACGAGTGCGATCCGGGCAAGTGCCTGATCAAGGGCGGCGGCGCCGCGCTGACCCGCGAGAAGATCATCGCCGAGGCCAGCGAACGCTTCGTCTGCATCATCGACCCCAGCAAGCAGGTGCCGGTGCTGGGCCGGTTCCCGCTGCCGGTCGAGGTGATCCCGATGGCGCGCAGCCTGGTCGCCCGCCAGATCCTGGAACGTACCGGCGGCCAACCAGCCTGGCGCGAAGGAGTGGTCACCGACAACGGCAACGCCGTGCTCGACATCCACCACCTGCAGATCACCGATCCGGTGGCGCTGGAACGCGAACTCAACCAGATCCCGGGCGTTGTCTGCGTCGGCCTGTTCGCCCGTCGCCGCGCCGACGTGGTGATCGTCGGTGGCGAGCCGCCGGTCGTGCTGTGACCCCCCGGGGGCCGACCACGCCGCGGCCGGCCCCTTGGACCGCTTGACGGCGGCGCGACCGATGCCCGATCGTGCGCCGTCCCGTCCATCATCACGCCGCCCATGAACCTGTTCCGCCTGCTCGTCCTCGCCTCGATCTTCGCCATCAGCGGCTGCGCCAGCGCCGGCGGCCACTGGGTCGAACTCGGTGGCCAGCGCTACCAGGTCGAGCTGGCCCAGGACGACGCCACCCGCGCGCGTGGGCTGATGTTCCGCGACGAGATGCCGGCCGACCACGGCATGCTGTTCATCCATGATCGCCAGGAACCGCAGGCGTACTGGATGAAGAACACCCATATCGCGCTCGACATCCTTTATTTCGATGAACAGCGCCGCCTGGTCTCGCAGCAGCGCGACGTGCCGCCGTGCACGCTGGGCGACGGCTGCCCGCCCTATCCGAGCAACGCGCCGGCGCTGTACGTGCTGGAACTCAACGCCGGCCAGGCCAGCCGCCTGCAGCTCAAGGATGGCGCGGTGCTGACCTTCGGCCCCGGGATTCCGACCGGCCACTGAACCGTGTCGGCGCATCGCCATCGCGGCGGCGACCGGACTTGAACCTGCGGGTTTTTGGCCCCAGTCTTGGCCCATGGGGGACAGACTGACATTGCCCGGCTGGAACACGCTCGCGAACCTGGAAGAGGACGCGCTGCCGCTGCTGTCCACCGCCCTGCTGATTGCTCGCGACGAGTATCCCGAGCTGGACGCCGACCTGTACGACACGCTGCTGCAGAGCCACGTCGAGCACCTGCGCGGCGAAGTGGAAGCGATCGACCTGTGGCCGCTGAAGATGGCCGCGGTGAACCGGCACCTGTTCGACGAGCTCGGCTACGCCGGCAACCACGACGAATATTACGACCCGCGCAACAGCTACCTGAACCAGGTCTTCGAACGCCGGCTCGGCAATCCGATCTCACTGGCGATGGTGCAGATGGAAGTGGCGCGTCGACTGGGCATCCCGCTCGACGGCGTGTCCTTCCCCGGTCATTTCCTGGTCCGCCTTCCGGTCGATGACGGCCTGCTGGTGATGGATCCGTTCAATGGCGGGCGCCCGCTCGGCGTGGACGAGCTGCGCGAGCGCGCACGTCCGCACCTGGGCGGCGAACCGCCCGATGACCGTGCGCTGCTGCAGATCCTCGATCCGGCGCCTGCGCGTGCGATCCTGGTGCGCATCCTGCGCAACCTGCACGGCGTGTATGCCGACGAGGGACAGTGGGACCGCGCCGCACGCAGCGCCGACCGCATTCTCAAGCTGATGCCCGACCAGCCCGAAGCCCTTCGCGATCGCGGCCTGGCCTACCTGCAGCTGGAGCATCGCCATGGTGCGCGACAGGACCTGTCGCGCTACCTGCAGCTCAACCCGCAGGCTCGCGACGCGACCGCGGTGCACGAGCACCTGGTCGAGCTGAACCAGGGGCGTTCACGGATGCACTGAGCCGCGCGTCCGTCGCGATGGGCTCAGTCCAGCTCCACCATCTCGAAATCGTCCTTGGTCACGCCGCAGTCCGGGCAGGTCCAGGTATCGGGGATGTCCTCCCAGCGCGTGCCCGGCGCGATGCCCTCTTCCGGCAGGCCATCGCGCTCGTGGTAGACGAAGCCACAGACGACGCACATCCAGCTGCGGTAGGTGGTCGCGGTTGCGTCGGTCATCGGATAATCACGGTTGCCGTGGGACTGGAGCCGCATTGTCCCACCCCGTCCGCCGCACCGGAAGACACCCGATGAATCCGCACCTGGCCCGCCGCGGCCTGTACCTGATCACCCCCGACGAGACCGACACCGCGCGCCTGCTGGCGCGGACCGCGCCGCTGCTGCCCGGCACCGCCTGGTTGCAGTACCGCAACAAGGCGGTGGACGCGGCGACCCGCCAGGCCCAGGCAGCCGCGCTGGCCGCGCTGTGCCGCCAGGAAGGCGTGCCGCTGATCATCAACGACGATCCGGCGCTGGCGCAGGCGGTGTCCGCCGACGGCGTGCACCTGGGCGAGGACGACGGTGACATCGCCGCCGCCCGCGCACTGCTCGGGCCCGGGGCGATCATCGGCGCTTCCTGCTACGACCAGCTCGAACTGGCGCGCAACGCGGTCGCCGCCGGCGCCAGCTACGTCGCCTTCGGGGCGTTCTTCCCCAGCCGCAGCAAGCTCAACACCCGCCGGGCGCAGCCCGCACTGCTGAGCGACGCCGCAACGCTGGGCGTGCCGCGGGTGGCCATTGGCGGCATCACCCCGGACAATGGCCGGGCGCTGGTCGAAGCCGGCGCCGACCTGCTCGCCGTCATCAGCGGCGTCTATTCGGCGCCCGATCCCCTCGCCGCGCTGCAAGCCTATCGCGCCTGCTTCTGACGCCTCGCCCCACCCGCCACGGATATCCCCGATGAACCACGACCGTTCACACGCCCTGTTCTCCCGCGCCCAGCAGCTGATCCCCGGTGGCGTGAACTCACCGGTGCGCGCATTCCGCTCGGTCGGCGGCGAGCCGTTCTTCGTCCAGCGTGCCGATGGTGCCTACCTGTTCGACGTTGATGGCAACCGCTATATCGACTACGTCGGCTCGTGGGGGCCGATGATCGTCGGCCACAACCACCCGTCGGTACGCGAAGCGGTCGAACGCGCGGTGCGCGACGGGCTGTCGTACGGCGCCCCGTGCGCGGCGGAGGTGACCATGGCCGAAACCATCACCCGGCTGGTGCCCTCGTGCGAGATGGTGCGCATGGTCAACTCCGGCACCGAGGCCACGCTGTCGGCGATCCGCCTGGCGCGCGGCGCCACCGGGCGCAACCGCATCGTCAAGTTCGAAGGCTGCTACCACGGCCACGGCGACTCGTTCCTGGTGAAGGCCGGCAGCGGCATGCTCACCCTGGGCGTGCCGACCTCGCCCGGCGTGCCCGCGGGCCTGAGCGAGCTGACCGCCACGCTGAGCTACAACGATTTCGAAGGTGCGAGCGCGCTGTTCGACGACATCGGCGGCGAGATCGCCGCGGTGATCATCGAGCCGGTGGTCGGCAACGCCAACTGCATCCCGCCGCTGCCGGGTTACCTCGAACATCTGCGCGAACTGTGCACGCGGCATGGCGCGATCCTGATCTTCGACGAGGTGATGACCGGCTTCCGCGTCGCCCTCGGCGGCGCGCAGGCGCACTACGGCATCACCCCGGACCTGACCACCTTCGGCAAGATCATCGGCGGCGGCATGCCGGTCGGCGCGTATGGCGGTCGCCGCGAGCTGATGTCGCAGATCGCCCCGGCCGGCCCGATCTACCAGGCCGGCACGCTCAGCGGCAACCCGGTGGCGATGGCTGCCGGCCTGGCGATGCTGGAGCTGGTCCAGGCAGCGGACTTCCACCGTGATCTCGGCGCGGCCACCGCGCGCCTGTGCGAAGGCCTGGAAGCGGCGGCCGGCGAAGCCGGCGTGGCGGTGACGACCAACCAGGTCGGCGCGATGTTCGGCCTGTTCTTCACCTCCGAGAAGGTGAGCAGCTATGCCCAGGCCACCACATGCGACATCCCGGCGTTCAACCGCTTCTTCCACGCCATGCTCGAGCGCGGCGTGTTCCTCGCTCCGTCGGCCTACGAGGCCGGCTTCGTTTCCAGCGCGCACGACGAGGCGGTGATCGAGGCCACGCTGGTGGCCGCGCGCGAAGCCTTCGCGGTCGTCGCCGCCGGCTGATCCGCGCCCTGCGCGGCCCTCAGCCGAAGCTGAGCGTGCCGCGCATCAGGCCGAAGTGGCCGGGAAAGGAGCAGAAGAAGGCATAGGCCGCGCCCTTGTGCAGCAGCCGCGTGGGGAAGCGCACGGTGCTCGACTGGCCGCCGCCGATCAGCGCGGTGTGCGCGATCACGCGCTTGTCCCCAGGCTGCAGGTAGCCGTCCTCGGAGCGCGCGCGCATGCCATCCATCGCCACGCCCTGCATGTCGCCGGCGCGGGTGAGCACCCAGTTGTGGCCCATCGCCTTGGCCGAGAGGCTGCCGGCGTGGCGCAACGTGAGTGCCACCTCGCTGCAGTCCGGCGCGACCTTGAGCGCGGCGGTATCGAAGCGCATCTGGTCATTGCTGGTGACGGTATAGGCGCAGCTGCGCGCGAACGCCGGCTGCGCCAGGCATAGGCCGGCTGCGAGGGCGAGAAGGGCGAAATGGAATTTCATGCGGGCGATTCCTGTTGCCAGGCACCCATTCTAGGTCGGCCTCGCGCCAGTCCCGGCCGCGCGCGGGCGCGACCGCTTGTCGCAGCCGCTCAGCTGCGCGAGAAGATCGCGATCACCGCATCCAGGTGGGCGGCCATCGCCTGTCGCGCGGCCTCGCCGTCACGGCGCATCAGCGCATCGAGGATCGCCTGGTGTTCGGTTTCCGAACGTCGCGGCATGTCCACCGGCGTGTAGAGCGCCTGCAGCCGCTGGAACAGCGTGCCGTAGCGATGGCCGAGCAGGTGGCGCAACAGCAGCGCATAGGCCGGGTTGCCGCTGGCCTCGGCGATGCGGATGTGGAACAGGCGATCGCCGGGGTGGGTGCGCGAGCCTTCATGGTTGTCGCGCACGTTGCGCTCGAATGCCTCCGCGATGCCGGCCAGCTGTTCGTCGGAGGCATGCACGGCGGCAAGCGCTGCGGCTTCCGGTTCGACCAGCCGGCGCGCCTCCAGCAGCGCGAACGGCGGCACCTCACGCTCCAGGTCCTGTCCCAGGTCCAGTTCGGCGGCGAGCTCGGGATCGGTCTCCCATGGCGCCGGGCCGCCCGCGTCGCCACCCTCGCCAGCGCCCAGCACTTCCACCCCGCTGCCCACGCGCACGCGCACCAGGCCACCGATCTCCAGCGCGATCAGGGCCTCGCGCACCGACGTGCGGCTCACCCCCAGCAGCTTGGACAACTCGCGTTCCGGCGGCAGGTGGCTGCCGGCCGGATACTCGCCCGCATCGATCGCCGCGCGCAGCTGCTCGGCGATCTGCAGGTAGAGGCGTCGGTTCTGGATGGCCTGGATCGGCATTCGTCTGGTTCTCCGCAAGCGGGCGATTCTAGCCTGCGCGCACGCGGCTGCCGAAGAAGCCATACGCGCATACGACCGCGAAGCAGCCTGCCGGCACCAGGAACGCGGTGGCGATGCCATGGGCGTCGGAGATCGTACCCATCAGGTACGGCGCGATCGCGCCGCCGACGATGGACATGATCAGGAACGAGGCCCCGCGCTTGGTGCTGCCGCCCAGCCCCTGGATGCCCAGCGCGAAGATGGTGGGGAACATGATCGACATGAAGAAGAACACGCCCAGCAGCGCGGCGATGTAGACCCGCGGGTTGTCGCTGGTCATGGCCACCAGCACCAGCACGACGTTGGCCGCGCCGTACGCGCCCAGCAGCTTGCCCGGCGCGACCACCGACATCAGCGCGGTGCCCAGGAAGCGCCCGGCCAGCAGCATGACCATCGCCACCGACAGCAGGTAGGCGGCCTGCTGCGAGCTGATGCCGCCCCCCCGGGTGACGAAATTGATGAAGAACGCCCCCACGCCGACCTGCGCGGCCACGTAGAAGAACTGCGCCACCACGGAAAGGACGAAGTGTCGCTGGCCCAGCAACGGCACCGCCACGGCGGCCGGCTCGCCACCGCGTGCCTTTTCGCGGATGTCCGGCAGCGAGGTACGCCAGAACAGCACGGCCATGGCGATCACGACCACGGCGATGGCGACGTAGACCACGCGCACCGGATCGCTGGCGCCCGCCGCGGCTGTGGCATCGCCTGCCTCGCGGAAGAACAGCAGCCCGCCCAGCAGGGGGCCGACGAACTGGCCCAGGCCATTGAACGACTGCGACAGATTGAGGCGGCGCGCGGCCGTCGCCTGCGGACCGAGCACGGTGACGTACGGGTTGGCAGCGGTCTCCAGGCAACCCAGCCCGCTGGCGATCACGAACAGCGCGAACAGGAACATCGGGTAGCTCGCCGAGGCGGTCGCCGGCACGAACAGCAGCGCACCGGCGGCATACAGGCCCAGGCCGAGCAGGATGCCGGTCTTGTAGCCGGCGCGCTCCATCAGCGCGGCCGCGGGAAGCGCCCAGAGGAAATAGGCACCAAAGTATGCCGCCTGCAGCAGGCCCGATTGTGCATGCGAAACGTGCAGCGTCTCCTGGAAGTGCTTGTTGAGCACGTCCAGCAGGCCATAGGACAGGCCCCACAGGAAGAACAGGCTGGTCACCAGCGCCAGCGCGACCGCGATCGCGCGACGACTGCCCCCCTGCCCCGTGGCGGTCTTTCCGGACATCATTTCCATCGTTGTTTCCCTCCCAGGAAGCAGGACCGCGCGTCGCGTGACGGCGGCATCATCGTGTGGTCGCGTCGCGACAGGCCGCCCCTGTCAGGTCGCCGCGCGATCGAGGTGCGTGTAGCCGCCATCGACGAATACCCACTGCCCGGTGGTGTGCCCGGCACGCGGCGAGAGCAGGAAGACCACGCTGTCGGCGATCTCCTCCGGCGCGGTCATGCGGTGGCCCAGCGGGATGCGCGCGGTGATCTTCTCCAGCTGCGCCCTCGGATCGTCGAAGCCCTGGATCCAGCGCTCGTACAGCGGCGTCATCACCTCCGCCGGCACCACCGCGTTCACCCGCACGCCGCTGTCGGCAAGGGCCAGCGCCCATTCGCGGGTCAGTGACAACTGCGCGCCCTTGGCGGCGGTGTAGCCGCTGGTGCGACCCTGCCCGGTGACGGCGGTCTTGGAAGAGATGTTGACGATGGCGCCACGCGCGGCGCGCAGATGCGGCTCGCAGTAGTGTGCCATCACGTAGTAATGGATGAGGTTGCGTTCCAGCGATGCGACAAAGGCATCGCGCCCGGCATCCAGGCCGACGTTGTCGTTGGCACCGGCGTTGTTGACCAGGCCGTCGATGCGGCCGAAGCGCGCGAAGACCTGTTCGACCACGCCGCGGCAGTCAGCCTCGTCGGCAAGCTCGGCACGCAGGAACAGCGCCTGCGGTTGCAGCGCATGCAGGCCGGCGATGTAGCCACCGTCATCGTGGTGCCCCACCGCGACCGGGATCGCGCCTTCCTCGGCCAGGCGACGACTGATCGCCGCGCCGATACCGGAAGCGCCGCCGGTGACGATCACCACCTTGTCGTGCAGTTGCAGGTCCATGTTGCTGCCCTCCCAGGCATTGCTTCAGCGCGTGCGTTGCGCGCCGAGGTAGATTCTGCGGGCGTTGCCGCCGAAGATCGCCGCCCGCTCGCCGGCCGACAGCGGTGCCGCCCAGTCATGGGCCAGGGCCAGCACTTCGTCGAACGACGCGGCAAGCTGGCACACCGGCCAGTCCGAACCGAACAGCAGGCGCCCGGGGCCGAACAGCGCCAGCACCGCATCGAGGTGGCGCACGATGCCGGCGCGATCGAGCCGCCCGCCGGTATCGCGGCCGGCTTCGGTGACCAGGCCGGAAATCTTCACGTTGACGGATGGCGAGGCGGACAGCGCGCGCATCTGGCCCTCCCAGCGCGCATACGCTGCCGCCTCGCCGGAAATGTCCGGCTTTCCGAGGTGGTCGAGCACCAGCGGCGCGGCATCGTGGCGCTGGCAGAAATCCAGCGCTGCCGCGAGCTGGTCATGGCGCAGCAGCACCTCGTATACCAGGCCTGCCCGCTGCACCTGCGCCACGCCGCGATTGAACGCCGCATCGGCCAGGCAGGCGGCCGGGTCGGCCTCGTCCTGGACCTGGTGCCGCACGCCCAGCAGCGGGCCCTGCGCCAGCCAGTGCGCGAGGCGCTCGCCGGCATCGTCGGCGCGCAGGTCGAGCCAGCCAACCACGCCGGCGATCCATGGATTGGCCCGCGCCTGCTCGAGCAGCCATGCGGTGTCGGCCTCGTCGCCACGCGCCTGCACGGCGATGGTGGCCTCGATGCCATGGCGCTCGCGCAGTGGCGCGTAGTCGGCCGGCAGCCAGTCGCGCGCCAGCACCTCCATGCCCGGCCCGATCCAGTCATACGCGACCGGGTCGTAGCGCCAGAAGTGCTGGTGGGCGTCGATCAGCACGCCGGTCAACCGCGGAACAGGTAGGTGTCCAGCGATTCGGGCTTCATCTCGATCGAGAAGCCCGGCGCGGTCGGCACCTGGTAGGCGGCGTTGCGCACCACGCAGGGATCGACGAAGTGCTCGTGCAGGTGGTCGACGAACTCGGTCACCCGGCCTTCGACGCTGCCGGCCACGCACAGGTAGTCGATCATCGCCAGGTGCTGCACGTACTCGCACAGGCCCACGCCACCGGCGTGCGGGCACACTACCTTGCCGTACTTGGCCGCCAGCAGCAGCACCGCGAGGATCTCGTTCACGCCGCCCAGGCGGCAGGCGTCGATCTGCACGACGTCGATCGCATCGCGGGTGATGAACTGCTTGAACATGATGCGGTTCTGGCACATCTCGCCGGTGGCGACCTGGATCGGCGCGATCGCCTCGCGGATCCTGCGGTGCGCTTCGATGTCGTCCGGGCTGGTCGGCTCCTCGATGAACCACGGCTTGGCGAATGCCAGCGCCTTGACCCACTCGATGGCGGTGTCGGTTTCCCACACCTGGTTGGCGTCGATCATCAGGTTGCGGTCCCAGCCGATCACCTCGCGGGCGATGCCGACACGTCGGATGTCGTCCTGCAGGTTCGCGCCGACCTTGAGCTTGATGTGGCTGTAGCCCTCGTCCACCGCTTCCTGGCACAGCCGGCGCAGCTTGTCGTCGCTGTAGCCGAGCCAGCCGGCGGAAGTGGTGTAGCAGGGATAGCCGTTGGCCTGCAGCTGGCGCAGGCGCCCGGCCTTGCCTGGCAGTTGCGCGCGCAGCAGTTCCAGCGCTTCTTCTGCGGTGAGGCTGTCGGTGAGGTAGCGGAAGTCGATGCAGCGCACGAACTCTTCCGGGCTCATGTCGGCCACCAGCTGCCATACCGGCTTGCCTTCGGCCTTGGCCCACAGGTCCCATACCGCGTTGACGACCGCGCCGGTGGCCAGGTGGATGGCGCCCTTGTCCGGGCCGATCCAGCGCAGCTGGCTGTCGGCGGTGACGTGGCGCCAGAACGCGCCCATGTCCGCGGCGATGTCTTCCAGTGCCAGGCCCACGACCAGGTGCTCCATCGCCTTGATCGCCGCGCAGCAGATCTCGTTGCCGCGGCCGATGGTGAAGGTCAGGCCGTGGCCCTTGAGCGCTTCGTGGTCGGTATCGAGGATGACGTAGGCCGCGGAGTAGTCCGGGTCCGGGTTCATCGCATCGGAGCCGTCGAGCTGCTGCGAGGTCGGGAAGCGCACGTCGAGCACGCGCATCCCGGTGATGGTGGCGCGCACGCTCATGCCTGCACGACCTGCTGGCGCTGCTCGCCCAGGCCCTCGATGCCCAGGCGGATCACCTGGCCCGCGCGCAGGTAGACCGGCGGCTTCTGGCCCATGCCCACGCCCGGCGGGGTGCCGGTGGAGATCACGTCGCCCGGTTGCAGGCTCATGAAGCGGCTGAGGTAGGCGATCAGGAACGGCACGTCGTAGACCATCGTCGCCGACGAGCCATCCTGGTAGCGGTGGCCGTCGACTTCCAGCCACATCTTCAGGTTCTGCGGGTCGGCGATTTCATCGGCGGTGACCAGCCACGGGCCGGTCGGGCCGAAGGTATCGCAGCCCTTGCCCTTGTCCCACGTACCCGAGCGCTCGAGCTGGAATTCGCGCTCGGAAACGTCGTTGATGACGCAGTAGCCGGCGACGTGCTTGAGCGCGTCGGCCTCGTCGATGTAGCGGCCACCCTGGCCGATCACCACGCCCAGCTCCACTTCCCAGTCGGTCCTGGTCGAACCGCGCGGGATCTCCACGTCGTCGTTCGGGCCCACCACCGCGCTGGTCCACTTGTTGAACACCACCGGCTCCGGCGGCACGGTCGCGCCGGTTTCGGCGGCATGGTCGGAGTAGTTCAGGCCAATGCAGACGAACTTGCCGATGTCGCCGACGCACGCGCCCAGGCGCGGGTTGCCTTCGACCTTCGGCAGGCTGGCCGGATCAAGCGCGGCCAGGCGCGCCAGCGAGGCCGGCAGCAGGGCATCACCGGCGATGTCGGCGACATGAGCGGACAGATCGCGCAGCTCGCCGTTGGCGTCGAGCAGGCCGGGCTTTTCCTGGCCCTTGGGGCCATAACGCAGCAGTTTCATCGAGGTTCTCCGTAGGTGGGGCGCGGGTGGTCAGTTAGACCAGCCGCCGTCGATCAGTTGGGAAGTGCCGGTGGTGAAGGCCGACTCGTCGCTGGCCAGGTAGGTCGCCAGCAGGGCGATCTCCTGCGCGCGGCCGACGCGCCCCATCGGCTGGCGGGCGACGAACGCCGCGCGCACGGTCTCCACCGGCACGCCCTGTTCGGCGGCCTGGGTGGCGATGCGCTGTTCCAGCGACGGCGATTCCACCGTGCCCGGGCAGATCGCGTTGCAACGGATGCCCTGGCCGACATGGTCGGCGGCGATCGCCTTGGTCATGCCGATCACCGCGGCCTTGGTGGTGCCGTAGACGAAGCGGTTGGGCACGCCCTTCACGCTGGAGGCGGCCGAGGACATGTTGATGATCGAACCGCCGCCCTTGCCCAGCATGCCAGGCAGCACCGCCTTGATGATGCGGTACATCGAAGTGACGTTGAGCTCCCAGGCGAAGGCCCAGTCGCGCTCGCTGCATTCGGCGATGCTGCCGGCGTGGACGAATCCGGCGCAGTTGAAGACCACGTCGAAGGCCGCCTCGCCGCCATGGGCGTGCGCCAAGGCCTGGATGGCGGTGGCATCGGTCACGTCGAGCACCTGGGTCCGCAACGCATCGCCGGCCTCGGCCTGGAGGCTTTCCAGGGCGGCGGCGTTGATGTCGGTCGCCAATACGCGGGCACCTTCGCGCGCGAACATCAGCGCGGTGGCGCGGCCAATCCCCTGCCCGGCCGCCGTCACCAGCGCCGTCTTGCCTTTCAGTCGCATTGTTCCCTCCCGGCTGGACGGATCTGTCCAGTGGCTGGACCAATTTCTACCGCGATCACCGCCAGCTTGGCAACCGCCCCGCCCGCAACCGCCCGGATTCGCACAGGCATTTCGCGGGTCGCTCGATGGCTTATCGGCCCAACGCCCCGCCCCGCATAATCGTCGAATGACCCCACTGCACCCGCCCCGCACCCTGCTCCTGGATTTCGACGGGGTGCTGGCGCAGTACAGCCGGCCGCAACGGATGCGCCACCTGGCCGACCACGCCGGCTGTTCGCCGTCCCACGTGCATGCCAGCCTGTTCGCCTCGGGCCTGGAAACCGCCTACGACGGCGGCGAGATCGATACGGCGACCTACCTGGCCCGGCTCGGCGCGGCGATCGGTCGTCCGGTCGACGAAGCCGCGTGGATCGCCGCGCGGGTCGCCGCCTGCCGGCCGTTCACCGAGGTGGTCGAACATGCCGCCGGGCTGGCGCAGCAGATGCAGGTCGCGGTGCTGACCAACAACGGCCCGCTGATGGCGCGGGCCATCGCATCGATCGTGCCGGGCCTGGCCCGCGCCCTGGACGGCCGGGTGTTCTGCAGCGGGCAGTTCGGTGGTCGCAAGCCACAGCGCGAGGTCTACCTGCGCGCCCTCGCCGCCCTTGGCACGCAACCGCGGCACACGTTGTTCATCGACGACCTGTTCACCAACGTCCGCGGCGCCCGCGCCGCCGGCCTGTGGGCCGACACCTCACGCGACCCGCGCACTTTCCGCCGCGTCCTGGCGAGGCATCGGCTGGCCGGGTGACTGCATCGCGTTTCGCTTGTCGCCCTTGCCACAGGGATGGGTCCACGGCGTGTCCCGGAAGGAACTGGCCCCCAGAGAAAAAAGGCGGCCTCTGGCCGCCCTTCCCCCTTACTTGCCCTGCCAGCGAGCGATCGCCTTGCGCAGCAGGTCCAACCCCTCCGCCACCTCGGCATCGGAGATATTCAAAGCCGGCACGAAGCGCAGCACGTCCGGCCCCGCCTGCAGCGCCAGCAGGCCCTCCTCGGCTGCTGCATCCAGGATCGCGCCGGCCTGGCCCGCATGCGCCGGCGCCAGCACCGCGCCCAGCATCAGGCCCCGGCCGCGCACCTGGGCAAACACCCCGGTCTCGCGCCCCATCTGTTCCAGGCCGGCACGCAGCGCCGCCGATTGCCGCGACACATTGGCCGCGATCTGTGCCGATCCCAGCTTGCGCAGCGCCACCCGCGCCACCGCCGCGGCCAGCGGATTACCGCCGAACGTCGTGCCGTGGGCGCCGAACTGCATCGTCGCGGCCACCTTCGGCCCCGCCAGGCAGGCGCCGATCGGGAAGCCGCCGCCCAGTGCCTTGGCCAGGGTCACGATGTCCGGCGTCGCCTCGTCCTGCCAGAAGGCGAACAACGTGCCGGTGCGGCCCATGCCAGCCTGGATCTCGTCCAGCACCATCAGTGCGCCGTGGTGGTCGCACAGCTCGCGCACGCGGCGCAGGAAGCCCGGCTTGGCCGGCGTCACCCCGCCCTCGCCCTGCACCGGCTCGAGCATCACCGCGGCGACGTCGCCAGCGGCCATCGCTGCTTCCAGCTGCACTTCATCGTTGAAATCGCAGTAGCGGAAGCCGCCCGGCAGCGGCTCATAGCCTTCCTGGTACTTCGGCTGCGCGCCCGCGGTGACCGCGGCCAGCGTGCGGCCATGGAAGCTGCCGCGGAAGGTGACGATCACCCGCTGCGCCGGCGGCCGGCCCTGCGCGGTCGCCCATTTGCGCACCAGCTTGATCGCGCACTCGTTGGCTTCGGTACCGGAATTGCACAGGAACACCCGCTCGGCGAAGCGCGAGGCCTCGACCAGCTCCTCGGCCAGGCGCAGCGGCGGCTCGCTGTAGAAGACGTTGCTGGTGTGCCACAGCTTGCCGGCCTGCTCGACCAGCGCGGCATGCAGGTCTGGATCGTTGTGGCCCAGGCCGCACACGGCGATGCCGGCGGCCAGGTCCAGGTACTGGCGGCCCTCGCTGTCCCACAGTCGCACGCCCTGGCCACGCTCCAGCACGACCTGGCGCGGGCGGTAGACCGGCAGGTAGTAATGGGACAGGGACAGCAGGTGCTCGGTGTTCTCGGTCATGGCGGCGGCAGGTGTGGCGGGAAAGGGCCGCATTCTCCCCCATTCCGGCCGCCCGCGGGGCCCCTGGGGCCGCCCGCGCCGGCCTGGGGCACAATGCGGCCATGCGCCCGTTCTCCGACCCGCAGCTCAACCCCGCCAGCGAGACCGGCTGGCGCCGCCGCTGGTTCGACATCATCTACCTGCACGACAAGGGCCCGGAGCGCAATTTCGACCTGCTGCTGGTCTACGCCATCCTCGCCAGCGTACTGGTGGTGATGATCGACAGCGTGCAGTCCATCCATACCCGCTGGCCCACCGCGTTCTACCTGCTGGAGTGGGCCTTCACCCTGGTCTTCACCGCCGAGTACCTGCTCCGGCTGGCGGTGGTGAGGCGGCCGCTGCGCTACGCCACCAGCATCTGGGGCATCATCGACCTGGCGGCGATCCTGCCGACCTACCTGTCGATCTTCATCCCCGGCGCGCAGACCCTGCTGGTCGTGCGCGTGCTGCGCATCCTGCGCCTGTTCCGCATCCTCAAGCTGACCCGCTACGTCGAAGAAAGCGGCATGTTGATGCAGGCGCTGTGGCGCAGCCGGCGCAAGGTGCTGGTGTTCCTGTTCACGGTGATCACCATCACCATCCTGGCCGGCTCGCTGATGTACGTGATCGAGGGCCCGGCCCACGGCTACACCAGCATCCCCACCAGCATGTACTGGGCGATCGTCACCATGGCCACGGTCGGTTTCGGCGACGTGGTGCCGAAGACCACGGCCGGCCGCTTCGTGACCTCGGTGCTGATCCTGATCGGCTACAGCATCATCGCCGTGCCCACCGGCATCTATACCGCCGAACTGGCCAAGGGCCTGCGTGACGCCGAGGACGCGCACCGCCACGACAACCGCGGTTGTCCGCAGTGCGGCCTGGAGGGCCACGACCGCGACGCCCTGCACTGTCGCCGCTGCGGCGCCGAGCTGCCGGCGCCGCTCAACCCGCTGCCGCCGGCCTGAGCGCGTGCGTCCGGCTCAGTCCAGGAACAGGTCCGGCAGCAGCGGCGCCTGCGGGTCCATCGCATAGACCGACAGGTCGGTGACGCCGGCCCCGGCGAGCACATCGTCGTCGATCAGGAACTGGCCGCTGAAACCGGCCGCCGGGCGCACCAGCACCGCGTGCGCGGCGTCGGCGATGATCTCCGGCCGGCGGCCGTTGCGCAGGTCCACGCCGGGAATCATGTTCAGCGCATCGGTGGCGATGAGCGTACGCGGCCACAGCGCATTGACCGCCACGCCCCGCGGGCCGAATTCGCCGGCCAGGCCCAGGGTGACGAAGCTCATGCCCATCTTGGCCAGCGTGTAGCCGGTGTGCGGCGCCCACCATTTCGGGTCCAGCGACGGCGGCGGCGCCAGGGTGAGGATGTGCGGGTTCGGCGCCTGCAGCAGGTGCGGCAGGCAGGCCTGCGCGCACAGGAAACTGCCGCGCGCGTTGACCTGCTGCATCAGGTCGAAGCGCTTCATCGGCGTATCCAGCGTGCCGCGCAGCCAGATCGCGCTGGCGTTGTTGACCAGGATGTCGATGCCGCCGAAGGTATCCACGGTCGCCGCCACCGCCGCCTGCACCTGGTCCTCCTCGCGGATGTCGCACTTCAGCGCCAGGCCCTGCCCGCCGGCCGCGTTGACCGCCTCTGCCGCACTGTGGATGGTGCCCGGCAGTTTCGGGTTCGGCACCGAGGACTTCGCCACGATGGCCACGTTGGCGCCATCACGCGCCGCGCGCAGCGCGATCGCCAGGCCGATGCCGCGCGAAGCGCCGGTGATGAAGAGGGTCTTGCCGGCAAGTGAGCTCATGGCGATCGCACGCAGTAAGGAGCGCCCATTGTAGGAGCGCGCCCGGCAGCGTTGCGAAAAGGCGATCGCGGGCAGGTGAGCGGCAAGGGCGACGCCCCTGCGCCGGATGCAAGCGTCGCGGCTGATGGCCCGAGGCCACCCGGAGCCGCTCCTACAGAAGGCAAGAACAGCCCTGGAGGAAAGTCCCCCTTTGTCAAGGGGGACGCGCCAACGGCGCGGGGGATAGGCAAGGCAGAAGCCAGGGTCCGCGGTTTGCGAAGCAAACCGTGGAGGCGCAGCCCGCGCAGCGGGATGAGCCGCGTCACGCCTTCGGCCCCTGCCCCTCGTTGTCCTCCCAGTGCAGCACGCGCCGGGTGATGAAGCGGTACGCCGGCTTGCCGGTGCGGAACCACAGGTCACGCACCCACGAATGGCGCTTGAGCACGCGCCGCTCCACCGGCGTGAGCGCATGGCCGCAGTAGGTGCGCTTGTGCTTGAGCAGGTGGCGCAGATCCTCGCGGGCGAGCAGGCGCATCCAGCGCGAGCGCGGATCGCCGCACACCGCCAGCTGGAAATCGATCACCGCCGGCGTGCCGTCTTCGCGCACCAGCCAGTTGGCTTCCTTGGCCAGGTCGTTGTGGGCCACGCCGCGTCGATGCAGCTGCTGAAGCAGGCGCCGTGCCTGGCGGAAGTAGGCCAGGTCGTCGCGTGGCGGGCGCAGGTACATGGCGTGGCCGGCCAGGAAGCTGCGGTCCAGGTAGGTGCCGTCCCAGCCGAGCAGGCGTGGCGTGGCCGGCATGCCATCCAGGCGCTGCAGCGCGCGGGCTTCGCGCCGCGCCAGGTACCAGGCCGGCAGCCGCAGCCACCAGGGCGAGGCGGTGAGATCACGACGCACGAACAGGGCATCGGCATCGCGGACCAGCAGGATGCGGCCGAACGTATCGGATTTCAGCGCCTCGGCGCCGGGGGGCAGGGAATCCATGCCGCCATTGTAGGGCGGCGGCCAGGGCCGGCGCCGCACGGTGGCTGGTCATGCAACGACTCCTATAATCGGGGCATGAACTCTCCCTGGATCGACGCCACGCTGGAGTGGATCGGCAACCACCCCACGCTGGCGGGCGCGGTCATCTTCGCCATCGCGTTCTGCGACGCGGTCATCGTGCTGGGCGCCATCGTGCCGGCACTGCCCCTGCTGTTCGCGATCGGCGTGCTGATCGGCCTCGGCCAGATCTCCGGCCCCTACGCGGTGGCCTGCGCGGCCGTGGGCGCGTTCGCCGGCGATGCGATCAGCTACTGGGTCGGGCATCGCTGGGGCGATCGCCTGCGCGGCTTCTGGCCCTTCAACCGTTATCCGCAGCTGCTCGACCGTGGCGAAGTGCTGTTCCGCCGCAATGCCTTCAAGAGCATCCTGGTCGCCCGCTACGTCGGCGCCATCCGGCCGTTCGTGCCGGCGATCGCCGGCATGGCCAGGATGCCGCTGCGGCGCTACTTCTTCGCCAGCGGCATGGCCGCGCTGTCGTGGGCGCTGCTGTTCCTGGTGCCGGGCTGGGTGCTGGGCACCGCCTACGACGCGGTGGCCGCGGTGGCCGGCCGGCTGTTCATCGTGGTGACCCTGCTGGCGCTGGTGCTGGGCATGGCCTGGGCCTTCGTGCTGTACGGCTACCGCTGGTCGGCGATGCACCTGGATTCGCTGCTGGCGCGGCTGCTTGGCTGGTCGCACCGGCATCCGGTACTGGGCAACTGGTCGGTCGGGCTGTTTGATCCGCGCCGCCGCGAATCGGTACCGCTGGCGGTGCTGGCCTTGATGCTCCTGCTGCTGGGCTGGGGCTGGTTCGTACTGCTGATGGTAGTGCTGGCGCATGGCGAGCCGCTCGGCATCGACCTGGCCGTGCACGACCTGATGCTGGCCCTGCGCAACCCACTGGCCGACTATCCGATGGCCGCGCTGGCCTCGCTCGGCGACTGGCAGATCCTGCTGCCGGCGATCGCCGTGGCCATGGGCTATCTGCTGTGGCGGCGGCGCTGGATGTCGGTGGCGCACTGGCTGGCCGCCCTGGCCTTCGGCCTGGCGCTGACCAAGCTGCTCGGCGCCACCGTGCACGTGGTGCGCCCGCCGGCGGCCAGCAGCGGCTTCGGCTTCCCCTCGGTGGCGGTGACGATGGCCACGATCAGCTTCGGCTTCTTCGCCGTGCTGATTGCCCGCGAGCTGCCCGGCCGCAGCCGTGTATGGCCCTATCTGGTCTGCGGCGCGGTGGTCTCCACCATTGGCTTCGCCCGCCTGTACCTGGGCGCGCACTGGCTCAGCGACGTGGTCGGCGGCATGTTGTTCGGCACGTTCTGGCTGCTGGTACTGGGCATCGCCTACCGCCGGCGCTTCAACCGCTCGTTCTGGGTCAAGCCGGTGTCCTGGCTGTTCTACGGCACCTTCGTGCTGGCGGCGGTGTTCCTGGCGCCACGGCACCTGGAGGAAAAGCTGGTGAAGTTCGAGCCGCCGCATCCGGTGCGCATCGAACTCGCGCACCCGGCATGGTGGGCCTCGCAGTGGCGTGCGCTGCCGGCGCGCCGCAATGAATTCGACGACGACCAGCGTTGGCCGCTCGACGTGCAGGTGGCCGGCGCGCTGGATCCGCTGCGTGCCCGGCTCGAGGCCAATGGCTGGCGGGTGCAGCCGCAGGCCGGCTGGCAGGAAGCGCTGCGCCTGCTGGAAACCCACGCAGGGCCCGCCGATGTACCGGTGTTGCCGGCGACCCTGGACACCCAGGTCGAAGCCCTGCTCCTGGTGCGCCCTGGCGCCGACGCGAACGAGCTGCATGTGCTGCGGCTGTGGCCGGCCTCGGCGCGCCTGCAGCCGGGTGACACGCCCCTGTGGCTGGGCAGCACGCAGACCCTGCATTTCGACCGGCATTTCGGCCTGGTCGGCCTGTGGCGACCGATGCGCGGCGTGGATCCGGCGCTGGACGCCCTGCAGGCCTCGCTGGACGGGCTGACCTGGCGGATGGAGTATCGGCCGCGCAGCGGCATGCCGGTGGTGCTGATCGACGTGACGGCGCCCCCGGCAAAGGCGCCTTGAGCGCGCCGCGAACCTAGTCTTCGGGCATCCAGGACAACAGCAGGTCCAGCCGCGCATGCGGGTCGTCCTGCTGCAGCAGCAGCAAACGCTGCGCCTCGGCCAGCGGCAGCAGCTCGGCCAGTCGCCAGCCGACCCATGCCGCCTGGTCCAGCTGCGCCGGCGTCGCCGGTGCGTACTGCACGCCGGCCTGCTCGATCAGATGCTCGAGCAGGGTCGCCAGCAGGGCATGCTCCGGGCGCAGCTCGTCGTCGCTGTCCGCCTCGCCCCACTGCACCTCGCCCACCACCAGCCCGTTGTCGCGCACGCGCGTGCGCTCGACATGGAAGCGCCGCCCGCCGCGCAGCCGCAGCACCAGCACCCCATCGGCGCCCAGGTCGAAGTCCTCGATCCGCGCCTCGGTACCGAACGCCGCGGGCGTGGCCGGCGCGCCGACCTCATGCCCCTCCAGGATCAGGCAGATGCCGAAGGAGGCGCCATGCCGACCGCTCTCGCGCACCAGGTCCAGGTAACGCCGTTCGAACACCCGCAGCGCGATCGCCGCGCCCGGCAGCAGCACGGCGTGCAGCGGGAACAGCGGCAGCACCTGGAGATCATCGCGGGACATGCGGCGGCTCAGTCGGCCAGGGCCTGCAGGAACCGCCGCGGCGCGCCGTCGAACCCGCCGTTGGACATGAACACCACGTGGTCGCCCGGCTGCACCTGTTCCTGCAGCGCCTGCAGCAGCGCGTCGGCATCGGCGACCACCTGCGACCGGCCGCGCACGCGCGCCAGGATGGGCTTGGCGTCCCAGGCCAGCTCAGGGCGATGCAGGAACACCACCGCGTCGGCGCCATCCAGCGAAGGCGCCAGTGCCTCGGCATGCGCGCCCAGGCGCATCGAATTGCTGCGTGGCTCCATCGCCACCACGATGCGGGCCTGCCCCACGCGCGCGCGCAGGCCTTCCAGGGTCGTGGCGATCGCGGTCGGATGATGGGCGAAGTCGTCGTAAACGGTGATCCCGTTACGCTCGCCGAGCACTTCCAGCCGGCGCTTGACGCTGCGGAACTGCTTCAGCGCGGGCATCACGCTGGCCGGATCCACGCCCATCGCGTGCACCGCGGCCAGTGCCGCCAGGCCATTGAGGACGTTGTGGCGACCCAGCAGCGGCCATTCCACCTCGCCGATCCGGCGACCCGCGTGTAGCACGGCGAAGCGGCTGCCGTCGGCGGCCACCAGGCGCGCGCTCCACTCCAGCGCCGGATCGAAGCCGAAGCGCTCCACCGGCGTCCAGCATCCCATCGCCAGCACTTCGGCCAGGCGCGCGTCCTCGCCGTTGACGATCAGCCGGCCATTGCCCGGCACCGTCCGCACCAGGTGGTGGAACTGGCGCTGGATCGCCGCCACGTCCGGGAAGATGTCGGCGTGGTCGTATTCGAGGTTGTTGAGGATCGCCACGCGCGGCCGGTAGTGGACGAACTTGCTGCGCTTGTCGAAGAAGGCGGTGTCGTATTCGTCAGCCTCGACGACGAACTCGCGGCCGGCGCCCACGCGGGCGGATACGCCGAAGTCCTCGGCCACCCCGCCGATCAGGAAGCCCGGCTGGCGACCGGCAGCTTCCAGCAGCCAGGTCAGGATCGTGGTGGTGGTGGTCTTGCCGTGGGTACCGGCCACGGCCAACGTCTGGCGTCCCGGGAGTACCCGCTCGGCCAGCCACTGCGCCCCGGAGGTATAGCGGCGGCCCTGGTCGAGCACGGCCTCGACCGCGGCGTTGCCGCGCGAAAGCGCATTGCCGATGACGATCTCGTCGCAGTCCGGGCTGATGTTGCCCGGCTCATAGCCGCGGCGCAGGGCGATGCCGAGGGTTTCCAGCTGGGTGGACATCGGCGGATAGATCGCCTGGTCGCTGCCTTCGACCTCATGCCCCAGCTCGCGCGCGAGGGCGGCCACGCCGCCCATGAAAGTCCCGGCGATGCCGAGGATATGGATTTTGCTCATGCGTGGATTGTCTACGATCGCCTGCCTTCCCGGAATCCGCGTGATGGCGTGGGCCCGGCGACGGCGCTGTCGGGAATATCGTGACGGGTGTCGGGAACTTCCCGATATGAGCAGCTGAACGAGCCGGTCACAATACTGAACGCCAGCCGCAGCAACCCCTATGGCCATACTCCCCAAGAGGCCAATCCCCAGGGAGCTCATGTTGCGGGGCTCTGAGCAAGCCTGACCGCTGGCGCTTATTTGAAATCAGACCCCGGCATCGCATCTGCGATGCCGGGGCTTTTTCGTGGTGGGTTTCCGCTGTGCGTCACTTGCCCCCAAAGTCTGCTGCGCAGACTTCGGGCCCCGCTCAGTGGCCTCCTATCCCCGCGCCTGTCGGCGCGCCCGCGGCGCGGGCGGGCTGCTGCGCAGCCAGAACCCTTGGCCTGCCTATCCCCGCGGCTTCGCCGCCGCCCTTAACAAAGGGGGCTCTACACCAGAACGTTTACTGAGGTGCGGTGTTGGCGTTTTACGGGGCCAAACGCAGCGCGCCCCTGTGGAGGGGCGCGCTGGAAGCCGGGCGGGTGGCCGATCAGCCCTTGAGGGCAGTGGTGATGCGCTCGAGGACTTCGTCGAGGCTGCCGACGCCGTCGACGCGGGCCAGCGTGCCGCGGTCGGCGAAGAAGCCGATCACCGGGGCGGTCGAGTCGTTGTAGACCTGCAGGCGCTTGCGCACGGACTCGGGATTGTCGTCCTCGCGGCCTTCGGCTTTGGCGCGACCGGCGATCCGCTCGACCAGCAGGTCGGTCGCCACGTCGAGCTGGACCACCGCATCGAGCGGCTGGCCGATCTTGGCGAGCAGGCCATCCAGCGCAGCCGCCTGGGCGAGATTGCGCGGATAGCCGTCAAGGATGAAGCCGTTGGCGACGTCGGCCTGGCCCAGGCGCGATTCCAGCATGCCGAGCAGGATCTCGTCGGACACCAGGTCGCCACGGGCCATGACTTCCTTGGCCTGCAGGCCCAGCGGGGTGCCGGCCGCTACTTCGGCGCGCAGCAGGTCGCCGGTGGAGATGTGCGGGATGTTCAGCTTTTCCTTGAGTCGGGCCGCCTGGGTCCCCTTGCCCGAACCGGGCGGTCCCAACAGAACCAATCGCATCGTGTGACTCCAAGAGAGTGAGGAATGGGGGAAAACCTAGGAAATGGGGGCGGACAGGCGCCAACTGCCGACAAGGGCCGCTACGATCTCGCTGCACCGCAATACACGCACTTTACCGCATCCGGGTAATGTCCCGGCAATGTCCAACCGCTACAGGAGACTGTCCCCCATGGCCCAGGGCACCCTGCTCTATGCGCAGTCCGGCGGCGTGACCGCCGTCATCAACGCCACCGCCTCGGCCGTGATCGCCGAGGCCCGCGCCCACAAGGTCAAGGTACTGGCGGCGCGCAACGGCATCCTCGGCGCCCTGCGCGAGGACCTGATCGATACCGGCAAGGAGTCCGCGGCCACGATCCGCGCCCTGGCCCATACCCCGGGCGGCGCATTCGGCTCCTGCCGCTACAAGCTCAAGTCGCTGGAAGCCGACCGGCCGCGCTACGAGCGCCTGCTGGACGTGCTGCGCGCCCACGACGTGCGCTATTTCCTCTACAACGGCGGCAACGACTCGGCCGACACCGCCTGGAAGGTCTCGCAGCTGGCGCAGGCATTCGGCTATCCGCTGCACTGCATCGGCGTGCCCAAGACGATCGACAACGACCTGGCGGTGACCGACACCTGCCCGGGCTTCGGTTCGGCCGCCAAGTACACCGCGGTGTCGGTGCGCGAGGCTGCGCTGGACGTGGCCGCCATGGCCGACACCTCGACCAAGGTATTCATCTACGAGGCGATGGGCCGGCACGCCGGCTGGCTGGCCGCGGCCGCCGGACTGGCCGGCCAGTCCGCCGATGACGCGCCACAGATCATCCTGCTGCCCGAGCGCGCCTACGACGAACAGGCCTTCCTGGCGCAGGTGCGCAAGGTCGTCGACAAGGTCGGCTGGTGCGTGGTGGTGGCCAGCGAGGGCATCCAGGACGCCGAAGGCCGCTTCATCGCCGATGCCGGCGGCAGCAAGGACTCGTTCGGCCATACCCAGCTCGGCGGCGTGGCGTCCTACCTGGCCGACCGGGTCAAGCAGGGACTGGGCTACAAGGTGCACTGGACGCTGCCGGACTACCTGCAGCGTTCGGCCCGGCACCTGGCCTCGCATACCGACTGGACCCAGGCACAGGCGGTCGGCAGGGCGGCGGTGCGCTATGCATTGGAGGGTCGCAACGCGGTGATGCCGGTGATCGTGCGCGGCAATGACGCGCCCTACCGCTGGCGGATCGAGCCGGCGCCGCTGGCGAAGATCGCCAACCACGAGAAGAAGATGCCGGCCAGCTTCATCCGCAAGGACGGATTCGGCATCACCGAACGCGCGCGGCGCTACCTGCAGCCGCTGATCCAGGGCGAAGCACCGCTGCCCTACGGCCGCGACGGCCTGCCGAAGTACGTGACGCTGAAGAACGTCGCGGTGGCGCGCAAGCTCGCGCCCTGGGAAGGCTGAGCCCCCCGCCGCCGCGCCCACTGGTGCGGCGGCGAGGCCGCCGCTAGGATCACCCCGCCAGTGCGCTGATCGCAGCGCGCGGCCCAAGGGGGGAAACGCATGCAGGGATGGAGCGGGTTGCCGGCGACGGCGACAGGGACGTGTCTGGCCTTCGCGCTGGCGACCATGCTGGCCGGCGCGGATGCATTGCCGCCGGCGGTATCGGACAGCGCGCTGCCGCTCATCCAATCGCCTGCCACCGCCACCAGCCCGACCGTGCCCGCCGGCGCGACGGTGGACATCGAGATCCTCGAGGAAATCAGTTCCGGAACGCGACAGCGCGGCGACGTCTTCCCGATCCGGCTGGCGTCGCCGCTCGTGGTCGACGGTGTCGAGCGCCTGCCCGCCCACCTGCCCGGCGTCGGCCAGGTCGTGCATGCCGCGCGGCCGCGCGCTGGCGGCGGACCCGGGGAGCTGCAGGTGACCGTGCGTGCCCTGCACTGGGGCGCGCGCTGCATCCCGCTGCGCGGTTTCGTGCTCGGCGGCAGCGGCAAGGACGCGATCGCCTTGTCGGCCGGCGTGGCATCGGCCGTGGGCGTGTTCGGCCTGCTCATCCGCGGCAAGGAACTGATCATCCCCGCCGGCACCCATGGCAGCGCCAGGCTGCGCGACGGACTGATCGATCCATCGCCCGACACCCCCGCACCCACCGAAGTCCCGCCCATCGAACCCGTCACCACCAAGGAGATCGACCCATGCGTCATCGCTTGATCCTGGCCCCGCTGCTGCTCGCGCTGTCGTGCGGCACCGCATCCGCGGCCGGCCCGGAAGCCACCACCGAAGCCACCACGGCCGGCGCGAGCCAGTCGCTGGTCGGCGCCGCCCCCGCCGACAAGGCGCAGATCGTGTTCTTCCGCCCCAGCAAGTTCGCCGGCAGCGCCTTCGGCTTCAAGGTCCGCGAGGGCGAAACCGAGCTGGGCAAGCTGCGCAGCGGCAAGTACTTCGTCTCGCTGGTCGCGCCTGGCGCACACCAGTACACCGTGCACTCGGAGGTCAAGGACGTGCTCGACATGGAAGTCGAAGCCGGCGAGACCTACTACGTGATGGCCAGCATGAACATGGGCATCCTCGCCGGTCGCCCGAACCTGGCCCCGTCCGACGAAGCAACCTTCGCCGGCATGGCTGAAAAGCTCAGCAAGGTCGAGTAAGGCCGCACGCAGCGCGTCGGCACCTACCGACGCGCTGCCGCATGGCTACGGACATGCCTTGCCCTCGAGCGTCATCTGCGCCGAGAACATCGCCACCTTGGGCACGTTGCCGCTGGCGGCCTGCTGCTTCGCTTCTTCGAGGTAGATCCGCGCCTGGCCCTGGCCATCGAGCTGCGGCGGCTGGTTGTCGGCCGGCAGCCGCCATACGCGCACCACCGCCTGCTGCGAGGGGCAGCCCGCGTTCGGCACGCGGATCACGTCATTGAGCTTCCAGCCGCGGGCCACGTCCGGGGTGGCCTGCAGGTAGTCCACGTAGCGCGCCCGCGGCTGGCAGGTGGGGCTGCTGCGCACCACGGAAAAGCGGTAGGGCTCGGCGGCCTGGCCGGTGAACATGCCCTCCAGCCGCGCGCAGGCCTCGGGAATCTGCCGCAGCGTATGCACTGCGCCCACCGCCTGTGGCGTGCCCGGCGGCCGCTGCCGTTCCGGCACCGGCTCGGCGGCTGTCGCCGAGGTGGCGGCAACCAGCAGCAACAGGCCGGCGCAGGCCCTGGAGATCGACGTCATGGCAAGGCTCCCTGCACGAGAAAGGCGCAGGCTGTCACGAAACGGCTGAACATCGCGACAAGGTCCCTGCATGCATCGCCATGCTGCAGGGCGACATGCGCGCCATGGCGCGATCGATCGCCAATGGCCGGCCGAACCGGTAGCGGCCCCGGCAACCGCCGGGCATACTCGACCCCGATCCAGGGCAAGACGAACATCGCGACATGCGTGGCGGCCAGGCGGCCGGTCAGGTTCCGTGATTCTGCTCCCCGCCCCGTTGCATGCACGCAGGCCTCTTTGGTTCGTTCCGCGCCGGACGACATCCATCTACCTGGGAGGGGTCATGCTGGAACATTACGGTTTGGTGCTGGCGTTGGGCTGTGCGGTACTGGCGATCCTCTACGGCATAGTCTCGGCGCGCTGGATCCTGGCGCAACCGGCCGGCAACGAACGCATGCAGGAGATTGCCGCCGCCATCCAGGAGGGCGCCCGCGCCTACCTCAACCGGCAATACCTCACGATCGCGATCGCCGGGGTGGTGCTGTTCTTCCTGGTCGGCCTGTTCCTGAGCTGGTACACGGCCGTTGGCTTCGCGATCGGCGCGGTGCTGTCCGGCCTGGCCGGCTACATCGGCATGAACGTTTCGGTGCGCGCCAACGTGCGCACCGCCGAAGCCGCAAGGCATGGCCTGGGCAAGGCGATGGACGTCGCATTCCGCGGCGGCGCGATCACCGGCATGCTGGTGGTGGGCCTGGGCCTGCTCGGCGTGGCCGGCTATTACGGGCTGCTGCAGCAGCTCGGCCTGCCGCTGGAACAGAACCTGCACGCACTGGTCGGACTGGCCTTCGGTTCATCGCTGATCTCGATCTTCGCGCGCCTGGGCGGCGGCATCTTCACCAAGGGCGCCGATGTCGGCGCCGACCTGGTCGGCAAGGTGGAAGCCGGCATTCCCGAGGACGACCCGCGCAATCCCGCGGTGATCGCCGACAACGTCGGTGACAACGTCGGCGACTGCGCCGGCATGGCGGCCGACCTGTTCGAGACCTACGCGGTCACCGTGATCGCCACGATGCTGCTCGGCGGGTTGATGGCCAGCGAAGCCGGTTCGCACGCGGTGCTCTACCCGCTGGTGCTCGGCGGCGCCTCGATCATCGCCTCGATCATCGGCGCGACGTTCGTCAAGACCAAGGCCGGCGGCTCGATCATGGGCGCGCTGTACAAGGGCGTGATCGTCTCCGGCGTGATCGCCGCGATCGCCTTCTGGCCGATCACCCGCGCCCTGATGGGGGAGAACACCCACGGCGCCAATGCGATCTACGCCTGTGCCCTGATCGGCCTGGTGCTGACCGGACTGATCGTGTGGATCACCGAGTACTACACCGGCACCGACTACAAGCCGGTGCAGCACGTCGCCGCCGCCAGCACCACCGGCCATGGCACCAACATCATCGCCGGCCTGGGCGTGTCGATGAAGTCGACCGCGCTGCCGGTGATCGCGGTGTGCGCGGCGATCTGGGGCGCGTTCCACTTCGGCGGACTGTACGGCATCGCCATCGCCGCCACCGCGATGCTCTCGATGGCCGGCATGGTAGTGGCGCTGGACGCCTACGGCCCGATCACCGACAACGCCGGCGGCATCGCCGAGATGGCCGAGCTGCCCCCGGAAGTCCGCGCGGTCACCGATCCGCTCGACGCCGTCGGCAATACCACCAAGGCGGTGACCAAGGGCTATGCGATCGGCTCGGCGGCGCTGGCGGCGCTGGTGCTGTTCGCCGACTACACGCATAACCTGCAGGTCGCGCATCCGAACGAGGTGTTCACCTTCGACCTGTCCGACCACTACGTCATCATCGGCCTGCTGATCGGCGGCCTGATCCCCTATCTGTTCGGCGCCATGGCGATGGAAGCGGTCGGCCGCGCCGCCGGCGCGGTGGTGGAGGAAGTGCGTCGCCAGTTCCGCGAGGTCGCCGGCATCATGCAGGGCACCGGCAAGCCGCAGTACGACCGCGCGGTGGACATGCTGACCCGGTCGGCGATCAAGGAAATGATCCTGCCCTCGCTGCTGCCGGTGGTAGTGCCGATCGTGGTCGGCCTGGTGCTCGGGCCGCGCGCGCTGGGCGGGCTGCTGATCGGCACGATCGTCACCGGCCTGTTCGTGGCCATCTCGATGACCACCGGCGGCGGCGCCTGGGACAACGCCAAGAAATACATCGAGGACGGCCATTTCGGCGGCAAGGGCAGCGAGGCGCACAAGGCCGCGGTGACCGGCGACACCGTCGGCGACCCCTACAAGGACACCGCCGGCCCGGCCATCAACCCGTTGATCAAGATCATCAACATCGTCGCCCTGCTGCTGGTGCCGCTGCTGTAGGTCGCCGGCCGGCATGACCCGCGCGCCCGCCGGGCCACCGGCGGGCGCCTCCGGCCCGGGAGAACGGCCCCCGGGCCGCCCCGCTCCCGCCCCCGGCGGCCCCGGGGGGCTCGCTGCAGCGCAGCAGCCGAAGGCGTAGAATTCGCGGTCCACATCACCGCTAGAACGCCTCGGAGCACGCATGGGCCTGGAACTGGTCAACGCCGGCAAGAACCTGCCGGAAGAAATCAACGTCGTCATCGAGATCCCGAAGGATTCCGAGCCGGTCAAGTACGAGGTCGACAAGGCCAGCGGCGCGATTTTCGTCGATCGCATCCTCTCCACCCCGATGCGCTATCCCTGCAACTACGGCTACGTGCCCAACACCCTGTGCGGCGACGGTGACCCGGCCGACGTGCTGGTCGTGCTGCCGCTGCCGCTGGTCCCGGGCTCGGTGGTTCGCTGCCGTCCGGTCGGCGTGTTGAAGATGAGCGACGAGGCTGGCAGCGACGAGAAGATCCTCGCGGTGCCGGTCGCCAAGATCTTCTCCGGCTACGGCCACATCGAGGACATCAACCAGGTGTCCAGCCACTGGCTGGAGCGCATCGGCCACTTCTTCGAGCACTACAAGGACCTGGAAAAGGGCAAGTGGGTCAAGCTCGACGGCTGGGGCGGCGCCGCCGAAGCCAAGAAGATCCTGGTCGAAGCGGTCGAGCGCTACGCCGCCGACGCCAGCTGAATGGGGCCACCCCGACGATGGTCGGACACGGAGATCGGGGTCACGTTTCCAGCGTGATCCCGATGACCGGGGTAAGCGGTTGCAGTACATTGCAAGCTCTTTCGGGGTCGCGCCACTGGCGGCCCCCGCCTTTGGGGAAGTGTCTTGCGCATCTTGTTTGTCGGCGACGAATCCAGCCTGCCGCCGGAGCTGGTCGGGTATCTGGGTGATCTTGGGGACGAGTTCCAGGTGCAGCAGGTCACCGATGGCAATTCCGCCATCGCCGCTGCCGCGCAGTCCCCGATCGACGTGGTCATCGTCGCCCCGGAGCTGCCGGACCTGACCGCCGCGACCCTGCTGGGCCAGATCCGCACGCTGCGGCCGGAGACCATCCGCATCGCCCTGGTCGCCGCCGACGACAGCCAGCGCGCGCCGCCGTCGCGCATCATCGGCGTCGCCCACCGCTTCCTGCCCTTGCCGCTGGCACCGGAAGTACTGCTGGAGGCGATCACCAGCCTGGAGGAACTGCGCGAGCTGCTGGACAACCCGCGCCTGCGCTCGGCGATCGGCCGCATCGAGAAGCTGCCCTCGCCGCCACACCTGTACCTCAACCTGATGCATGCCCTGGAGGCGGACGAAGACACCGACGCGGCGGACATCGCCAAGCTGGTAGCCGCCGATCCGGCGATCGCGGCCAAGGTGCTGCAGCTGTGCAATTCGGCGTTCTTCTCCGGTGGCCGCAGCATCACCGACCTGCGCACCGCGGTGACCCGCCTGGGCGTGTCCACGCTGCGCGACCTGGTGCTGGCCAGCGAGGTCTTCTCCATTCCCACCCTGTCGATGGCCGAGCGCAACGCGATGCAGCGCCGCGCCCTGCTCTCCTCCCGCCTGGCCGCCAAGCTGCTGCCCCAGGCCAGTGCCGAACTCGGCGCGACCGCGGCCCTGCTGGCCGATATCGGCCTGCTGCTGCCGGGCGTGCGCAACGAGCGCGATCCGGATGCGGCGGAGGACCGTCCCGGCCACACCGAAGCGGGTGCCTACCTGCTCGGACTGTGGGGGCTGCCGATGCCGATCATCGAGGCGGTGGCGTTCCAGCGCGTGCCGCAGCGTTCGAGCACGCGCAGCTTCTGGGTCAGCGGCGCGGTGCATGTCGCCACGGCGCTGGCGTCGGGCGAGCCGGTCGACGAAACCTACCTGGCCAAGGTCGGCGTGCTGCCGCGCCTGCCAGCCTGGCGCGAGCAGGCCGAAACGCTGACGGGCATGGTCGCCAACGCCTGATCCGCCGCGACCCGCACGAAGAAGTACGAAGGCCCGCGCGAGCGGGCCTTTTCTTTGGTTCTTCTCCCAGGTCCGGGAAGGCGGCGCGGATCTTGAGGAAGAGACAAGGTCCCTAGTCGATTTCCGGGGGATGGGGTTGCGGCCTGGCGGCCGCTGGGGCTTTGGTTCTGCGCTGGCTGGAGCTTGGCTGGCCTTCGATGCGGATCGGTTGTTCTGGCATTGCGCGATCCAGGTGATGTTGTGTCGCGGGAAGCCGCAGGGGGTTACTCGGTCGCGGGCGGCTGGGTGCGCTGCCTGCTGCCGCTCATGTCCCCCGGCTCGGGCCTACGGCCCAAGCCTCCTCCTTTACTTCCCGTCAGCAGGCAGCGCACCCCGCCACCCCAGGGCCAATGGCCACGGAACGAAAAGCAAAGCGAGTGAAGTGGGGAGGGTATGGAAAAGCGGGACGCCCGCTACGCGGCTTGTGGCCCTCGAAGCCAGGGGCTGGCAGGTCCGGGTGGGATCGGGAGCACAGAAATCCATCCCACACTCATCTCACTCATCACCATTTCCCGCTTCTCGCTTCTCGCTTCTGCTTTCGGTTCGGCGGTCGTTGTGAATGAGGCGTTGGGGCGCGATGCCTGTTGACGGGAAGTAAAGGAGGAGGTTCCGGCCCGCAGGGCCGGGACCGGGGGACATGAGCGGCAGCAGGCATCGCGCCCCAACGCCCGCGACCCACCCACACCCACCCAGCCCTGAAGCAAACGAAGGCCAGCCAACCCAACGCCAGCGGAGAACCAAGGCCCCAGCGGCCGCCAGGCCGCAACCCATCCCCCCATCCCCCTCCCCCACAGATCGGCGAAGAACCGTTGACCTGCCTGTCCATGGCCAGGTGCTCGCCGCTCGGGCACCCAAAAAGGAAAGGCGGGCACGAGGCCCGCCTTTCCAGATCGCTCTACTAACAGGCTTCGATGGATCAGAAGCGCTGGGTGTAGTTCATGAAGAAGAAGCGATCGTAGTCCAGCATCGGGTCGATCGACGACGAGCTGTTGTTGGTCACCGAGTAGGTGATCGGCGGCTGCTTGTTCCACAGGTTGCGCACGCCGATGGTGATGTTGCCATCCCACGGAGCAGCCCAGGTAACCGACAGGTCCTGCTGGTTGATCGAGCCCTTCTTGTTGGCGCCGTCGCCGCCGCCCCAAGCCGGGTTGCTCGTCATGTAACCCGGCTCCGAGCATTCCTCGTCGGCCGACCAGCAGTAGTCGCGGAAGCCACCGTAGTAGCGCATGTCCCAGTTGGCCGACAGGCTGCCCAGGGCCCAGCTCACGCCCAGCGTGGCACGCACGCGCGGGTAGTTCCAGTAACCGGCGTAGTCGCCCCACGGCGCGCCCGGCTCGGACTGCGAGCGGAACGAGGTGAGGTAGTTGCTGTCCAGGGTGACCGCGAACTGGCCGATGCCGAACTCCGGCAGGCGGTAGTGGGCGCCGAAGTTGTAGCCTTCGGTTTCCAGCTTGCCGAGGTTGGCGTTGCCACGGTTCAGCGTCACCACCTGGCCGGTGGTCGCATCACGCGTGAAGTCGTCGCAGAACGACTGGACGCCACCGACGTAGCACTGGTTCAGCACATAGTTCGCATCGACCGCCGTGATGACGTTCGAGATCGAGATCTTGTACCAGTCCAGCGAGAAGTCCAGGCCTTCGACGAAGTGCGGGCTGTAGACCAGGCCCAGCGTACGGGTACGGCTGAATTCCGGCTGCAGGTCGGCGTTGCCCACGCCGGCGTTGAACGCGGTGTTGCTCTGCGTGTCACGCGCGCTGATCGGCTTGCCGGCGGCGTCGGTCTGGCGGAAGTCCGGGGCCAGGCCCTGGGCCGCGCAGCGCGAAGCAACGCTGGAGTTGCCGAGCTGGCCGAAGCGTGCATCGCACGGATCGGTGTAGTCGTCGAACGTCTGCGAACCACCGCCGAAGGTGTCTTCCAGCGTCGGAGCGCGGAAGCCGTTGGCGTAGGTGCCGCGGACCAGCAGGTCGTCGATCGGCTTCCAGGTCAGGCTGAACTTGCTGTTGGTGGTGTTGCCGAAGCGGTCGTAGTTCGAGTAGCGGCTGGCCACGTCGAACGACAGTTCCTTGGCGAACGGCATGTCCTTCAGCACCGGAATCAGGAATTCCAGGTAGAACTCGTTGGTCTGGTAACGACCATCGGTCGGGCCGGCGGCCAGGTCGGTGGTGTAACCGGCGCTGGACAGCTGGTCCGGATAGTCGTAACCGCTGACTTCACGGTGTTCGTAACCGGCAGCGAACGAGAACTCGCCGGCGTTCAGCGGCATGTCGAACAGGCCACCGGTGACGTTGGCGGTGTACTGCTTGGTCTCGTTGCCCTGCGTGGCCTGGCCGAGGGTGCTGATGTAGGCCAGCGAGTCGGCGGTCGAGTTCGACGGGCCACCCAGGATGTCGAACGGGGTGCACTGGCCGAGCGACTGGCTGGTGCCCAGGGTGATCGGGTTGGCGGCGGTGCCGCACTGCGCCACGCCCTGGCTGTTGATGAACGACGGGCCCAGGGCCTTCTGCAGCGCCAGCAGGTTGATGTTGCCGGTGCTCTTCTGGACGACGTCGTACTTGTTGTAGTTGAAGCCGACGTCCCAGTTCCAGCCGTGGCCGTTCACGTCGAACATGCCTTCCACGGCAGCGTCGAAGTGGTTGGTCTTGACGTTGTTCTTGGTGATGCGCGGCAGCTCGACGATGCGGCGGTACCAGCTGGTGATGTCCTCACCGGTCGGGTTGTAGACGCTGTCGGCGCTGATCGCGACCGGGAAGTTGGCCTGCGAGGTCGCGCTCAGCGGGTAACCGGCGATCTGGCGCTCGGAGTCACGCTCCGAATGCATCGCGGTGGCCTTGAAGGTGATGCTGTCGGACAGGTTGTAGCTGCCCGACGCGAACACCGACTTGGTCTCGGTCGACTGCTGCAGCATCATCTGCTGCGTGGCGTTGTAGTAGTCGTCGTCGGTCACGCCGTTGTGATAGTTGGCGAGATCGCCGGAATCACCGATGGCCGAGCCGACGCCGTCCCAGGTACCGGTGTGGTTACGCACCCAGGTGCCGTCGTCGTTGTTGAAGCGGCCCCACGGACCGGTGGCGCTCAGGCCGTCTTCCGGGTGGTTCGGGCCATAGGTGTAGCGGGTCAGCTCACGGTCCTTGGCCCACACCGGATCTTCCTTGGTGTAGTTGACGCCGAAGGTCAGCGAGGAGCGGTCGGTGGTGTTGCCGACGATGAAGGAGTACTGCTCCTTGCTGCCGTCGCCACGGCCGTTCTGGCCGAAGTACGCCGACGCCTGGGCGCCGTCGAAGTTCTTCTTCAGGATGATGTTGACCACGCCGGCCACGGCGTCGGAGCCGTAGATCGCCGAGGCGCCGTCCTTCAGGACTTCGATGCGGTCGATCAGGGCCGACGGGATGGTCGACAGGTCGCTGACGCCCGACAGGCTGGTCGTCCAGCGCTTGCCGTTGACCAGCACCAGGGTGCGCTGCTCGCCAAGGTTGTACAGGTTGACGTACTGGCCACCCTGTTCGGCGTTGGAGGTCAGCACCGCGGCCTTGCTGAAGGTCTGGGTGCCGGAGATGGCCAGGTTCTGCAGGATGTCGCCAACGCTGACCAGGCCCGAACGCTTGATGTCCTCGGAGGAGACGGTGAAGACCGGCTGGGCGGTTTCCACGTCGACCGAGCGAATGCGCGAGCCGGTGATTTCAATGCGGTCGAGGGTGGTGGTGCTCTGATCGGCGGCGGTCTGCTCTTGCGCGGCGGCAATAGCCGGCGTCAACGCGATCGCGATGCTGGCGGGCAGCAGGCCCACCCGCACGGCGGGAGTGCGGAAGTTCATCAATCTCTCCAAAGGTCGTTAGTGGCGTGTTAAACGCCCCCAGCAAATTACGACCGCGTGAAGGCAACCGCTTTGCGCCGCATGCCGCCTGACTTTGCCGAATCTGGCGACAGGGCCAGCTGGTCCCGATAGTGGGAGGCGGAAACACCGAAGCGGGCGCGGAACGCGCGGGCGAAACTGCAGCAGTTGTCGAAGCCGCTGGCCGCGGCCACCTCACCGATCATCATCGAGGTATCGCGCAGCAGGTCAGCCGCGCGCTCCAGCCGCAGGCGCGCGGACAGCGCCTGCGGGCTTTCCTCGTACAGGCTCTGGAAGGTCTTGGAGACGTACCAGCTGGAGAAATTGGTCAGCTGGGCCAGCTCGGCCACCCGCACCACCCGGTCGCTGTTGCCCTCCAGGTACAGGCGGGCGCGCTGCATGCGGCCGAACACCTGGCGGCGGCGACTGCGCGAGCGCCCGGGACACCGCTGTTCCTGCTGGGCAAAGCCGCGCTGCATGGCGGCCAGGTGCAGCAGCATCGGGCGGGCGCCGGCGGCGTCGCCGCTGCGCGCCGCATTGCGCCACAGGCGCAGGGCGATGCGCAGGTCGCTGCGGCCCAGCTGGCTGCGACCCGGGTAGAGCGCGCTGTCGGTCAGCTCGGCCAGCGCCTGCAGGCCATTGCCGTCCAGGCCGACGCCGATCACCAGGCCATTGCGGTCAGCCTGCACGGTGGGACGCGAGTCGCGATCGAAGGCGATCCAGTCGCCGGCCCGCAGGCGGAACTTGCCCTCCTTGGATTCGATCCACGAGCGGCCGCGCAGCTGGACCCACAGGGTGAACGTGCCTACCGCCGGGCGCACGCTGCCCAGCCGCGACACCACCATGCACAACGGCGCGGACGGCTCGCCATCCTGTTCAAGCGAAATCGCCTGGCCGCGATCGGCCGCCACCATCAGGTTCATCACGCACCCCTGTTTGCCAAAGAGGGCGGATTGTTTTGCCGAACCGGGCGTGGATCAGGACATTTCGGCGAATTCGCGGCGAATTCGCCACGAAGCCCGGCCCGAAGAAATCACGAAGGAGACTTCCTGAAAAAAAACAGCCACTTGGATGCGATTCCGAAGGAAGGCGGCGGCGGTTTCGGGAGCGTCATGAAGCCGATCCCGGCGCCGTCGGCAGCCGACAGGGCCATGTACAGGGCACCATCCTCACGCCCGACACTGAAACCGTTGGTGGTGCTGAAGCGGTCGGCGGCGATGCAGCCGGCCGGCTCCCGCGCCGCCGCGCCCAACCCGGACAGCTGGCTGAAGCATTCGGCGGTCGGCGCCAGGTAGTACACCCGGCCCTGCCCGGCCAGCGCCCAGCTGCGGTAACGCCAGCGCCCGGGCCGGTCCTCGTCCACGTTGGCCAAGCTGGCGCCATCCAGGCTGGCATCGATGCGCCACAGGCCGCCGTCGGAGAAACGGGTGAAATACAGATGGTCGCTGGACGACTCATAGCGGGCCTGGGAAACATCCGGCAACCGGGCCAGCTCCCGCCAGGGCTTCTGCGTGCGGTCGTAGAGCACCAGGCTGGCACCGCCATGGGTCTCGTCGGCCACCAGCACCAGGATCCGGGCCGGATCACCGACATGCAGGCCCTGCAATGGCCGTCCGGCCGGGACCGGCAGGCTGTTCACCCGTCCCTCGGCCGGCCGCACCTCATATAGAAGGGGACGGCCGCCCGGGTCGCGGCCGATGGCCAGCAGCGAGCGCGAATCCGGCGCCCAGTCGACCGGTTGGCGCGTCTCCGGCAGCAGGCCTTCGATCGGGTGCAGCGAATCGGGCCGCGTCAGGTCGGCCCACCACAGCGCGTACTCACCGGAGCGGTCCGAGGCGAACGCCAGCTGGCGTCCGTCCGGCGAAACCATCGGCTGCGAATCACGGCCATTGGAGGGGAACAGGCGTTCACGCGTATAGCCGCCACGCGCGCTGCCGCGCTGCACGCGGAACAGGTTGAACTGCGGGCGCCGCTGCATGAAGGCCAGCTGGCCCTTCTCGGTGGAGATCGACGGTGACTCGGCATCGGCCAGCCCGAGGTCATGCAGGCGCCGGGTTTCCAGGTCGAGCCGGTAGAGCCGCGACTGGCTGTCCACGCGACGTCCGAACACCACGCCGCTGCTGTCCGGCAGCCAGTCCCAGCCGCGGATCTCGGCGTTCTCCTGCGTCAACGCGACCGGGTCCCCGCCGGCGGCCGGCATCAGCCACAGGTCCCCCATCTGCGGATTGCGCGCGAATACGATCCAGCGCCCGTCCGGCGAATAGCGCGGGGCATGGTCGAGGTCCCGGCTGTCATGGGTATAGCGCAGGTCGCGCCAGGCACCGCTGTCGAGGTCGAGTTCGCGGATGCCGCCGTTGCCATGGCCACCACTCATCGAGCCGAACAGCAGCGCGTTGCGCCCGGGCACCCAGCTGAAACTCACCAGTTCGTTGTAGTCGCAGCGCGCTACTTCGTGCTCGCCTGCGGCGCCATTGGCGGCAGCGACCATGACCCGGCAGCTGCCATCGTCACCCTGGCGCATGAAGGCCAGTTCGCGACCGTCAGGCGACCACGCCGGCTGGCGGTCGGACTCGCCCGCACCGGGGACCACCAGTTCGCGCGGCGGCGAATTACTGGTGGTCTGGATGCGGATCGAGGTGCCCGGCCGCGATTCCGAACGCGAGGCATAGGCGACCATCGAACCATCGGGCGACAACGTCGGCGTGAGGTCGAAGCCACCCCCGGAGGTGATCAGCCGGTACGGCAGCCGCGGCATGCCGACCACGCGCTCGGCGCCACCGCCATCGGCGGCTACGCCCGGCGCATGCCCGCGATACCACAGCACCGCGGCGAACACGCCGGCCGCCAGCAGCAGCAACGCCACCAGCACCCCGATCCACGTCCCGGCATCGCCCCTGCGACGCGGGGCGCGCGACGACACCCGAGAGGGGACGCTCGCCACCGCCGGCACCGCCGCGGCCGCGGCCACGGGCGCGATCGTCGTCGCCGTGGCCGGCATCGCTTCGAACGCCGCCGGCTCCGCGGCGACCAGCTCCCACGCCACCGGCGCCAGCAGGCGATAGCCGGTCTTGGCAATGGTCTCGATGCCACCGGCCTTGCCGGCGTCGTCACCCGGATGCTGCAGCGCCTTGCGCAGCTGGGTGATCGCCTGGGTCACCACGTCGTTGGTCGGCAGCGTATCCGGCCAGACTTCCGCCAGCAGCTGTTCGCGCGACACCACCTGCCCGGGCTGTTCGGCGAGCGCGCGCAGCACGGCCATCGCCTTGGGGGTCAGCCGGATCGGCCGACGCGCGCCAGGCGCGTGCACTTCGCGCGAGGCGATATCGACGACGCACTCGCCTATCCGCAGCCTTTCCGGCTGCGCCGATCTGGACGTGGAATTGGGCATCGTGAAAGCGGCGCGGAATCTCTGACGGTGCGGCCATCCCTGCGCGATCCGCCACACTCCGCAAAGCGGAGCAGCCGAATCGGTCAGGTAACCGGAAGAAGTGAATTCTAACCTAGCGTCCGCAGCTTCCCGCTCTGGCGGGCAGCCACGCATCAGGCTCTCTCTCTGCCGACGAACTCACATAATCCGCTTCAAACTTCGCGCCTCTGGCGCGATTTTTTTATCTGTCGTTCATCAATATGACAACGATGGGCACACGAGTGCGCGTATTTCCGGGGTTGCCCCCGCGGAATGTGTCAGGGCTGCCAAGAAAAAAGCCTGGCCGCTTCCCCGTGCGAAGCGGCCAATAAAAATGAATAGCAGATAAGCGGCGCACCAACCGTATGGTGCGCCGCATGGCCCGTCAGGACTGACGATAGACCTCCGCCCCCTGGGCACGGAACTCCAGCGACTTCTCCGCCATGCCGCTCTGCAGCGCCTGTGCCTCGTCGACGCCGTGCTCGGCGGCGTAATCGCGCACGTCCTGGGTGATCTTCATCGAACAGAAGTGCGGGCCGCACATCGAGCAGAAGTGCGCCAGCTTGTGCGCATCCTTCGGCAGCGTTTCATCGTGGAATTCCTTGGCCTTCTCCGGATCCAGCCCGAGGTGGAACTGGTCTTCCCAGCGGAACTCGAAACGCGCCTTGCTCAGTGCGTTGTCGCGCACCTGCGCGCCGGGATGGCCCTTGGCCAGGTCGGCCGCATGCGCGGCGATCTTGTAGGCCATGATGCCGTCGCGCACGTCCTGGCGGTTCGGCAGGCCCAGGTGTTCCTTCGGCGTGACGTAACAGAGCATCGCGGTACCGAACCAGCCGATCATCGCCGCGCCGATCGCGCTGGTGATGTGGTCGTAACCCGGGGCGATGTCGGTGGTCAGCGGGCCGAGTGTGTAGAACGGCGCCTCGCCGCACTCGCGCAGCTGCTTGTCCATGTTCTCCTTGATCAGCTGCATCGGCACGTGGCCGGGGCCCTCGATCATGGTCTGCACGTCATGCTTCCAGGCGATCCGGGTCAGCTCGCCGAGCGTCTCCAGTTCACCGAACTGCGCGGCATCGTTGGCATCGGCGATGCAACCCGGGCGCAGGCCGTCGCCGAGCGAGAAGGCGACATCGTAGGCCTTCATGATCTCGCAGATGTCCTCGAAGTGCGTATAGAGGAAATTCTCCTTGTGGTGCGCCAGGCACCACTTGGCGAGGATCGAACCACCGCGCGACACGATGCCGGTGACGCGTCGCGCGGTCAGCGGCACGTAGCGCAGCAGCACGCCGGCATGGATGGTGAAGTAGTCCACGCCCTGCTCGGCTTGCTCGATGAGCGTGTCGCGGAAGATCTCCCAGGTCAGCTCTTCGGCACGACCGTCGACCTTTTCCAGCGCCTGGTAGATCGGTACGGTGCCGATCGGCACCGGCGAGTTGCGGATGATCCACTCGCGGGTCTCGTGGATGTGCTTGCCGGTGGACAGGTCCATCACCGTGTCGCCACCCCAGCGGATCGCCCACACCAGCTTCTCCACTTCCTCGGCGATGCCCGAGGACACCGCGCTGTTGCCGATGTTGGCGTTGATCTTGGTGAGGAAGTTGCGGCCGATGATCATCGGCTCGCTCTCAGGATGGTTGATGTTGTTGGGCAGGATCGCGCGCCCGCGCGCGATTTCGTCGCGCACGAATTCCGGGGTGATGATCCTCTGGATGCTGGCGCCGAAGCTCTCGCCCGGGTGCTGCGCCAGCAGGCCGGCCTCGCGCACCGCCTCCAGGCGCTGGTTCTCGCGGATCGCCACGTACTCCATTTCCGGGGTGACGATGCCGCGCCGGGCGTAGTGCATCTGGGTCACGTTGGCACCGGCGAGCGCACGCCGTGGCAGCGCGCGCGCGGGGAAGCGCACCGCGTCCAGGCGCGGGTTCGATTCCCGGCCACGCCCGAACTCCGAACTCAGCGCCTCCAGTTGCCCGGTGTCGCCGCGCTCGGCGATCCAGGCCGCGCGCAGCGCCGGCAGGCCGGCGGCCAGGTCGATGCGGGCCTGCGGATCGGTATAGGGGCCGGAGGTGTCATAGACGGTGACCGGCGCGTTCTCTTCCCCGCCGAACAGCGTCGGGGTACGGGTCAACGCGATTTCACGCATCGGCACGCGGATGTCCTCGCGCGAGCCGGTGACGAAGATCTTCTGCGAACCCGGGATCGGGCGGGTGACGGATTCGGAAAGCTGCTCGGTCTGTTGCAGCAGCGATTGCGGCTGGGCATTCATGGCGTTCGTCCTGGCGGTGATCGGGACGAAGCGGCGGCGCTCGATGCCGTGGAACGCGCACGCCGGTCAGACCGGGACGCCGGGGCCAGGCCCCGTCTCCACCACATGTCGCGAAGCTTCCCTACGCCGGTATGAGCCGGATCAGGTTCGAAGGGTCTGTCTCAACCGCGTGCCACCGGCACGGGTACCCCCGCTTCGGCGGCGATTAAACCACATCGCACCCGGTGCCGGCAGGTGCGATGCGATCGCCGCCCCCAGCCCGCCGCGTCACCGCGTGCCGCCCGGTGGCGGCCGTCGCCATGCCGATGCAGCGCGTAACGCATGCGTCAGGCGCACCGCCTTGGACGCGATCTCACCGAGAAATCGTGGCGAAAGTCGCTCGTTAGATTCGCGGCAAGCCTTCGTTTCGGTTTCGTTACACGACCGACGCCGGCCTACACGCCTCACGGGCAGCCACCCCCTTTGAAAGGAAAAGCCTCCGTCCATGAATACGCACACGCTCAACCCGGTGCTGCGCCAGGTCCCCCTGGTTGCCGCCGTTTCCCTCGCCCTCGCCACGCCCGCCCTCGCCCAGGACAGTGGCGAGGACAAGACCACCACCCTGGATCGCATCGAGATCACCGGTTCGCGCATCCGTTCGGTCGACGTGGAGACCTCGCAGCCGGTGCTGGTGCTGACCCGCCAGGACATCGAGAAGCAGGGCCTGACCTCGGTGGCCGACGTGCTCAAGCGCATCCCCGCGAACGGCGCCACCATGAACACCACCGTCAACAACGGTGGTGACGGCTCGGCCACGGTCAACCTGCGCAACCTCGGCGCCGACCGCACCCTGGTGCTGGTCAATGGCCGTCGCTGGGTGTCCGGCCTGACCGGCACGGTTGACCTCAACACCATCCCGACCGCGGTGATCGAGCGGATCGAGGTACTCAAGGACGGGGCATCGTCGATCTACGGCTCCGATGCCATCGCCGGCGTGGTCAACATCATCACGCGCAGCGACTTCGAAGGGGCGGAAGTCAACGCCTACGTCGGCCAGTACGGCCAGGGCGACGGCCAGCGCACCTCCTTCGATTCCACCGTGGGCATGAACGGCGAACGCGGCAACCTGGTGATCGGCGTATCCAGCGTGACCGAGGACGCGGTGATGGCCGGCGACCGCGAGATCTCGGCCGTGCCGTACTACGGCTACGGCTCTTCCACGTACAGCAGCTACTCGGCCAGCGGCAAGCTCAAGGTCGGCAACAACTGGATGGTCCTGCCCAACGGCGCGACCGGCAGCGGCAGCGCGGCGAACCCCTACTACGCGCTCGACCAGTACGTGCCGTATACCACCAGCGACTATGGTTACAACTACGCCAAGGACAACTACCTGGTCACCCCGCAGAAGCGCGATTCGCTCTATGCGCAGGGCAGCTACGACCTGACCGACAACGTCCGCTTCAAGATGGACGCGCTCTACAACCAGCGCCAGTCCTCGCAGCGCCTGGCCGGCTACCCGCTGTCCTCGACCGGCACCGGCATCCTGATGAGCGGCGACAGCTACTACAACCCGTTCAACACCGCCTACGGCGGCGACGGCAGCGACGCGCAGTGGTCGCATCGCCTCACCGAGTACCCGCGCACCTACAAGCAGGACGTCAAGACCTCGCACTTCTATGGCGGGCTGGAGGGCGACTTCGAGTTCGCCGGCCGCCACTTCAACTGGGACGCCGGCTTCTCGACCAACAAGACCGACGAAACGGAAACCCAGTACGGCGACGTCAACCTGCTGAACCTGCAGAACGCCCTTGGCGCTTCGGCAGTGGTCGATGGCGTGCTGTCGTGCCTGGACAGCGGCGGCGCGGTGATCTCCGGCTGCGTGCCGTTCAATCCGCTCTCGCCCGCCGGCGCGGTCACCCAGGAGCAGCTGGACTACGTCCTGTTCACCGCGCACAACACCTACCAGTACAAGAACAACAGCATCACCGCCAACATCAGCGGCGAGGTCGCCGAACTGCCGGCCGGCTGGCTGAGCTTCGCGGCCGGCTTCGAGCACCGCGAGGAAAGCGGCTATTCCTCGCCCGACGCGCTGATCGCCGGCGGCTACACCTCCGGCAACTCGTTCACCCCCACCTCCGGCGGCTACAACCTCAACGACTATTACGCCGAACTGGCGATCCCGCTGCTGAAGGACCTGCCCGGCGCCAAGGCCCTCGACCTGAACCTGTCGGGCCGCCTGTCGGACTACGACACCTTCGGCACCACCGCCAACTACAAGTTCGGCTTCACCTGGAAGCCGTTCAACGACCTGATGGTGCGCGGCAACTACGCCACCGGCTTCCGCGCGCCGTCGATCGAGGACCTCTACCTCGGCGCCTCGGACAGCTACGATTCCTACTCCGATCCCTGCTCGACCAACAGCAGCACCTACTCCAGCACGGTCGCGGCGCGCTGCGCGGCCGGCGGCGTCCCGGACGGATTCGTCGCCGAGTACAACAGCTCCGGCGGCAGCAACTCCGGCCAGACGATCTATCCCTTCACCTATTCCAGCAATCCTGACCTGAAGCCGGAGAAGTCGAAGAACACCACCTTCGGCTTCGTCTACAGCCCGTCCTTCGCGACCGGCCTGGACGTTTCGCTTGACTGGTGGAAGATCGACATCGATGACGCGATCTCCGAGTTCAGCGCCAGCTACATCCTGGACCAGTGTTACGAGAAGGGCATCAGTGCCTACTGCGACCTTGTCACCCGTGACGCCACCGGCACCATCACCCAGCTGGTGATCAAGCCGCTGAACGTCGGCCAGCAGCGCATGGAAGGCTACGACCTGGCCGCGCACTACCGCCTGCCGGAAACCGCCGCCGGCCAGTTCACCGTCAGCGTGGATACCACCTACGTCACCCGCAACGAGAGCAAGGTCGACGACGACTCGGACTGGGAGAACTACAATGGCATCTACTGGCAGTCCAGCCCCAACTGGCGCGTGCGTGGCACGCTTGGCGTGGACTGGCGCTACGGCAATCTGAGCGCGAACTGGACCCTGCGCTATTACTCGGGCATGCAGGACTACGAGTGGGGCGCCGATGACGACGGCAACTACAACCACATCGCCGCCACCGCCTTCCACGACCTGCAGGTCGCCTACCAGTTGCCGTGGAACGCCACGGTGCGCCTGGGCGCGAGCAACCTGTTCGACAAGGATCCGCCGGTGGTGATGGGCGCGTTCGCCAACTCGTTCGACCCGGCCTATTCGATTCCGGGCCGCTACACCTACCTGCAATACACCCAGCGCTTCTGAACCAACGCATAACCGCGACAGGGAGAACGACGGCCCCTGCATATCGGGGCCGTTTTCCGGTTTCCGCCCGCGCATCCGGCTGACACAGTAGGCGCGGGCCTTGTCGTCATCGCCAAGGCGACGACATCGCCCCGCCACACATGCACCGCATGCTGGGCGCACAACAAGAATCCATCTCTCTCTCCATCGCCGCCGGCCTCCCCGGCGGCTTTTTTTTGGCGGCAACCACCGCCGGGGGGCAGATCGTGTGCTGGGCCGGGGCGCGGCCGGCATCCGAGCCGGCCCGCCAGTCGCATCGGTCAGTAGTCGTAGCTGACGCTCACCCGCAGCGAGCGAGGGTCCTGGCGCAGGGAAGCCGCCCGATACAGCGGGTCCGGCTGGCCAGGCTCCAGTTCCGAATAGGGATAGCGCCACAACACGGCCTGGCTGTTGAACACGTTGAACACGTCCAGGTTGAAGCTGAGCCGGTGATCGGCGAACGCCGGCCGCCAGGCCAGGCCCAGGTCCAGCTGCTTCTGCCACGGCAGCCTGCCCTGGCTGCCCGGAGGCGCCGGCTGGCCCTGGTAGTAGTGGTAGGCGATACCGTAGCCGGCCGGGTCGGTCTGGTCGGGACCATAGGAACCCAGCGCGGAGAACGGCGCGCCGGAAACCAGCCGCAGGTTGGCCGACAGCAGCCAGTCCGGACTGATCTGGTAATAGCCGAAGAACTTGAACTGGTGCGTGTGGTCGTTGCTCTGCGGGCCGTTGGTGTATTCCATCAGCGAAGCGTAGTCCCAGGCCTGGGTGGTCGACACCGCGGTCTGGCCGATGCCCGAGAGCAGCTGGCCCTCGGTCGTGCCATAGCTGCGCGACCAGGTGTAGTCGAAGCGGCCGTACCAGCGTGAGTCGAAGGGATGCTCCAGCGACAGGTTCAGCGCGTAGTAGTCGCGCTTGAAGCGCGGCAGCGCCAGCTCCTCGCGACTCAGCGGCACGCTGACGTAGTTGCCGGAGGTATCGACCAGGGTGAAGGTATTGGCACGACCCGGATTGATCAGCCAGCAGCTGACCGGGTTGCTGTCGGTGGTGACGTCGTAGCCGAGCTGGCTGGACTTGGCCAGCACCGCATCGATGTCGCAGTAGTCGTCCACGCCGGCGCGCAGCACGCGGTAGACCGCGCGCGCACCGTAGACCCAGTTGTCGCCCCAGGCCTTTTCGAAGCCGAAGATGAACTCGTCCTGGTAGGACGGCTTGATGCCCTGCGTGGCGACGGTCTTGGGGTCCGGCAGCACGCCGTAGTAGTTGTTCGCCGACACCGCGTCGGAAATCTGGGTCAGGCCCGTGGGGTAACCGTTGGCATCGATGCCACCGTAGGTGTAGTACGTGGACGTCGCCAAGGTGGCCCCGGCGGCGTTGAAGGCCGGATTGAGGGGCAACGCCAGGTAGTATCGGCCCGCGTTGCCATAGAGCTTGAAGCGGCCGTCGCCGTTGACGTCCCACGCGAAGCCCAGGCGTGGTGCCCACTGCCCGCTGCTCTGGTTGATGTAGGCGTCGCCATCGCGGTTGTAGTTGGTGAACTGGTCCAGGCGCAGGCCCAGGTTCAGCAGCAGGTTGTCCGTGATCCGCCAGTTGTCCTCGACGTACTGCGCCCGCTGGCGCGAACGCACCGACGCCAATGCACTGTAGATGTACTTGCGCACGTAGTAGCCATCGGTGCCATTGGGATAGGCGCCCGTGGCGGGCACGCCCAGGCCGGTATTGATCGGCACGTTGGGGTTGGACTGGCCGTAGATCCAGTAATAGCCGTCGCCCGAGGCGACCGAGCCGCGGTTGAGCGCGCGCGCGGTCTGGTTGTCGATCCCCGCGGTGAGGCTGTGGTGGCCGATGACGTAATTCACGTCCAGGCGCAGGTTGTCGCTGCGGTTGCCGCGGTCCGGGTCGACCAGCAGCGAGGTGGTCTGCGCGTTGCCGATCGGCGCGCCGCCGTTGAGTGCCGGATTCTGGAACGCGGCATTGGAGATGTAGGTCAGGCCACCGTCGTAGGCCGGATTGCCGGAGTAATCGTCCGTCCGCATCTCGCCGTACTGGGCGCTGACGGTCAGGCGATCGGTGAGATAGCCGGTATAGCGCGCCGTCCACAGGCTGCCGCCGGTCTTGGTGGTGTTGTCCTGCCCGCGCAGGTCGCCGCGCTCGAGGCTGTCGTAGTCGAAATCGTAGATGCTGCCTCGGTATACGTTGCGACTGGAAGCACCCGTCAGTTCGAGCAGGTGCTTGTCGGTGATGTTCCAGTCGACCTTGGCGTACCACTTCGGGCGGTCGTACTGGTAGCGGGTGTAGGCGTTGGTATCCTCGACGCTGTCCAGGTCGGTGCCTTCGATGCGCTCGTTCTCGTAGGAGCCGAAGAAGAACAGCCGGTCCTCGATCAGCGGACCGCCTGCGTAGATGCTCTGGCTGGCCGACCATTCGCGGTCCAGCGAATCGGGCCGGTAGAGCTCGCCGTTGCCCGGGTAGTAGACGTCGGCCTTGTCGGCGCGGGTGCCTGGCGGCGTCCAGGTCACCTGGCCGCCGTAGTGCCACTCGTTGCCGCCCCGCCTGCCGACGGCGTTGATCACGCCGCCATCGGAGCGGCCGTACTTGGCACTGTAGCCGCCGGTATAGACCTCCTGCTGGTCGATGCTGCCGTAAGGCAGCGTCAGGCCGCCGAGGCCGCGCAGTGGATCGGTGGTATTGAATCCATTGATGTAATACGCATTCTCGGCCGCGGAAGAGCCGCCGAAGCTCACCAGCTGTGCGCCGGTCGGGCCGACGTAGGTGCCGCTGCCGCTGTTGCCGACCACGCCGGGGGCAAGCTGGGCGATCGCCTCCGAGGAGTGCGCCAATGGCAGCCGCTGCAGCTGCTCGGCGGTGATCACCGTGCGCGAATCGACGCTGCTGACGTCGATCGCCGCCGCCGCGCGGTCGGCGGTGACGCGCACGCCGTCAAGCTGGACGACATTGCCGAACGAGGCGTCCGTGGTGCTGCCGACGGTGAGGCCGACGTTCTCGCGCTGCTGCAGTACCTGGCCATTGGCGTCGCGGGCGATCACGGTGTAGCTGCCGAGCGGCAGCTGGCTGGCCTGGAAGCGGCCGCGATTGTCGACCGGCACCTCGCGGCTGAGGCCGTTGTCGCTGCGGATCACGACGGTGGTCGCGCGCTCGGGCGCCTGGCCGGCGATGTTGCCGGTGGTGGACTGGGCTTGTGCCAATGGCGAGGCAGCCAAGGCCAGGGCCGCGGCGAGCACGCTGCGACGCAGGGTGAGGCGTGGGTTGTTCATCGGTGGGGGCGACTCGTGGGGAGGTAGTGCGGCAGCGCATTCAGCATTGCCGCCCGGCACACTTAACTACGCACCCACCTGCGCGCGGAAATATCGAGTCGTTATGTCCGTGCGTGCCGCGGTTATGTGGCGCGGCGCTTGCTGCCATCACCGGAACACGCCCGCACCGATGCGAGCACTCCCGGCGGCGTGCCGGGGCACGCCATCGTCGAACGCCGCCGGCTTGGCCGGCGGCCTCATGCAGGCAGTCAGTAACCCGCTGCCTGCCCGTCCTTGCGGCTCTCCGAAGCGCCGTAGTAAACGCCGGTCGCCGGGTCGCGCATGATCGCCTGGTAGCCGCCGTAGGGACCGTCGGCGAAGATCACCCGGTGCCCTTTTCGCATGAGCTCGCGGATGGTCTCGTAGGAGAACCCGCTTTCCAGATTGACCTCGCCACCGTCGGTCATCGCCGTGGCCTGGCCGGTGGGTTCGGTGGAGCCCTCGTGCTGGATCCGCGGTGCATCACCGGCTTCCTGCAGGTTCATGTGGAAGTCCACCATGTTCATCACGATCTGCGCATGGCCCTGCGGCTGCATCGCCCCGCCCATCACGCCGAAGCTCATGTACGGCTGGCCATCCTTGGTGATGAACGCCGGGATGATGGTCTGGAACGGCCGCTTGCCCGGCGCGTAGCCATTGGGATGGTCCTTCTTCAGCACGAACATCTCGCCGCGGTCCTGCAGGATGAAGCCCAGCCCCGGCGGCGCCATGCCGCTGCCCATGCCGCGGTAGTTGGACTGGATCAGCGAGACCATCATGCCGTCCGGATCGGCCACCGTCATGTAAATGGTATCGCCCTCCTCCAGCTGCTTCGGCGTGCCCGGCTGCACTTCCTTCAGCGCCTTGTCCATGGAAATCAGCTTGCGGCGCTCGGCGGCGTACTGCTTGGAGATCAGCCTGTCGACCGGTGCCTTCTGGAACGCCGGGTCGGCATAGAAGCGCGCGCGATCGGCGAAGGCCAGCTTCTTGGCTTCCACGTACAGGTGGATGTACTCGGGCGAGCCGAAGCTGATCTTCGAGAAGTCGTAGCCTTCGAGGATGTTGAGGATCTGCAGGGCGGCAATGCCCTGGCTGTTCGGCGGCAGCTCCCACACGTCGTAGCCACGATAGTTGCTGCTGACCGGTTCGACCCACTCACCATGGTGGCTGGCCAGGTCGTCATAGGACAGGAAGCCGCCGTTGGCCTTGAAGTAGCTGTCGATGGTGCGGGCGATGTCGCCCTTGTAGAACGCATCACGGCCGCCATCGGCGATCTTCTGCAGGGTATCGGCCAGGTTGGGGTTCTTCCACAGCTCGCCCTTGTGCGGCGCGTGGCCGTCGATGGTGAACTGCTCGCTGAAGCCGGGATACTTCGACAGCCGCGGCACCGAGCGGTCCCAGTAGTAGGCAATGGTCTCGGCAACCGGGTGGCCCTCGCGCGCGTAGCGGATCGCCGGGGCCAGGTTCTCGGCCATCGGCCTGCGCCCGAAGCGCTCGTGCAGCGCGAACCAGGCATCGACCGCACCGGGGACCGAGACCGGCAGCGGACCGGTGGGCGGGATGTCCTTCAGTCCCCGGCGCTGGAACTCGGCCAGGGTCAGCGACTTCGGCGAGCGGCCCGAGCCGTTGTAGCCATAGAGCTTCTTCGTCCTGGGGTCCCACACGATGGCGAACAGGTCGCCACCCATGCCGCTGCCGGTCGGCTCCATCAGGCCCAGCGCGGCATTGGCGGCGATGGCCGCGTCCATTGCCGAGCCTCCCTGCTTCATCACGTCCAGCGCGATCTGGGTAGCCAGCGGCTGGGAAGTGGCGGCCATCGCGTGCGGCGCGATGACCTCCGAGCGGGTGGCGAAGGCAGGACCGGTGATGCGATCGCCGGCCACGCCGGCAAACGGGACCGACAGAAGGCAGGCCATCAGAGCCGTCGCAAGGCGGCGCGCCGGGCGCAGGGCGGGATTCGGGAACATGATGGAAGGATCGAGGCGGGAAACCTGCACCGTAGCATCGCCGCCCGGCTGCGCCGGAATGCCGGAAGTCCCGCCTCAATCGATTTCGCGCAACCTGCCCCGCAGGCTGCCGTCGCGGCCGTCCGGGCCGTGCAAGACATCATCCAGGCGCCAGCTGCCCGCCTCGCGGACGAGCAGCAGGCGGGCCGGCGCCACCATCGGCGGTTCACCGGCCAGCTGCAGGTCGACGTCCACCTCGGCCAGCAGCGCATCGGCCTGGCGCAGGCGGAGGGCGCCAGGCTGCCAGGCTTCGATGCGCCCGAAGATCCACGCGCTGCGCGCGGCCGGCGACGGCGTCTCCCCCTTTGCTGGCGCGAACACGGGGTTCAGGTCGGCCGCGTCGGGATTGGGCACCGACATCCGCTGGCGATCCAGCGCATCGGCCTGCTCGTACAAGGTCCGCAGCGAGCGGCTGGCCAGCTGCATCTGCTGCTCGACCGCCTCAGGGCCGTCGAACCGGACAAGCCGGCTGGCGAAATCAACCGCCTCTCCGGCAAAGGGCTCCACCGCTTTCGGTGCGGCGGATGGCGCTGGCAGGGTCGGCAGGCGGGCCATCCCGACCAGCAGCAGGGCCGCCAGCACGGCACCCGCGAGCAGGAGCAGGACGAGCATGGCGAGGGTACGACGGGTGCGCGGTGCGTTCATGGCGTTCTCCAGGCAGGGAGGGCGTCGGCAGGGAACGGGCGCTCAGGCGCCCGGATCCAGCGCCGCGCGCAGGCTGCGCATCCCGTCGCCGTCGCGAATGTCATCGACCCGCCAGGCCTGCGGCTGCGGCGTCAACGCTTCCAGGTCCGGCACCCTGGGCGGCAGGTCCGCGCCGTAGCGCTGGTCGTCGACACCGACCACGTCGCGCTCGCGGACCAGCACCAGTACCGGGCGATCGACCACCTCGGCGCCCGCGCCCTCCAGCACCACCTGGACCTCGGCGCGGTCCGGATCGATCTGCAGTACCTGCACCTCGGCCACCCGGACGAAGGCCCGCGACGAACGCAGCTGCAGGTCACCGCCGGCGATGCCGGGCGCGTCCGCGTGCCCGGAACCGGCAGCCTCGGCCGCCCGCATCTGCATCGCGGCGTCCAAGCGGACCCGCTGCAGTGCCCGCGACGCCAGCACGTCGCGATAGCCGTCCGCGCCCGGCGAATCGTCGAGCTGCAACTGGTAGAAATCACGCGCCAGCGCCGCGGCTTGCCGCGCCGCCGGATCGGCGGCGGCCGCCGCCTCCGGACTGGGGGCCATCCGGCACGCGGCCAATGCACTGATCGACAGCAGCAGCATGAGACGCAGCCCGCGCAGGGCGGGCGACCAACGGGAGCGGTTCTGCATGAAGGAGACTCCAGCGACAGGGAAACGAATCCCGATCGTGGCCAGCGGGGTCCCGCAGGACTATTTGAAGATTCCAACAGCGGAGGGCCAGCAGCCCCACTCATTCAGTTCGCCCATCGCGACACCGTGGGTCACCCGCGCATCACCGGCCGATCCGCGCAAAGCGTGATGCCGGCCCCCTGCGAGGCGATGGCGAAGACGCGAATCCAGGTTCATTCCATGAAGACTTCCCGCCTTCTCCGGACGTGAAGGCCGGGCCTTGCCGCGCCTTCGTGGAAACGCCGAAACAGCGCTGGCGCAAGGCTTTCTGGCGACATCGAAGAAGTGAGTCCGGATTCCGTTCCAGGCCAGCGGACACGCCAATTCCGTTGCCCCTGAAACCGTTACGCACGTGAGTAAAATTTTTCCCGAAGAGCGCTTGACACGACATTCCACGCATGTTTTTCTCGCATCCATGTTGCAACGCCACACCACCGCGAACACCGAACTGATCGCCGCGCCCGAGCCGGCGCGTGACGTCGCTTCGCTCCTCGTCCTTGTACTTATTACCTCGCCCACAAGTGCGGGACGAACCGGCGCGTAAGCAACAGAACGCCAGGATTCGACGAAACCCCGCACCGGCAACGGCGCGGGGTTTTTCTTTGCAGGCATCACGAACGACAGCACGGCAGGCACATGACCCATTCCACAGGCAAAACCCGCGATGAAAGCCGCTCCGGCACGTGCCGTGCGGATGCCCGTGGCCGCGTCGCCGTCGCCCTTCCCCTCAGCCGTCCCGCCACCGCGCGCGCCGGCTGAATTTTTTTCACCTCGAGGAAATCGCACGATGAGCAGCAACGAACAGTCCAACCCGCGCATCACCGTCGTCGGCTACGGCAGCCAGGGCCGCGCGCACGCCATGAACCTGCGCGACTCCGGTTTCGACGTCACCGTCGGCCTGCGTCCGGGTGGCCCGACCGAGATCCAGGCCAAGGCCGACGGTTTCGAGGTGCGTGCTCCCGCCGACGCGGTGCGTGACGCCGACCTGGTCGCCGTGCTGACGCCGGACATGGTGCAGAAGAAGCTCTACGAGGACGTGCTGGCGCCGAACATGAAGCAGGGCGCGTGCCTGCTGTTCGCCCATGGCCTGAACGTGCACTTCGGCATGATCGAGCCGCGCGCGGACCTGGACGTGGTGCTGGTCGCACCGAAGGGCCCGGGCGCGCTGGTGCGCCGCGAGTACGAGATCGGCCGTGGCGTGCCGTGCATCTGGGCGGTCTACCAGGACAGGAGCGGCCACGCCGAGCAGCTGGCGCTGACCTATGCCGGCGGCCTGGGCGGCGCGCGCGCCAACCTGATCCAGACCACCTTCAAGGAAGAGACCGAGACCGACCTGTTCGGCGAGCAGGCCGTGCTGTGCGGCGGCGCCAGCGCGCTGGTCCAGGCCGGCTTCGAAACCCTGGTGGAAGCCGGCTACCAGCCGGAAATCGCCTACTACGAGGTATTGCACGAACTGAAGCTGATCGTCGACCTGTTCTATGAAGGCGGCATCACCCGCATGCTGGAGTTCATCTCCGAGACCGCGCAGTACGGCGACTACGTCAGTGGTCCGCGCGTCATCGACGCCGGCACCAAGGCGCGCATGAAGGAAGTGCTCAAGGACATCCAGGACGGCACTTTCACCAAGAACTGGGTGGCCGAGTACGAAGCGGGCCTGCCGAACTACAAGAAGTACAAGCAGGCCGACCTGGACCACCCGATCGAACAGGTCGGCAAGCAGCTGCGCGCCAAGATGGTCTGGCTCAACGGCCAGGGCGTGGCGGCGCAATCCGGCGACAGCAGTCAACGCGCGGCGTAAGCCGCGCTCCCGTCGATCCGCAAAGGACGCCCCCGCATGGACACCACCGCAAACGCCACGCCGCCCAATGGTGCGCGCTGGCTGACGCAGGCCCTGGAGGCCGAAGGCGTGGATACGCTGTTCGGCTATCCGGGCGGCACGATCATGCCGTTCTACGATGCCCTGGTCGATTCGTCGCTCAAACACATCCTGGTACGCCATGAACAGGGCGCGGCACTGGCCGCCAACGGTTACGCGCGCGCCAGCGGCAAGGTCGGCGTGTGCGTGGCCACCTCCGGTCCCGGCGCTTCCAACCTGGTGACCGGCATCGCCGATGCGATGCTGGATTCGGTGCCGATGGTCTGCCTGACCGGCCAGGTCGCCACGCCGCTGCTGGGCACCGATGCGTTCCAGGAACTGGACGTGTTCGGCCTGACCCTGCCGATCGTCAAGCACAGCTTCCTGGTGCGTCGGGTCGAGGACCTGCCGCAGGTGGTGGCCGAGGCGTTCCGCATCGCCCGCGAGGGTCGTCCCGGCCCGGTGCTGATCGACCTGCCCAAGGACGTGCAGCTGGCCGACGCCTCGGCGCTGCCGCCGCACGCGCCGGCCGAGGTCGCACCGCCGCCGGCACCCGAGCAGGCCCGCCTGGCCGAAGCGCTGGCGGCGATTGCCGGCGCCGAGCGTCCGGTGGTCTACGCCGGCGGTGGCATCGCGCTGGCCGATGCGGTCGACGCGTTCCGCCACTTCGTCGAATCGGCGCGGCTGCCGACGGTGATGACGCTGCGCGGCCTGGGCGCGTTGCCGCCCCAGCATCCGCAGAGCCTGGGCATGCTGGGCATGCACGGCACCCGCGCGGCCAACATGGCGGTGCAGGAATGCGACCTGCTGGTGGTCGTGGGCGCGCGTTTCGACGACCGCGCCACCGGCAAGCTGAGCGAGTTCGCCCCGTTCGCCCGCGTCATCCACCTGGATGCCGATGCCTACGAGATCTCCAAGCTGCGCACCGCCGACATCGCCATCCCCGGCGATGTCGCCACCGGGCTGAAGGCCCTGGCCGCCGCACGCTCGACCTGCGATGACTGGCGGCGGCGCTGCAGCGGCAACCGCGAGCGCTTCGGCGCCCGTTACGACGCGCCCGGCCAGGACATCTACGCACCGGCGCTGCTGAAGCGCCTGAGCGAGGTCGCCCCCGCGGACACCATCATCGCCTGCGACGTCGGCCAACATCAGATGTGGGTGGCCCAGCACTGCCGCTTCCAGCATCCGCGCAACCACCTGACCAGCGGCGCGCTGGGCACGATGGGCTTCGGCCTGCCGGCGGCGATGGGCGCGCAGTTCGCCTGCCCGGACCGCACCGTGGTGCTGGTCTCCGGCGACGGCAGCTTCATGATGAACGTGCAGGAGCTGGTGACCATCGCCCGCTGCCGCCTGCCGGTGAAGATCGTGCTGCTGGACAACAGTTCGCTGGGCATGGTCCGGCAGTGGCAGGAACTGTTCTTCGCCGAGCGCTACAGCGAGATCGACCTGTCCGACAACCCCGACTTCGCCGCGCTGGCGCAGGTCTTCGGCATCCCGGCCACGCGCATCACCGCGCGCGACCAGGTCGACGACGCGCTGGCCGAGCTGCTGGCCCAGCCCGGCCCGGGCCTGCTGCACGTGGCCATCGACGCACGCGCCAATGTCTGGCCGCTGGTCCCCCCGAACAACGCGAACAGCACCATGCTCGACAGCAACCCCGCCCACGCCGCACGGGAGGCCAGCCATGCGCTACCGGCTTGACCTGGTCCTGCGTCCCGCCGAAGGCGCGCTGCTGCGCGTGATCGGCATGGCCGAACGTCGCGGCTTCAGCCCGTGCGCCATCCATGGCGCCCCGGACGCCGACGACCAGGGCCGCTGGCACCTGCAGCTGGAGGTCGAAGGCAGTCGCCCGGCCGAGACGCTGTGCCGCCAGTTGGAGAAGGTCTATGACTGCGAGTCGGTGCAGGCCACCGCGGTCCCGCTGGAGGCCGCGGCGTGAGCGCCGTGGCCCGCCATCCGGAGCAGCTGGTGCGGAGGTGTCTTCTTCCGCGCCAGCCGTTCGCGTGCCGCCATGCCTGATGCCGGTCACCCCGCCCTGGAACCGGATGTAAGCGACGTACGCGTCAGCGTCGCCGACGTGCTCGCCGCGCAGGCACGCCTGCGTCGTTACCTGGTGGCGACGCCGCTGCACTACGCCGAACGCTTCGGCGTCTGGCTGAAGCTGGAGAACCTGCAGCGCACCGGTTCTTACAAGGTGCGCGGCGCACTCAATGCCATGCTCGCCGGACTGGAGCGCGGTGACGACCGCCCGGTCATCTGCGCCTCGGCCGGCAACCACGCCCAGGGCGTGGCGTGGTCGGCGCATCGCCTGGGCCTGCAGGCGATCACGGTGATGCCGCACGGCGCCCCGGCGACCAAGATCGCCGGCGTCGCCCATTGGGGCGCCACCGTGCGCCAGCACGGCGACAGTTACGACGAAGCCTATGGCTTCGCCCGCGAGCTGGCCGCGCAGAACGGCTACCGCTTCCTGTCCGCCTTCGATGATCCCGACGTCATCGCCGGCCAGGGCACCGTCGGCATCGAGATCGCCGACAGCGCGCCGGACGTGGTGATCGTGCCGATCGGCGGCGGCGGACTGGCCTCCGGCGTCGCGCTGGCATTGAAGTCACAGGGCGTGCGCGTGGTCGGCGCCCAGGTCGAGGGCGTCGACTCGATGGCCCGCGCCGTGCAGGGCGACATCCGCGAGATCAGCCCGGTCGCCACGCTGGCTGATGGCGTGAAGGTCAAGGTTCCCGGCCATATCACCCGCCGCCTGTGCGCCAGCCTGCTGGATGACATCGTCATCGTCCGCGAGGCTGAATTGCGCGAGACCCTGGTCCGGCTCGCCCTGGAAGAGCACATAATTGCCGAGGGCGCCGGCGCCCTGGCCCTGGCCGCCGGCCGACGCGTCGCCGGCAAGCGCAAGTGCGCCGTCGTCTCGGGCGGGAACATCGACGCCAGCGTGCTGTCCACCCTGTTGTCCGAAGTGCGTCCGCGGCCACCGCGCAAACCGCGCCGCCGCAGCAGCGAGCGACTTAGGCAGGCGCGCGCGATGCCAGACATCGCCGCCGCGCCCACCACCGCCCGCAAGAACGCCATCGCCCAAGCCATCGCCGCAGAGGAGTCCTCCTGGTGAACACCGAATCCACCGTATCCCCACCCCGCATCCGAATTTTCGACACCACCCTGCGCGACGGCGAGCAGTCCCCCGGCTGCAGCATGACCCCACCGCAGAAGCTGGTGATGGCGCGCGCCCTGGCCGAGCTGGGCGTGGACGTCATCGAGACCGGCTTCCCGGCCAGCTCGCAGTCCGACCGCGAGGCGATGGCGCTGATCGGCCGCGAGGTGCGCACCCCGACCCTGGCCGTGCTGTCGCGCTGCCTGGCCGCCGACATCGAGACCTCGGCCAAGGCGCTGGAAGCGGCGGCCAAGCCGCGCCTGCACCTGTTCCTGTCGACCAGCCCGCTGCACCGCGAGCACAAGCTGCGGATGAGCCGCGAACAGGTGCTGGAATCGGTGCACAAGCACGTCGCGCTGGCCCGTGGTTACATCGACGACGTCGAATTCTCCGCCGAAGATGCCACCCGCACCGAGGAGGACTACCTGGTCGAAGTGGTCCGCGTGGCGATCGCCGCCGGCGCGACCACCATCAACCTGCCCGATACCGTCGGCTTCACCACCCCTGAGGAAATCCGCGGCATGTTCTCGCGGGTGATCGCCGGCGTCGGCAATCCCGCCAACATCGTGTTCAGCGCCCACTGCCACAACGACCTGGGCCTGGCCGTGGCCAATTCGCTGGCGGCCGTGGAAGGCGGCGCGCGCCAGGTCGAATGCACCATCAACGGCATCGGCGAGCGCGCAGGCAACTGCGCGCTGGAAGAGGTCGCCATGGCGCTGAAGGTCCGCAACGCGTTCTATGAGATCGACACCGCGATCCAGACCCCGCGCATCGTGCCGACCTCGCAGCTGCTGCAGCGCCTGGTCGGCATGCCGGTCCAGCGCAACAAGGCGATCGTCGGCACCAATGCCTTCGCGCATGAATCAGGCATCCACCAGCACGGCATGCTGCGCCACCGCGGCACCTACGAAATCATGCGCCCGCAGGACGTGGGCTGGCCGGACACGCAGATGGTGCTGGGCCGCCACAGCGGCCGCGCCGCGGTCGAGGCGCGCCTGCGCGCCTTGGGCTACTGGTTGGAGGAAGACGAGCTGAAGCTGGTGTTCGAGCAGTTCAAGGCGCTGTGCGAGCAGCAGCGCGTGGTCAACGACGCCGACCTGCGCAACCTGATGCAGGATGCCAACGGCAGCGACGGCTACCGCCTGGCCTCGATGACCATCAGCGACGTCGGCAGTCGCGCCAACGCACTCGTCGAGCTGTCCGATCCGGACGGCAAGCGCGTGGCCGAGACCGCCCAGGGCAACGGCCCGGTCGACGCGCTGTTCGGCGCGCTCTCCGCCGCCACCGGCGTGCGCCTGCAGCTGGACAGCTACCAGGTGCACAGCGTCGGCATCGGTGCCGATGCGCGTGGCGAGGCCAGCCTGAGCGTGCGCCACGACGGCGTCGAGTACGAAGGCACCGGCACCAGCAAGGACATCATCGAGGCCAGCGCACTGGCCTGGCTGGACGTGGCCAACCGCCTGCTGCGCCAGCGTGCGGCCGGCGACACGCCGGCACCGGCCAGCGCCGACGTCGAGCCGGCCCTGCGATGAGCGCCATCGTGCACCCGCTGCCGGCTGCCAGCCAGCGCTGGGATGCCGCGCGCTACGCCGCAAACGCCGATTTCGTGCCGACGCTCGGCCAGGACGTGGCCACCCTGCTGGCGCCTCGCGCCGGCGAACGCATCCTCGACCTGGGCTGCGGTGATGGCGTGCTGACCGCCAGGCTGGCCGATGGCGGCGCCACCATCGTCGGCGTCGACGCGTCGCCGGAACTGGTCGCGGCCGCCCGCGCCCGTGGCGTGGACGCGCACGTCGTCGATGGCCATGCGCTGCCCTTCGATGGCGACTTCGACGCGGTCTTCAGCAATGCCGCGCTGCACTGGATGCGCCGACCGGAGCAAGTCATCGCCGGCGTACGCCGCGCGCTGCGTCCGGGCGGTCGTTTCGTCGCCGAAATGGGCGGCCATGGCAACGTCGCGGCGATCACCACCGCGCTGCGCGCCGCCCTGCGCCTGCATGGCGAGGCCGAGCCGGCGTTCGCCTGGTATTTCCCCAGCGTCGAGGTGCAGGCGCGCCTGCTGCAGGCCCATGGCTTCCAGGTCGACTCGATCGCCCTGCTGCCACGCCCCACCCCGCTGCCGACCGGCATGGCCGGCTGGCTGAGCACTTTCTCCGATCCCTGGCTGGCCGGCGTGGCCGCCGATCGCCGTGGCGCGGTGGTCGATACCGCGATCGCCCTGCTTGCCCCGGCGCTGTGCGATGCATCCGGCGCCTGGACCGGCGACTATGTCCGGCTGCGTTTCCACGCCACGGCGATCTGACCAGAACTTCCCAAGCATTGAACAACGCAAGGCATTCATTCCCATGACCCCAGCGCCACGCACCCTGTACGACAAACTGTGGGACGCGCACGTCGTCGTCCCCGAGAGCGAAGCCGCACCGGCCGTGCTCTACATCGACCTGCACCTGATCCACGAGGTCACCTCGCCGCAGGCCTTCGCCGAACTGCGTGCCCGTGGCATCGCGCCGCGCCGGCCCGACCGCACCAAGGCGACGATGGACCACTCCACGCCGACGCTGCCGGCAGGCCCGGACGGCAAGCTGCCCTACGCCAACGATGCCGCGCGCGTGCAGGTGGAGACGCTGGCGCGCAACTGCGCCGAGTACGCCATCGAACTGTTCGACATGGCCTCGGCCAACCGCGGCATCGTCCACGTCATCGCGCCGGAACAGGGCTTCACCCAGCCGGGCATGACCATCGTCTGCGGCGACAGCCACACCTCCACCCACGGCGCCTTCGGCTCGCTGGCCTTCGGCATCGGCACCAGCGAGGTCGGCCATGTGCTGGCAACCCAGTGCCTGCTGCAGCGCAAGGCCAGGACGATGTCGATCACCGTCGACGGCGACCTGGCCCCGGGCGTCGGCGCCAAGGACGTGATCCTGCACATCATCGGCGTGATCGGCGTCAACGGCGGCACCGGCCATGTCATCGAATACCGCGGCTCCACGATCCGCGCGATGGACATGGAGCAGCGCATGACCCTGTGCAACATGTCGATCGAGGCCGGCGCCCGCGCCGGCATGGTCGCGCCCGACCAGGTGACCTACGATTGGGTCGCCAACACCCCGCGCGGTCCCAAGGGCGAGGCCTTCGAGCAGGCCGTCGCATACTGGCGCACGCTGCACAGCGATGACGGCGCGGCGTTCGACGTCGACGTGCGCATCGACGCCGCCGACATCCGCCCGACCCTGACCTGGGGCACCCACCCCGGCACCGCGATCGCGATCGACGCGCCGATCCCGGCGCCGGCCGATGCGGCCGCGCAGAAGGGCCTGGACTACATGCACCTGCAGCCGGGCCATGCACTGGCCGGGACGCCGGTCGACGTGGTGTTCGTCGGCTCGTGCACCAATGGCCGCCTGAGCGACATGCGCCAGGTTGCGCAGGTGCTGCGTGGCCGCAAGGTCGCCGCCGGCGTGCGCATGCTGGTCGTGCCCGGCTCGGAGATCGTCAAGCGCCAGGCCGAGGCCGAGGGTATCGACGAGGTGGTGCGCGCCGCCGGCGCCGAATGGCGCGAGGCTGGCTGTTCCATGTGCATCGCCATGAACGGCGACCTGGTCGCCCCCGGCCAGCTCGCGGTGAGCACCAGCAACCGCAACTTCGAAGGCCGCCAGGGCCCCGGTGCACGCACCCTCCTGGCCTCGCCGGCAAGCGCGGCCTGGGCCGCGGTCAATGGCCGCGTCGCCGATCCACGCGAGCTGTACGCCGACAGCCTGGAGGTGGCCTGATGGGTGTCCAGCTCCTCGCCGCGCTGGTGGTCGCCGCAGTGGTGGTGATGGCACTGCCACGCCCCTCGCGCGCCGTCGTGCGCACCCTCCCTTCCACGCGCAAGCATCGCCAGGAGAACCGCTGATGGCGGGCTTCACCCACGTCACCTCGCGCAGCGTCGTGCTGCGCCAGACCAACATCGATACCGACCAGATCATCCCGGCCCGCTTCCTGTCCACGACCGAACGCGCCGGCCTGGGCCGCAACGCGTTCAACGACTGGCGCTGGCAGGCCGACGGCAGCGCCAATCCCGAATTCCCGTTCAACCAGCCCGCCAACCAGGGCCGCAGCGTCCTGCTCGCCGGCCGCAACTTCGGTTGTGGCTCTTCGCGCGAGCATGCGCCCTGGGCACTGACCGACCTGGGCCTGCGCGCCATCGTCTCCAGCGAGATCGCCGACATCTTCCGCAACAACTCGCTGAAGAACGGCCTGTTGCCGATCGTGCTGCCGGAGGACGACGTGCAGGCGCTGATGCAGCGCCCGGACGACGAGCTGACCATCGACGTGGCCGCACGCGAACTGCGCACCCCGGATGGCCGCGTCTATTCCTTCCCGCTCGATGCCTTCGCCCGGACCTGCCTGCTCGAGGGCGTGGACGAAATGGGCTACCTGCTGGCCCGCGGCAATGACATCTCCCAGTACGAGGCATCCCATGCACGCTGAAATCGTCCTGCTGCCCGGCGACGGCATCGGTCCTGAAGTCATCGCCGGCGCGGTCGCGGTCCTGCAGGCCGTGGCGCAACGCCATGGCCATACCTTCACCTTCCATGAGCACGACATCGGCGGCATTGCCATCGACCGCACCGGCGAGCCGCTGCCGGCCGCGACCCTGGCCGCCTGCCAGAAGGCCGACGCGGTGCTGCTGGGCGCGGTCGGTGGCCCGAAGTGGTCCGACCCCAATGCCAAGGTGCGCCCCGAACAGGGCCTGCTGGCGATCCGCAAGGCGCTCGGCCTGTACGCCAACCTGCGCCCGGTCAAGCCGCACGCGGCCGCCCTGGATGCCGCGCCGATCAAACCGCACCTGCTCACCGGCGTGGACATGATCGTGGTGCGCGAGCTGACCGGCGGCATCTACTTCGGCGACAAGACCCGCAGCGATACCGATGCCAGCGACCTGTGCCGCTACAGCGTGGCCGAGATCGAGCGGGTGATGCGCACGGCCTTCCGCCTGGCGCAGGGCCGTCGCGGCCACGTCACCTCGGTGGACAAGGCGAACGTGCTGGAAACCTCGCGCCTGTGGCGCGACGTCGCCGCGCGCATCGGCCGCGAGGAGTTCCCGGACGTGCGCCTGGAGCACCAGCTGGTCGATTCGATGGCCATGCACCTGCTGTCGCGCCCGCGCGATTACGACGTGGTGGTGACCGAGAACATGTTCGGCGACATCCTCACCGACGAAGCCTCGATGCTGGCCGGCTCGCTGGGCCTGCTGCCCTCGGCCTCGCTGGGCGAAGGCAAGGTCGGCCTGTACGAGCCGATCCATGGCTCGGCGCCGGACATCGCCGGCAAGGGCATCGCCAATCCCTACGCGACCATCCTCAGCGCCGCCCTGCTGCTGCGCCACTCGCTGGGCCTGGAGCAGGAAGCACAGTGCATCGAGCAGAGCGTCAGCGACGCGCTCGATGCCAAGGCCTTCACCGCCGACCTGGCCGCTACCGGCATCGCGCCGCTGAGCACCCAGCAGGCGGCCGTCGGCGTGGTGCAGCGCATCCGCGAGCGCAGCCCGGTCGCCGACCTGCGCGACTGACGTGATTGCCGTGCCCAAGGAAGAAGTCCGGAGAAGCGCCCCCTTTAGTTGAGGGGGCGCGGCGACAGCGCGGGGATAGGCAAGGCAAGAAGCGGGGCCCGTGGCTTTGCGAAGCACGACCGTGGGGGCCGTGGCCGCAAGGCGGCTACGGCCGCGCCTCGGACTCGCGCACCCGGAACCAGGTCGCGTACAGCACCGGCAGGAACACCAGCGTCAGCACGGTGCCGACGATCAGCCCGCCCATGATCGCCACCGCCATCGAGCCGTAGAAGGCGCTGCGCGACAGCGGGATCATCGCCAGCACCGCCGCCAGCGCGGTCAGCACGATGGGGCGGAAGCGGCGCACGGTGGCATCGAGGATCGCGTGCCAGCGGTCATGGCCGGCATCGATGTCCTGCTGGATCTGGTCCACCAGGATCACCGAGTTGCGCATGATCATGCCGGCCAGTGCAATCGTGCCGAGCATCGCGACGAAACCGAACGGCATCTGGAACAGCAGCAGGAACAGCGTCGCGCCGATGATGCCCAGCGGCGCGGTCACCAGCACCATGGCGGTACGCGAGAAGCTGCGCAGCTGCAGCATCAGCAGGGTGACCACCACGCCCAGGAACAACGGCATGCCGGCATTGATCGAGTTCTGCCCGCGCGCCGAATCCTCCACCGTGCCGCCGACCTCCAGCAGGTAACCACTGGGCAGCGAGGCACGGATGCCCTCCAGCGTCGGCTCGATCTGGCGGGTGACCGCCGGCGGCAGCATGCGGTCGGCGATGTCGGCGCGCACGGTCACCGTCGGCAGGCGGTTGCGGTGCCAGATGATGCCGTCCTCGAACGCCGGCTCCAGCCGCGCCACCTGCGACAGCGGCACGCTGCCGCCATCGCCGGTCGGCATGCCCAGGCCAGCCAGCATCTCCAGCTGGCCGCGCTCGTCCGCCGAGCCGCGCACCAGCATCTCGATGAGCTCGTTGTCCTCGCGATAGGTGCTCACGCTCTGCCCGGACAATGCCCCGGACAGGAACTGCGCCACCTGGGTGCTGGTGATCCCCAGCGCACGCGCGCGATCCTGGTCGATCACCACGCGCACGATCTTGCTGGGTTCGTCCCAGTCCAGGTTGACGTTGGTGACGTGCGGGTTGGCGCGCACCTTCTCGGCGACCTGGCGGGCGATCGCCTGCACGCGCTCGATGTGCTCACCGGAGACGCGGAACTGCACCGGATAGCCGACCGGCGGTCCGTTCTCCAGGCGGGTCACGCGGAACTGCAGGCCGGGGAACTGCGGGGCGACTTCGTGCAGCAGCCACTCACGCACGGTCTCGCGCGCATGGATGTCGCGGGCCAGCACCACGAACTGCGAGAAGTTGGTCGCCGGCAGCTGCTGGTCCAGCGGCAGGTAGAAACGCGGCGAACCGGTGCCGACATAGGCCACGTAGTTGGCGATGTCAGGGCGCTGGGCCAGCAGCTTCTCCAGCTGCAGGGCCTGGGCCTGGGTCGAGCGCAGCGAGGCGCCTTCGGCCAGTTCCAGGTCGACCATGAGCTCGGGCCGGGTCGAATCGGGGAAGAACTGCTGCGGCACGAAGCGGAACAGCACCAGTGAGCCGACGAACAGGCCCACCGTTGCCGCGATCACCCACCAGCGGTGCTGCAGGCACGTCTCGAGGAAGCCGCGGAAACGCCGGTAGAACGGCCGCTGGTAGGGATCGTGCTGGTGCTCGTGGGCCAGCGCCGGCGGCGCCAGCCAGCGGCCGAACGCGGGGTGGCGATCGGCCCAGGCTTCGCGCCGGGTGCGCCAGCGCGCAGCCAGGCTGCCGGGCTTCGGCGGCTGCGGGTTGCCCAGGTCCGGCAGCATCTTGTCGCCGAGGTAGGGAATGAACAGCACCGCCGCCACCCACGACACCAGCAGCGCGATGGTCACCACCTGGAACAGCGAGCGGGTGTACTCGCCGGTACTCGAGGCCGCGGTGGCGATCGGCAGGAAGCCGGCGGCGGTGATCAGCGTGCCGGTGAGCATCGGGAACGCGGTGGAGGTCCAGGCGAAGCTGGCCGCGCGCATGCGGTCGTAGCCCTGCTCCATCTTGATGGCCATCATCTCCACCGCGATGATCGCATCGTCCACCAGCAGGCCCAGCGCCAGCACCAGCGCGCCAAGCGAGATCTTGTGCAGGCCGATGCCGAAGTAGTGCATCACCGCGAAGGTCATCGCCAACACCAGCGGGATCGACACCGCCACCACCAGGCCGGTGCGCAGGCCCAGCGAGAACAGGCTGACCGCCAGCACGATCACCACCGCCTCGGTCAGCACGTGGACGAACTCGCCGACTGATTCCTCCACCGCGTGCGGCTGGTCGGAGACCTTGCGCAGCGCCATCCCGGCCGGCAGGGTCTTCTGCAGGCGCTGGAACTCGCCTTCCAGCGCGCCACCCAGCCGCAGGATGTCGCCGCCGTCCTTCATCGCCACGGCGATGCCGATCGCGTCCTGGCCCATGAAGCGCATCTTCGGCGCGGCCGGATCGGAGAAGCCCCTGTGGACGGTGGCCACGTCACCCAGGCGCACGGTGCGGCCATCGGCATGGATGGGGAACTCGGCGATGTCCTCCACCGAGGCGAGCTGGCCGCTTACCCGCAGCTGCACGCGCTCGCCGTCGGTCTCGATGAACCCGGCCGGCACCATCGCGTTCTGCTGCTGCAGCGCCTGCTGCACCGCGGCCATCGACACGCCGAGGTTGGCCAGCTTGGTGTTGGAGATCTCGATCCAGACCTTCTCGTCCTGCAGGCCGACCAGGTCGACCTTGCCGACATCGGGCACGCGCTGCAGCTCAAGCTGGATGCGGTCGGCGTAATCCTTCATGACGGCGTAGTCGAAGCCTTCGCCGGTCAGTGCGTAGATGTTGCCGAAGGTGTCGCCGAATTCGTCGTTGAAGAACGGCCCGACGACCTCCGACGGCAGCGTCGCCTTGATGTCGCCGACGCGCTTGCGTACCTGGTACCACAGGTCGGGCACGTCCCTGGACTTCATCGAGTCGCGCGCCATGAAGATGATCTGCGATTCACCCGGGCGCGAATAGGAGCGGATGAACTCGTATTCGCCGGTGTTCATCAGCGCCTTTTCGATGCGCTCGGTGACCTCGCGGGACACCTGCTCGGCGGTGGCGCCGGGCCACAGCGTGCGCACCACCATCGCCTTGAAGGTGAACGGCGGATCCTCGGACTGGCCGAGGTGGCGATAGGACCAAGCGCCGATGATCGCCATGGCGATCATTGCGTAGAGCACGAGCGCGCGATTGGTCAGCGCCCATTCGGAGAGATTGAAGCGACGCATGCGGGCGGTCCGGGTTCGGGCGGGGATGCGCGTCAGCGCGCGGCGGCAGGCAGGCGCAGCGGGCGGTTGCCACGATCGACCGGGGTAACCTGCTGGCCCTCGCGCAGCAGGTGGCCGCCGGCGGCTACCACCCAGTCGTTGCCGGTCACGCCGGACAGCACCGGGACGCGATCGCTGGCATAGCCCCCGATCCGCACCGCACGCGAATGCACCTTGCCGTCGGCCGGGTCGACCACCCACACCGCGGTGCCATCGCCGGCGCCGCGCTGGATCGCCGACAGCGGCAGGGTCAGGCCCTGGTCGTCGGCGGCGGCGAGATAGACACGCGCGCTCTGGCCCAGCTCGACCTGCGCCAGCGCCTCCGGTGCCAGCGCCACGCGCGCGGCATGGGTGCGGGTCTGCGAATCAGCGGCGGGGGCGATCTCGCGGATGGTTCCGCGCAGCGGTTCGCCGGGACGATTCCACAGCTCGACCTGGGCCGGTTGGCCGACGCTGAAACGGGCCACGCCGGCCTCGGGCAGCTGGATGGCGATCTCGCGGGCGCCGTCCGCGGCCAGGGTGAAGACGGTCTGGCCGGCGGCCACCACCTGCCCGGCCTCGGCCTGGCGGCTGGCGATCACGCCGTTGGCGGGGGCGACCAGCTGCGCATAGGCCGCCTGGTTGCGGGCCACCGCCAGGCTTGCGCGCGCGGCCTCGGCCTGGTTCTGCGCGGCCTTGTAGGCCGCGGTCTGGGCATCATAGGTGGAGCGGCTCACCAGCTGCTGCTCGACCAGCTTGCCGTAGCGCTGGTAGTCATCGCGCGCCCGCACCAGGTCGGCCTGCGCCGATTCGTACTGGGCCTGGGCCGAGCGCGCCTGCAGGGCGAGATCGGATGGATCGAGTTCGGCCAGTACCTGGCCCTGGTGCACGCGTTGGCCGGCATCGACGTCGCGCCGGACGATATGGCCGCCGACCCGGAACGCCAGCGCGCTTTCCTGGCGCGCCCGGACCTCTCCGGGAAAGCTGGCCATGCCACGGCCCTGGGCCGGTGCCGGCTGGACCACCAGCGCGGGCGATGGCGCCGGTGCGTCCTCCTGCTTCCCGCCACAGGCGGCCAGCAGGAGGACGATCATGCAACCAGCAAACTTGGACACTGCACTCGGGCGCATCGGGGCTGTTCCGGCCGTGGGAAAGTGAGGGCTCAATAATGAACCTGCCGGTATAGTATAAATATAGAACCGAATGGTCTAGTATTCGCTCCATGTCGACCTCGATCTCTCCCCCGCCCCAGGCGAGCGCCCCCAAGGGCGCCGGTGCCGGCAAAGGCAATGGACCCGGGCGACCCAAGGATCTGGGCAAGCGTGCCGCCATCCTCAATGCGGCGAAATCCCTCTTCGTGGAGCAGGGCTATGCGGGCGTCAGCATGGACGGCATCGCCGCCCTGGCCGGCGTTTCCAAGCTGACCGTCTACAGCCATTTCGGCGACAAGGAGACCCTGTTCTCCGAAGCCATCGCGGCCCAGTGCCGGGAAATGATGCCCGACGGGCTGTTCGAGCACGCTCCCAACGGGCCGCTCCGGCAGCAGCTGGTCGGCATCGGCGAGGCCTTCTTCGCGATGATCAGCTCCGACGCGGCGATCGCCACGCATCGGATGATGCTGGCGCCAGGCACCGGCGACGAGCACATCCGCGAGATGTTCTGGAATGCCGGGCCCAAGCGCATCCAGCAATCGCTGGCCGATTTCCTGGCCGCCCGCGCCGACGACGGCGAGCTGGAGGCACCGGACCTGTCCCTGGCCGCTTCGCAGTTCTTCTGCCTGCTCAAGGGCGAGCTGCACCCGATGATGATGTGCGGACTGGGCGGCACGCCCACGGCAGACGACGTCCGCCGCCATGTCGAGGCCAGCGTCGAGTTCTTCCTGCGGGCCTATGCGCCGCGCTGAATGCGACCCCGCCGAGCCGGTGGTCGCGGTGACTTCCGGCACTGCGCCCCCTGCCGCCCCCCGGTGATGCTACGACCGCACCGAGCCGGCCCTTGGCGGGTAAAATGCCTGCCCCACCGAGTTGGATAGACACCATGACGATCGATTTCTCCCAAGCCCGCGAAAAAATGGTCGAACAGCAGGTTCGTCCGTGGGACGTGCTGGACCTGCGGGTGCTCGACGTCCTGGCCCGTCTGCCGCGCGAGGCCTTCGTGCCGCAGGCCTACCAGGCCCTGGCCTATGCCGACCTGGAAATCCCGCTGGCCGGTGGCCAGAAGATGATGAAGCCGGTGGTCGAGGGCCGCATGCTGCAGGCGCTGGACCTGCAGCCCGGCGAGGACGTGCTGGAGATCGGCACCGGCAGCGGTTTCGCCACTGCCTGCCTGGCCGCGCTGGGCCGTGAAGTCGTCAGCCTGGAGATCGACCCCGCGCTCGCCGCCGGTGCCCGCGCGGCGCTGGACGCCTCGGGCCTGGGCAGCAACGTGCGCATCGAAACCGCCGACGTGTTCGCCTGGCAGAGCGAACGCCGCTTCGACGCGATCTGCGTCACCGGCGCGGTTGACCAGCTGCCGACGCAGTTCCTGCAATGGTTGCGCCCGGAAGGCCGCCTGTTCGTCGTGCGCGGTCACGATCCGGTAATGGAAGCCGTCCTCGTCCGTGCCGATGTCAACGGTCCGCGCGTCGAGTCGTTGTTCGAGACCGATCTCGCCTACCTGAAGGGCGCGGCCCCCACGCCACAGTTCAAATTCTGAATCCCAAGGAAGCCCCATGATTCGCCGATCCCTCGCCCTGGCGCTGGCCGCCGCCCTGTCTCCGATGGCCGCCCAGGCCGCCGATCTGCTGCAGGTCTACGAAATGGCCCGCAATGGCGATCCGCAGCTGGCGTCGGCGGAGTCGACCCGGCTGTACAACAAGGAAGGCCAGAACCAGGCGCTCGCCGCCCTGCTCCCGCAGGTCGACGGCACCGCGTCGCTGACGCGTTCGCGCACCGACTATGACGGCGTCAACGGCTCGGTCACCACCAAGTCGCGCCGCTACAGCGTCGACGGTACCCAGACCGTGTTCAACTGGGCGCAGTTCGCCAACCTGCGCGCCGAGCGCGACATCAGCAAGGCCGCTGACTTCACCCTGGAGTCGGCCAACGACGACCTGATCGTGCGCACCTCGGCGGCCTACTTCAACGTGCTGGTCGGCATCGAGTCGCTGGCCGCGGCCGAGACCAACGAAGCCGCTGCCAAGAAGCAGTTCGACTACGCCGACAAGCGCCTGGAAGTGGGCCTGGCGCCGATCACCGACGTGCACGAAGCCCGCGCCGAATACGACCAGGCCCGCGCCAACACGATCCTGGCCCGCAACAACCTCAAGGACTACTACCAGGCCCTGACCGAACTCACCGGCCAGCCGGTGATGAGCCTGCGGGCGCTGCCGGAAGCCTGGCGCCCGGAAGTACCGGCCCAGTACAGCAACGTCGATGAGCTGGTGAACGGCGCCATCGCCGAGAACCCGGCACTGAAGGCGCAGGGCCTGCAGGTGAGCGCGGCCGAGTCGAGCGTCTCGGCGGCCCGCGCCGGCCACTATCCGACCCTGACCCTGGGCGGCAGCTGGGGCAAGAGCGCGCAGTGGGGCGACTCGACCGGTTCCGGCGGCCTGACCCCGGACTCGACCACCAACAGCATCGGCCTCACCCTGTCGGTGCCGATCTTCTCCGGTGGCGCGACCCAGTCGCGCGTGCGCCAGGCGCTGGCCCAGCGCGACATCCAGCAGGACAGCTTCGAGCAGCAGAAGCGCGCCCTGGACCGCAACACCCGCAACGCCTACCAGACGGTGGTCGCGGGCGTGAGCGAAGTGGAAGCCCGCCGACTGGCGGTGGTGTCGGCGCAGGCCGCGTTCGACGCTTCGCAGGTCGGCCTGGAAGTCGGTACCCGCACGGTGCTGGACGTGGTGCAGAACCAGCGCACCCTGTTCGCCGCGCAGGTCGAGTACGTGCGCGCGCGCTACAACTTCCTGCAGAACCGCCTGCTGCTGGCCGAAGCCACCGGCAAGCTGGAAATCGCCGACCTGCAGGACATCAACCGCATGCTGACCGACGATGCCGAAGCCAAGCTGCAGCGCGCGGACGATACGCTGAAGCAGTAACCCGCTCCGGCGTGATGTAAAGAGAAAAGCGGGCCTTGGCCCGCTTTTTTCATGCCTGCATTTCCATGCCTGGAGCGGCCGCATCGACGCGGCCGGAAACTCAGCTGCCAGCCTGCTCCGCCACCGGTGGCAGATGCGGTGCCACCTGCACCAGCGTACGTGCCACCGCGCCGCGGCCATTGGCCACCAGCGCCAGGCCTGCCTCACGCATGCGCCCGCGCGCCTGCGGATCGGCCAGCAGCGCCTGCAGCGCCTCGCCCACCCCTTCGGCGTCCTCGCGGATGTCGACCGCTCCGGCCTCGCGCATCCGCCGCGAGATCTCGGCGAAGTTGTGCAGGTGCGGCCCGGTCACCGCGGGTGTCCCCACCGCCGCCGGTTCCAACAGGTTGTGGCCGCCGATCGGCTGCAGGCTGCCGCCGACGAAGGCCACCTGCGCGCAGGCATAGAAGGCCATCAACTCGCCGAGCGTATCGACCACGAAGACCTGCGTGTCAGCGCCGGGCCAGCGCTGCTGCCTGCGCGTGGCCACCGACCAGCCCTGCTCGCGCGCCTGCGCCTCCACCTTGGCGAAACGCTCGGGGTGGCGCGGCGCCCACAGCAGCAGCAGGTCCGGGAAGGCGCGGCTCAGGCGGCGATGCAGCTCGACCACCGCCGCCTCCTCGCCCTCGTGGGTGCTGGCGGCGATCCATACCGGCCGGGTGGCCGGCACGCGCGCATGGAAATCGGCGACGAAGTCCGGCAGCTGCTCGGGCACCGCGATGTCGAACTTCAGGTTACCCAGCGCGACGACCTGGTCCGGCCGCGCACCCAGCCGCACGAATCGCCGCGCGTCGTCCTGCGACTGCGCGCATACGCACGTCACCGTACGCAGCGCGCGGCTGATCAGCGGGGCCAGCAGCCGGTAGCCGCGCAGCGAGCGCGCCGACAGGCGGGCATTGAGGATGTACACCGGGATGCCGCGATCGCGGCAGCCGAACAGCATGTTCGGCCACAGCTCGGTCTCCAGGATCAGCGCCAGGCTGGGCCTGAAATGGGCCAGGAAGCGTCCGACGCTGCCCGGCACGTCGTACGGCAGGTAGACGTGGTCGACCGCCTCGCCCCACAACGCGCGCACGCGCTCGGAGCCGGTCGGGGTGATCGTGGTGATGACCCAGCGGATGTCCGGCCGCTGCGCGCGCAGCGCGTTGACCAGGGGCGCGGCGGCGTTGACCTCGCCCACCGACACCGCGTGCACCCACACCTGCGGCCGCCCGCAGCCGCCGGGATAGGCGGCATAGCGTTCGCTCCAGCGGTTGAAGTACTCGCGCACGCGGAAGCCGCGCCAGACCAGGTGGTAGACGGTGATCGGCAACAGGACATACAGCAGGGCCGAGTACAGCCCACGCAACAACCATTCGACAGGGTCTTTCCGCATCGGGACAGGATACGACGCGCACCGCCACCGGCGCGACGGCGCAGCCGGGCCCGGGGCGATAGAATTGCCCCATGTCCGAAGCCCCCGACGTCGCCATCCGCCCCTCCCTGCTCAAGCCGGCGCACTGGCCGATGTACCTGGCGCTGGTGGTGATGGTGGCCGCCGGCCGCCTGCCGTGGCTGCTGCAACGCGCGATCGGCCGTGGCGTGGGCTGGATCGCCTTCCATGTCGCCGGCACCCGCCGGCGTGCCGCAGAGGTCAACCTGCGGCTGTGCTTCCCCGAGCAGGACGACGCCTGGCGCGCGCGCCTGCTGCGCGACAGCTTCGACGCCCTTGGCGTGGGCCTGTTCGAGTTCGCCCGCGCCTGGTGGGGCAGCATCGACACGATCCGCCCACGCGTGCGCATCGAGGGCCTGGAGCACCTGCGCGACCTGCAGGCGCAGGGCCGCGGCGTGCTGCTGGTATCCGGCCACTTCATGACCCTGGAGATGTGCGGCCGGTTGCTGTGCGACCACGTCCCGCTGGCCGGCATGTACCGCCGCCACCGCAACCCGGTGTTCGAATGGGCGGTCAAGCGTGGCCGCCTGCGCTATGCCCAGGCCATGTTCGCCAACGAAGACCTGCGCGCGACGGTGAAGCACCTGAAGAAGGGCGGCTTGCTCTGGTATGCGCCCGACCAGGACATGCGCGGCAAGGACACGGTGTTCGTGCCGTTCTTCGGCCACCCCGCCTCGACCATCACCGCCACCCACCAGCTCGCGCGCCTGACCGGCTGCGCCGTGGTGCCGTATTTCCACCGGCGCGAGGGCGGAAACTACATCCTGCGCGTGGCGCCTCCACTGGCCTCGATTCCCTCCGACGACGTCATCGCCGATACCGCGCAGGTCAATGCCGCGATCGAGGACATGGTGCGCGAGGCCCCGGACCAGTACCTGTGGATCCACCGCCGCTTCAAGCGCCAGCCCGACGGCGGCCCGAAGCTGCGCCTGTACCAGTAATCCCCGCGGGCGGCCCGCAGGTCAGGTCCCCGGCGCGCGATCCTCGTTGAGCAGCGCCCCGGCATACAGACCCGCGAGCATCAGCGTCAGCCCGCCCCAGAAGCTGGAATAGAACGCCAGGTGGGTGTTGAGCGGAAACACCGTCACCAACAGCGCCACCATCGCCGGCCGTGCCTGTTCACGCGCCGCCGGGCTGGAATAGCGCCAGGCGCGCCACGCCTGGGCGACGCCGGCCAGCCACAGGATCAGCCCGATCAAGCCGGTCTCGGCCAGCACTTCCAGCACGATCTGGTGCGCGTGGAACGCCGGGCCTTCGCCCCAGGCCGGCGCCTGGCCTGGATGTGGATCGCAATGCGGATAGGCCTCGCGGAAGCCGCGTGCACCCACGCCGTTGAGCGGATGCTCGCGCACCATGCACAGCGCCGCCGACCAGATCTGCGCACGCCCGGACAGCGCCGCATCGACGCCCGCCACGCCGCTGCCCAGCACGCTGCCGGTGCGTACCACGCGCTCATGCACCTGCGGCGATACGTTGAACAGCACCACCCCACCCAGCACCGCGGCGACACCGACCACGGCCATGCCGCGCCAGCCGATCAAACGCCAGCCGGAGAACAACAGCACCAGCGCATAGGTGATCCAGGCCGCGCGCGCGCCAGCCATCAGTATCACCAGGCCGCAGGCCAGTGCTGCCAGCGCCCAGGCCAGGCGGCCGCGGCGCGCGGCGGCGAACAGCAGGAACGGCGACACGCTGGCCAGGGTCTGGCCGAATTTCAGGTTGCACGGCCCGAACAGGCCACCGAGCCGGTCCACCGCGGCGATCTCGGCCTGCGTGCACAGGCCGTGGCCGTTGATGGCCCACTTCAACTGGTCCATCGACCAGAACAGCGGACTGGTGCCCCAGGCCGCCTGCAACAGCGCATCGATCGTCCAGATCCCGACGATCACCGCCAGCCCGCAGTACGTGCGCCGCCGCCGTACCGGGTCGGCCACGGCGATCGCGCACAGCCACATGAAGGGCAGGTAGCGCAGGTCCACCACCGACTTGCGCAACGCCAGTGGCACGTCGATGGCATCGAACGCCGACAGCAACTCCGGTAGCCAGTAAGCGAAGAACAACACGCTGGTCAGCGCCCAGGCCGCGCCGCTCAACAGCTGGGTACCGCCGCGGAAGCGTCGGCGCAGCAGGCGCCAGGTGGCGAATACCGCGCCGAGCGACAGCACGGTCTCGGCCAGGCCAGGCGCCGGCCAAAGGGCAACGAACACGATGACCCACACCGGCGCCCAGCGTCCCGCGCCAGCGGGCAGCACGGAGGCAGGCGGGGAACGATCAGCGGCGGAGTTCGGCATAGACCTTCAGCGTGCTGTCCTGCATCGCCTGCAGGGTATAGGGGATCCTCGCCGGCACCGGCAAGGACCGGGCCAGTATCGCGGCGGCCTGCCGCGCGAGGGCGTCTTCATCGAACGGACGCACCGCGCCACCGGGTTGCAGTTCGCCGAGCAGCTCGCCGACCCCGCCGTGGTCCCAGCCCAGCACCGGCGCTCCCACCGCCAGCGCCTCGACCACGGTGCGACCGAACGCCTCGGGCTTGCGCGACAGCTGCAGCACCAGGTCGCTGGCGGCATAAGCCTGCGCGATCCGGTCGGTGGGCTCGGTGAAGGCTACCGCCTCGGCCACGCCCAGGCGGCGGGCCTCACCTTCCAGCTCGGCGAGGTAGCCCTCCCGGCCGGCTTCACGCGCACCGGGCAGCCACAGCCGGGCATCGCTGCCTTCGCCGCGTAGCCGCGCCAGCAGGCGCAGGCCATCGGCATGCCCCTTCAGGCGGGTACCGCGACCAGGCAGCAACAGGACCGGCGCGTCCGGCCGCAACACCGGCACCTGCGCGCAGGCCCACGCGCGCGCCCGCGGGTCCGGGCGCGGCCGGCGCGGGAACTGGGCGACATCGATGCCACGCGGGATCGTCCGCAGCTTGCCGGGGTCGGTGGCCGGGTAATGCGCCAGCACATAGTCATGCACGGTGCGCGAGACACAGATCACGCGCTCGCCGAAGGTCATCGCCGCGCTGTAGCGGCCGGGCGAATTGAGCCCATGCACGGTGGTCACGAAGCGCGGCCGGCGGCGCTCCGGCATGCCCCGCAACGCATACCAGGCCAGCCAGGCCGGCAGTCGCGAGCGGGCATGGACGATGTCGGCGCCGAGCTCGTCGAACAGGCGGCGCAATGCCGGTACGTGGCGCAGCGTCAGCAGCGACTTGCGGCCGATATCCAGGCTCAGGTGCTCGGCGCCGCTGGCCAGCAGCGGCTCGACCAGGCGTCCGCCGGCCGATACCACCACCGCCCGGTGCCCCGCACGGACCAGCGCCTGGGCGATCTCCAGGGTCGAACGTTCAACGCCGCCGGACTGCAGGGCCGGCAGCAGCTGCACCACGGTCAGGCGGTGCATGCGTTGCGGATTCAGTCGACCAGGACGAACAGCGCGCCGCAGTACGGGCACTTGGCTTCCTGGTTCGGCTCGTCCTCGATCGGCAGGTAGACCCGCGGGTGCGAGTTCCACAGCGCCATCTCCGGCGTCGGGCAGCTCAGCGGCAGGTCGCTGCGGTGCACGTTGTAGCGCTTTTCGGCGTTGGCGGGCGCGGTGGCGGTATGGCTCATGGCGGGGGTCGCAGGTAGAACGAGGTCGGCCAATTCTACCAGTGGGCGGGGGGTACTGAGGGGGCCGCCCCCCGGGAAAGGCCCGTGCCCGCCCCGCCAGGCGCAGCCCCCGCCAGCGCGACCATGCGGCCGCCGTCCATCCGCAGCACCCGGTCGGCGCTGGCGATCGTTTCCGGACGATGGGCGATGATCAGCCGGGTCAGGCGCAACCGGGCGACCGCCTGGTTGACCTGCTGCTCACGGGCCACGTCCAGGTGGCTGGTGGCCTCGTCCAGCAACAGGAAGCGCGGCCGGCGGTACAGCGCCCGCGCCAGGATCAGGCGCTGCTTCTGCCCACCGGAGAGCGTGCTGCCCATGTCGCCGATCAATCCTTGGTAGCCCATCGGCATGGCCAGGATGTCGTCATGGACGGCGGCCAGCACGGCGGCCTGCTGGATCCGCGCCGGGTCCGCCGCCGCATCGAAGAAACTGATGTTGTCGGCGATGCTGCCGGCGAACAGCTGGTCATCCTGCATCACCACGCCGAACAGGCCGCGCGCCCGCGCCGCACCCAGCTGCTGCAGGTCGCGTCCACCGATGCGGATGCTCCCGCCCGAGGGGCGTTGCAGCCCGAGCACCAGTTTCAGCAACGTGGTCTTGCCGCAACCGGACGGCCCCACGATCGCCACCGACTCCCCCGCCTCGACGCGGAACGCACAGTCGCGCACCACCCACGGCTCATCGTCGCCATAGCGAAAGCACAGCCCCTCCACCTCCAGGCATGCGTCCTCCGGCAAGGGCTGCGAGGACGCGGGCGGCTGCGGCTCCGGCGAGGCAAGCACGATATCGCCCAGCCGCTCGCCATGCAGGCGCAGCATCCGGAACTCGATCCAGCGATCCACCAGCGCGCCCATGCGGTTGGCGAACTGGTCCTTGTAGGCCAGATAGGCGATCAGCATGCCCACCGAGAACACCCCCCGCAGCGCCAGCAACGCGCCGACCCACACCACCGCGATGCGTTCGAGCCCGAACACCAGCTGGCTGGCGCTGCCGAAGCCCAGGCCCATGCGCGCCAGCCGCACCTCCTGGTTCACGGTTTCCACCATCAGGTTTTCGTAGGCGCTGCGACGTTGCGGCTCCTCGCCGGCCACCTTCAGGCTCTGCATGCCACGCAGGCTTTCCAGCAGGTGGCTCTCCTGGCGGGCCGCCGCCACCAGCTGGCGCTCGGTCCGCTCGCGCATGGCCCGGTAGGCCAGGGCGCGGATGACGGTGTAGAGCACGACGGCGAGCAACGTCAGCAACGCCAGCTTCCAGCTGTAGAGCAGCATCAGGGCCAGGGTGAGCAACGCCATCACGCCGTCGATCACGGTCTCGACGAAACTGGTGGTCAGGGTCTGCTGGATCGATTTCAGCGAAGACAGCCGCGACGTGACGTCGCCCAGGTGGCGCTTCTCGAAGAAGTCCAGCGGCAGGCGCAGCAGGTGCGCGAACACGTTACCCGTCCACTGCAGGCCCATCGAGGCGGACAGCTGCACCACGATCCAGCCGCGCAGCAGGCCAATGCCCACCTGCAGCAGCAGCGCGACGCCAAACCCCAGGCCCAGCACCGCCAGCAGGTCGCGATCGGCAGATACCAGCACCTGGTCGATCACCCACTGTGAATAGAACGGCGCCAGCACCACGAAGACCTGCAGGCCCAGCGACAGCGCGAACACCCTGGCCAGTGCGCGCCAGAGGCCGCGCACCGGGCCGGTCAGCTGGCGGATCGGCACCGCCGGCACGGCGCGTCGACGCTCGAAGCTGGCGGTAGGTGCAAGCTCCAGGGCGACGCCGGTGAAATGGACGGACAGTTCGTCCATGCCCATGCGTCGCTCGCCGAGCGCCGGGTCCAATACGGACACCTTGCCGCGCGCCACTTTCGCAAGCACCACGAAGTGATTGAGATCCCAGTGCAGGATGCACGGCAACGCGAGCTTTGGCAGGTGCTCGATATCCAGACGCAACGGCCGCGCCGACAGGCCCATCTGCTGCGCCATCTGGATCAGCTGCGCGAGTCTTGCGCCCTTGAGCGACAACGGGAACCGGCGGCGCAGCGCGGCCAGGTCGGTGGCCTGCCCGTGGGCGCTGGCGACCATCGCCAGCGCCGCCAGTCCGCATTCGGCGGCTTCCGACTGCAGGATCACCTTCATCGCGCGGCCAGGATCTCTCGCGTGCCGTTGCGCCGTTGCCGGGCCAAGCGACCCTGGATCGAGTACAGCGGCTCGAACAGCCATTCGAGCAGGCGCCGCCGTTCGCCGAGGATGTCGGCTTCCAGCAGCATGCCCGGCCGCAGCATTTCCTGCCGGCCGTAAGCGACCACCGATTGACGCTGCAGGGACACGGTCACCCGGTAATACGGCTCGCTGCCGCCGGCTATCGCCAGCGCCTGCTGCTCGCGCTGGCCCAGCGCGCTGCGACCGACGCTGCGCACGATTCCACGCTGGTGGCCGAATTTCTGGTACGGGAATGCCTGGTAGCGCAGCTGCACCGCATCGCCCGGCGCCACGAAGCCGACCGCACGACTGGGCACCCACAGCTCGGCTTCCAGGCGCTCGTCCGCCGGCAACACGCTGAGCAGCGGCTGTCCGACCTCCACTGCCTGGCCCGGCTTGGCCAACAGGCTCGCCACCCGTCCATCCACCGGCGCCTTGATCGCCTGCGCGCCACGCGCCTGGTTCTCCAGGCGCTCCTGCCCAAGCTGCGCAAGCGCCTGCTGGAACCCCGCCGACTCGGAGCGACGTTGCCCGGGCAGCTCCGCCAGCGCCTGTTCGAGCTGGGCGATCGAACGGCTGCCAGCCGCGGCGAGCCGGTGCATGGACTGGATCTGGCTGGCGTACTCGAGCACGCTGCTCTGCTGCTGCTCGACCTGGGTGATGCTGACATAGCGCTGGCGTTCAAGCTCGCGCAGTCGCGCCAGCGCCTGGCGTGCCAGCTTCAGCTGTGCCTGCCGGGCGCGGATCTCCGCAGCGATCCGCGCCTGCTCGGCGCGCGCGGCCTTCAACTGGGCGCGCAGGCCGACCGCCTGCTGCGCGGCCATCTGGTCCCGCGCCTCGTCCTGCGCCTCAAGACCTTGCCGGCGTGCCTCCAGGCGCTCCTGCAACGCCAGCATCGCGTCCTCGCCCGCAGCCGTTGCCCAGGGCACGCCCAGCTGCATCACCTTCTGCCCGGCATGCACCTGTCCGCCTTCTTCCGCGGCCACTTCTTCGACCACCCCGCGCACGGGCGCCACCACCGTCGCCAGCCCCCGGGCCGGCACCAGCTGGCCGGCCACGCTCGCCCGCCGGGTATAGCTCGCCAGGCACAGGAACAGCACCACGACCCCGGCCACCGCAACTGCCGCCGCCACCAGCACCGAGGTGGCCAATGGCTGCACCAGCGCGATGCCGCCAAGCCCGGAGCTGCGCTTGGCCTCCACCGCCTCCCTACGGAACAGATCCACGCTCAGCAAACCCTCCGTCGCCGATTCGGAACGCGGCCCGGGAGCCTCCTCATGCCGACCGGTCGGCCAGCTTCGCCGCAGCGTGGCGGGCCTGCCGGTACGCCCACGCACCGTGCACCGTGCCAGCGGCGAGGACCAGCAATACCGGCACCACGACGCGCGAGTACGGCACCCACCCCATCCATTCCATCGCCAGCCAGGCGCGATAGGCGGCCAGGGCAGGCACGTAGAAGCCCGTCGCGGCGGCGGCGACATCGCAGCGTGTTCCCCCGCCCATCCATGACCGCAACGAGCCGTCACGCATGCCGAACATCGCCAGCCACAGTGGGCGGCCCTGCGCCCTCGCCTCCCCCATCAACGCCGCATACCACTGCCGCCTGGCCACCAGGTTCCGCCATAGCGCAACCAGCAACACGGCCATGGCCAACTGCGCGATTGCGCCGAGCAGATAGACATGCGGAAGATCCAGTCCCACTTCGTCAAGAAGCACGGCAGCGAAGGGATTCTCCTCGGCTTCCAGGCCAGGAGACTTCCAGACCGTTAAGCCCACGTCGGCTGCGATCGCGCACATCACCAGCGTCGCGCCGGACCACCATGCCCAGCCCGTCGCCGGCCTCACGGCATGGTGGGGAAAGCCGATGCTGGCCACGCCGGCGCTCGCGCACAGGAGCAGGAGGGCAAGGACAATCAGCGCCAGCACCAACGACATCGATGGCAGCAGCAATGCCGACAGAGACACTATCGCCATCACAAGCAGCAACCAGAACATCCATCTGTACGACAAGCACGCCTCCTGTGCCGCCGCCTCGCGGCGGCGGCGGATGGAAACAAGCCGCAGGTCTGCGACTTACTTCGGGGGCTTCTCGCCACGACGCACGCCCTTGGTGGTCGCGCAACCGGTGCTCGCACCGGCGAGAAGCAGCACCAGCAGCACCGCTGCCGGCGCGATGCCGCCACTCACGGCTTCCACTTCCGCAGGACTCAGTTCACGCATTTCCTTTCTCCTTGTTGGCATTGCAGCAACACATCCGCCACAGGCGGACACGACCCGGAGCGCGCATGTCGCAACGCCCCGGACCGCTGCAAGATCGCCCCGTCGCCCCGCTCCGGCAAGCAGCCAGGCCGGTCAAGCCGACTGGCACTGCCACACGACACGGCGCCATTTCCGCCCCCACCCGCTGAGCGCCATCGATATGGACAGCTTTCGACAGTATTGATGGCGCCCTGCGGTGCCATGCATCGGTCTTCTTCCTCGCCGACAACCGGGAATGTCCTGCAATCCCGTCGCGCCATCGGAGCTTCGCCCACAGCTCCGAGGGAGTCGCCGTCGCGATCGACGGAATACGCCACGCGTGCAAGCTTCGCCAACCACCCCGAATGTCAGATTCGCTTGCAACCAACATGAAAAGCCTGCAACGCCAGCGCTTGCCGTGGCCTGTGCCAGCGAAATGGACCAGGTTCGTCAATATCGCTGGCATCGCGCATTTCCCCATGGCGCGGATCTCCGTGGGCGATATTGTTCTTTTGCAATGGAAAGGAATCTCGGCAATCGGATCAGGAAGGCGCGGCGATTGGCAGGCATGACGCAAGCCGATCTTGCCGAACGCGTCGGCGTGAGCCGCAGTGCCGTGGCCAACTGGGAAAGCGTGACCGGCATCTGGCCTGCCACCGCACGACTGCTGGCCATAGCCGTTCGTACCGGCGTGTCCTACGAATGGCTGGCAACCGGCCGCGGCGTCTCCGACGAGCCTGACGAGGTGGTGGCGATCTCCGGCGAGCTGGTCGACGATCCACAGGAGCTACGCCTGCTGCACGCTTTCCGTGGCTGTCGCGCGCCGATCCGCCGCGCGCTGATCGACATGGCCGAGGCCCAGCGCGGACGGCGGTGAGTGGATACGACAAGGCCGCCCCGGGGGCGGCCTTGTCGATGGAGCACGGCCTCGGCGCGCCGTCAGTTCCGCTCGGCGTCCATCTGCTTGCGGATCTGCGCATCGACCGCCGCGATCGCGGTCATGTTCATCACCCGGCGCGAGGTCGCGCTGGTGGTGAGGATATGCACCGGCTTGGAGATGCCCATCAGGATGGGACCGATCGCCACGCCATCAGTGAATACCCGCACCAGGTTATAGGCGATGTTGGCCGCTTCCAGGTTGGGCAGCACGAACAGGTTGGCGCGACCCTTGAGCGTGCTGTTCGGCATGATCTTCTGCCGCAGCGCTTCGTCCCAGGCGGTGTCGCCCTGCATCTCGCCATCGATGTTCAGGCGCGGGTTGCGCTTGATCAGCAGCTCGCGCACCTCGCGCATCTTCAGCGCGTCACGCGAGGCGTGGCTGCCGAAGTTGGAGTGCGACAGCAGCGCGATCGCCGGCTCGATCCCGAACAGCTTCAGGCGATAGGCCGCCTGCAGCGTCGCCTCGGCGATCTGCTCGGCACTGGGATCTTCCTGCACGTGGGTATCGACGAAGAAGAACGCACCCTGCTGGTTGATCACCCCGGTCATCGCCGAAGTCGAGCTGACGCGCGGCTCCAGCGGGATCACGCTGCGCACGTAGCCGAGCTTCTTGTGGAAGCGGCCGACCACGCCGGTCAGCATGGCGTCCGCCTCGCCCCGGGCCACCATCACCGCCGCGATCAGGGTCGGGCGCGAACGCATCAACTCCTTGGCGGCGCTGACGGTGACACCACGGCGCTCGGTCAGGCGGTGGTAGTACTGCCAGTAATCGTTGAAGCGCGGATCGTCGAGGATGTTGGTGATCTCGAAATCGACGCCGGCCTTCATCCGCAGGCCCATGCGCTGGATGCGCGCCTCGATCACCTCCGGGCGACCGATCAGGATCGGATGCGCCAGGCCTTCATCGACCACGTTCTGCACCGCCCGCAGCACCACTTCCTCTTCGCCTTCGGCGTAGGCCACGCGCTGCTTGTCGGCACGCGCGGCGTCGTACACCGGCTTCATCATCAGGCTGGTGCGGTAGACGAACTGGCTGAGCTGGTCGCGATAGGCGTCCATGTCGGCGATCGGCCGCGTCGCCACGCCTGAATCCATCGCCGCCTGCGCCACCGCCGAGGACAGCTCGACCAGCAGGCGCGGATCCAGCGGGCGGGGAATCAGGTAATCCGGCCCGAAGCTCGGGGTTTCGCCGCCATAGGCCGCGCCCAGGTCCGAGGCCTCGCGGCGGGCCAGCGCGGCGATCGCGCGCACGCAGGCGACCTTCATCGCCTCGTTGATCGAGGTCGAGCCGACGTCCAGCGCACCGCGGAACAGGTACGGGAAGCACAGCACGTTGTTGATCTGGTTCGGATAGTCCGAGCGGCCGGTGCCGATGATCGCGTCCGGGCGCACCGAGCGCGCGGCCTCGGGCATGATTTCGGGATTCGGGTTGGCCAGCGCGAAGATCACCGGGTTGGGCGCCATCGTGGCGACCATTTCCGGCTTGAGGATGCCGGCGGCCGACAGGCCGAGGAAGATGTCCGCGCCTTCGACGATCTCCGCCAGCGTGCGCTTGTCGGTATCGCGGGCGTAGCGTGCCTTCTCCGGATCCAGGTCGGTGCGACCGGTATGGATCACGCCTTCGCGGTCGAACGCGAGGATGTTCTCCGGCTTCAGGCCCAGGGACACCAGCATGTTGACGCAGGAAATGCCGGCAGCGCCCATGCCCGTGGTCGCCAGCTTCACTTCGCCGATCTTCTTGCCGGTGATCTCCATGGCGTTGAGCACCGCCGCACCGACGATGATCGCGGTGCCGTGCTGGTCGTCATGGAACACCGGGATGTTCATCCGCTCACGCAGCTTGCGCTCGACGACGAAGCATTCCGGCGCCTTGATGTCCTCCAGGTTGATGCCACCGAAGGTCGGCTCCAGGCTGGCGATGATGTCGACCAGCTTGTCCGGGTCGTTCTCGTTGACCTCGATGTCGAATACATCGATGCCGGCGAACTTCTGGAACAGCACGCCCTTGCCTTCCATCACCGGCTTGCCGGCGAGCGGGCCGATGTTGCCCAGGCCCAGCACCGCGGTGCCGTTGGAGATCACCGCCACCAGGTTGCCGCGCGCGGTCAGCTCGCTGGCCTGGCCCGGGTCCTCGACGATGGCCTGGCAGGCATAGGCCACGCCCGGCGAATAAGCCAGCGACAGGTCGCGCTGCGTCAGCATGGGCTTGGTCGCCGTGACCTTGATCTTGCCCGCCGGGCTCATGCGGTGGTAGTCGAGGGCGGCCTTCTTGAACTCGTCGTTGGACATCGAGGTTTCTGGTTGATCAGGGGCGCAGGGGAGAGGCGATTCTACCCCCATGGGGCTGTTGGCTGGCTGTCGCGCAGCTGTCGGCCGGGCCACACCCGTGCTGCATTGCGGCGTGACCTGGCGACCGGGGGCCGGGTTGGAACAGCGGTTCGAACGTCAGTCCGGGCTCTTGTCATCGGTGGCGATGAAGGCCGCGGCCAGCCCCGGCGGCGCGACCTGGAGGTCTTCACCCTGGTCGAGGACGCGGGCCAGCTGGTCCCGGTCCAGGGCGTTCTCCCAGCGCGATACCACCACGGTGGCCACCGCATTGCCGATGAAATTGGTCAGCGAACGGCACTCGCTCATGAAGCGATCCACGCCCAGGATCAGCGCCATGCCGGCCACCGGAACCTCCGGCACCACCGACAGCGTCGCCGCCAGGGTGATGAAGCCGGCGCCGGTGACACCCGCCGCGCCCTTGGAGCTGAGCATCGCCACCAGCAGCAGGGTGATCTGGTGGCCCAGGGTCAGTTCGGTGTTGGTCGCCTGGGCGATGAACAGCGCCGCCAGGGTCATGTAGATGTTGGTGCCGTCGAGGTTGAACGAATAGCCGGTCGGCACGACCAGCCCAACCACCGACTTGCTGCAACCGGCCTTCTCCATCTTCTCCATCAGCGAAGGCAGGGCCGACTCGGAGGAGGAGGTACCCAGCACCAGCAACAGCTCGGCCTTGAGGTAGCGGATCAGCTTGAGCACGGAGAAACCGCACAGGCGCGCGACCAGGCCCAGGATGACCAGCACGAACAGCAGCGAGCTGATGTAGAACGAGCCCACCAGCCAGGCCAGGTTGATCAGCGAGGCAACGCCGTACTTGCCGATGGTGAAGGCGATCGCGCCAAAGGCACCGATCGGCGCAGCCCGCATCAGGATGTGCACCAGCCGGAATACCGGCGCGGTCAGCGCCTCCAGGAACGACTGGATCGGCCGACCACGCTCGCCCACCATCGCCAACGCGATCCCGAACAGCACCGCCACGAACAGCGTCTGCAGGATGTTGCCGTCCACGAACGCGCTCACCAGCGTGTTCGGGATGATGTCCATCAGGAAGCCGACCAGGGTCAGGTCATGCGACTTTTCCACATAGCTGTGGACCGCGGTCTGGTCGAGGTCGGCGGCATTGACGTTCATGCCCGCGCCCGGCTGCACGACATGGGCCACGATCATGCCCACCACCAGCGCCAGGGTGGAGAAGAACAGGAAGTACACCATCGCCTTGGCGAACACGCGCCCGACGGTGCGCAGCTGGGTCATTCCTGCGATGCCCGTCACAATGGTCAGGAAGATGACCGGCGTGATGATCATCTTCACCAGCTTGATGAACGCGTCACCCAGCGGCTTGAGTGATTCGCCCAGCGCAGGCTCGAAGTGGCCCAGGATCGCGCCGGCCACGATGGCCATCACTACCTGGAAGTACAGCTGGCGGTAGATCGGCAGCTTCGGCGGGCGCGAAGGAGATTCAGGGATCGCGACATGCATGGCGGGCACTCCAGGAGGCGGACGCGCCGGCTGGCGGTCCTGCAAGGCGTCCTTTGTAGCGCAGCCGGGGGGGATGGACGGATAGCCTATTGGTACTAGATGCACGATTCATCACGCCGCAGGCCCCTAGAATCAATTTTCCGGCATAGCGGCCGCTATCGGATGCCTCGACCGGCATCCCTCGACCGTCCCCACGCCGCCGGTTGTCCTCCATCACCAAGATCCCCGACATGAAGCCAACCGCCCTGTTCACCGCCCTGTGCCTGGGCACAGCTCCCGCCACCGCCCTCGCCGCCGACAGCTTCGACGACTGGCCGACCAAGTACACCTTCAGCGACGGCACCGAACTCGCCGGCACGCTCAATTTCGCCTACGACACCAATGACTTCTCGGGCGACGACCGCCTGGAGGACGACAACGGCATGCGCCGGCGCGAGTTCGGCGCGACCCTGAAGAAGAAGGGCGTGTACGACGCCATGGTGTATTTCGACTTCGAATCGCATACCTGGCTCGACGTCTTCGTCCGCATGGAGACCAAGGCGCTGTTCGGCAGCGACTTCGGCAAGATCCGCCTGGGCTACGTGAAGACCCCGGTCGGCCTGGACGGGGTGACCAGCTCGCGTGCGACCAGCTTCATGGAAGTGGCGCTACCGGTCCAGGCGATCTACGCCGGCCGCCGCACCGGCATCGAGTGGACCTACGACCAGCCGAAGTATTTCCTGCAGGCCGGCGCCTACGGCGGCAAGGACCTGCAGGGCGACAACCCGGGCACCATGCAGGCCGTGCGCGGCGTGTGGACCCCGATCAAGGCCACTGGCGACGTGCTGCACCTGGGCCTGTCGGCCTCGGTGGAGAACCCGCGCGGCTACCACAACGGCCGCGACGAGCATTTCGATCCCGCCGCCCGCCTGCGCGCGCGCCCGGAAGCCGGCCTGACCGACGTGCGCCTGGTCGACTCGGGCACGCTGACGCCGGTGGACCAGATCCGCCGCATGGGCCTGGAAGGCATCTGGATCCACGGCCCGTTCTCGCTGCAGGGCGAGGCGCTGCAGGCCAAGGTCACGCGCGAGAACGGCCTGCCGGACTACAGCGTCGATGGGCAGTACATCTACGGCAGCTGGATCCTCACCGGCGAATCGCGCCCCTATGCGGGCGGCGCGGTCGCCAACGTCAAGCCGGCGCACGACTACGGCGCGGTCGAACTGCTGGCCCGCTACAGCCGGCTGGACCTGCAGGACAACGGCATAGACGGCGGCCGCCAGCACGACTGGACCTTTGGCGCGAACTGGTACCTGACCAGCCACTTCAAGTTCCAGGCCAACTACGTCAAGGCCGACGCCAGCCGCCGCGGCGTGCATACCACGCCCGACATCTGGGAACTGCGCGCCCAGGTCATGTTCTGACCGCCAGCGCGGCGGCCGCGCCCGGCCGCCGTCGCGGACCGCCTCCCCTATAGTGGGGGCGGTCCTTTCCGCAGCCGTCATGCTCCCCTCGCATCGCCCCCGCCTGCTGCTGGTACTGCTGGCCATCATCGGCGGCATGGCGCTGTGCATGCTCCTGGCCGGGCAGCTGGCCCGCCAGCGGGCGCTGGAGGACGAAAGCGCCGACCTGCAACGACAACTCGGCCTGTATGCCCAGGCCCTGCAGCAGCGCATCGATCGTTATCGCACCCTGCCCCAGGTGCTGGCGCTGGATCCGGAACTGCGCGAGGCGGTCCTGCGCCCCCTGGATGCGGCCGACACCCGGCGCCTGAACGAGAAGCTGGAGCGGGCCAACCGCATCACCCGGTCCTCGACGCTGACGCTGATCGACCGCCATGGACGCGCGCTGGCGGCCAGCAACTGGCGCGATCCGCGCAGCAACGTCGGCGTGGATTACAGCTTCCGGCCCTATGTCCAGCAGGCACTGGTGGAGGGCAGCGGCAGGTTCTACGGCATCGGCATGACCACCGGCGAGCCCGGCTATTTCCTGTCGCAGGCGCTGCACGACGCGCACGACCAGGTCAGCGGCATCGTGGTGATCAAGATCGCGCTCGCGGCCTTGGAACGCGAATGGCTGCAAGCCCCGGACATCGTGCTGGTCTCCGATTCGCATGACGTGGTCTTCCTCGCCAGCCGTCCCGAATGGCGTTACCGGCTGCTCGGTCCACTCGATGCCGACGAACGCCGCGAACTGGAGGCCACCCGGCAGTACGCCAACCAGGCGCTGCTGCCCCTGGAGATCCGACGCGTGCGCTCGACCGGCCACGGCGGCCAGCTGACGGTACTGCGCGCCCCCGAGCTGTCCGGACCGGTGCTGTGGCAGACCCTGCCGCTGCCGGAAAGCGGCTGGAAGCTGCACCTGCTGCATGACGCGGCCAGCAGCAATGCCGCCGCCCGCAGCGCCGCCCTTGCCGCGGGCGGCGGCTGGCTCGCGCTCTCCCTGCTGGTCCTGTTCGTGCAGCAACGCCGCCGCCTGTCGTCCCTGCGCAAGCGCAGCCGGCGCGAGCTGGAAGCAGTCCTGCAGCAGCATGCGCACGAGCTGCGCACCGCCCAGGACGGCATCGTCCAGGCTGCGCAGCAGGCCGATTCCGGGCTCAGCCGCAGCCTCGAGCACCTGCCGCAGGGCGTGGTGATCATCGACGCGGAGCTGAAGCTGGTGGCCTGGAACCAACGCTACGTGGACCTGTTCCGCTTCCCGCCGGAACTGCTGCGCGTCGGTACGCCGATCGAGGAACTGTTCCGCTTCAATGCCCGCCGCGGCCTGCTCGGCCCGGGCCCGATCGAGGATGCCATCGCGCGACGGATCGAGCACCTGCGCAGCGGGCGCCCCCACCTGCGCGAGAGCGAGAAGGACGACGGCACGGTGCTGGAGATCCGCGGCAACCCGCTACCCGATGGCGGATTCGTCACCAGTTACGCCGACATCACCAGCTACAAGAACGCCGCGCGCGACCTGCGCTCGCTCGCCGACGCCCTCGAGCACCGCATCGCCGAACGTACGCGCGACCTGGACGACGCCCGCCTCGAAGCGGAAAACGCCAACCGCTACAAGACCCGCTTCGTGGCCGCCGCGGTGCACGACCTGCTGCAGCCCCTCAACGCCGCGCGGATGTTCGTCTCCGCCCTGCGCGGCCAGCTGGACGACCCTTCCAGCCGCAAGGTCGCCGACCATATCGAGAGCGCGCTCGCCGCACAGGACGCGATCCTGGCCAGCCTGCTGGATATTTCCCGCATGGAATCCGGGCAGCTGCAGCCACAGCCACGCGATTTCGCCCTGCAGGACCTGCTCGACACGCTGGGCCGCGAGTTCGGCATCATCGCCGGCAACCGCGGCCTGATCCTGCGCGGCGTGCGTACGAGTGCGATCGTGCGCAGCGATGAAGCATTGTTGCGACGCATCCTGCAGAACTTCCTCTCCAATGCCGTGCGCTATACCCGGCAGGGCCGCATCCTGGTCGGTTGTCGACGCGAACCGGGCTACCTGCGCATCGAGGTGCACGACCAGGGCCCGGGGATTCCGGAGAGCCGCCAACAGGAGATATTCGAGGAATTCCGCCGACTCGACGACGGCGACGAGCGCGGCGCCGGGCTCGGCCTGGCCATCGTCGAGCGCATCGGCCGGGTGCTCGGGCACCGGATCGGACTGCGCTCGCGACTGGGCCACGGCAGCGTGTTCTGGGTCCGCGTGGCGCTGGGCCAGGCTTGCACTACCGCCCCCGCCGCCACGATCGAGAACGAGCAGGAAGACGACTGCCTGCCCGGCTGCCTGGCCTGGTGCGTGGACGACGACCCACGCGTGTGCGAGGCCACCCGGGCGCTGCTGGAGCGCTGGGGATGCCAGGTCGCCTTCGCTGGCGGGCCACAGGCAGCGCTGGCGATGGCCGCGCCCGGCAATACGCCGCGATTGCTGCTGCTGGACGTGCGCATGGGCGCCTTCCACGGCCCCGGGCTGCGCGACGAGCTGTGCCGACGCTGGGGTGCCGAGCCGGCGACGATCCTGGTCACTGCCGAACGCGATGATGGTCTGCGCCGCGAAGCCGCCGCGCGCGGCTGGGGTTTCCTGTCCAAGCCGGTGCGTCCACCGGCGTTGCGCGCGCTCATCTCGCAGCTGTTGCTGTTGCAGGGGCATCGCGCGACAGACTAGTGGGCCGCATCCGTCCGCCCCACCCGGCGCACGGCTCGATGCTCAGGCCTCGCTTTCGTCTTCCAGCGCCTTCACCAGCACCGCGGCCTGGGTGCGGCTGTAGCAATCCAGTTTCTTCAGGATCGCAGTCACGTGCACCTTCACGGTGTTCTCGGCCAAGCCCAGCTGGTGGGCGATCTGCTTGTTGAGCAGGCCGTCGGCCAGGCATAGCAGCACACGGAACTGCTGCGGCGTCAGCTGTGCCAGCCGCGCGGCCAGTCGTGCGTCGGCTTCCGAACGCTCGGCCCGCATCGGCGGGAATGCCCGTGCGCCGTCGAGCACGGCCGCGACCGCGGCGGCGATGGCTTCGGGCGGCGCCGATTTGGGAATGAACCCGGCCGCGCCGAACTGCTGGGCGCGCCGCACTACCCGTGGGTGATCGTTGGAGGAAATCACCACCACCGGGACATCCGGGTATTGCCCGCGCGCATGCAACAGTGCCGAGAAGCCCCGCGCGCCCGGCATGGTGAGGTCGAGCAGCATCAGGTCGGCATCGGCATGCTGGCCGAGCAGCCCGTCAAGCTGTGCCGCGCTGGCCGCTTCCAGCATGCGGGTACCGGGCATCGCCGCATGCAGCACGTGGATGAGCGCCGCGCGGAACAACGGATGGTCGTCAGCGATGATGAGCTTCTGCGCGGGCATGGCGCACAGTCTGGCACGCACGCGCCGTGATCGCACGAGCCTTCCGGCGCGCCATCGGGCAGACCTGGTCCAGGGCGGCAACCGATCTCCGAACGGTGCGGATGCATGCGCCCGCATCGCCCAGCCGCGTGAACCTGATCGAATTCCCCGCCGGCGCGCCACCCGCGCGGCTGTTGCCGGTCGCCCCCGGAGCCGGCCAGCGCCGGCTCACAGGCGGTCCATGCGGATCCGGTTGGCGAACAGCGAGAATGCCAGCATGCCGGCCAGGCCACTGGCCCGACTGGCCCACGGCGGCAACCAGCGCGGCGGCGCCAGCACGCCGGATTCGAACAGCGGCGCGAAGGCGGTGACGTCCTCCAGCGTCATCTTGCCGGCGAACAGCCAGCGACAGCGCCGCAGCTGGTCATGCTGCAGCGACTGGCGGAAGAAGGTGTGCACCGACACCAGTCCGCGCAGGTAGACGGTGTCCTTGCTGAAGGCCTGGCCACCATCCGGCGGCACGCCGCGGAATACCCGCTGCGCCGAGGCGAAACTCTCCTCGGCACCCTGGCCGGCCTGGCGGAAGTAATCGAATACCTGGATGAAGTCGGCGCCGTCGCGCGCCATCGCGATCGCCTCGATGCGCAGGCTGATGCGCTTCATGCGCTCGATGTCGATGCTGCCGGTGATCTGCTCGGCGAACGTCGCCAGCCCTTCCTGGGTCGCGGTGACCCGCGGCGAGGACAGTGCAAGGCTCGGCAGGTGCACCTGTTCGCGACCGTTGAGCGCGGTGAGCGAATGCACCAGCGCCTCGTGGTGGAACAGCTGCGAGCGGTCGTAATCGCTGAACATCGCGCCGCTGCGCAGGCGGATGCGCTCGGCACCGGCGGCCGCCTTGGCGATCAGGTCCGGATCCAGCTCGACGCTGATGATGCGCTGGTCGAAGAAGGCATCGAGATCATTCTGCAGCTGCAGCTGCAGCGCCGTGGCCGATACCGGGACCTGCTCCTCCGGCGCCAGCAGGTCATGGTCGAGTTCGGCGGCGATCTGGATGAAATGCCGCGCCGCTTCGCGCGTGGTCGGCCCCTGCCCGGGCATCGGATCGTCCGGCAGGCCGAACAGCTGTGCCGAATACTCACCGGCCGCCGCCGTCCCCAGCGATTCCAGCAGCGCGGCGGCCAGGTCCCAGCTGCGCGCCGAGGAATGCAGGTAGCCGCCCAGCGGGTGCTGCGGATCGGCCTGGGCGGTCAGGGCGGCCAGTTCGCGCCGGGCCTCGCTGAAGTCCAGCCGGGGATAGTCGACCCGGGGCAGCCTGGGCGCGCCGCGCGCCACGCTGTCCAGGAACGGCGCCTGCAGCGAGGACGGCCAGCTGGTCAACCCGAGCAGGCGGATGCCCCGCACCGCCGCGACCAGCCGCGCATCCAGCGCGGCGTGATGGGCGATGTCGGCCGGCACCGGCATCAGCGGCGTCCGTTCCGCTCCGGCGCACGGCGTGCCGGCGGCTTGCCCGGCGTGCGCGTCTGCTGCGCCTTCTGCGCCAGCCGGCTGGCGAGCTTGTCGGCAGCGCCGGCGACTTCATCGCGCAGCTTGAAATAGTTCGCCAGCCGCGCAGGGTCCAGCTCGCCGCGCTCGATCGCCGCGCGCACCGCGCAGCCGGGCTCGGCCTGGTGCGAGCAGTCGCGGAAGCGGCACTGCGTGGCCAGCGCTTCGATGTCGGCGAAGCCGCCATCGGACAGGTCTTCCTCACCGGTGGGCTTGAGTTCGCGCATGCCAGGCGTGTCGATCACGCACGCGCCGGAGGGCAGGGTCATCAGCGCGCGGTACGTCGTGGTGTGGCGCCCCCGCGAATCGGTCTGGCGGACCGCCCCGGTGCGCATGCGCTCCTCGCCGAACAGCGTGTTGGTCAGGGTCGACTTGCCGGCGCCCGAGGAGCCGACCAGCACGACCGTGCGGCCCTCGCCCAGCCAGGGCAGCAGGGCGGCCACGCTGTCGGCATCGCGCGCATTGACCGCGCGCACCGCGACCTGCTGCGCGGCCAGGTCGACCAGGGCCTGGATCGCGGCCTCGACATCGACGCCGGTGTCGGCCTTGGTCAGCACGATCACCGGCTCGGCGCCGCCGCTGCCGACCAGCAGGCGGTAGCGCTCGATGCGGCGCGGATTGAAGTCCGCGTCCAGCCCGCAGACGATGAACACCGTATCGATGTTGGCGGCGATCACCTGCTGCTGGTAATGCTCGCCGGCGGCGCCGCGCTTGACCGAGGTCCGCCGTGGCAGCAGCGCGACGATGCGCTTGCCCTCCATCAGCACCCAGTCACCGACCGCGGCGCGCTCGTGCGCCGGCGCATGGCCCTTGCGGAAGCCTGGCGGGCGCTGCCATTCCGGCGGCGACTCGGCCTTGATCGAGGCCTCCGGGGCATCGGCGACCACATAGCCGGAGCGGTGCTGCTCGATCACCCGCGCCGGCCGCGCCGCCGGATGCGCGGCAAACACGGCCTGCCAGCCAGCGGCCTCGGGGGGCCCGGGCCAGGGCCAGCCGATCACGCGCAGGGAGCGGAAATCCGGAGAGGTTTCGGTCATCGGGGGAATTCTAGGGCTTCCCTGCCGGCGGCGGGCAGCGGCCGCGCCTGCCGGCGGTCCCGGCCGGGCCCGGTCCGACCCGCGCCCGCCCCCTCCGAGGTGCCCGCAGAGCCTTGCGCGGACTGGGATTTCCCGCCCTGCCGCAACGCCGCAATTCCGCTACCATGCGGCTTCAACCCCTTTCCAGCCGCCACGCCCTGACCGCCATGTCCAATCCGCCGCTGAAGCCGCTCGCCATCCGCGAGCGCCTGTCCGAAGTCCGCTACGAGATCCGCGGCGAACTGGCACGGCGAGCCCGGGACCTCGAGGCCCAGGGCAGGAAGCTGATCAAGCTCAACATCGGCAACCCGGGCGCCTTCGGTTTCCGCGCCCCGGAGCACCTGCAGCGCGCGATCGCCGACGACATGGGGCGGACCGATCCGTACACCCACCAGCAGGGCCTGCCGGTGGCGCGCGAGGCGATCGCCGGCCACTACGAGCGCCGCCAGTACCCCGATGCCCACCCGGACCGCGTGTTCATCGGCAACGGCGTCAGCGAGCTGATCGACCTGGCCCTGCGCGCCCTGCTCAACCCGGGCGATGAAGTGCTGCTGCCCTCGCCCGACTACCCGCTGTGGTCGGCCTCGACCATCCTCAACGATGGCCGCCCGGTCTATTACCGCTGCCCGCCGGAGAACGGCTTCCAGCCCGATCCGGTCGAGATCGAGGCACTGGTGTCCTCGCGCACCCGCGCGATCGTGCTGATCAACCCGAACAACCCCAGCGGCGCCAGCTATTCGCGCGAGCTGCTGGAAAAGATCGTCGCCATTGCCCGCCGCCACGACCTGCTGCTGCTGGTCGATGAGATCTACGACCAGATCCTCTATGACGATGCGCAGTTCCAGCCGGTCGCGCCGCTGGCCGGCGACCATCCCTGCGTGACCTTCAGCGGCCTGTCGAAGGTGCATCGCGCCTGCGGCTGGCGCGTGGGCTGGGCGCTGCTGTCCGGCGCCGGCGAGCGCGTCAACGATTTCCGCAACGCGCTCGACCTGCTCGGCGCGCTGCGCCTGTGCGCCAACGTGCCCGGGCAATACGCCATCGTCGCGGCGGTCAACGGCGAGGACACCATCTCCGCACTGACCGCGCCGGGCGGCCGCCTGTACGAATCGCGCCGCGCGGTGATCGAGGCCTGCGAGGCCAGCGAACACCTGTCGCTGGTGGCGCCTGCCGGCGCGCTGTACGCCTTCCCGGGCGTGGTCGGCCACGCCGCGCGCGGTTTCGACGACCACGAGTTCGCGCTGGAACTGATGAACGAGGAAGGCGTGCTGGTGGTGCCGGGCTCGAGCTTCAACGTGCCCTACCGCAACCACTTCCGCGTCACCCTGCTGCCGGAGGCGGCGGTGATGCGCGATGTGTTCGCGCGCATCGACCGCGCCCTGTCGCGCCGTGCCGAAGCGGCGCACAAGGTCGTGCCGCTGAAGCCGCGCAACGTCGCATGAGCGGCGGCGCGGTCCGCTTCCTAGCACTGGGCGATTCCTACACGATCGGCGAGGCCGTCGCCGAAGCCGAGCGCTGGCCGGTGCAGCTGGCCGCGTTGCTGCGCGGCGAAGGCCACCGGCTGGAAGCGCCCGAAATCATCGCCACCACCGGCTGGACCACCGACGAGCTGCAGGCCGGCATCGACGCCATCGCACCGGAAGGGCCGTTCACGCTGGTCAGCCTGGCCATCGGCGTCAACAACCAGTACCGCGGCCGGCCACTGGACGAATACCGCGCGCAGTTCGGCGCGCTGCTTGCCCGGGCCATCGAGTTCGCCGGTGGCGTGCCGGCGCGGGTGATCGTGCTGTCGATCCCGGACTGGGGCCCGACCCCGTATGCGCGACAGCAGAGCCGCGACGCTGGCGTGGTCGGCGCCGAGGTCGAGGCCTTCAATGCCGTCGCCGCGGCCGCCTGCGCGCAGGCCGGCGTGGCCTTCATCGACATCACCGCCGACAGCCGCCGGCAGGCGCTGGATGTGGCGATGCTGGCCGACGACGGGCTGCACCCTTCCGGGCGCATGTACGCGCACTGGGCCGGCCTGGCCCTGCCTGCGGCGCGCGCCGCGCTGGCCAGCTGAAGGCCATGGCGACCGTGACCGACAGCGCCGCCCCGACCGGGATGCCCCGCGATGCCGCCCGCGGCATCGCCCGGGCGTTCCTGCCGGCGCGCCCGTGGGGCAACCGCTACGACTACCACTACGTGCAGGCCAAGCTGCGCACCGACCCGCTCTACCCGCGGGTGATCCAGGAGCTGCGCGGTGGCTGGCCGCTGCTCGACCTGGGATGCGGGCTGGGCCTGCTCGCCCACGCGCTGCGCGCGGACGGCCAGTCGCAGTCGTACCTCGGGCTGGATATCGACACCGCCAAGGTGCGGCGCGCGACCCGGGCAGCGGCGGTCGCCGGCATCACCGATGCCCGCTTCGCGCCCTTCGAGATGGGGCGTGACGAACTTCCACCGCATCTCGGCGCGGTCGCCCTGCTGGATGTGCTGCAGTATCTGTCGGCACCGGCGCAGGACACGCTGCTCGCGGAGGTCATCGCCCGGCTGGCACCGGGCGCGCCACTGGTGATCCGCGTGCCGCTGGCCCGCGAGCATGCCCGCAGCCGTTTCACCCGCGTGGCCGACCGCATCGCCCACGCCATCGGCTGGATGGACCGGGCGCCGCGCGCCTATCCGACCGGCGAGGCGCTGCAGGCCACCCTGGCCGGGCACGGCCTGCAGGTCGAATGCATGCCGCTGCGCGGCCATACCCCGTTCGACAACTGGCTGCTGGTCGCGCGCCGGCCCTGAAGGCGGCCTTCAGTCCGGCAGCGCCGCGCGCAGGCCACGGGCTTCCAGCGCCTGCAGCACCCGCTGCAGGATCTGGCGGTTATGTCCGTGCGCGGCGCCCTCGTGCAGCAGCACGATCGCCCCCGGCTGCAGGTCGGCCTCGATCCGCGCCACCGTGTCGTCCGGGTTGCATTGCACCCCGTCGAAGCCGCGCGCGCTCCAGGCCACGCGGCGCAGGCCGTGCGCGTGCAGCGGTGCGGCGACGAAGGGATTGGTCATGCCCACCACCGAGCGATACCAGCGTGGCGCGCTGCCGGCAATCGCGGTGAGCTCGGCCTGGGCCTGTCCGATCTCGCGTGCCATCGCGCGCGGCCCCAGCGCCCAGAACCACGCCTGCGGATGGGTATTGCTGTGGTTGCCCAGGTCATGCCCGCGGCGCAGGATCTCGCGCACCAGCTGCGGTCGCCGCGCGGCCCGCTCGCCGACCAGGAAGAAGGTGGCCTTGGCGCCGTGGGCATCGAGCAGGTCGAGCATGGCCGGGGTGTCATCGGAGGGACCGTCGTCGATGGTCAGCCACACCGCCGCACCCTCGCCCGGGCGACGCCACAGCACCGGCGCGTACAGCCGCGAGCGCGGCAGGAACACCTGGCCGATGAAGAACCCATGGCTGAGCAGCATCGCCGCCAGGCCGACCGGCCAGCCGAACCCCCACCACAGGGCGATCACCGCCAGCTGCGAGGCAGCCAGCCACCAGGCCCAGCCGTGGCGCGGAGCGGGGCCGCGATACAGTGTTTCCGACGCAGTCATGCCGGCATGATCGCACGCCGGTAGAATGACCGATCCCAATTCCGCCGGCCTGCCCGATGTCCCTCGATCCCGCCCTGCGTTCGCGCATCGAATCGCTGCTCCAGTCCAACCGCGTCGTCCTGTTCATGAAGGGCCAGCCCGGCATGCCGCAGTGCGGCTTCTCGGCCAAGGCGGTCGGCGTGCTCGACGGCCTGGGCGTGGAGTACGCCCACGTCAACGTGCTGGCCGACCAGGAGATCCGCGAAGGCATCAAGGCCTACGGCGACTGGCCGACCATCCCGCAGCTGTACATCGACGGCGAACTGGTCGGCGGCAGCGACATCATCGAGCAGATGGCCAACAACGGCGAGCTGAGCGGCCTGCTCGGCCTGCAGGCGCCGGACCGCACCCCGCCGTCGATCACCATCACCCCGGCCGCGGTGGAGATGCTGCGCGGCGCGCTGGCCGATGCACCGGGCGCCTCGCTGGCGCTGTCGATCAACGCGCAGTTCCAGCCGAACTTCCAGCTGGTGCCGACCGACGCCGGCGCGATCGCCGCCGAGTCCAACGGCCTGCGCGTGCAGTTCGACCTGTCCAGCGCCCGCCGCGCCGATGGCATCACGATCGACTGGGTGGACGACATCCGCGGCCGCGGCCTGGCGATCGACAACCCGAACGCGCCCAAGCCGGTGCAGGAACTGCCGGTGCGCGAAGCCGCCGACCGCGCCACCGCCGGCAGCGTGCTGCTGGTGGACGTGCGGCCGCCGGAAGAGCGCGCCATCGCCTCGGTGAACGTCGCCCACCGGACCTTCGACGGCAACGGCCGCAGCGAGCTGGAAGCCCTGCCCAAGGAGACCGCGATCGCCTTCCTGTGCCACCGCGGTGGCCGCAGCCTGCAGGCGGCCGAGCACTTCCGTGGCCTGGGCTTCAGCCAGGTCTACAACGTCACCGGCGGCATCGATGCCTGGGCCGACGAGGTCGATGGCAGCGTGCCGAAGTACTGATTCGCGGCTCGCCGCTGTTCGCCCGGAAAACGCCGCTTACGCGGTGTTTTTCGTTTCGCCCTGTTACTCCGGTCCCCGTGAAGCGGGACACCCGCTTCGGCGACACCGACCTACCCCGCAAAGCCCCCCTCATCCAGAAAACGCTGCTCCTCCGCCGTCGTATCCCGGCCGAGCACCGCGTTGCGATGCGGGAAGCGGCCGAAGCGCGTGATGATGTCCTGGTGCAGCGGCGCCCACCTGTCCGCGTCCGGCTCCGGCAGGCCCTGGTGCAGCTCCACCGAGCGCGCCTGGTCCGCCGGGTCCTCGCTGTGCTCGAACGGCAGGTAGAAGAACATCCGCAGCGACGGCGCCACGTCGAAGTCGAAGCCGGCGTCGACCGCACGGCGCGCGTAGTGCAGCGCCAGTCCATCGGTCGCGTAGGAGTGCGCGCTGCCGCGGAAACAGTTGCGCGGGAACTGGTCCAGCAGGATCACCAGCGCCAGCGCGCCGTCGGCGCTGGAGAGCCAGTCCTCGCGCTCGCGGCGGGCCGCGGCGTAATGCAGGTCGAGGCAATGCTGGCGGAAGTTGGCGTCGAAGGATTCATTGCGGTTGAACCAGCGCTCCGGCCCGGCCGACTCCCAGAACTCCAGCACCTGGTCGATCTCTCGGACGGTTTGCGATCGGGTCATGGTCGGTCCCCGGGGGAAGGAAGCCACAGCATGCCCTGCCCGGCGTGAGCGCGCAGCACACGCCGGCCATGGCTTCCGGGAGTGGCAATGCGCGTCCGGCTGCACTAGCGTGGGCTGGCAACCAACGTCTTCCCGGGGAAACACCAATGCGTCAGATCCTGCTGTCCGGCCTGGCCGGCGTGCTGCTGTGCGGCCCGGCCGCCGCCGCGCCGCGCTTCGTCGATGATCCGTATCCCAGTACCTACCGGCCCGTCGCCTCGGCGCCGGTGCTGATCGAGCACGCCACCGTGCTGACCGGGACCGGGCAGCGCCTGGAGGACGCCGACGTCCTGCTCGCCGACGGCAAGGTGCAGGCGGTGGGAACGGGCCTGGCCGCGCCGGCCAACGCCACCCGCATCGACGCCCGCGGCAAGTGGGTGACCCCGGGCATCATCGACATCCACTCGCACCTGGGCGTGTATCCCAGCCCCGGCGTGAAGGCGCACGCCGACGGCAACGAGATGACCGCGCCGGTGACCCCCAATGTCTGGGCCGAGCACTCGATCTGGCCGCAGGATCCCGGCTTCCTCACCGCGCTGGCGGGCGGCATCACCTCGCTGCAGGTGCTGCCCGGCTCGGCCAACCTGATCGGCGGCCGCGGCGTCACGCTGAAGAACGTGCCGTCCACCACCTACCAGGCGATGAAGTTCCCCGGCGCGCCCTGGGGCCTGAAGATGGCCTGTGGCGAGAACCCCAAGCGCGTCTATGGCGAGAAGGGCGGCCCGGCCACGCGCATGGGCAACGTCGCCGGCTACCGCGCCGCTTTCATCGACGCGGCCGAATACCTGCGCAAGAACGCACCGAAGCAATCCACCACGGAGAAGAAGCACTGGTGGAGCAAGGCCGGCGACGAGGACAGCGGCGGCGACAGCGGCGGCAAGCGCGACCTCAAGCTCGACACCCTGGCCGGCGCCATCAACGGCGACATCCGCGTGCACATCCACTGCTACCGCGCCGACGAGATGGCGACGATGATCGACCTGTCGAAGGAATTCGGCTTCCACGTCGCCGCCTTCCACCATGCCGTGGAGGCCTACAAGATCGGCGACCGCCTGGCCACCGAGAACATCTGCGCCGGCATGTGGGCCGACTGGTGGGGCTTCAAGATGGAAGCCTTCGACGGCATCCAGGAGAACATCGCGCTGGTCGACCGGGTGCCGAAGAGCTGCGCGATCGTGCACTCGGACTCGGAGGAAGGCATCCAGCGCCTCAACCAGGAGGCGGCCAAGGCGATCGCCAGCGCAAGGCGCGCCGGCATCGACATCCCGCCCGAGCACGCCATCACCTGGCTGACCGCCAACGCGGCCAAGGCGCTGGGCATCGAACGCCAGACCGGCACGCTGGAGGCCGGCAAGATGGGCGACGTGGTGGTGTGGAACGGCAGCCCCTTCAGCTCCTACGCGCTGGCCGAGCAGGTCTACATCGATGGCGCGGAAATCTATGACCGCCATGCGCAACGCCTGCAACCAGTATCGGACTTCATGCTGGGCCAGGAGGTGACGCCATGAACCGCGCCTTCCGCCATGCCGCCGTGATCGCCGCCCTCGCGCTCGCGACCACCGCACCGCTGGCCGCCCAGGACCTGCTGGTCCGCGACGCCACCGTGCATACCGCCACCGCCCAGGGCACGCTGCAGCACGCCGACGTGCTGGTCCGCGGCGGGGTGATCCGCGCCATCGGCCCCGGCCTGGCCGCGCCCGCCGGCGTGAGCGTGGTCGAGGCCGCCGGCCGCCCGCTGACGCCGGCGATGTTCGGCGGCATCACCGAAATCGGCATCGAGGAGGTCTCCGGCGAGGACGATACCGTCGACAGCGGCCTGAAGCTGCGCGAGCAGCCGATGCGCCCGGAATTCGACGTCACCCTCGCCTACAACCCGGACTCGGTGCTGGTGCCGGTGGCCCGCGTCGAAGGCATCGGCTTCACCGCGCTGGGCGCGACCACCAGCGGCGCCTTCATTGCCGGCCAGGGCGGCGTGGTGCGGCTGGATGGCGGTCCCGATCCGATCGGCCCGCGCGCGCTTTTCATCCGCATCGGCGCCGCTGCCAACGACCTCACCGGCAACTCGCGCGCCGCGCAATGGATGCTGCTCGACCAGCTCGTCGACGAAGCCCGCAACCGCGTACCGGCGAGCTCGCCGCACGCGCTGCTGACCCCGGCCGGCCGTGCCGTGCTCGCCCGCTACCTGTCCGGCAACGGCCGCGTCGTGGTGCAGGTCGAACGTGCCGCCGACATCCGCCAGCTGCTGCGCTGGGCCGCGCGTGAACACGTGCGCATCGCCATCGCCGGCGGCAGCGAGGCCTGGAAGGTCGCGCCGCTGCTGGCGCAGGCGAACGTCCCGGTACTGGTGGATGCGCTGGCCGACCTGCCGGCCAACTTCGACCAGGTCGGCGCCACCCTGGAGAACGCCGCACGCCTGCACGCCGCCGGCGTGGCGGTGAGCTTCGCGCAGTCCAACGATGCCTCGCACAACGCCCGCAAGCTGCGCCAGCTGGCCGGCAATGCGGTTGCCCACGGCCTGCCATGGGAAGCCGGCCTGGAAGGCATGACGCGGGTGCCGGCGGAGATCTTCGGCGTGGCCGACCGCATCGGCAGCATCGCGATTGGCCGCCAGGCCGACCTGGTGCTGTGGGACGGCGATCCGCTCGATGTCGGCCACTACGCCGAGCAGCTGTGGCTGGGCGGGCGCGCGGTCCCGATGCGTTCACGCCAGACCGAACTGCGCGACCGCTACATGGCCACGCCGAACGGCCTGCCGCGCGCTTACAGCCACTGAGCCCTCCCACCGACCACGGCCCGCCATGCGACTGACTGCTTATTCCCTGCTCACCTGCCTGCTGCTGGCCGCGACGCCGTCGGCGCACGCCCAGACGGCCCCGGCGGACGCGCCGGCGCCCCCCCCGGCCGATGCGGCCGCGTTGCGCCGCGCCGAAGCGGTCGGCCAGCGCCTGTTCCGCCTCGACCGCGCGGCCTGGGTTGCCAGCGACACCCTCATGGCCGCCGCACGCGGCCAGGTCGATCCCCGCGTGCAGGGCTGGATCACCGACGAACGCGAGGACGGCATCGACGTGATCTATGTCGATACGACCCCGGCGGCGCTGTATCGCGTCAGCGTCGATGCGCAGGGCCAGCCCACTGGACTTGAGACCCGGCCCGCCCCGCTCACGCCGGCGCAGGCCGCGGCGGCCCGGGCGGTCGCCACCGCGCAGGCCACCGCGCCCAGCGCCTGCACGGGCTACTACAACCCCGTGGTCATCCCCGGCGAGGATGCGGCCAGCTGGATCGTCTACCTGCTGCCCGGCTCCACCGCCGAAACCGTGGTGCCGCTCGGCGGCGCCTGGCGCATCACCGTGCGCGATGGCCAGCCCGGCGCGCAGCGCGCCTTCACCAACAGCTGCATCACCCTGGACAACCGGCGCCAGGACGGCGCCTTCGTGGTCAGCCACCTGCTGGACCCGACCCCGACCGAGATCCACGTGTTCTGGTCGCTATGGGCCGACAAGCCGATGTTCGTGACCACCTCGCGCGGTACCTGGGCGATCCGCGACGGCCAGATCGTCGAAGTGCCGCCGTCGCCGACCACGACCCCGACGGCCCTGGACGGGACGGCTACCATGACCCACTCGCCCTGACCCGAGCCACCCCGATGCCCGCCCCGCACTGGTACTTCGATTTCGTCTCGCCGTTCTCCTACCTGCACTGGCAGAAGCTGCGACGGCTGCCGCAGGCGCGCGACATCGTGCCGGTGCCGATCCTGTTCGGCGCGGTGCTCGACAAGCTCGACATCCGCGGCCCCGCCGAGATCGACGGCAAGCGGCTTTTCACCTACCGCAAGGTGCAGTGGCAGGCCGAGCATGAAGGCGTGCCGCTGCGCTTCCCGCCGACCCATCCGTTCAATCCGCTCCCCGCCCTGCGCCTGTGCATCGCCGCCGGCACCACGGTGCATGCGATCGATGCGATCTTCGACTGGCTGTGGCGCGACGGCCTGGCCGGCGACACCCCCGAATCCCTGGCCCCGCTGGCCCATGCGCTGGGGTTGGAGGTGATGTCGGCCCTGTCCGACCCTTCGGTCAAGGCCGCCCTGCGGGCCAACACCGAGCAGGCATTGGCCGCCGGCGTGTTCGGCGTGCCGACCCTGGAAATCAACGGCGAGCTGTTCTGGGGCAACGATGCCCACGGCCTGATGGAGACCGTGCTTGCCGACCCGGACTGGCTGCGCCGGGGCGAAGCCGGGCGCCTGCCGGACCTGCCGGTCGGGATCCGGCGCGGCAGCTGAGCCTGCGTCGGGAATCTCCCGGCTCGCCTCGCCCCCCGGTTTTGCGATAGCTTTCACATTCCAGTAGCCACACACGCAACAGCCGGAGGGGGCAATGCGTATCGGTATCGTGGTGGATTCCGCCTGTGATCTGCCTGTCGACTACATTGAAAAGCACAACATCGTGCTGCTGCCGATCAGCGTCAGGATCGGCGAGGCGGTGCTGGCCGACCATCGGGACGAGGAAGCCACGTTGAGCTTCCTGCAGGCCCACGTGGCCGAGCGCGGCCATGAGGCCGAGACGACCCCGTTCTCGGTCAACCAGATCCGCGACCTGTTCCTGGACCGGCTGGTCATCGACTACGACCACGTGTTCTGCCTGACCATCTCCAAGATGCGCAGCCAGATCCACGAGAACGCGATGCAGGCCAGCTTCGCCATCCTCAACGACTACAAGCCGGTGCGGCAGGCGGCCGGGCACAACTCGCCGTTCGCGCTGCGGGTGATCGACACCCTCAACCTGTTCGCCGGCCAGGGCATCACCGCGGTCGAGGCGGTGCGCATGCGCGAGGAAGGCGCCAACGTCGCCCAGATCCGCGCCCGCATCGAGCAGCTGGCCGACAATACCTACGGCTACATGATCCCGCGCGACCTGTACTACCTGCGCGCCCGCGCGCGCGCCAAGGGCGACCGCAGCGTCGGCCTGATCAGCGCCGCGCTCGGCAGCGCGCTGGACATCAAGCCGGTGCTGCGCGCCTTCCGCGGCAACACCGAGCCGGTGGCCAAGCTCAAGGGCTTCGAGCCCTCGGTGCAGAAGCTGTTCGAGTTCACCGCGCGCAAGGTCCGCGAGGGCCTGATGACGCCGACGGTCTGCGTCGGCTACGGCGGCGAGCTGGCCGAGCTGCGCGGCCTGCCCGGCTACGCGGCGCTGAAGGAAGCCTGCGCGGAGAAGAACGTGGAGATGTTCGAAAGCGTGATGAGCCTGACCGGCATGGTGAACGTCGGCAAGGGCGCGGTCGCGGTCGGATTCGCCGCCGAGCCGCACACGTTCAGCGCCTGATGCCGATCCGTCACGCCGCCCACGCGGGCGGCGGCGGTACGCTTGGGCTCCCAACGAGGAAACCCGCATGTCCGTGAGTTATTCGATCAGCCTTCCCGATCCCGCCCAGGCCCGCGGCAGCGAACCGAGCGTGAGCTTCAGCGCGCACGGCGCCGACGCGTTCGCCGAGCAGCTGCGCGATGCCCTGGCCGATCCGGCCTGGTTCCAGCGCTGGCTGGCGCTGCAGCCGGATCCGGACGAGGTCGACCCGAGCATGGGCATCACCGACCCGGCCGCCAGCGTCACCGGCCAGCAGGCCGACCTGCGCATCAACCTGGTCGCCACCACCTCGATCCCCGGCGACATCCTCAAGCACCGCATGCACGTGCTGGCCGGCAAGCACTGGGAACTGCGCAACGTCCGTTGAGGTACCCGACGGGAACTGCCTGCTTCGATGCAGGCGCTGCATGGCGCGCGATCAGCCCGCCTGCAGCGCCTTCGCGTGCCACGCCACGTGCTCGCCGATGAAGCTGGCGATGAAGTAGTAGCTGTGGTCGTAACCGGGCTGCATCCGCAGCGTCAGCGGATGCCCGGCCGCTTCGGCGGCGGCCTGCAGCAGCTGCGGACGCAGCTGGACCTCGAGGAACTCGTCCGCACTGCCCTGGTCCACCAGCAGCGGCGTGCGTGCATGGCCCTGGGCAACCAGCGCGGTGGCGTCATACGCCTGCCAGGTTTCGCGGTCCTCGCCCAGGTAGGCGGCCAATGCCTTCTCGCCCCACGGCACCTGCGAGGGCGCCACGATCGGCGAGAACGCCGAGATGCTGCGATAGCGCGACGGATTGCGCAGGCCGATCACCAGCGCTCCATGCCCGCCCATCGAGTGCCCGCTGATGCCGCACGCGTCGCTGGCCGGGAAGTGCGCCTGGACCAGTGCCGGCAGCTCGTCGACGAGGTAGTCGTACATCCGGTAATGCGCGGCCCAGGGCGACTGCGTGGCGTTGACGTAGAAGCCGGCGCCCTTGCCGAGGTCGTAGCCATCCGCATCGGCGACATCGTCACCGCGCGGGCTGGTATCCGGCGCGACCAGGATCAGCCCGTGCTCGGCGGCATACCGCTGCGCACCGGCCTTGGTGATGAAGTTCTGCTCGGTGCAGGTCAGGCCCGACAGCCAGTACAGCACCGGCAGCTTCGCGCCGGCCTGCGCCTGCGGCGGCAGGTAGACCGCGAACTTCATCCCGCAGCCCAGCGTGGCCGAGGCGTGCTGCCACACCTCCTGCTGCCCGCCGAAACAGGCGTGTTGTTCGATGCGTTGCATGGCCGGCCTCAGTAATGCACGACCGAGCGGATCGACTTGCCTTCGTGCATCAGGTCGAAGGCCTCGTTGATCTCGTCCAGCGGCATCGTGTGGGTCACGAACGGGGCAAGTTCGATCTCGCCCTTCATCGCATCCTCGACCATGCCCGGCAGCTGCGAACGGCCCTTCACGCCACCGAAGGCGGTGCCCTTCCAGGTGCGGCCGGTGACCAGCTGGAACGGGCGGGTGGAGATTTCCTGGCCGGCGCCGGCCACGCCGATCACCACCGACTGGCCCCAGCCGCGGTGCGCGCATTCCAGCGCAGCGCGCATCACGTTGACGTTGCCGATGCACTCGAACGTGTGGTCCACGCCCCAGCCGGTCATCTCGACCACGACCTGCTGGATCGGCTTGTCGTGGTCCTTCGGGTTGATGCAGTCGGTGGCGCCGAACTGTTTGGCCAGCTCGAACTTCGACGGATTGGTATCGATGGCGAAGATGCGCCCGGCCTTGGCCTGGCGCGCGCCCTGGATCACCGCCAGGCCAATGCCGCCGAGGCCGAACACCGCGACCGAATCACCCTCTGCCACCTTCGCCGTGTTGTGCACGGCGCCAATCCCGGTGGTGACGCCGCAACCGAGCAGGCACACATGCTCGGGGTTGGCGTCGGGGTTGATCTTCGCCAGCGAGACCTCGGCCACCACCGTGTACTCGCTGAAGGTCGAGCAGCCCATGTAGTGGTACAGCGGCTCACCGTTGTAGGAGAAGCGGCTGGTGCCATCAGGCATCACGCCCTTGCCCTGGGTGGCGCGCACGGCCACGCACAGGTTGGTCTTGCCCGACTTGCAGAACAGGCACTCGCCGCATTCGGCGGTGTACAGCGGAATCACGTGGTCGCCCGGCTTCACGCTGGTCACGCCCTCGCCCACCTCGACCACCACGCCGGCGCCCTCATGGCCGAGCACGACCGGGAACAGGCCTTCCGGATCGTCCCCCGACAGCGTGAACGCATCGGTATGGCAGACGCCGGTATGGGTGATCCTGACCAGTACTTCGCCGGCCTTGGGCGGGGCGACATCGATCTCGACGATCTGCAGCGGCTGGCCGGGGCCGAACGCGACGGCGGCACGGGATTTCATGGGAGTCTCCTGTGGGGATGCGGGGGATGGAGGATGCCGGCGCGAGGCGACCGGCCTATTTCAGGTAGGAACGGACCAGGCCGAGCAGCTCCTGCACGCGCTCGGAGCGCTGCGCATCGGAAGCGGCCGGCTGGCTGAAGTCTTCGCGGATATGCGCTTCCAGCACTTCGGACATCAGCCCGTTGACCGCCCCGCGCAACGCGGCGATCTGCTGCAGCACCGGCCCGCAGTCGGCCCCGGCCTCGAGCGCGCGCTCCAGCCCGTCGCACTGGCCGCGAATGCGGCGTACGCGGGTGAGGACGCGCTTCTTTTCCTCGGGGGAATGGGGCATGGATCCGGGGGCTGGGTTGATACTGGGGGGTAGTATATGGATGGTGGAGCGGTTGGCAAGCTGACCTGCCCCCTTTGTTCGGATAGGCAAAGTGAATCGCCTCATGGCCGACACTCAGTCCAATGCTCCGACCACCCGGCTTGTTGGCCATACAACACTTGCATAAGCTGATGCCAAATCACGGGGTCGCATGAAACTCGTCCTGCTCTGGCTGGCACTCCTCCCGTTCGCCGCGACGGCATCAGCGGGGGATTCTCGATCAGCTCGCGTTCCAACTGATTTGATCCTGGCTGAAACGCTCGGGACGCACCGTGTGCTGGTTTTTCAGGTGTGCTCACCCGAGCACTGTTGGAATGACTTCTTTATCCAGGAGTTGGATCAGGAAAAGGTGGTCTGTTCCGCGCCGATCACAGAGTTCAACTCCAGCGCTGACGTCATCGTCGAATTCGTACGCCGCCGTCCTGCCGGGACGCTGTCCGATCTGGGTTTGGAGCTGCAGTCGTCGCACGGCGCGTTCGCGCCATATACGGCCACGCTTTCATTGAAGTCCGGCTGCAAGTACCAGCTGCACCCGGCAGCTCCAGCCGCAAGCTGAAGTATGTTGGCTTCTGGAAGGTAGAGAACAATGAGGCCGGTTCGAACCGGGGCAACGCGCTTCCCAAGTCGATGGCAAGAAGGCGGGAAAGCGGTACCTAGCCAGCGACTTGATGTCTCAGAATTGATGGGACGTCCGCTTCTAGCCGTTAGGGATCATTGGCGCAGGCATGACGCCCTGCCTTCAGCCTCCCCCCAGGCAGGGCACCGAAGCTGCCGCCGCGGGCGGGGCGCGGCCGGCCCGCGCCCTACACCCGCCGCATCATCAACACCGCCGTGCCCGGGCACAGCCCGAGGAACTGCGGCGAATCGGCGATGAACGCCGGCGCGGTGTCGCGGGCGATGCGCTGGTAGCCGAGCCGCTCGAAGAACGCGGCGGCGGTCGTGGTCAGCAGGAAGATCGTCGCGGCGCCGCTGTCGCGGGCATGCGACTCGGCAGCGGCGACGAGTTCGCGCCCCGCCCCGCCGCCTCGTGCCGAGGGCCGCACCGCCAGCGAGCGCAGCAGCGCGACGTCGCCACTGAGTTCGTAACCGACGCAGCCGCGCAGATCGTCATCGGCCACCGCAGCCAGCAAGGTCACCGGCCTGCCGGCGCGCAGGTCTGCTGCGGGCAGGCCGCTGGCCTCCAGCAAGGCCAGCACCCCGGCAGACAACCCGGTCGCGATCACCTTCATGCGGCAGCACTTCCCGTTCCGCGACTCGTGGCTTCATACCAGCCCCGGCTGCGGTTGACCATCCGCACGACGGTCAGCATCACCGGCACTTCGATCAGCACGCCTACCACGGTCGCCAGCGCGGCACCGGAGTGGATGCCGAACACGCTCACGGCCGTGGCCACCGCCAGCTCGAAGAAATTGCTGGCGCCGATCAGCGCCGACGGCCCGGCCACCGAATGCGCCACCCCGAAGCGGCGGTTCAACAGATACGCCAGCCCGGCGTTGAAGTAGACCTGCACGAGGATCGGTACCGCGAGAATCGCGATGACCAGCGGCTGGGCAAGGATCTGCTGGCCCTGGAAGCCGAACAGCAGGACCAGCGTGGCCAGCAGCGCGCCCATCGAGACCGGCGAGAACCGGCGCAGCGCCAATTCCAGTCGCTCCGTGCCGCCGGACTTCAGCAGCCAGCGCCGGCCCAGTACCGCGATGACCACCGGCACCAGGATATACAGCGCCACCGACAGGCCCAGCGTCCCCCACGGAATGGTGATCGACGACAACCCGAGCAGCAGCGCCACCAGCGGGGCAAACGCCGCCACCATGAGCGCATCGTTCAAGGCCACTTGGCTCAGCGTGAAGTTCGCATCGCCCCGGCACAGGTGGCTCCAGACGAAGACCATCGCCGTGCACGGTGCGGCCGCCAAGAGGATCAGGCCGGCCATGTAGGAGTCGATCTGGTCGGCCGGCAGCCACTGCGGGAACACCTGCTTGAGGAACAGCCAGCCCAGGAACGCCATCGAGAACGGCTTCACCGCCCAGTTCACGAACAGGGTCACGCCGATGCCGCGCCAGTGCCTGCCAACCTGCGACATCGCGCTGAAGTCGACCTTGAGCAGCATCGGGATGATCATCGCCCAGATCAGCACGGCGATCGGCAGGTTCACGCTGGCCACTTCCCAGCTGCCGAGGATGCGGAAGGCCTGCGGCATCAGCTGCCCGGCGGCGGTGCCGGCGACGATGCACAGCGCGACCCACAGGCTGAGGTGGCGCTCGAAGCGCCCCATGCGGGGTGCCGGGTCAGGCATCGACGTGTTCCTCAGGCTGCACGAAGCCGATCGCATCGAGGGCGGCCTTCAGCGTCGCGCGGTCTTCCCAGCGCTCCGGCGCCAAGGCCAGGAACGCCAGCAGGCGCGCCTTGACGATGCGATGCGCCTCCTTGAACGCTGCCCGTCTGGCAGCCTCGCTGCCCTCGACGGCGGCCGGATCGGGCAGGCCCCAATGGGTGCGGATGAAGTCGCCGAAGACGACCGGGCAGCTTTCCGCGGCGGCCGAATCGCAGACCGTCACGATCAGGTCCATCGGCGCGCTGCCGGGAGCGGAGAATTCGTCCCAGGATTTGCTGCGCAGCCCGGCCGTCGGAATGCCCTCGGCCGCGAGCTGCGCGATGGCATACGGATTCACCTGCCCGGTCGGCTGGCTGCCGGCACTGAACACCTCGTAGCGGTTTCCCGCCCAGGCGCGCAGCGTCGCCTCGGCAAGCACGCTGCGGGCGGAGTTGCCCGTGCACAGGAACAGGACGCGGCGCCTCATGCTGTCTCCGGGTCAGCAGTCGCAGCGCCCATCACCCGGCGGCAGGCAAACCTCGGGCGATCCGGCGCAGCAGTTGTGGGTGAGGTAGGCGACCAGGCCGTTCATCGCATCGAAGTTCGCCCGGTAGCAGACATTGCGGCCGCGGCTCTCGCTCTCGGCCAGGCCGGCGTTGACCAGCTCCTTCAGGTGGAAGGACAGCGTCGCGCCGGGGACCTCCAGCCCTTCGGCGATCTCGCCGGCCATGCGCCCCGCCGGCCCGGCCTCGACCAGCATCCGGAATGCCGCCAGGCGGGTGGCATGCCCCAGGGCGGTCAGCGCGCTGATTGCCTGTTTCGTTTCCATAGTTCTAGAATAATCGAATGAACAGTCCCGCACAAGACGCGCTCGAAGCGCTCCCCCATCTTTCGACCCCCCATCTGCCCGCCGACGCCGGCGGCCTGGCGCAGGACGCCCATGCCCCGCGCATCCTGCTGCTGTACGGCTCGCTGCGGACGGAGTCCTACAGCCGCAAGCTCGCCCTGGAGGCCGAGCGGATCCTGCGCCACCTGGGCGCGGAGACCCGCGTCTTCGACCCGCACGAGCTGCCCATGCTCGACAGCGTCGGCAAGGACCACCCCAAGGTCTGCGAGCTGCGCGAGCTGTGCCAGTGGTCCGAGGGCCAGGTGTGGGTGTCCCCGGAGCGGCACGGCACGGTCACCGGCGTGTTCAAGAACCAGATCGACTGGCTGCCGCTGGAGGAAGGCAGCGTGCGCCCGACCCAGGGCAAGACGCTGGCGGTGATGCAGGTATCCGGCGGCTCGCAGTCCTTCAACGTGGTCAACACGCTGCGCGTGCTCGGGCGCTGGATGCGCATGGTCACGATCCCGAACCAGTCCTCGGTGCCGAAGGCCTGGCAGGAGTTCGACGAGCAGGGCCGGATGAAGCCGTCCAGTTACTACGACCGCGTCGTCGACGTCATGGAGGAACTGGTGAAGTTCACCCTGCTGGTGCGCGATCGCAGCGACTTCCTGGTCGACCGCTACAGCGAGCGCAAGGGAGCGCATGAAGCCGCCGCGCTGGCGCGGGCCGCGGCGGTGGTCGAGGCGCAGGCAGCCCCGGCAAAGGCCGGGAGCGGTTGCGGGTGCTGCAAGGCGACCGGCGCCTGATGCAGGGGCCGCGCCTCAGGTTGCCGCGGGCGCACGGACCCTGCCTCTGCTCGGAGGCATCGTCAGTTCCTCTTGGCACCCAAAGGCACAGGCCTTGGCTAGGGATCGGAACCACCTCTGCCTATCCGGACAGGAATGTTCGGCCAGGCATCGCTTACCTTCGGCCCAAACCATGCCAACTTGCCGGTAGCAGCTTTGGCTCACGCCCGGATACGTCAGGGAGCCGCCCGTCTGGCCACCCAAACGTTGGGACGCTACGCATTGCCGCTATTCGCGTGTGGCCGGCTCGAACGGCCCGATGGCCCCTTGGCTATCCCCGCCGTCCTTCCAACGCCCTGGGTTCGACCCAGGCTCAATGCCACACGTATCCGCAAGCTGATTGCACCCAGTCGGCCGTAGAGGGCACGTGTCCGCTTCTGGCCAGGAGCGGCTGTTCGGCTACCTGGGCGCCCGAACGATGCTAAGGTCCGCTTCCGATCCATAGCGGACATCGACCAGGACCGTCCAACCCGACCCGCTGGGTCCGGTTATGCCCCTTACTCAACATGCGCCGCAAAGTCATCCAGCATTTCGCAAACATGCTCCCCCAGAGATTCCAGGATCTTCCCGATGGGTTTGATCTTGCGATCCTGGCAAGAGAGAAGCGCGGCGTCGTGGAGTTCGACTTCCTGCAAGGAACCGCGTCGATCGATGGCGTTTCACAACCGCAGATGCGTACCACCGCCAGCTTCCGCGCATGGCTCATGAAGGAGGCAGAGGCTCACGACATTCCGATGGAGGCGCTGGTGCACGCTTCCATGAGCGTCGCGTTCGAGGTGACAGGGGGCCAGGTCAAGGAGTCGTTTGGCCACGTGCTTCATAGCGCGACTTTCAGCTTTGAGTGTGCCAGTGACCTGCGTACTGATGAGAAGTCATATGCCTGCCGCACATCTGGATCCAAGGCATGGAGTTACGGGCATTACTGGGAGCAGCTATCTGGCGCTGGGCAAGGGGACTCCACCGTGGAGACCGAGCGCAGCTGTGGTTGCTGCAAGGCCGCCGAAGACGAGGCCTGAGCTCGCCTACGCCCTCATTGCCTACCCGCCGTCGGGGCAATTGCCGAGGCCGGTAGTGCAGTTTCCACATATGCGGACTTGAAACCTGAAGCTAGCCTTCTCTCCGGAGTCTCAAAAGCTCTTACAGACCGATTTCACCTTGCGACAAGGCCAACCCATGCGAAAGCATGGGTGTTTACTACTGGCTGCGTCGGGAGGGGGCGAATACAAAACCCGCCAGGGAAATAAGCCCGCCGAGTTCGGTCTGTTCGGCTTTTGAGCCTCCCGACACCCTCGCCCCACGCGAGGGCCTTTACCCAAGGACCGGAGCCCTCATGAACACCTCTAACCTGCCTCCTTCCCCGCCGCGCAGCGGCTACTTCCTGCCCGAGCACGCCCGCTACCAGCTTGTCGGCGTGCTCGAACACCTCGAACTGCTCGCGCAGATCGTCGCCCCGCGCAATGCCGACGACGAGCGTGATGCCTGGCTGCAATGCCGACCCGACCAGCTGGCCTGGTGGTTCTCGCAACTGGCCAAACAGATCGCGCCGGTGCTCGCGGATCTGGAAGGGCCGGGCCCGATCACCGTCGGGCCGATGCCGCCGTTCCTGCACTGATCACAGGTCCAGGTTGCCAGTGGCACCCGAAGCACCAGTGATCACATAACAGCGCGGGCTGCTCAACAGGACATCTCCATCCGATGCGTCCTGCCCGGCTCATGGGTACCGCCGCGGCATCCACCTACACCCTCATGCCAAGCCAGATCACCGCTTCGGTCGCCGCCGAAACGGTTGGCTCAAGCATCCGGTAGACGAAGCTCTCCTGGCTGACATGCGTAGCGGCCTGGTCGTGGTGGGCACGCTCGTCCTCCACGATGGCCGAGATCGCCAGGACGGCGGGAGCGTCCCTGCCTTCGAGCTGGACAAGCTGGTCTTCGAGGTGGCGAAGCACCACGCTTTCGACCGCGACGGTGGTCGCCGCGATGGCCGAGCGCCCGAGCAGGCCGGTCAGCACGCCGAGCGCAAGCCCACCGAGGCCGCACAGCCAGTAGCTCCTGCAGCGGGATACGCCCCTGCTCGACAGTTCGGCCGCGAAGATCGCGCGGTGCCTGCGTTCATGCGAACGGAACTCGACCAGTTCGGGAACCAGGTCCCTGGCAAACAGCCTCGCCATCGCCAGCTGGCCCGTATAGATCGAGATCGCACCGAACTCGCCGGCATGGTCGACCTTGAGCATCCGGCTTCCCGGATCGTTTCCCTTCACGGATGTTCCTTCATCTGGCGGCGTCCGCGCCGGAGCGCAGTCGGCCAATCCCTAGCCCTTCTTGAACACGCTCTTCCTGCCGATGACGCTGGCCTTGCGCGCGGTAGGCCTGGCCAGGCCGGGGATCAAAAAGTCGGCCACGCTGTGCCCGCGCCGGGTCTTCTCGGCCAGCCAGCGCGGGACGCGCCCGCGGCCGGACCAGGTGTTGCGCCGGTTGTCGGGATCGCGGTACTTCGGCGCGACCCTGGCCGCCTTGCGGGCTGAGGAGCGGCGGGGTTTGGCGGGGCTGCGATCTTCCGCCGCACCAAACAGCTCATCCGGGGTGTAGCCGGCGGCCTTCGCACGCGCGACGAGTTCCCGGCGCACCACCGCGATGGGGCGGCGCTGCGAGATCAGCTGCTTGCGGCGCTCCGCCGCGGTGATCAGCGCCTGCAGTTCCCGCGGTCCCAGCCTGTCGATGTCGATGCTCATGCCCTGCAGGTTCCCGGCCCTCCCCCGGGCTGTCAAGCGAAGAGACGAAGCGGCCAGGCGCTACGGCCGCCAGTCCACGTCGAAATCGGCCAGGTAGGCATCCACCGCCGCCCCGATGGTCGGATACGGTTCGCCGAAGTGGTTCATCAGCTCGAAGCGCCTGAGCTTGTCCTTGACCGGATCCTTCATCTCGGCGAAGCGCAGCTCGATGCCCCTGCCCCGGAGGTCGCGCTCCAGCCCCGCCAGCATGTCGGCGGAGGTCACGTCGATGCTGGTGACCGGTTCGGCGGCGACGACGATCCGCCGCACCGGCGTCGGCGATTGCTCCACGGCTTCGAGCACGCGCTGGTGGAACAACTCCGCATTGGCGAAGAACAGCGGCGCGTCCCAGCGGAACAGGACCAGCCCCGGGACCTGGCGTGCATCCGGATGGCGGGCGATGTCGTGGTAGCCGCGGATGCCATCGACCTTGCCCATCACGGCATGGTGCGGACGCCAGCCGTCCCAGAGGAATTCCAGCACCGCGATGCCGACGGCGATCCCGATGCCGGGAATCACGCCGAATACCGCCACGCCGGCGAAGCAGGCCATCGACAGCCAGAATTCCCATTGCTGGATCCGGTAGATGCGCTTGAGATCGGTGAACTCGAACAGGCTGATGGCCGCGGCGATCACCACCGCGGCCAGCGCGCTGCTGGGCAGGTGCTGCAGCAGGTTCGGCGCGAACACGACGAGCAGCGCCACGGCCAACGCACCGACGACGCCGGTCAGCTGGGTCCTGGCGCCGGCGACCTCGGCGACCGGCGTACGCGAGGAGCTGCTGCTGATCGGAAAGCCCTGGAACAGGCCGGCGGCGAGGTTGGCCACGCCCAGGCCCACCATCTCCTGGTTCGGATCGACGGGGACACCGGTCCGGGCGGCATAGGTGCGCGACAGCACGCTGGTATCGGCGAACGCCACCATGGCCACGGCGCAACCGCCGACCACGATCTGTCCCAGGCTGGCCATGTCGAGCAGCGGGAACACGAATGACGGCAGCCCCTGCGGCAAGGGGCCGAGCACCTGCACGCCGGCGCGCTCGTCCAGCGCCAATGCGCCAACGACCACGGTGGCCGCGACCACGGCGATCAGCAGTCCGGGGATGCGCTGCCATCGCTTGAGCAGCAGGATGATCGCCAGCGTGCCGGCACCGACGACGAGGGCGGTCGGGTTGATTCTGCCTTCCAGCACGCCGCGGGCGATGCGCGCGATATCACGCAACGGACCGGCGTCTTCGATCTTGAAACCGAGCAGCTTGGGCAGCTGGCTGATCAACACGGTCAAGGCGATGCCGTTCATGTAGCCGTAGCGGATCGGCTTGGACAGCAGTTCGGTGACGAACCCCAGCCGCAGCAGGCCGATCAGGATGCATACGATTCCCGCCACCACCGCCATCATGCTGGCCACCAGCACGGCCTTGGCGGGATCGCGACCGGCCAGGGGCAGTACCACCGCCAGGATCACCGCGGCGAGCGAGGAGTCCGGGCCGAGCACGAGGATGCGGCTGGGACCGAACAGGGCATAGGCCAGCAGCGGAACGATGGTCGCGTACAGGCCATGGATGCCCGGCACGCCGGAGGCCACCGCATAGGCGATGCCCACGGGTACGAGCATCGTCGTCAGCACGAGCCCGGCGGTGATGTCGCTCGGCAGCCAGGCCAGCTCGTAGCGGCGCGCCATCTGCAGTCCAGGCATCCAGCGGATCCAGCCCTTCATGACCACCTTCCCTGCGTCAGTGGATTCGACTTCCCGCGCGGCCTGCGCGCCGGCCCGGCATTCGATGCGATACATCCCGCGGGGCGTTCCGGTTGGCTGCAGGGATGCGCGTCGCTCTCTCCGCTAAAGATAGGCGCCGCGACGCCGTCCGCGCCAGCGGCCCGCTCCGGTTCCGGGGGCCGGATTCGGCGGGTCGTGCTGGCGCTGCACCCGCGCGTGCACGGCGATGGCGGGCCGGCGCACGCGCCGTCCACGCCTTCACGCGTCACTCACCGATGCGCCCCTCTGATGGCACTTCCAATGCCGGGGAGTGCTTCAATGAATCGCAGCCACCAGATTGCAGCAAGCATTGTCGTAGGGGCATCGCTGCTCCTTGCCGCCTGCCAGCGCGAGGCCTCCACGCCCGTATCGGAGGCCGCCAAGCCGGAAGCCGCCGTCTCCGGCATCACCCCGGCCGAAGCCCGGGCCATCGCGAAGGAGGCCTATGTCTATGGCTTCCCGATGGTCGACAGCTATCGCATCCAGCATGCGTACTTCGTCGACTCCTCCAACCCTGAGTACAAGGGCGGCTGGAACGAGGTGCACAATACCGCGCGGGTCTATACGCCGGACGACAAGGCGATCCAGACCCCCAACTCCGACACGCCCTATTCCAGCATCGGCTTCGACCTGCGCGCCGAACCGCTGGTGCTGACGGTGCCGCCGATCGACCCGAAGCGCTATTTCTCGCTGCAGTTCATCGACCTCTATACGCAGAATTTCGCCTATGTGGGCAGCCGCGCCACCGGCAACGGCGGCGGCAACTTCCTGCTCGCCGGGCCCGGCTGGAAGGGCGAGACGCCGGCCGGCATCACCTCGGTGATCCACAGCGAAACATCACTGGGCTGGGTGCTCTACCGCACCCAGCTGTTCGGGCCGGACGACCTGGAGAACGTGAAGAAGATCCAGGCCGGCTACAAGGTGCAGCCGCTGTCGGCGTTCCTCGGACAGCCCGCGCCCGCCGCCGCGCCGCCGATCGCCTTCGTCGAACCGCTCGACCGGGACGAGGAGCGCACCTCGCCGCGCTTCTTCGAGGTGATGGACTTCCTGCTTGGCTTCGCGCCGACAGTGCCTTCCGAGGAGGCACTGATGCAGCGCTTCGCCAAGCTTGGCATCGGCCCGGGAGGTACCTTCCGGGCCGCGGATCTTCCGCCGGAAACGCTGCAGGCGATCAGGGAAGGCATGGCCGATGCCCTGAAGGAGGACCAGGCACTGCGTGCACGCCTGGACAAGGGCGAGGTGACCAGCGCCGAGCTGTTCGGTTCGCGCGAGGAACTGAAGAACGACTATGCCAAGCGGATGCTGGCCGCCACGGCCGGGATCTACGGCAACTCGCCCGCCGAGGCCATCTATCCGGCACTGACGCTCGACAACCAGGGCCAGCCGCTCGATGGCAGCCACAAGTACATCGTCCGCTTCGCCCCGGGACAGCTGCCGCCGGTCAACGCGTTCTGGTCGGTGACCATGTACGACAAGCCCGACAGCCTGCTGGTGTCCAACCCGATCAACCGCTACCTGATCAATTCCGCGATGCTGCCTTCCTTGAAGAAGGATGCCGATGGCGGGATCACCCTCCTTCTGCAGCATGAATCCCCCGGCAAGGCGCTGGAGTCCAACTGGCTGCCCGCGCCAGCCGGCCCCTTCGGGGCGGCGATGCGCCTGTACTGGCCCAAGGCCGAAGCGCTGGATGGATCCTGGAAGCCCCCCGTGGTCGAACGGGTTCAATAGCAGCGCCGTGCCTGGGCGGCGCCGCCTGATCGCGTCGGCGCCGCGTCCGCGCGCCGGAAGCCGCCGTTGTGCGGTCAGCGCGCCCGGCAGCCGAAGGCGGCCAGGTCGATGCCTTCGGCCAGGCGCCGGTAGCCCTCGTCGTTGGGATGCAGGTGGTCGCGGGTGATCGCATCGGGCAGCGATTCCGGCTTGCCGGCGTCGCGCAGCGTCCGGTCGAAGTCCAGCACGTCGTCGAAGCCACTGCGACCGCTGCGCATCCACGCGTTGATCGCATTGCGCGTGGCGGCCGATACCGGCTCGTAGCGCTCCGAACCACCGAACGGCGTCAGCGTCGCGGCGTGGGTGCGGATGCCGCGCTGGCCCAGTCGCAAGGCGATCTGCCGGTAGGCCAGGATCATGTCCTCGGCGTTGCGGCCCGGCACGAAATCCGGCGCGCCGTTGTGGCGGATGTCGTTGATGCCTTCGAACACGATCACCTGGTCGGCCTCGCCGACCGCGATGACGTCGCGGTCCAGGCGCGACAGCGCGCTGTGGCTGCGCCCCGGATCCATCACCTTGTTGCCGCTGATGCCCTGGTTGAGCACCACGTAGCGATCCGGGCACGCCTGCTGCAGGCGATCGCCCAGCAGCTCCGGCCATTGCCCGTGGCCACCGCGGGTGGCGGTGGCGCCCTCGGTGATCGAATCACCCAGCGCGACGATCACCACCGGCCGCGCATCGCGCTCGGCGAGCACCGCCGACACCACGTTCTGCTGGTAGGAGAGCTTCACCGCCTCGTCCACCGAAGCGACCCGCCCGGTGGCGATCCGCAGCGGCGTGCGCCGCACCGCCGGCCTGGCCGGGCCGGGGAAGTACAGCGTCAGCGCGACCTCTCCCATCGCCGGTACCGCCAGCGGGACGGGGTCGCTGAGCAGCGCCGCGCCGATGGGCAGGGTGATCTCGCTGCGGCCATCGACCGTCACCGGCACCGCCGCCCCACCCGCCCGCTGCGCGGAGACCAGCACCAGCTTCAGCGGCTCGGTGCCCAGCTCGTTGCTGAAACGGAAGCGCAGCGCCCTGGCCGAGGTGCCCAGGCGCATGTCCTGGCGCACCGTCTGGTCGGCGAACTGCACGGGCGCTTCGGGCGTGCCGTCCCTGCGATCGGGCGCCGGCGAGGCGGTCCAGGCCGGCACCCAGGTCCGCGCCTGCGCGGGCATGGCCTGCGCGATGCAGGCCAACGAAAGGACGAACACGAGGATCCAGCGCCGCATGGACAGTCTCCGGCAGTGACGCGGAAGGAATCAGGAGAAGAACGTGCCGCCGTTGACGTCGACGTTGGCCCCGGTCACGAAGCCCGCCGCATCCGACGCCAGGTAAACCGCCGTATCGGCGGCCTCGCCCGGATGGCCCTGGCGGCGCAGCGGGGTCGCGCCGGCGACCGCGGTGCGCACTTCCGGCTTGGTGAAATCGTCGTGGAAGCGGGTGGCGATCATCCCGCAGCACAACGCGTTGACCCGGATGCCGCGCGGACCCAGTTCCTTGGCCATCGCGCGGGTGAAGGTCATCACGCCGGCCTTGGCGGTGGCGTAGATCGCCGCGCCCGGGCCACCGCCATCGCGACCGGCCTGGGAAGCGAAGTTGACGATCGCCGCGCCCGCTTCCATGTGCGGCACCACCGCGCGGGTGACCAGGTAGGTCGAGGTCAGGTTGAGGTCCATCACCTGGTGGAAGAACGCCTCGTCGATATCGGCCAGCGGACGACGCTCGACCATGCCACCGGCCACGTTGACCAGCACGTCGATGCGCGCACCGAACGCGGCGCGCGTGGCATCGACCAGCCCCTGCACGGCTGCGGCGTCGGTGACGTCGGCGCGATGCACGATCGCCTGGCCGCCGGCGTCTTCGATCAGCTTCAGGGTCTGCCGCGCACTGGCCTCGTCGTTGGCGTAGTTGATGCACACGCGCGCGCCGGCGGCGGCCAGCTTCAGTGAAACCTCGCGGCCGATGTCACGGCCACCACCGGTGACCAGCGCAACCTTGTCCTTGAACAGCATGGGAAATCCTCGATCGTGGGGAAATTTGAACAGCGTCAATGCCTGCGTGCCGGATCATCGAGCCGGTGCACCGGCCCGGTGACCCACCACACGGCGACCAGCGACAGCGGAACCAGCGCGGCCACCAGCAGGAACATCGGCGCGTAGGAATGGGCGGTCATCACCGGCACCAGCCAGGTCGTGACCAGGGTGCCGGCCACCGCGGCCATGCCGCCGATGCCGGCCAGCGAGCCGACCGAGCGGCCACTGAACAGGTCGCCCGGCAGCGTCTGGATATTGCCGATGGCGATCTGGAAGCCGAACAGCACCGCGGCGATCGTCAGCACCGCCCAGAGCGGATCGGTCGCCAGCACCGCGCCGATCAGCGCCGGCGCCATCACCGCGCAGCCGAGCGTGATCGACCACTTGCGGGCGGTGCCGGCCGGCCAACCGCGGGCGATCAGCCGGCCCGACAACCAGCCGCCGCCCAGGCTGCCGGCGGCGGCGCCGACATACGGCACCCAGGCGAACAGGCCGATCTGCTTGATGTCGAAGCCGAAGGTCTCGGCCAGGTAGATCGGCAGCCAGGACACGAACAGCCACCAGATCGGATCCAGGAAGAAGCGCGCCAGCACGATGCCCCAGGTCTGCCGGTGCGACAGCAGCTGGCGCACGCCGGGCACGTATTCGTCGCCGGGCCTGGCCTGGCCCGATTCGTCGCCCAGGATCAACCGCCGCTCGGCGTCGCTGACCCATGGATGCTTGTCCGGGCCGGCGCGGCAGACGATCAGCCACGGCAGCAGCCACAACAAGCCCAGCGCGCCGACCAGCACGAAGGTCGCGCGCCAGCCCAGCCACAGGAACAGCAGGGCGATCAGCGGCGCGGATACGATCGCGCCCACCGAGGCACCGGCGTTGAAGATGCCCTGCGCCAGCGCGCGCTCACGCGCCGGGAACCACTCCGCGTTGGCCTTGACCGCGCCAGGCCAGGCGCCGGCCTCGCTGACGCCGAGCAGCGCGCGGACCAGGCTGAAGGACAGGATCGAGTGGGTCACCGCATGCAGCGCGATCGAGATCGACCACACGCCGATCGACAGCGCGAAGCCCATCCGCGTGCCGATCAGGTCGAACAGGCGCCCGAACAGGAACTGGCCCAGCGCATAGAACAGCATGAACACGGTCACCAGCAGCGCGTAGTCTTCCTTGCTCGCGCCCACGTCGCGCGCCACCGCCGGCCACATCACCGCCAAGGCGTTGCGGTCGATGTAGTTGATCACCGTGGCCACCGCGATCAGGCCCACGATCAACCAGCGCACCGCCGACCGCGCGCGCGTCACGGCGCGGTCTTCCCGGCTTTGCCGGCGTTGCCTGAAGGCGCATCGAAACGTGCCCAGCCACCCTGCCATGCGTAGTCATGGCCGTCGGCGCGCACGCGGTGTGACCGCGTCGCATCGCCCGGGTCGTCGGCTACCGCCAATGCCAGGGTGCCGCCGCCGGCCAGGGTCAGCACCACCACCTCGGCCTCGTCGCCGCGCAGGCGCTGCACCTTCTCGACCCGGCTGGCGGCGCCGCGCACGTACTCGGCAGTGCCGTTGTACTCGCCATGCGGCTCGAGCACCCCGACGAAGCTGGCCTCGCGCTGGCCATCCATGCGCTGCACCAGCGCCGGCTCGCGGCGCAGGTTGAACTGCGGATCGTTGGCGCCGCTTTCGACCAGCAGCGCCTGGGTCGGCGCGCTGGCCAGGAAGTGATAGGTGTAGAAGCGGCTTCCCTGCAGCCATTCCAGCATGCGCGGCGCGGTCGCGACCGGCGAGGTCGCATCCACCCATAGGTGCTGGTAGCCATTGTCGTGGCCCAGCAGCGGGCGCTCGGCGCCGTGATGCTCGACCGGGAAGCCGACCTGCATCACCTGCCCGGCGAAATGCAGCGGCAGGTCGTAGCGCGCCGGCTTGTCGCCCTGCACGCGCAGCAGGTCGATCACCAGCGGCTCGCCCAGCTTCGGATGCGCCAGCAGCGCCATCGTGCGGGTGAAGGACACACCCGGCCATGCGCCCTCCATCCGCGCGGACGACACCTGCGTATCGGCGTCGGCGAAGAACAGCAGCTGCTCCGGTGCGTGCTGCTCGGCCAGCTTCCAGTCGTTGTCGAACTGGCTGGCCTCGTTCACCACCAGCGTGTTGTGGGCGACCGTCTGCTTGGCCCAGCTGCGGTTCTCCGGCAGGTAGGTGCCACCCTGCTTGGCTTCCACGTTGAGGAAGCGCGCCGCGCCGTAGTCGGTGACCACCCGCTGGCCATTGTCGTAGAAGATCCAGTTGAGCTTGTCGAAGTGACCATGGCCCATGCCCTGCATGGTGTTCTTCATCACCAGCGCCTGGCCGTCGGTACCGTTCATGCGCAGGACCGCCATCGCGCCCTGGTCGCCGGTGGCGCCATCGCGCAGCAGCAAGGGGCGGAACTCGAACGGCGATTGCTTGCCGGCGTGCAGCGCGGCAGCCACCGACAGCCCCTCCGGCGTCAGCAGGACACGTTTCTGGTCGTGGGCAATGGAAAGCAACCGCGCGTCGCCGGTGCGCGCATAGGCGATGTCCACGCCGGCGACCAGCTCCTCGGTGTCCAGGCCCTTGTCCAGCAGCGCGTCGTTGAGCGGGAAGAAGTAGCCACCATAGGTGCTCTGGATCGAGGCATCGACCGCCTTCAGCAGCACGCCGTCGCGATAGCGGAAGATGCCGCGCTGCGGTTCGTTGCGTTCGATGGCGTCGGCGAACAGGATGAATGGCGCCAGTGCATAGCGCTGGTAGTAGGGGCCTTCCTCGTAGTAGCCGTCCGGCGAGAACAGCTGGTCGATCTGCGCCAGGAAGCCGCCCTTGCCGTCGCGCTGGGTGCCGCGCAGCGCCTTGTCGACCAGCGCCTGGTCGCGCAGCACGTAGCCGGTCATGCCGACCGCCGCGACTGCCCAGGTGGCGTGGTTGTGGATCTTGTTGAAGTTGTCCGGCGACTGGTCGGACATGAAGCGGGCCATCGCGCGGAACACGTGCTCGTCGATGTCGCGGCGCTGCTCGGGATCGAGGGTGTCGCGGATGGCGTCATAGCCGGCGATCGCGTGCACCACCCAGACCGAATCGTTGAGGGTCTGCCAGAACAGACGGCCGGGCACCTCGCTGCGGCCGGCCGGATGCGGGCCCAGGGTCGGATACAGCCGCGCGTAACGCAGCAGCAGGTCTCGCGCGTAGTCGGCATAGCGACGCTCGCCGGTCAGCCGGTAGAGCGTGCCGGCGGCCTCGATCGCCTGGTAATTTCGCTTGTGCTGTTCGTGGGTATAACCGCCACCCGGATCCTTCGGCACCGGCACGTCGATGCCACGCGCCATCATCGCCTCCAGCGCCTTGCGCGTGCGCGCCTGCTCGGCGGCGAACAGCGGCGCGGCGGCGCCCTGCGCGGCCAACGTGCGCCACTCATCGGCACTGACCAGCACCGGCGCGGCGTCGCCGGCCTGGGCCTGCGCCGGCCGGGCGGTCGCCGCAGGCGCCGGGACCGCGGCAATGGCCAGCGGCCAGGCCAGTGCCGTGGCCAGCAGGAGGGACGGGCGGATGGATCGGGTCATCAGGGAGCCTCGGCCGGAATGTCGAAAACAGGAGCGGGGGTACGCAGGTACTGGTTGCCGGCCACCTGCAGGACCGGGCGGCCGACCGAATGGCTGAAGCGCACCGGGGCGCTGTCGCGGAACGCGTTGTCGACCAGCACGGCGTGCTGCACCCCGTGCAGGCGCAATGCCGCGCCGGCCTGGCGTCCGGCCTGCTCGAAGTGCGAACCGCGCACCTGCAGCGCGGGCCCGAAGGTACTTTCGTCGGTGCCGCCGCGATACAGGTCCACCACCGCACCGCCGATGTCGGCGAAGCGGGAGTCGATGATCTCCACGCGTTCGGCGTTGTAGGTGCCGCCGTCGTCGGTCTCCGCCGCCGCCGACACCACCGCGCCACTGGCACCGCGGACCTGCACGTCGCGCAGCGCGACCAGGTCGGCCAGCGTGCCCTTGCCGGCAGAGAGCACGTCGAAGCGGCGGTTGCCGTCCAGGTGCTCCAGCGTGCTGTGCTCGATCTCCAGCGTGTAGTGCGCCGCACCGCTGCCCGGCGCGGCGCGGACCACCGCATTGCCGGCCTCGTCCGGGGCATCGCTGCCATCGATCAGCAGGTGCGAGAGCTTCAATGCGGCACCGGGATGCAGGCGGAACAGCGTCGGACGGGAAAACAGGATCCGTGCCGTGCCTGCCGCAGGTCCTTCGATCGCCAGCGGTGCGTTGACCGCCAGCACTTCATCGACGTCGTAGCGGCCGGCGGCCAGCTGCAGGCGATCGCCCGGGGCGGCGGCGTGCAACGCGGTGACCAGGGTGTCCTGCCCCGGCGCCACCTTGACCCGGCGCCCCTCCCGCCCGGTCGCGCCCTCGGCCTGCTTGGGGTACCAGGACACGCCGGTGGCATCGCGTGCGACCACCTGCAGGTCGGCCGGCGCGCCGACGTCACCCAGCGGCGTGGCCGGGACCTGCAGGCCATTGCCGGCCCGTCGCAGCGTCACCGCGCCTGGCGCCACACCCACCGGGAAGCCCGGCGACACGCGTGGCGACTGCAGGTTGCCGGCAAACGCGATGCCGTCGATATCGCCTTCCACCTGCAGCGGATCGGCCGGGCCATTGACGATGAGGTTGCCGGCGAACCGGCTGTCGACCGGGGCCGCGTCGCGCTCGGCATCCTTGCCCGCGCCCAGCAGCAACTGTCGCGGCGCGATCCAGGTATTGCGCTCGATGAGTGCGTGCTCGACCCGCGCATAGCGGTTCTTCGGCGCATCGACGGCGCCGTACATCACGCTCAGCGCGGCCGCGAAGCCGGTACCGGCGAGATCCTCGAAATAGTTGCCGCGCACGGTCTGGCGGCCATTGATGATCCGCACGCCACCGGTGTGCGCCTTGCCACCGCCGAGGAAGACATTGCCCTCCACCAGGTTGCCGCTGCCATGGCGCAGTACCAGCGCGCCACGCGACCGGTAGAACACGTTGCCGCGGTAGACGTTGCCGCCGGACTTGTTGGAGACGATCTCCACCTCGCCATCGCAGCCCTCGAACCAGTTCTCCTCGATGCGGGTATGCGAATCGCTGAGTGAGTCATGGCTGGTACCGACGCGGAGGGTCTCGCCGCCATTGGCGCCCAGTCCCGGGCGCGGCCCGAACCAGTTGTGGTCGATGAGGTGGCGGTTGTCCAGGCCCTGTTCGGCATCGCGCACCACCACCAGGGTGGTGCCGCGGTTGGTCTTGCCGACCAGTTGGGAATGGTCGAAGCGGTTGTCATGGCCATACAGCGCCACCCAGTGATCGGACTCGTCGCGGTCGGGCTTGTTGTAGCCGTCGATGACGACGGCGCTGACCCGGCTGTGCACCGCACGCGCGGTCGGCGAGGTACGGAAGGAGACAACCTCGTTGCCGGGCGCCCAACCGTCGCGGAACACCAGGCCGGAGACCTCCAGGTACTCGCCGGCCAGGCGCAGGTCGGACTGGCCGGTGAGCACGACCTTGCCCGGCGTCTGCGCGACCAGGCGGATCGGCTTGCCAGCCTGCCCGCGTCCCTGCAGGACCAGCCGCGCGTCACGCCATTGGCCATCGGCGAGCTCGACCGTGTCGCCCGCCCGCGCGATCCGCACCGCCTGTTCGAACGCGGTCGGATCACCGACCCGCAGCACCCGGCCTTCCGCGGCCAGGGCGCCATCGGCGAACAGCGTGGTGCCCGACAGGCCCAGCAGCACGTAGAACCCCAGCAAACGCATCGAAGCCTCCGGTTGGACCGCCCCTCCCAGGGCTGTCGGCGTCCCGGATGGTAGCAGAGGCCGATAAGCCGTCAACCACTTTCGCAGTCCACTTGTCGACTATCTGGATCACGCATCCGGCGCATATTTGTGCTGCAACCGCAGCATAAAACATGCGCCATTTGGCTAGTCCACTATTCCAGTGCGGATTTATCTACCAATTGGTTGACACACGCCCCGCAGCATGTGAAACCTGCCGCCAAGCCCCCGCCTCGAGGGGACTTCTCTGGGAGGAGACCGCATGCAATACCCCTTCAAACGTATGACCCGCCCCAGCCCGCGGCCGCAGATCCTGCGCCGGGCGATCCAGGGCGTGCTCATGGCCATGGTTTCTGGTCCGCTGCTGGCGCAGACCGCACCGCCGGCCACGTCGCCTGCCCCGTCGTCCGGGCAAGGCGAGATGGCCACGCTGGACCAGGTGCAGGTCACCGGCATCCGCGCCTCGATCCAGACCTCGATCGACCGCAAGCGCGAGGACACCGTGGTTTCCGACGTGCTGTCCGCCCAGGACATCGGCGACCTGCCGGCGGCCTCGGTGGCCGATGCGATCGAAACGCTGACCGGCGCGGCCTCCACCCGCGACAAGACAGGCGCGTCGGAGATCTCGATCCGCGGCCTGGGCGCCTTCCTGAGCAACACCAGCTTCAATGGCCGCGAGATCACCAACGGCAGCGGCGACCGCTCGGTGAACTTCAACATGTTCCCCAGCGAACTGATCAACACCGTCGCCATCTACAAGACCCAGCGCGCCGACATCATCGAGGGCGGCGTGGCCGGCACCATCGGGTTGGAGACGGTCAAGCCGCTCACCTACGGCAAGCGCGCCATCCAGCTGGAAGGCAAGGGCATCTGGAACGAGTACGACAACAAGTACCGCGACAACGACGGCCTGGGCTGGCGCGGCACCGCGAGCTACATCGACCAGTTCCAGTTCGACAACGGGGGCAAGCTGGGCATCTCGCTGGGCCTGCAGAAGCAGGATGGCAGCGATCCGGAAGAAAGCATGACCAGCGGTTCGACCTGGTACGCCTGCGACGGTACCCAGGTCAACTACAGCGGCAACTGCCGCGAGGTCGACGGCAACCAGGTCGCGGCGGGCGCCCCCTACTACCTGGCGCCGAGCAGTCGCATCTATCGCCTCAAGCAGGAACGCAACGACCGCCAGTCGGAGTTCGCCGCCATCCAGTGGCAGCCCAACGACGTGGTCGAGCTCAACGTCGACTACCAGCACACCGACCGCAACTGGCACGAGAAGCGTTCGGATCTCAGCCTGTCGGCGGCGCGGCGCTCGATCAACGACCGCGTGGTCGGTGACGACGGCATCCTGCGCAGCTTCACCGGGGAGACCTCGATCGATTCGACCTCCACGCTCTACGACCGCAACGAGGAGTACACCGGCGGCGGCATCAACCTGGTCCTGCGCCCGAGCCCGGCCTGGGAGCTGTCCACCGACCTGTCCTACTCGCACACGCTGCGCCAGGACACCCAGCGCGCAACGCGCCTGCGCGCCAATGCCACCGGCGTGGACGGCAGCCGCATCGGCGGCATCAGCACCGGCGCCACCGGCTACGTGGACTATGACTGGCGCTGGGACCAGGACATCCCCGGCATCGGCATCGACCCGGCGTTCGACGTCAACGACTGGAATGCCTACGGCGGTGCCGCGCGCGTGACCTCCGAAGAGGAGGACAACGAATACCGCATCCGCGCCGCGCGCTTCGATGCCGCCTTCATTCCCGAAGACGGCTACTTCACCCGCATCAAGGGCGGCGCGCGCCTGTCCGACGCCGACTACACCTATTTCGATTCCACCCTCGCCACCGACTACGACCAGCGCGTGGCCGGCGACAAGGCGCAGATCAACAACGCCAACCTGGCCTGCCGCGCGCCCTTCCCGCAGGACGATTTCCTCCAGGACGGCGGTAGCGGCAACACGATCTCGCAGTGGGCGTATTTCGACCCGGCCTGCCTGTACGAATCGTTCCGCGGCAGCCTGGCCACCGGCATCGACCCGGACTACCAGGACCCCAACAACGTCGACGTCAACGAACGCACGCGCGCGCTCTACCTGATGGCCGAGTTCCGCAGCGAGCTGTTCGGCATCCCCTATTCCGGCAACGCGGGCCTGCGCTGGGTGCGCACCGACGTACGCTCGGAAGGCGTGCGCACCGGGCTGGAGATCATCGACAACGGCGATGGCAGCATCCGCCTGCAGCCCACCGGCGACTACAGCACCGAAGTATTCAAGGCCGATAACGACCGCCTGCTGCCGAGCATCAACGCCGCCTTCGAGCTGCGCGACAACCTGCTGCTGCGACTGGCCGGCTATCGCGCGATGGCCCGTCCGGACATCGCCGCGCTGGGCGCCGGCCGCACCATCAAGGTCAACAGCGATGCCGAGTTCGGCGACCTGGCCGAAGCGCTGGGCGACATCGCCGCTTCGGGCAACCCGGCCGCCAAGCCGCTGATGTCATGGAACGGCGACATCTCGCTGGAGTGGTACCCCAACCCCGACACGCTGCTGGCCGGCGCGCTGTACTGGAAACAGTTCAACGGCGGCACCGAGACCGCGCTGGTGCCCGAGTCCTACACCGTCGACGGCCAGACCGTGGTGGTGCCGGTACGCCAGCAGGTCACCACCGACCAGAGCAGCAAGCTCACCGGCTTCGAACTGACCGCCTCGCACCGCTTCTCCTACCTGCCGGCGCCGTTCGATGGCCTGGGCTTCAAGCTCAGCTACAACTATGCCGACACCGACTACGAGACCCAGGACCCGCGCCTGGGCGAGCAGATCGATACCACCACCGGCCAGGTGATCCCGGCCATCGTGGCACCCGCCTCGCTCAGCGGCTTCTCGCGCAACGTGCTGTCCGGCTCGTTGTACTGGGACCTGGGGCGGTTCGACATGCAGGCGATCGCCAAGTACCGCTCGCACTATTACCAGGACTTCACCGGCAACGTCGCGCAGCAGAACCGCTACTACGGCGACAACACCAGCGTCGATTTCCGCGCCACCTACCGCTTCACCCCGCAGCTGTCGATGTCGCTGGAGTTGACCAACCTGACCAACGAGGCGCGGGTCGCCTACCAGCCGGTCTACGGCAGCTTCCGCGAGTACGTCACCTACGGGCGGCGTGCCTATCTCGGTGTACGATATCGTTTCTGATGCCCGCCACCCGGGCCGGCGGTCGGCGACCTGCCGGCCCGACGCTTTACCTGCACAGGTCCGTTTGAATGGCTGACAACCGCCTCTACCAGTCCATCGCGACCGCGATCCTCCAGTCGATCGAGTCCGGTGAATTCCCACCGGGCTCGCGCCTGCCGGGCGAGCGTGACCTGGCCGAGCGCTTCGGGGTCAGCCGGGTCACCATCCGCGAAGCCGAGATCGCGCTGGAAGCGCAGGGCTGGATCTCGATCAAGACCGGCTCGGGCGTCTACGTCCGGGCCAAGCCGTCCGGCGCGCCGGGCGCCCTGCCCGACGTCACCGCCTTCGACCTGACCGCCGCGCGCATCCTGATCGAGGCCGAAGCGGCCGCCCTGGCCGCCAGCCGCATCACCGACCAGGAAGTGGTCGAGCTGCAGGAGATGCTCGAGGCGATGGCCGACCCGGCCGCCAGCGATACCGAGGCCAACGAGCACGACCGCCATTTCCACCTGGCCATCGCGCGCATCTGCGGCAACCCGGTGATGGAGTACTGCATCCAGCAGATCTGGCGCATGCGCACCGAACTGCCGCGGGTAAAACAGGTCTATGCCCGGGTCTGCCACAACGATGGCGACTCGCGCACCGACGAACACACCGCCATCCTCGACGCGCTGCGCGCGCGCGATCCGGCCGCCGCCCGCGCGGCGATGCGCCAGCACTTCCAGCGCCTGTTCGAATCGATGCTGCAGGCGACCGAGAGCGCCGCGCTGGCGGAGATCCGCCGCCGCACCGAGGAAGACCGCGAGCGTTTCCTGGCGACCACGCGGATCTGAGCTGGCCCTTGCCCGCCGGCGGGCAGGACGCGAACATGGCGTCCCTTCCAGTGCCCGCGAGATCCCCATGAGCTTCATCGCCGACCCGGCCCGCTACGACGGCCGCATGCCCTATCGCCGGATCGGCCGCAGCGGCCTGGTGCTGCCGGCGGTTTCGCTGGGCCTGTGGCAGAACTTCGGCGGCGTGGATGTGTTCGAAACCGGCCGCGCCATGCTGCGCCGCGCCTTCGACCGTGGCGTGACCCATTTCGACCTGGCCAACAACTACGGCCCGCCCTACGGTTCGGCCGAGGAAAACTTCGGTCGCTGGTTCGCGCTGGACTTCAAGCCGCACCGCGACGAACTGGTGATCTCCAGCAAGGCCGGCTGGGACATGTGGCCCGGCCCCTACGGCGGCCCGACCGGCACCCGCAAGCACCTGATCGCCAGCTGCGAGCAGAGCCTGCGCCGCATGGGCCTGGACTATGTCGACATCTTCTATTCGCATCGCGTCGATGCCGACACGCCGCTGGAAGAAACCATGGGCGCGCTGGCGCACCTGCATCGCCAGGGCAAGGCGCTGTACGTGGGCATTTCTTCCTACTCGCCTGAGCTGACCCGCCAGGCCGAGGCGATCCTGCGCAGCGAAGGCGTGCCGCTGCTGATCCACCAGCCCAACTACTCGATGCTCAATCGCGACATCGAACACGGCCTGCTGCCGGTCCTGGGCGAACTTGGCGTCGGCTGCATCGCCTTCTCGCCGCTGGCCCAGGGCATGCTGACCAGCAAGTACCTGGGCGGCGTGCCGGCCGATGCGCGCGCCAGCCGGGGCGGTTCACTCAAGCAGGGCATGCTCGGCGAGGAAAACCTGGCCCGCATCCGTGCGCTCAACGATATCGCCGCGCGCCGCGGGCAATCGCTGGCGCAGATGGCGATCGCCTGGGTGCTGCGCGATCCGCGCGTCACCTCGGCACTGATCGGCGCACGCACGGTGGCGCAGCTCGACGACTCGCTCGATACGGTGGCGAATCTTGCCTTCAGTGCCCCCGAGCTGGAGGAGATCGACCGCCATGCCGGCGACGGCCATGTCGACATCTGGCGGATCTCCTCGGGCATCGGCCGCAAAGACTGAATACGCAGGCAGCCGGGCGGACCGGGAGCACGCGTCACCGCGAATGTGCTGCAGCTCCCAGTTCGCGATCGACGGGGCTCCATTCAGCGAAATCGCCGGCTCAAGCGCGCGCGGACAGGGCCGATAGCTCGTTGCCCGTCAGCCATAGAGCCAACGACCATGCGCGCCTCCCGATCCGCCTCCGCTTCATCGCTGAAACTTCAGACCCGCCTGCTCGGCGCCCTGGGTATCGGGTTGGCGATCGTGCTGGCCTGCGCCCAGGCCGGCCTGGCCTCGGCCTGGTTGAACCTGGGCAGCCAGGTCCCGGCCGAGGTCGCGCAGGCCAGCCAGGCCGAAGCCCTCGACCGCGCCTTCCGCATGCAGGTGCAGGAATGGAAGAACGTCCTGCTGCGTGGCCGCGATGACACCCTGCGCGAGAAACACCTGGCGGCATTCGATGCCGCCAGCGGCAAGGTCGAAGCCGCCGCCGGGCAGTTCGGCGCTGCCACGGACACACAGGTGCGCGAGCTGGCCAGCCGCTTCGGCGCGCAGCACGGCGCGCTGGTCGCGCGCTATCACGAAGCGCTGCAGCAATTCGCCGCGGCCAACCATGATCCGGAGGCCGGCGACATCCTCGTGCGCGGCATCGATCGTCCGCTCGGCGCCACCCTTGATGCGCTGACCCGGCGCACCCGGCTGCTTGCCGACCAGGCCGTGGCGGCACGGACCGAACACGCACGCAACCAGCTGGTACTTGCAGGCGGCCTGTCGCTGCTTGCCGCCTGCGTACTGCTTGCCGCGCTCACCATCTGGATGCGCCGCGCGGTGATCCGGCCGGTGGTCGAAGTCGCCAATGCGATGCGCAGCGTCGCCGACGGCGACCTGTCGCGCAGCGTCCGCATCACCACGCGCGACGAGATCGGCGCGCTGGGTGAATCGCTGCAGCGCATGACCAACACGCTGAAGCAGCTGATCGCCGAGCAGCGCGAACTCTCGCACCGCCATGACATCGGCCAGATCAGCTACCGCATGGACGAAGCCCGCTTTCCCGGCGAGTACGCGCAGATGGCTCGCGAAACCAACGCCTGCGTCGCCCAGCACATCGGGGTCAAGATGCGCGTGGTCGAGGTGATCCAGCACTACGCTGCCGGCGACCTGTCGTCGGACATGGATCGGCTGCCCGGCGAGAAGGCGGTCATCACCGATGCGATGGATGCGGTCAAGCGCAGCCTGGGCGCAATCAACGGGGAGATCCGCCATCTGGCCAGCGCCGCCGCGCGCGGCGACTTCAACCAGCGTGGCGAGGAAAGCCGCTACCAGCACGATTTCCGCGAGATGGTCGCCGGCCTCAACGGACTGATGGCCAGCACCGGCAGCAACCTCGGCGCGCTGTCGAACCTGCTGCGGGCGATCGCCGACGGCGACCTCACCCACCGCATGGAAGGCGACTTCCACGGCGTGTTCGCCACCATGCGCGACGACGCCAACGCCACCGTGGC